>WNFW01002811.1_pt1 | contig 11986 bp, 14 predicted proteins | sample 5400131 | NCBI WGS metagenome assembly WNFW01 (sample SAMN13153362, study PRJNA577476) | soil metagenome | isolation source: 20 cm soil or saprolite under grassland replicate 1 | place: USA:California | collected 2016-06-15
AAGTCGCGGGTGGAGCGGCTCCAAGCTGCGACGGCGGAGCTTGCGAAGGGCCTTTCGCAACGGGAGGTGACCCGGGCGGTCCTTCGGGAAGCCGTCCACGCGGTTCGCGCGCACGGTGGCGCACTCGCGCTGGCGGTCCCGACGAACCACGACCGGCTCGAGCTCGTCGCGACGGAAGGCATCGCGGAGTGGCTGGGGAGCGACGAGGAGCCGATGCGGCTCTCGGTCGCCTCAACCTCTGCGATCGTGTCCGCGTATCGCGATGGTTCACCGGTGATCGTCCCCGATCACGCCGATTGGGTCGCCAGGTTCCCCGAGGGAGCCTCGCTGTTCGACGGCATCGCAAGCTCCCAGTTCTCCGTTCCGATCCTCACGGATGGACTCCCGATCGGGGCGTTGGGTCTGTATTTCCAGGACGAGCGTCGCCCCGGCGACGAGGATGTTCGTCTGGTCACCTCCCTGGCGGAACAGGCGGCGATCGCGTTGGAGCGCGCGCGGCTGGTGGAACGGGAACGCGCCGCCGCGGACCGAACCCGGGAGCTCCAGGCCGTGACCTCAGCGCTCGCCAAGGCAGCCACGGAGCAGGACGTGCGCCAGGTGCTCAGGAGCCACGCACGTCGGACGGGCGCGATCGACGCCACCGTGGAGCTTCCCGCCACGCGGGGCATCGACCCAGCCGGCGGCTCCTCCTCGCACCCGTGGGAACCCGACGGCTCCTCGGAGGTCGTCGAGCTGCCCCTGGTTCAGGACGACGTCACCGTCGGGGTCCTGGCCGTGCGGATGACTCCTTCGAGGTCACTGGACGACGACGAACGACAGCTCTGGACCGACGTCGGGCGCCAAGGCGCGCAGGCGCTGCTTCGGGCCCGCCTGTACGCCGATCTGCAGCGGTCACGCCAACAGCTGGCACGACTTCAGCAGCTCACGTCGGCGCTCTCGGCGGCCCGGACACCCGCAGAGGTCGCGACGGAGGTGCTCGATCGCGGGCTCCCGGCGATCGGGGCGACCACCGGCTGGCTCTATCTCTTCGACGAACACGACGCGACGCTCGCGCTCCTCCGACCGGACGCTGGGGACGGCGATCCCCTCGAGCGTGTCGAGCTGTCGGCCGCGGTCCCGATCGCCGACGCCGTTCGAACGAAGGGATCCGTGTTGTTGCCGTCGATGGACGAAGCCCGCCAGCGGTACCCCGCGGTCTTCGACTCCGATGGACCCGTCCCACGGGTCGACCAGGCCTGGGCGTGGCTCCCGCTCCGCGTCGGTACGCGCGTCGTCGGCGGGATGGGTCTGAGCTTCGCGACGGAGCGGACGTTCGACGGGCAAGAGCGCTGGGCCCTCGAGACGCTCGCGTTCCAGGTGGCGCAGGCCTTGGAGCGATCACGCTCGTATGCGAACGAGCACCGCATCGCGGCCGTGCTGCAAGAGAGCCTCCTTCCCAGCGCGCAGCGGAACGTCGGCCCCGCTCGCGTCGCTGCTCGATACCTGCCCGCCGCGACCGAGGCATCCGTTGGCGGAGATTGGTTCGAGACGGTCGACCTGCCGGGTGAGCGACTCGCCGGCGCCGTTGGGGATGTCGTCGGAAGCGGGATCGGCGCCGCCGCGGCGATGGGGCAGATCCGCAGCGCGGTCCGCGTGCTCGCTCTTGCGGGCAAGCGTCCGATGGAGCTGCTCGCGACGATGGACGCGTTCGCCGAATCGATCGAGGGAGCCTCCATGTCGACGGCCGCATACGCGGAGCTCGACACGCGCACGGGACGCCTCACGTATGCGTGCGCGGGCCATCCGCCCCCGCTCGTGGTCGGACCCGGCGGGGCGCGCTTCCTCGAGGGAGGTCGGCGGCCGCCGCTTTCGATACCACCGGTCGTCGCGGCCCCGTCCGACGCGTCGGACCAGCTCGGGGCGGGCGAGACCCTCGTCCTGTACACCGACGGGCTGATCGAGCGCCGGGATGAGGCCGTCGACGAAGGGCTCCACCGCCTCGCTGCGGTCGCGATCGACCTCTCGGACCGGGGCCCGGACGCGCTCGCCGAGAGGATCGTCGCTCAGATGCTGCCCGATGGGGCGGCCGATGACGCTGCCGTCCTCTGCGTTCGGTACGAGCCGGTGGCGGCGGCATCGACCGCACCGGACTTCTCCATCCGTTTCCCCGCCGTGGCCGAGCAGCTCGCCGGGCTCCGCGCCGCGATCCGCGGATGGTCGATGCGCGCATCGATCCCGCCGGCATCGACGGAGGAGATCGTGCTGGCGATCGATGAAGCGTGCTCCAACGCGATCGAGCATGCGTACCCGGATGGTCCGGGCGAGCTCACCGTGGAGCTGAAGATCCGGGCCGGCGATGATGTCGAGGCCCAGATCCGCGATGAGGGCCGGTGGCGCGCCGAAGATGCGACATCCACGCGCGGCCGCGGCACGATGCTGATGCGCTCTCTCATGGACACGGTGGACATCCGGCGAAGCACCTCGGGAACGACCATCGTGATGCGGCGTCGGGTGGAGCCGCCGCACGATCGAGCGCGCGGCGAAGGGGACGACCCTTCGCCGCGCGCCTGAACGCCCTACCTACCTGCTCTTGCGCAGGGCTTTCACGAGGTCCCACTTCCCCATCCTCGAACGACCGGGGATGTTCCGCTTCTTGGCCTCGTCGTAGAGCTGTTGTCGTGTCCGATCCTCGAGTGCGCGACCGGGCTTGCCGCCTCGGGCTCGAGCCCGCGCGGCCTGGCGGCCCATGTCCCTTCGAACCGAGGCCGGCAGGTGCGCGATCGTCCGTTGCCGCTGCGCCGTCGCTCGAGCCTTCTTGATGTTCCGCTTGGCTGCGGTCGTCTGCTTCCGCGTCGCCATCTTCCCTTCACCTCCGATCCGTCGTGCTGCGAGCCGAGAGATCGACGATCTCCGTCGGCCCGGCCCGTTAGCGCCAGATGCTGATCCCGCCGGGTCCGATCAGGCATCCGATGATGATCAGGACGATGCCGTAGATGATCGCGCCTCGAACGATCGCGACGATGCCGGCGATCACGGCGATCGCCGCGAGGATCCATAAGAGCGTCGCAGCGCCCGCGCTCAGATGTGCCCCGATGACGTCCATGGTCCTCATCCTCCTTATCTCTCGTCCGGGGTGTGTTCCCGGTCATCCGACGTCGCAAACGGCTCGCGTATCCGACGGAGCGCCGCGACGATCGAGGATTCGTCCGGGTCCGGATCGGGTACCGATCCGGTTGGAGGTGAGAGCCGTGACCATCGGGACGATGACACCGACGAGGAACACCGCAGGCACCGTTGTTCGGATCGTTCTCACGCTCGTGGGGGCGGCCATGATGGTGTTCGGGGCCTTCATGCATTGGGTGCGAGGCCTGATCGGGACCAACCTCAGCTGGAAGGCCTTCTATTCGACGGATCTCGGACACGCTCAGAACTTCGTCTCGAGCGTGGGATTCGTCTTCATCGTCCTGGCGCTCCTCGGGATCGTGGGGCTCGCGGCATGGACCGGAGGACTCGGACGCCTGGCGGGCGCCCTCGGTGTTGCCGCCTTCGTCCTGGTCGCGATCCAGGTGTTCCGCGCGAGCGGACAGCACCTCGCGGGACTCGACACCAAGATCGAGGTCGGTGCATGGCTCGCGTTGGCGGGTTCGGTGATCGTGTTGATCGCCGGGTTCCTCTCGACGCCGGAGCCGATCGTGTACGGCACCTAGGCGGTCTCGATGAAGCTGCTGGCGGTCGGATGCATCCGGTGCGGGATCCTCTGTCGGGATCCGGGCGGTTTGTGCGAACGGTGTCGGGTGATGGTGGTACGAGGCGCGCCAGAGCCGAAACGCGGGCAGGTCCGCCGAGCGATCAGGCGCCCGTGACGGATCTGACGATCGCTCTCGTTCCTTCGATACGGGTGGACGGGAACAGGCCCATGAGCAGATCGACGCGACGGTACGGGAGGTCCGGCGGTTCGGATCCAACGTCGCCGACCCCGTCGGCGTGCAGGACCCAGCCCTCTTCGTCCGCGATCAACTCGATCCGGAGGCGCTCAGAGCCTCCCTCGACCGCGCTCGCGAGGAGCTCGGAGACGGCCAAGGCGAGGTCGTCGACCTGGTCCGGCGGCGCGCCCAGATCGTTCGCTACGCCCGTGGCGAACGCTCGCAGCGTTACGCCCATGCGCGGGTCCGTCGGAACCTCCAGGGCTGCCATGCTCATCTCACGACCCTTAGCGAAGGTCGTCGACGGTCTCGACGCGCGCGATCGACGGCTCGAGCCCGGTGAGGTTGAGGAGCTTCGCCACGGGCGAAGCATCCGGCGCGACGAGCACCAGATCTCCTCCGAGCTCCCGCACGTGCTTCAGGCAGGCCACGATCGCTCCGAGTCCACTCGAGTCGACGAACCCCACCTCGGTGAGATCCAGGGCGACCTTCAGCGATCCGTTTGGGTCCATCTCCCGAACGCGCTCGCGCAGCCCCGGAGCGGTCGCCAGATCGAGCTCGCCGGAAACCGCGAACACCGACCACGTCCCCACGGCGCGTGCCTCGATCACGAGCTCGATCAGAACCGCCCCCTTCCCGACCCGCGCGACGGTCCCGCGCCGGTCACCGACCTAGTATAGGTGGTGGCTGTGGAGGACCTCTCGACACCGATCACGGTGACGGTCGCGGCGCGACCGGATGCGCTCCACATCCTGCGGGTCGTCGCCGCCAGCGCTGCCGCCCTCCTCGACCTCCCGTTCGACGCGGTCGACGAGGTGCGGATCGCCGTCGATGAGGCCGGGATCCTCTTGCTCGAGTCGTCACCGGAAGCCGAGGCTCTCCAGCTCGAGATCACGACGAGCGACGGCTCCTTGGTGATCACGCTCGGGACCGATCTTCCGACGACGAGCTGGCCCCGCCCCGCCGACCTCGGAAGCTGGTCGTGGACGGTGATCCAGGGACTCACGGTGAACCCACGGTTCGTGTCCGACGATGGAAGGCCCCGCATCCGATTCCGGACGCGATCTCCCATGAAGACGCCGTGAGCGAGGACGATCGTTCGAACGATGCGGACGGAGCCGTCGAGCTCTTCCGACGGCTTCCCGATCCGGCCGTCCGAGAGGAGCTCGTCGAGCGCTACTTACCGCTCGCGCGGCATCTCGCGCGACGGTTCGTGGGCCGAGGGGAGACGATCGACGATCTGATCCAGGTTGCGGACCTCGGCCTGCTGAACGCGATCGATCGATTCGACCCGGACCGCGGGGTCCAGTTCACGACCTTCGCGGCGGTGACGATCACCGGCGAGCTGAAGCGCCATTTCCGGGACCGGGGCTGGTCGGTCCGCGTTCCCCGCTCGTTGCAGGAATCGGCCCTCCTCGTTCATCGGACCTTGGAGTCGCTCTGGCAGGAGCTCGGTCGATCGCCCACGATCGCCGAGATCGCCGAAGGAGCCGACCTGACCGAGGAAGCCGTGATCGAAGCGATGGATGCGATCCAGGCGTATTCGCCTGCCTCGTTGGACGCGGCCGTCTCCGACGACGGGACACCGATGGGCGAGACCGTCGGGCACGCGGACCCATCGTTCGAGGTCGCCGAAGGATGGGCATCGGTCGCCCCGGCGCTCGAGAAGCTGCCCGATCGCGAGCGTCGCATCCTCTACCTCCGTTTCTTCAAGGGCATGACGCAGACGGAGATCGCGCAACAGATCGGCATCTCGCAGATGCACATCTCTCGGTTGATCGCGCAGAGCCTCGACCGGATCCGCCGTGAGCACCAGGGCTCCGCGTCAGGGGATCTCGAGGTCGACGAACCGGAAATGGAACGCCGCTAACTCCGGTGCTTCATCACCCGATCCGGCGTCCCTGGATCCGGTCGGTCGGCTCGCTCCAGCGTGGCCGGAGACGCCGAGATCTCCTTCAATGCTTCGCCGACGGCGCGCGCGGAGCTGTCCGCCTCCGCGACGTCGCCGAGCGACACGATGCCGACGAGCCGGTCGCCCTTCACGACCGGCAGACGACGGATCCGTTCGGCCGCCATGACCCTCCGAGCCTCGGAGACCTGGGCATCCGGGCTGATGGTGAAGATCGATCGGCGAGTGGCGACCTCGCCCACGCGTGCTCGGCTCGGATCCATCCGGTCTCCGAGGACGCGGATCGCGAGGTCCCGATCCGTCACGATCCCGACGAGATGGCCATCGGCATCCACCACCGGAGCCGATCCCACGTCGTGCGAACGCATGAGCCCCGCAGCGTCGTAGGCATCCATGTCGGGGCTCACCGTCTTCACGTCCTCGGTCATCACGTTCCGAACCAACAGCATCCACTCATCCTCCTCCGGGGCCTCGGCCCGCGACGCACGCCGGGTGGCCGCAGCCACACGGACCGGCGGCACCCATCGATCCGGCCGCGACCTGTCGCCGGCAGAACTCGCTACAGAAGCCGAGCTCGTCGACCGGACATCTGCAGAGCACATGACCGCAGCTCCCGTCCTCTTCCGGCAGCCCGGCGGCCCCTCTCACCTCACGATCCACCGCGCTCACCTCCGGTTCGGGTACGGATCGCTTCGATTGCTTTCCCCGACCAGGTGGGGACGAAACCGATCCAGGCGCATGTCCAGCGCGCGATCGGGTAAGGACGGGTCGCGGGACGTCGGCCGCAAGGAGGGACCACAGCGATGCCACGTCGGGACTGGAACGCGAAGCGCGAACGCCGATACGAACGGGTGAACGAGGGGCGGGCCCAGACGGGATCGATCAGGTTCGGCCGGAAGCGCTCGGTGCGGGCCCTCCGTGACGCGGATCCGAAGCGGCCGCGATCCTCGCCGGGAACCCGGGGAGCTTCGTGACCACCGCGAACCCCGCGTGCTCTGAGAGGAGCAGATCCAGGTCGGGGCTCTCGTGGTCGAGGGCGATGGCGAAATGGGTTCCATGTGCTCGAACTTCTTCGTACTCACCGTGCGTCAGAACGATGGTCGATGCGCACGCCCCGTCGCTGCATTCGCAGACGTACGGATCGGCGGCGCCGCCCGACCGCAGCTCGTTCGAATCCTCGATCCATTCGTTGATCTCACGAGCTCGCGTCTCGTTCCCGACCTCATCCTCTCGCCAGTCGGTCATGTCAGCTCCGCCCCAGCGGCGGCCGCCGCGCCGGTCGCTCGAGGATCGGGGGCAGCGGGATCGGGGACCACTCGCCGTCGCCCGCATCGAGCAGGTGGGACACGTCCGTCGCGCTGAGCAGCTGGTCGTCGCCGGATGCCTCGAACACGCGGCGGACGGCGTCGTTGGAGTTCACGACCGAGAGTCGCCAGCCGTCCCTGTTCGCACGCTGGCCCGCGGCCTCGAGCGCATCCAGCCCGAAGCGATCGATCGCGATGACGTCGCCGAGATCGAGGATCAGGGCGCCACCGGGATAGGCGACGGCGTCCAGCTCTCGCTCGAGGATGGGTACGGTGAACGCATCGAGCGTGCCCGAAACGAAGAGTCGAACGATGCCGATCCGCCGGTCGCCTCGGATCGCGAAGCCCGTTTCGGCCGCGACGTTGGTGTTCTGCACCGCTCCCCCTCGATCCCTCGTCTCGCCCGTAGGTCGAGCGCTTGCCGGACCGGGGATTGGGGTTCGCGATGCCGCAGCCGTGAGCTGGAGCTACAGCTCGTGCACGTTAGCACGTCTCGCCGCGCCGCGTCCCGACGGCTTCGGTTTTCGCGGCGTCTGGATCGGCGGCGAACCGCTGGTCGTGCAGCGGGATCTTCGGTAGCGTTGCGTGGGAAGGGCTGACCGCGATGGCCGATCCGATGAAGCAGCTTCGCGTGCTCGTCGTCGACGGCATCACCGAGCAGCACCGTGAGGTCACGTCGACCGTCAGGTCACTCGGTCACGAGGTCGTCGGCGAGGGAGCGGAACTCGCCACCGTCGCACAGGTGACGGTGACGGAGCTTCCCGACGTCGCTTTGGTGGTCGTCGGTGAGCATTCCGACCAGGCGCTCGAGCTCATCCGAACGATCGTGCGTGAGGCAGCCTGCCCCGTCATCGCGATCTTGGACGTGCAGGATCGCGCGTTCGTCGACAAGGCGGCTCGGCTGGGCATCTTCTCGTACATCGCCCACGCAGGCGGCAGGGAAGAGCTGCAGAGCTCGATCGACATCTCCCTCGAACGGTTCGCGGAGTACCACGCGCTGGAGGGCGCGTTCGGACGACGTGCGATCACGGAGCGGGCGAAGGGGATCCTGATGGAACGGCATGGGCTGGATGAGCAGGAGGCCTTCCGGTTGCTCCGCGAGCAAGCTCGCCGGACCAACCGGAAGATCGTCGACGTCGCCGCATCGGTCCTCGAGAGCCACCGGCTGCTCCCGAGCGGCAGGGAGCAGACGTCCCTCGAAGAAGGATCCACCCCACGACCGGGCGACCGCGACTGAGGCGACGACGGACGTCATCTCCATGACAGCGATGACATGCGCACCCTCGGTACGCACGGACGCGCCTCGACGCGACCGTGACAGTCCTGTCATGACGCTTGCCCGAAGCTCGACCAGCAGGCCATCGTGAGCCGTTCAGAACGTTTGCGCGTCCTTCGACGAGGGGGTTGCATGGTGCGCTCGTTACGTGGTGCGTGGAGGTTCCCGGTACTCGTTGCGGTCGGGATCATGGTGGCGTCGTCGTGTTCATCGTCATCGAGCTCGGCGGGAGCCGGGATCACGCCGGCGGCCACGATCTTCGTTCAGAACTTCCGGTACAACGGCGCCCCGACCACCCTTTCCTCGGGGATCGTGTCGTTCCTGTTCGAGAACAAGGAGTCGTTCCCCATCACGCACGAGATGATCCCGATCGCCTTGCCCTCGGGGAAGACCGCGCAGGACGTCACGAAGGCAGCACAGGCGAGCGGGCCGACGGGTGGAGCGGCGTCCGAAGACTTGTGGCTGCACATCGGGGGCGATTTCGGCGCGGCGGACACGGGGGCAAGCGTGGTCGAAACGCTCTATCTGCCGCCCGGCAACTACGCGTTCGCCTGCTGGCAGACCGGCACCCAGAGCGGCGGTGAGAACGGACCCCCGCACGCCGCGAAGGGCATGGTCGCCCAGTTCACCGTGACCTGACCGGGGGGTGCGTCCCATCCGAGCCGAGCGCCGGCCTCGAGTAGCCAGGTACCTCGCGGGGGCATCGTTTCTCCTCCTCGGCGGTTGCGCCAAGGAGGGGATCTCCCCGCAGGGACAGGACGTCCATCAGCTCTACACGGTCATCATGCTCCTTGCCGCACCGGTTTTCCTCGTGGTCGAGGGGTTGCTCATCTGGTCCGTGATCCGTTATCGCAAGCGTGATACCGCGGCGCCGCCACAGACCGTGGGTGGGAACCGATCGCTGGGGGTCTTCTTCGTGATCCCGGCGGTGATCGTCGCCACGCTGTTCCCGTTCGGCGAAGCGACGCTGATGAAGATCGAGAAGGCGGAGGTCCCACAGGTCAAGATCCATGTCGAGGGCTTCCAGTGGGAGTGGACGTTCCTGTATCAGAACGAGGGGATCTTCGTCTCCGGGAAGACGGCATCGGACACGGCCCCACAGCAACCCGCGCAGATGTATCTGCCCGTCGACGAACCCGTCGAGATCGATCTGACGTCCCGAGACGTGATCCATTCCTTCTTCGTCCCCGATCTGCTGTTCAAACGCGACGCGATCCCCGGGCGGATGACCTCGTTCACCTTCACGCCGACCGTGCTCGGGACGTTCCACGCCCAATGCGCGGAGTTCTGCGGCCTGTTCCATTCGAAGATGACGTTCGAGGTGCACGTCGTCTCGCCTCCCGACTACCAGGCGTGGATCTTGCAGGAACGCAAGGCGGCCGCCAGCGTCACGTGTGCACCCAGTGGGACGTCTCTCACCCTGATCGCGCACAACATCTCGTGGAACACGAACTGTCTCGCGGTCCCCGCAAAACAGCCGTTCACCGTGAGCGTCACGAACCAGGACGACGGCATCCAGCACAACTTCTCGATCTACGACAGCTTCTTCGAGAAGAAGACCTACTTCACGTCGCCGAAGCTGACCGGCCCGGCGAGCGAGACCCTGCACGCCGGCGGTCTCCCTCCCGGCCACTACTACTTCCAGTGCGACGTCCACGGGCCCGCCATGTCGGGGTCCTTCGTCGTGGCGCCGTCGGGATCGGGCACCGGATGAACATGGAGGAGACGACATGGCGGTGAAAGAGGCACCGACCGCGGCGCTCGCGCCGGAACCCGAGCGCGGCCGGCTCCTCGACTGGCTGACGACGACCGACCACAAGAAGATCGGGCTCCTCTACCTGATCAACAGCTTCGCGTTCTTCGCCGTGGCGGGGATCTTCGCGCTGCTGATGCGGACCGAGCTCGCCAGGCCGGGGACGCAGATCTTCGCCCCGCACGCCTACAACCAGCTCTTCACGCTGCACGGCACGCTGATGATCTTCCTCGTGATCTTCCCGCTGCTCGCGGGGTTCGGGAACTACTTCGTCCCCTTGCAGATCGGAGCGCTCGACATGGCGTTCCCCAGGATCAACGCCCTGTCGTTCTGGCTGCTTCCGGCCGGCGGGCTGACGATCCTGGCGGGGTTCCTCACCCACGGCGGAGCGGCAGCGGCCGGCTGGACCGGCTACCCCCCGCTGGCGGAACAGCTCGGAACGGGACAGGACCTGTGGATCGTGGGCCTCATGCTCGTCGGCACCGCTTCGATCCTGGGCGGGATCAACTTCATCGTGACGATCCTGCGGATGCGGGCACCCGGGATGACGATGATGCGGATGCCCGTGTTCACGTGGAGCATCCTGGCGACCTCGCTCCTGGTGATCCTCGCGGCGCCCGTCCTCACGGCCGGACTGATCATGGTGTTCGCCGACCGTCAGCTCGGGACGACCTTCTTCGACCCGAACCGAGGAGGCGTCGTCATCCTGTGGCAGAACGTCTTCTGGTTCTTCGGCCACCCCGAGGTGTACATGCTGATCCTCGGGGCGTGGGGCGTGGTCACCGAGATCATCGCCGTGTTCTCGGGCAAGCCGATCTTCAGCTATCGGGGCGTGATCCTCGCGTTCCTCCTGATCACGGCTTTGTCGTTCAGCGTGTGGGCGCATCACATGTTCGCGACCGGAGCGGTCGAGCTGCCGTTCTTCAGCGTGACCACCGAGCTGATCTCGATCCCGACCGGCGTGCTGTTCTTCATCTGGCTGGCGACGCTCTGGCGCGGGAAGCTCCGCTTCGAACCGCCGATGCTATTCGCGCTCGGCTTCATCGCGATGTTCCTGATCGGAGGGATCGACGGCGTGTGGGCGGCGTCTCCCGCGATGGATTTCGCGATCCACGACACCTATTGGGTCGTCGCCCACCTGCACTACGTGCTGTTCGGCGGCACGCTCTTCGGCGTGATGGCGGCGATGTTCTATTGGTTCCCGAAGATGACGGGACGGATGCTCTCGAGGCGCCTCGGGATCTGGCAGTTCTGGCTCCAGCTGGTCGGGTTCAACCTGACGTTCTTCCCCATGCACATCCTGGGCCTGCGCGGCATGCCTCGACGCATCGCCGACTACCCGCCCGACCTCGGGTGGAGCTTCCTGAACCTCTTGGCATCGATCGGCGCGTTCGTGATCGCGACGGCGATGATCATCTTCTTCCTCAACATCTTCCTGACCCTCCGGAAGCCGCGGACGGCTCCCGACGACCCATGGGGCGCCAACACGCTCGAATGGATGACGTCCTCGCCGCCGCCGGCTCACAACTTCGACGCGCTCCCGACGATCCGCTCGGATCGGCCGGCGTACGACCGGCGGATGGCCGAGCAGGAGCCGACGACATGAGCGACGTCACGACGCCGAGGGAGCGGGCGCGGCCGGAGATGAGCGGACCCGTGCTCGGGATGGTCCTGTTCGTGGCCTCGGAGGCGATGTTCTTCGCCGCCTTCTTCGGCGGGTACTTCACGATCCGGGCGAACGCCCCCGCGTGGCCGCCACCGGATGTTCCCCACCTCAAGATCGACATCGCGTCGATCCTCACCGTGGTCCTCGTGGCGAGCAGCGTCGCGGTCCAGCTCTCG
>WNFW01002813.1_pt1 | contig 11985 bp, 7 predicted proteins | sample 5400131 | NCBI WGS metagenome assembly WNFW01 (sample SAMN13153362, study PRJNA577476) | soil metagenome | isolation source: 20 cm soil or saprolite under grassland replicate 1 | place: USA:California | collected 2016-06-15
CCAGCTAGTGGTCTCGCTCGCCACGGCCAAGAAACATGTCGCCAGTATTCTCAGCAAACTCGGAGCAGAGAATAGGACGCAGGCCATTGCACGTGCACGCTCGCTCTCTTTGCTCTAGCGAGGCTTCAGCGTCACCGCGAGGTCGGCATTGACAGGATCGCACCGATCCAGGCCAAAGGCAAGGTATCCTTTTGGCTACCATCTGATCCTCTTCTGGCTGCTCCTCTCTCCTCTCGAAAGTATCCTTTTGGTAGCATTTTGGCGACTGTGTTCCCCCTTCCCAGAGTGTATCCTTCTTCTCAGATGAGAAAACGTCATCCGAACGGAGCACAAGCGTATGAGATACGTCATTCGTGTCAAGGGACACCTGGACCCCTCCTGGCAAGAGTGGTTTGATCACCTCTCGATCACGCACCAGAGCGATGGCACGACCCTGCTTTCCGGTTCCATCAAGGACCAGGCAGCGCTCTACGGCATCCTCTGCAAAATGCGCGACCTGGGGCTGACGCTCCTCTCGCTCGAGGCGAGCGCGCCCATACAGCCTCCAGAGGAGTGAGAAGCGCCTTTCAGGCTTCGTCTTCCTCTCTTCTCTTGTGCAGACGACACGGAACTCTTCCTGATTGATTGAAGACAAAAGTAAGGAGCAGAAATGAAAACATCACTACATCATCCCAACGACGATGCAGCCACACCAGTGCTGATTGGCGAAGGTTTCGCCAAACCAGCGGTGCAGGCTTCGCCGGAAGCGATCCGGTGGCTCGCGCTTGGCGCCGTCGCTGGCCCGGTCCTGTTCACACTGGCCTGGGTCGTCCTCGGCTTTCTGAGCCCGGGATACACAGCCTGGGGCACCCGGATCGCGCCCTACTCACCCATCAGCCAGGGCATCAGCGGCCTGGGCCTCGGCATCACCGCCCCATTCATGAACACGGCCTTCGTGTTCAGCGGGCTCCTGATCCTGGCTAGCGTAGTCGGCATCTTCCAAGGCATCAGGGAGATGGGCGCCCTTGCGCGTTGGAGCTGCATGGTGCTGCTCGCGCTCTCGCCACTGGGCATGGCGGTGGACGGCATCTTCACCTTGGAGTCGTTCCTGCCTCATATGGTGGGCTTCCTCCTGGCCGCTGCGAGCCCGGTGCTGAGCTTCGTGGTCGTCGGGCTCTTGCTTCGCCGCGTCCCCAGCTTTCGGCGGTTCGGCAACTGGCTGCTGTTGGGCAGTCCGATGACGCTGGCGCTGGTGGTCCTGTACTTCCTGACCTTCTCGCCCACCGTGGCGGGGACTCAAACCGGAGTGGCCGGACTGACGGAGCGCATCCTGGTGGTCGAGGTCCTCGCCTGGTTCGTGGCCATGGGCTGGCTGGCCTTCCGCCGCCGATAAGGGAAACAGACCTCATGGAACCAATCGTCAAGGCGCATGGCCTCACGAAGTGTAAGATTTCACGAAGCAAGAAAGGATACCAACACATGAACACGAACACCAGCGTCAATAATCAATCGACCGCAAGCGCGCGGGAACACTATACAACCGGCTCCGTCACCTCTCAAGACGGCACCACCATCGGCTACCGCCAGTTCGGCCATGGTCCGGGGGTGGTGCTGCTGCATGGCGCCGCGTCGTCAGCCCACAACCACATGCAGCTTGCCGAGGCGCTCTCTCGTGCCTTCACCGTCTACGTGCCCGACCGCCGAGGTCGTGGCCTCAGCGGCCCGTACAGCAAAGATTACAGCATACAAAAGGACGTTGAAGATTTGGACGCGCTGCGTACCAAAACGGGCGCTCACCATGTCTTCGGGGTCAGCTCAGGAGGCATCATCTGTCTCCAAGCAGCACTCACCCTGCCCGCCATTCACAAAGCTGCCATCTTCGAACCACCATTCTTCATGAACGACGAGTCGACGCCGACCACTGTTTTGACGCGCTATGACAAGGAGATGGCCCAGGGCAAGGTGGCTGCAGCACTCATCACGGGCATGAAAGGAGCGCAGATGGGGCCACCGATATTCAATGCTATGCCTCGCTGGCTGCTTGAGTTGCTCACGAACATGGCAATGAAGAGCGAGGAGAAGAAAGGATCAGGCGGCTATGTCCCGATGAGGGAACTCGCTCCGACGCTGCACTATGACTTTCAGCTCGTCGTCGAGATGAGTGGGAAGCTGGAGAGCTTCAGGGCTATACGCGCCGAGGTACTTTTGCTTGGCGGCAGCAAGAGCCCGGCTTTCTTGAAAGTGGCCCTTGACGCCTTGGAGAAGGTCTTGCCACGTGTCAAACGGATTGAGTTCCCCGGACTCAATCATGCGGCTTCATGGAATACCGATCAAGGTGGCCAGCCGGAACCGGTGGCGCAAGAACTGCGCCGATTTTTTGCCTGACCGTAAAATTCCTAAAATGAAATCAGGCGCCTGGAAGCTCCGCTCGGCTCCGCCTGGTCTTGCGGGGCCGGCGAGGCCTCGCTTTGGGCTTGCTGCACCACCTGGTGAATCTGCGGGGCGGTCAGAAAGCGCGAACGCAGCGTCTCATCCTTGATGCCCTCTGCCAACCCCTGGATGATCCTCGCCGCCATACCAAAGGCAGTGCGTGCCTGTGCAGGCTCGCCCTTTGCTTCATACACCCTTCCCAACGCCGCCTGGATCTGCCAGCCTTCTCCAGGCAACCCAAGGTCTGCGGCCAGGTGAGCTGCTTCGCGCAAAAGGCCGATGGCCTGCTCTCTCTCCCCCTCCCATGCTGCCAGGGTCGCCAACGACCGCAGATAGGGAAGGCGGTAGCGAGGGTAAGGTCTCAGGTGTTCCCCGAGTCGGCGCACTGCTTCTCGCGCCTGGCGTTCATCCCCCGCATGCAGGAGGGCCTCCGTTTCATACTGACGGTAGAAGTCCAGCGAGAACAATGCTTCATCATAGCTTTTGCGTAGGGTGATCGTCTCCAAGGCATAGCGGGAGGCTTGTTCCCACTGCCCTGCCAGGACATAGTGCATACACAGCCGCGTCAGGGCGGGCCCGCGAAAGGGCCCGAGATCTAACGTCTTTGCAACGGCTTCTGCCTCTTCGAGGGCATTATGTGCCTCTTCCCACTGCTGCAAGGCTTGATAGGTACTGCCTAGGGCAATGAGAAAGCTCTGGAAGTTTAACGTCGGAGGAAGGGTCCGGGCAAGTGCGACGGTTTGCTGCATGAGCACGAGTGCCTCTTCATAGGCCCCCGCGTCCAGCAATCCATACGTCAGGCAGAGCGTACTGTTGACTTGCGCCCAGACGTTCTTGATCTCTTGCGAGAGCGCGAGTGCCCTGCGCCCACTGTGAATGCTGGGCTGCACCTGCCCACTATGTATTTGTGCCAAAGCCAGGATCGCCCAGCAAAAGGCTTCTGATGCGCGATTCGTCAAGGGTTGGGTGAGCGGAGAACCAATCAGAAAGTGTGCAACGGAAAGCCCCTTCGAAGCGGCCGGCTCGTTGCCCAGGGTGGTATACAGCGCCAAGGACGCTTCCAGAAGGTGTATAGCCTCCTCAAAGTCTCCTCCAAGGAGATGGATCCATCCAAGCCAGAAGAGACTTCTGGCTTCCAGTTCCTTATCGTTGCTTGCTCGTGCCAGTTCGAGCGCATACTCTCCATGCGGTAAGGCACTCTTCCAATCTTCCCATAAGACACTCGTTACCTGTGCTAGATTCCACTCCGTTTCCGCTAATGCCTTCTGATCGTGACTGGTCTGGGCCATCTGCCAGGCTTCCTCCAGCAGCGCTCGAGCCCTTGGCTTATCGAACGACTGTTGGACCGCCAGAATCGCCAGGCGGTTGAGGGTCAGACTGACCAGTGTGGGCAGCGGCTTGTGCCGCGCATAGGATAAGAGCTCTTCATAGGCCCCCTGAGCTTTCTCCCAGGTCTTCAGAAAGGCATAGGCCTGCCCCAGGTGGGCATAGAGGTGTTCGACCTCCGAGGGCAAGAGCTCGGTCTGCAGAGGCTTTTGCTCCTGGAGCAAGGAGCGTGCCTGTTCGTAGTGCATGATGGCATCTTCGGCAGCAAAGACGGCCATCGCCTCATCCCCGGCCTGTACGCTGTAACGATAGGCCTCCTCGGCTTCTCCTGAGGCTCTCGCATGATAGGCCAGCTCGGAGGCCCGCGCTCCCTGTGGATGCAGCAGCGCCAGGGCGCGCTGGTGCAAGACCTGCCGCCGCGCCTCGCCCAGCTCGGTGTAGACCACGTCGCGCATCAGGTTATGGGCGAAGCGATAGCTGCCCGGCCGGCCCACCCCTGCATCCTCCTCGCGTAACATCCCACTGCCGACGGCCTCCTCCAGGGCCCCGACACCTTCTTGCGCCCCCACCTCGGCTAGCTGCCACAGCAGCTTCGCGCTCGCCTGGGTGCCCAGCACAGCACCCGCCATCACCAGCTGGCGGGCGGGATAGGGCAACTTCGCCATGCGCCCCTGGATCATCGCGCGCACAGAGGGCGGCAACAGCTCGTACCGGGACCGCTCCTGGGCGAGGGCTGCGGCCATCTCCACGGACGGCTCCAGCCGCCAGCTGCCATCCACAGCCAGCCTTGGCACCAGCCATTGCCGCTCCCGCAAGAGCTTGAGCGTCTCCAGCAGGTACAACGGCTGCCCTCCTGTCTGCGCAAACAGCACCTCGCCCAGCCTGACCAGCGTCCTCTCCCGTTCAGGCGAAGGTGGTCCCCCAGGCCCGGCGGTGGAAGGCCTAGCAGGACTATGCTCACGCTGCTCCCCTCCACTCCTGGTGCTCTCCTCCTCCCCGACGATGACCTCAATCAGCTGGCGGGTTTCCGCCTGACTGAGCGGCTGCAAGGCGACCCGCCTGATCGGAAGGTCGCGTCCCAGGTCGGCCAGCTGGGCGGCCAGCGGCGACCTGGGCTCCAGCCCTTCCTGGCGCACCGTGCCCAGCAACAGTATCCGGCTGCCATGCTCCATCCAGTCATGTCCCAGGTAACGTAGCAGGTCCAGGGAGGCTCCATCCAGCCAGTGCAGGTCTTCCAGCAGCAGCACCAGCGGCGCAGGCTTAGCCAGGGTGTCCACTAGGCGCGCCACCGCTTCGAAGAGACGTCCCTTGGCCGTCAGCTCATCCTCGCTGGGAGCCGGCAGATCGGGGTAACGCACGCGCAACTCGGGCAGCAGGCGCGAGAGCTCGGCCAGCCACAGGTCCTCCAGCAGGTCCTCTGGCGCGTTTTCCTCCTCCAGCCGCCCCCGCAGGGCCTCGACCAGCGGTTGATAGGGCAGGCGCCCTCCCATCTCGAAGGCATGCCCACTGAGCACCTCGGCGCCCTGGGCTCGGGCCCAGCCCACAAACTCTGTGGCCAGCCGCGTTTTGCCGATGCCAGCTTCGCCTACCAGCAGCACGGCCTGCGGTGGCCCCTGCTGCGCCTGCTGAAATCTCCCAACCAGCTGGCTGAAGGCGGCTGCCCGTCCGACCAGTGGGGCCGCCAACTCGCCTGTCGACCGGCTCCCCCCCGTGGTGGCAGGGGAGGTCCCTCGGCGAGCAGCCGCGGTGGCGCGAATGTGCTCAGCCAGGGCCACAGTTTCCGCCGAGGGCTTGACCCGCAACTCCTCGGCTAAGCGTGCCCGGCAACGGGCGTAGACCTGCAAGGCGCCGCTCGCATCGCCCAGCGCCAGGTCCACCCGCATCAGGCGGCGAGACGCCTCCTCCGAGAGCGGATCGAGCGCCAGCCAGCGCGTGAGCGTGACGCGGGCCGGCTCCAACTCCCCGCCGGTCTCCTGCAAGGAGGAGAGCCGCTCCAAGAGGAAATGCAGGCGCACCTGCCACTGCTGCTGGTGCTGCTGCACCCATTGGTCAAAGCCGGTTTCCTCGCGCAGCCAGAAGCCCTCGAGGAAGGGACCGCGCACCAGGGCGAGAGCGTGCTGCAATCGGGTGACCAGGGCGGCGCGCTGCTCCTCAGAGGGGACCGAGGAGTGCCGCTGGGCCTGCTGATAAGCCTGCTGCACCACGTCCAGGTCTAGTTCCAACGGGGCCTGCGGATTCAGGCCGAGCAGATCACCATGAATGAGCAGATGAGAATGGAGGGAAGCCGAGGAGTCGGAGGCGTCAAGGAGGTGGCGCAGCAGGGTAATGGCATTGCGCAGGATCTTGCGCGCATCCTGGGGCTCACTATCGGGCCACAGCAAGGCAGCCAGCTTACTGCGGGAATGCATGCCGCCTTCGACGGCCAGGTAGAGCAGCAAGGCCTGCGCCTTGCGCAACGCAAACGTGAGGCGGCTTTCATCATGAAACACTTCGGGCGGGCCGAGTATGGCCAGACGTAATAAACCCATAGTTTGTCCTCTTTCTCCAGGAGGTTCTTTTGCAAGAGTATAGTAGGATGCGACGCTGGCGGGGCCGACCCCCATAGGCGCGAACTTAAGCCCCTCCTCAAGGGCAACCGCGAGGGATCGCCTCTACTATACACGGGCTTGGCAAGCCGATTCGTGGTATAGTAGGGGCGATCCTTGCGGTCGCCCTGGCCCGTAAAGTTCGCGCTTATGGGTCAAGATCCCCTTGAAGCCCACATACCAGAGCGCTTGGATGTAAGATAACCAGGGGAATGGGATATGGTGTCCGTTCCTGGTACTTTTCATGTCCTGCCCGGCATGCAACCACGCGTGGCCAGAGCCGCTGACGTTCCTGTGGATTTGCCTCCTGGACACTCACTCGTAGACGTTTTCTCCCTCTTTCTATGTATGCCTGTTTGCTCTCGCGCATATTTAACCACCAGTTCGGAAGCTTTCCCTGACCTCCATTGGAGGCGACGACAACGAAACTGTCCCCATCTGCTAGGTAGACCAGGGGAGTGGTATGTTGCTTGCCACTCTTGCGTCCAGTGGTGGTCAGCAGCAGAACAGGCATGTTCTGTGCTTGTCCTCCAATCGCCCCACCGCTCAGGCGATAGAGCGCAACATGTGCGGCAGTAGCCAGACGGGCGAGCCTGGCCACGATCGGCGGGTACGGCCTGCCTAGGGGCCTTTCGGAAATCACCCCGTGTTCTTTCCACTTGAGATGCTGGTAGCGTTTCTCGATCCTTCGGATCAGCACCATGGCTCCGATCCCCACCAGCAAGTGAGCAGCCTGGATCAGCCAGTGCAGGTTGCCCACCAGGATCATGGATTGCGTCAGCCCAAAGGCAGGCACCAGAAACGCATAGATCATGCTTCCCGCACCCAGCAGCCTGCTACCTTTAGTGAAAACTGCCACACTCCCAAGGATGAGTAGACCGAGGACTCCGAAGGTGCCAAACCCCTCATGAATGCTTGTAAAATCTATCTGGGCAAGGAGAACCAGAAGCCCGCTCCAAACAAACAGCTGAGCTATCCAGAACAACAATCCCAGCCCCATGGTGACCAACAAGGCCACCCGTGCGAACAATGAAATGAGACGTATCGTTTTCATAAAAAAAACTCCTGAACTGCCTCCGCCGCTTTTCCACCAGAACACGCTGTCCAGCAGCAAGTGATGAAGAGCCCGTATGAATCATGTTCCATTCTCCTCTCAGTCGTGTTCAGTGCTCAACGGGCGCGACGATCGTCACGCCCCCCGACACGACGAGGTCGGGGTACTCGAGTAGCTTGAACCGCTCGAGGGGATTGCCTCGCACTCCAATGAAATCGGCGGGAGCGCCTTCGACGAGCTGCCCGAGCGGCGCCAGCCCGAGATGTTCCCCTGCTCGCGCCGTCGCGGCCGACAACACGTCGAGCGGCGTGAGAGCTCCGTGCGCGGCGTGGAGCATGAGTAGCAGTTCCTGGGCGTCGATTCCCCAGGGGACATCAGTGTGGGCGAGATCGGTGCCGTAGAGCAGCAGTATCCCGGCTTCGACGAGCTGGCGAGCGTTGTTGGCGACACCCGTGCAATGGGACTGCGTGTCCAGCGTGCTGACGACCCGCACACCCGCGGCAGCCGCGCGAGCGACCAGGTCGTGCGGAATCGGATCACAGGGGACGTGGGCCCACTCGTCGATGCCTGCCTCCAGCGCCAGCGTGGCTCCCTCGGGCCCACTGAGATGGCAGGAGACGATGAGCCCGTTGGTGTGGGCTTCGTCGACGATCGCCCGCAGCACCTCAAGCGAGGGGATCGGCCACGGGGGCGGGTAGGTGGGCTGATGGCCGCCGGTCCACGGTGCGCCCGGCGACCCACCTGGCTCCAGAGCCACCTTGATGAGCGCCGCACCGCCGGCGACGTGTTGGCCGACGGCAGCGCGGGCTGTTTGGACGTCGGGTACTTCACATGCAATGTCGTGGCCGCCGAACACAGGGATCGGATAGCCACCGGGTGCAGTGAGGATCGGCCCGGCGCCGAGCACGCGCAGACGCCCATCGCCACCAGAGGGCGGCACGAGCGGGCCGCCAGTGTCCCGAACCGTCGTGAGGCCGTGACGCAGGATTGTTTCCTGTGGGGTCTGGTCGAACAGCAGATGGGCGTGCAAGTCGATGAAGCCGGGCAGGAGGGTGCCGGCAAAGCGGATGAGGCGCCCTGTGCCGCGGAGGCGGTCGACCGGTGCCACGGCCGCGATCCGATCACCCGAGACGGCGACCGCGTGTTGCTCAAGCACTCGCGTGCCGTCGAATACCCGCTCCGCGGCTACAACGTACCGCTCGTTGGCCGAGCCGTGAGTGAAGCTCGCTGGTAGTGTATTGTTCATAATACTACTCCTTTATTCTTGAGAGCATTGAGAGAAGAGACAATTCGCCCCCGCTGACGGGGGTCTGAGAAACTCCAGGTAGCGCAATCCCGACCTCTTCTCAATTGGCCCGGGTTGCTTTGCTCCTCAGAGCAGTGCATCTGCTACTTGAGAGTCTACTGTGCGGAGCACGAGGACACATCGGCAAAGCAACGTAGAGATGCTACCTATCTGAAAGTGTGACAAACAACGCTTTACTTAAGCCGTTACCTAGGCAGATACGACGGCATCATCGACGTCGAGGTAGAGCGAGTGGGAGCAGTCGAGGAGAGGACGAAGCAGGAAAAACCTAGATGAGCTGCTGCTTGATGGCAAAGAGGGTCGCGGCATGACGTGAGTTGATACCCAGTTTACTATAGATGGAGCGCAGGTGCGCATTGACGGTGCGCGGGCTGATGACGAGGGTTTCAGCGACCTGGGCATCGGAGAGCCCTCGTGCCACCAGCCGCAGCACCTCCACTTCACGTTCGGTCAGCTCGTTCGGATAGGCTGGGGAAGGACCCTGGGGACGGTCCGCCCCGGCAGGAGCGTTCGGGGGACTGGCGAGCATGGTGTGCTGCCCTGCGGCCAACGCTTGCTCTGGCGTCATCGCCCGTCCCTCGGCCAGGGCCTGGGCAAAGGCCTGCTCCCCCAGCTGCGCGCATACCCATGCTCGCATCCGCTCCTCGTCCGCACGTTCGCCAGGCAGAGTCAGCGCCAAGATCTGGGGGAGATAGGATGGGCCGCCAGCCGCGCGTCGTGCCTCCGCTGCCCCCCACAACTGTGCTGCCCAGGCGGCGTGTCCTTGCCGCGCAACCACGCTGGCCCATCCCTCCAAACAGGTGGCGCTGCTCTGCTGGTCATCCAACTCCTGGAACAAGGCCAGGCTCTGCTTATAGAAGGCATAGGCTGCTGGGAGGTCACCCACCTGAGCCGCGACCTTCCCCAAGCGATAGAGCGGTTGAACCGCCCACAGCCGCTGCCCCAAGGCTCTGAGGAGCGCGAAGCTCTCCTCGAACAAGGAGCGGGCCGTGGCAGCATTTCCTTGCTGGAAGTGCCACAACCCCAGGTCATAGAGTGCGTGGGCCATCCCGGACTGGACGTGCTCCTCCCTGAGGAGCAGCAGGCTTTCCTCGAGCAGCGAACGGACCCGTGGAGAGTCGCTGTGATCGCCATGGGTGAGGATCGTAAGTGCGAGGGGTAAGAGCGTGTACGCGAGGCGGACCTTGTCCCCTGCTCCCCTGGACAGTGCCAGGCTCTCTTCGAGCAGGGAGGTGGCCAGAGGAGCGTCGCCGAGCCACAAGGCGTTCCACCCCAGTAGTGTGAGTACTGATGCCATCTCGCGCGGATCATGGAGCTCGCGAGACAGCGCCAGGCTTTCCTGACACAGCGCTTCTGCTCGTCTAAAATCGCCTCGCACGAGGGCTAACCACCCGGCAGCGTGGAGTGCTTTCGCCCGCACAGACGCGGTGATCCCCTCACGTCTTCCCAGTGCTCGCTCGACAAACTGCTGCCCCTCATGCACATAGCCGTAATCGATCCAGAACGACCGGAGTGCTCCTGCCAGGCGCCAGGCGATGTCCTTTCGCTGCCTGTCCTGCCCTTGCTCCACTGACCACTGCATCGCAGCGCGCAGGTTATCATGCTCCTGCTTCAACCGCTCGAGCCACTGCTGCTGATCCCGGGTGAACAGGTGGGCGTCTGCCTCTTCTGCCTGCCCCAGATAATATTGGGCATGCGCCAGGCGTGCTGCCTCCAGCTCTCCACCGGCCTCGAGCGCCTCCAGCCCATACTCCCGGATCGTCTCCAGCATGTGAAAGCGCGCACCGTTCGTGTCCTGTTCGGCCCGGTAGAGCAAGTGCTTGTCCAGAAGGGAGGTCACTCTGTCCAGGACCTGTGCCTGCTCACCGCTAAGCGCGCCATACACAGCCTCCACCGCTTCCAGCGTGCAACCGCCGAAAAAGACCGAGAGCAAACGGAACAGCCGCTGTTCCTCGACCGGCAGGAGGTCATAGCTCCAGGCGATGGTCTGACGCAGGGTGTGCTGGCGATCAGGCAGATCCCGCGGCCCGCTGGTTAAGACGGCCAGACGATGCTCCAATCGCTCCAGGAGTGCCTGCAGCGTCAGAAGCTTGAGACGGGCGGCGGCCAGTTCAAGCGCCAGGGGCAAGCCATCCAGACGCCGGCAGATCTCTGTAATCAGTGGGGCAGTGATGGCGGTCAGCTGAAGCGTGGGTTGAACCTCTTGTGCCCGCTCGAGGAAGAGCGCCACGGCGCCATAGTGAGCGAGCGTCTCCTCGTCGGGCAGGTGTTGTGGATCAGGCAGAGCCAGCGGCTGGACGACAAACTCGCGTTCTCCCCCCACACGCAGCACCTCCCGGCTCGTCACCAGCAACTTCAGGTGAGGACAGGCCGCGAGCAGTTCCAACAGGCTCGGTGCTGCGGCGACCACGGTCTCGAAGTTGTCCAGCACGAGCAGCCGCTGCTGCTCCCGCAGCGAGGCTTTCAGCAGCTCGAGTGGCGGGCGGGAGCCGGTGCTCTGCAGCCCCTCGGCCTGGGCGATGGCGAGCAGGACCAGGTCGGCATCGTGAATGGGAACGAGCGAGACGAAGCCGATTCCATCAGGGAACTCATCCCGCAGTTCGGTCGCGATGGCCAGCGCTAGGCGCGTCTTGCCCACGCCACCGGTGCCGGTCAAGGTAAGCAAACGCACCTCGGGACGCGCGAGCAGGGTACAGGCGGCGGCGATCTCCCGCTCTCGTCCGACAAGGGAGGTGAGCGGCAAAGGGAGGGTGGAAGCAGATCGCTTGACGATCTCTGAGGCTGCTCCCCCTTCGACCAGCTGCCTCACGGCATCTGTTGAAGAGCGGCGGGAATGCTGCGGGTTCCCGGTGGAGCTGAGAGGTCCCTGCAGCACATGCTGGGGAGACTCCTGCTCATCTCCAGTGAGCGTGGGTTGTGCGGCCAGGGTTGCGGCGACGGTCGTGAGCCGTTCGAGCGTCAACTCCTCCGACGCCCCCACATAGACACGGTGGAGCTTCCCAGCGCGCTTGCGGTAGGCGCGCCAGTACCAGGTCCCACGCTGATTGCCTGCCTGCTCTCGGCGCACGGTAAAGGTTCCGAACGGACTGCGCACACGGAAGAGGGTGGCCGTCCGCAGCCAGGCATACCAGGCGAAGCTTCCCACACCGAGCTGATAATGCTCTCCGTCCCTCTGATAGATCAGCGTCTCACCTTCGACAAAAGCAGTGGTTCGGTTCTCATTGCTCATGCTCATCTCCAAACAGTTCCAAACACATCGGTTCCAGAACAGTATAGCATATGTTCGGAACCTCTCCCATCAAGAT
>WNFW01003478.1_pt1 | contig 11984 bp, 10 predicted proteins | sample 5400131 | NCBI WGS metagenome assembly WNFW01 (sample SAMN13153362, study PRJNA577476) | soil metagenome | isolation source: 20 cm soil or saprolite under grassland replicate 1 | place: USA:California | collected 2016-06-15
AAAAATCTCCACGACCCAGTTCGCGCCAGCACCTTATTCCGTCGTCGATCTAGCTCGTTGCATGTTCACGCAGGCGCAGCGAAAGCCAGATCTCGAGAATGCCGTAGAGGATCGCGTAGATGCCAATGACGTAAAGCAAGGCCAACGCGCCTGTTCCGGGTTGGGCCACCAGAATCAATCCGAAGATGACCGAGAGCACGCCGCTCGCGATCAGCAGCCACTCGTTGTCGATCTCCTTGCGCAGCCTGATCGCGCCAACGATTTGCAGGACCCCGCTCGCGATCGCCCAGCCGGCGATGAACAAGAGCAGCACGAGCGCAGTGATGCCCGGCCAGGCAAATGTCAGTATTCCGACGGCAATGCCCAAGAGTCCCACGAGCGCGAGCCACCAGCGCGGCGCCGGAGCACCGCCCATGATGGCCTCCGCGAGCGCCAGCACGCCGTCAGCGAGCGCGAAGGCGCCGTAGAGAAGTACCAGCGTGAGCAGCGTTATTCCCGGCCAGACGAAGGTGAGCACCCCGAACAGGATGGCGCAGATGCCGCGCAAGAGCAGCAGCCACCAATTCTTGGCCAGGGCGTGCAGCAGCAGACCCGGGACTGGCGGGCTAGCAACGTGTGTCATGACAGACCTCTCTTCAGAGCCGACCACCTTCGATTGACCCAACCATACCGCCGATGGTCTCGACCGTCGACGCCTACCAGCGTGACCGGTTCCGCTCTTGCAGGGCTTTGCTACGATTAGAACGATCGCTTCATCCTCTTTTCCTATGGGCGTAGTGAGGCGGCGCGCCGCCTTCCCTCCCCAACGTGGATTCACTGCCCGGATGTGGGCCGCGCTTGACTGGCAGCGACAGCGCAGTGCGCCCCGCTCATGGCGCAGCCTCGAGGCCGGCCGGTCGAGGATCGCGCGGCGAAAGGCAGTTGTCGCCTTGCGCGAAGTACCGTATCCGCGCGGCTGTCATTTGCTTGCAATAGAAATCACTGATAAGCGCGTCATGCGCAGGACGACGAATGCTTGACCGCGTGTCGAGCGGCCCGCAGCGGGTACGAACGCTATTTCTGTCGGACGTCCATCTCGGAACGCGTGGCTGCCAGGCCGACAAGCTCCTCGATCTGCTGCGCTGTTACGAAGCCGACACAATTTATCTCGTCGGTGACATCGTTGACGGCTGGCAGCTAAAGTCCTCCTGGTATTGGCCGCAACTTCACAACGATGTCGTGCAGAAGCTGCTGCGTCAGGCGCGCAAGGGAGTGCGCCTGTTCTACATCCCCGGCAATCACGACGAGTTCCTGCGCGACTACTACGGTACCCATTTCGGCGGCATCGAGGTGCTCGAGGACACCGTCCACGTCGCCGGCGATGGTAAGCGCTACCTTGTCGTTCACGGCGACCTCTTCGACGTCATCATCCGCCACGCGCGTTGGCTCGCGCTCTTGGGCAGCAATGCCTACGATCTGGCGATTTGGGTCAACACGTATTTCAATAAGGTCAGACGCATTTTTGGTTTGCCCTACTGGTCGCTGTCGAAATGGGCCAAGCTGAAAGTCAAGAATGCGATCACCTTCATCGGAGAGTACGAGAGGACGCTCGCCGCGGAAGCTCGCCGGCGTGGCGCCCTCGACGGGGTCATTTGCGGACACATCCATCACGCCGTAATCCGCGACGATCTTGGGTTGCGTTACATCAATTGTGGCGACTGGGTCGAAAGCTGCACGGCGGTGGTCGAGGATTTCAATGGACGGTTCGAGATCGTGAGGTGGACCGAGCTCCAGCTGATACCCCGTGAGGCGGGCCTTGAAGCAATGGGCCTGCCAACGGCGACCTAGGCCGTCGCGAGCCACCGCGGGCACCGATTTGCATTCATGGCAGTTTCATCAGCGGCTCGCCAACCCTGATTCTGACGCCCTCTCGCACATCCTCATGCAGCGAGAAACCCTCGGGGGCGAAGACAAGAATGGTCGATCCGTGTTCGAACCAGCCCATCTCCCCGCCTTTCCTGAATGATGCATCGCAGGCGATGATGTTGGGTCCGCGGTGCTTGAGGCCCAGTGGAACATCGACACAGTGCAGACGTATGCCGGCGACGAGCACCGCTGCAACCGGCACGAGGGCGATGGTGTGGCCGGTGGCGGCAAGTTCCGTCCGTAACAGGGCGCGTTCGTTCTTGCAGAACAGCCTTTCGACGCGTCGCAGCGCGATCGGATTGACGTTCCAGGTGTCCCCCGAAATGTAGGTCACTTGATCGACGCGGCAATCGTGCGGCGCGTGGAAACGGTGGTACATGCTCGAGGTCAGCCGCAACGTTACATATTGGCCGTTGCGATGGGCATCGGCCAGACCGTGATCGCAGAACAGATCCGCCAATGTGTAGGGAAATCCCTTGATCTGATAGACGGTGGTGCCGGCGATCGTACCGCACGCGCCGACGATCGCATCACAGGGGCTGACGAGGATCTCGGGATTACGGTCGATCGGGCGTGCACCGTCCTTGAGCTCGCGGATGAAGCAATCGTGCATGCTGCGAAAGTGGGACTTCTTCGCCTCGCTCAAATCCAGGTCGGAAAAGAAGCGCCACAGCCCGATCGAGAGGTCACGCACCAAGGGCTGTTCGATCTGGCTGAACCAGCCCATGAACCGTGTGAGGAGCCGACGGGGGATCCGGTTGGTGAGCAGGAAGTTGAGGTCCTCCTGCTCGACCAGACGCAGGATCTGGGATCGGAGCGTCATCGTGCCGTAACCTGCGTCGGGTAAGGCACGATTCGATGGAATGGAGCACCACAACGCTGGGATTCTACGGGCTCGGCGCTGCGGCAGTGGCAACCTCGCTGATGACGTTGCGGCGCCGCCTGGAGCTGTCCAAGGCGAAGCACGGGACGCTGACCGGCCACGCGAACTTGGCGCGCCGGCTGGCCTCGCTCGTTCCCTTTTACGACTATGACCGGGACCGGTTTTTCTGCTCCGACGATCCGCCGAAAGAGATTGCGGCGCGCCGGCGTGCTGCCTTCATGCGCCTGTCGGAGCTCTATGCATCGCGCTTTGCCGAAACGGCCAAACGCACCGCCGAGGTGGCCGAAGGCATCTCCGATCTGCAGTTCACCGACGCGTATCGCGTGCCATTCCAGTACAGCCGCTTGGTACGCCAGCACCTCAAATACGGAGCGTTCGTGCAATCCTCGGCGGGCGTTATGCTGACCGATCTCGACGGCAATCAGCTCTACGATCTTACTGGCTCCTACGGGGTCAATATTTTCGGCTACGATTTCTACAAGGAGACGATCGCGCGCGCGGTTGAGCGTGTGGGCGAGCTTGGCCCCGTGCTCGGTCCCTATCATCCCGTCATCGCCGACAACGTAAGCCGCCTGAAAGAGATTTCCGGACTCGACGAAATCTCGTTTCACATGTCGGGTACGGAGGCGGTCATGCAGGCGGTGCGGCTCGCGCGCTACCACACCCGCCGATCCCACCTGGTGCGCTTCTGCGGCGCATATCACGGTTGGTGGGGCGACGTGCAACCGGGTATCGGCAATCCGTTGCCGGCGCATGAGACCTACACGCTGAAGGAGATGTCGGACGACTCGCTGCGCGTCCTGCGCACGCGACGTGACATCGCCTGCGTGCTCGTCAATCCGCTGCAAGCGCTGCATCCCAACGCACCAGCGCCGGCGGATTCCTCGCTGGTCGACGGCGCGCGGAGCGCGCATTTCGACAAGGATGCCTATATCGATTGGCTCGAGCGCCTGCGCGCCGTCTGCACCGAGCAAAATATCGTGTTGATCTTCGATGAAGTGTTTGTCGGCTTCCGCCTCGCCATGGGAGGGGCGCAGGAATATTTCGGCGTCCGCGCCGATCTCGTCACCTATGGCAAGACACTCGGCGGCGGACTTCCCATCGGGGTCCTCTGCGGACGCAAGGATTTGATGAAGCGCTACCGCGACGACCGCCCAGCCGATATCTGTTTCGCCCGCGGCACGTTCAACTCGCACCCTTATGTCATGGCGGCGATGAACGAGTTCCTCCGCTACCTCGAGACGGCGCGCGTCCGCGAGCTCTATCGCGACCTCGATCGAACCTGGACTGCGCGGGCACAGCGCCTTAATCAGCGCCTGCGCGATGAAGCCTTGCCCGTCGAGGTGGCGAACATGTCGTCCATCTGGACGGTCTGCTATCTGCGGCCGTCGCGCTACAATTGGATGCTGCAATACTATCTGCGCGCCGAATCGCTGGCGCTGAGCTGGATCGGAACCGGCCGTCTCATTTTCAGCCTGAACTACACGGACGCCGACTTCCAAGCGGTGGCTGATCGTTTCGTTGCCGCCGCAAGGACCATGGAGCAGGATGGCTGGTGGTGGCACCCTCCGACGGCGACCAATGCGTCGATCAAGCGCCGCATCTTGAAGGAGATGATCGCGCACCGGCTCTCGCCAAAGGGCGACCACGCCATGCCTCGCTGAGGCTTTCAGCCAGCCTTCAGCTGGGGTTCGCAGCCTCCGCGGCATCCTCGGCGATCCACTCGTGACTCTGGCCGTGATGCGGGTCAATCCACTCGCCGCGCAGCAGCGACAGCGGAGCTTTGTAGTAGAGTTTGATGTCGTGGAACGGGTCGGTCAGAATCTTCGCGGCCCATACCAGTCCGGTCTGCACGTCCCTGATGAAGAACAATTGAACCGTCCGGAACAATAACCCGCCGATGCCGACGACGAGCCAAATCTGCGCGACGTGGCGCACGAACTCCATGGTGCTCACATGGGGCGTGAAGATGCCGAAAAACGTGGGATCGAAGTAGAGCGGCAGCGGCGACACGGCCCAGATCGTCATCAGGACGACCTTGCGCTGCAGGTTGTAGCCGACCTTGATTTCCTCCTTGTACTCGTGAGTCGCTTGGTTAACCACGTCGTAGTCTTTCGGCTCAAAGAAGAAGTGCCCGATCTGCCGGCTGGTCATCGCCACGGCCCACCCGATCAGAGCCGCCATGGCCGGATCCTCGAACATCATCGCGTACGCACAGAGAAAGCTGATAGCGCTCAGCAAATGAAGCGATTGATTGATTCGGCTGTGGTGATAGAAGCGGTGATCGTCCCAACGCTGCACTCTAAGGGCCTCGAGAAAGCGCTGCATATCAGCTCTCCGGGTTGCGCTCGGATGTCGATGCTATGGCGATTCGATGAATCTGCTGTGACAGACGCGAGAATGTCCGGCGCGGGGCATTGCTCACCGCAAGAGGGAGCGATCAAGCAGCGGCGTGCGCCGCCGGCTCGCTCACCTGTGCGGCGGTCGTTCTCCCCGCCTTTGCGAAGCGAATTAACGAGAAGTGTCCAAACGGCGGCATTGCCCGGCGCTCGACCAGCCGCATGCCGCGGGAGTGCTCAGCCCAATGCTCGTAGCGCTCCCAAGAAAACTCCGTTCGCCAGCCAAGTTTACGTGCCGCAGGCGCAAACCACCGCTCCAAGGCGCGGCGCAATCCCGCTTCCGCCCCGACCCGGCTCACCAGCACGATCTCGCCGCCCGGCCTTAGCACGCGGGCGAATTCATCGAGCGTCGCCTCCGGGTTCGGAACCGTCGTGATGACGTATTGCGCGACGATCACGTCGAACGACGCATCCGGAAACGAAAGATGCTCGGCATCCATGACCCACAGCCCCTCGACGTGGGTCAGTCCCAGTTCGACCACACGCTGCTGCGCCTTGCGCAACATGGGCTCGGAGATGTCGACGCCGCAAATACGGTTAACGCGTGAATAGTCCGGAAGCGATATGCCGGTCCCGACTCCCACCTCGAGGATGCGTCCGCCGATGCATTCGGCGGCGGCGATCGCGGCCTGCCGGCCGCGCTCGAAAACCGCGCCAAAGACGAGATCGTAGACTGGCGCCCATCGCGCATAGGCCTTTGCGATGGTCTCCTTGTCGAGTTCCGCATACGAGAAGCTGGTCATTGTCGGTCCTTTTTGCCGCCCCACCCGTCTTAAGAAGTTTCGCTAGGTGCTCAGCAGCCGTGCGGAGGGCGCTGCCATCGCAGTTCCCGCTTCGGGTTCGCGGCAGACGCCTGTGGCCGCGTTTTGCACGTGGGCGATGAATTGACGCGCGCTGTTTTCCCACGAACGACTGAGCGCGAACGCCCGACAGGCTTCGCGAGAGAGGCGAAGCGCCTCGATACACGCCACGCGGAGGTCTTCGTTCAAAACTCCCACGGGATGGTCGCCGAGAACGTCCTTTGGACCCGTGACCGGGAAGGCGGCGACTGGAACGCCGCTGGCGAGTGCTTCGAGCTGGACCACCCCAAACGTGTCGGTCCGGCTCGGGAACACGAACACGTCTGCGGCCGCGAGATGCGCGGCCAAGGCGCCATTCTCCAGCAATCCAAGGAACTTTGCGTCGGGAAAGCGTCGCTTCAACGCGGTCTCCTGAGGGCCCGTGCCGATGACCACCTTCGTGCCGGGCAAGTCGAGCGACAGAAATGCTTCGACGTTCTTTTCCACCGCAAGCCGCCCCATCGTGACAAAGATCGGGCGCGGAAAGTCGAGGTCGATGGCGCGGTCCGGCCTGAACAGGTCGGTATCCACGCCTCGCGTCCACATTCCAAGGTTGGCGAATCCCCGCTGACTCAATTCGGTCATGAGCGACTGGGTCGAGACCATCGTCACGGCCGCGGCGGCATGAAATCGTCGCAATGCCGCGTAGATCCACGCCTCGGGGATCGGTGCACGCGCCGAGATGTATTCGGGAAAGCGCGTCGTGTAGCTGGTCGTGAAGCGCCGGCCCTGCCTTTGGCAATAGCCGCGTACCATATGACCGATGGGTCCTTCGGTTGCGATATGGATCGCATCGGGCCTCGCCGCTTCGATGCGCTGAGCGATCCGGCGCCGGCGTGGCAACGCCAGCCGCAATCCCGGATAGGTCGGTATCGGAAAGCTCGGAAAACCTTCCGGGGTAAGGAAGTCAATGGTCACGCCGAGACGTCGCGCGCTGTGCGCCAGCGACGTCAAGGTGCGCACCACGCCGTTCACCTGTGGGTGCCAGGCGTCTGTTGCGACCAGAACCCGCATCAGGCCGCTCTCGGTCGGGATGGCTGAGGCGTTTCATTGTCGAATCGCATGCGACAACATTGCGAATTCATATCTCAGCCGTGTGACGGCGTTCACAAATCTGCGACAAAGATTTTCGCAAATCTGTCACCACCCATTTTGATCCTGGGCGACCGCTGACCTTCGATTTGTAACAACGTTGTTACAAAGGGATGAGACAGTTGCGTCAGTGATTCGCTTCTCCGCGTCGACGCTCATCGCCCCTGGCCCATGGCAAACGTGACGAGCGTCATCTCGCGGGCAATACGAGAGCGAGTCGGCTGGAACAAGATCGGCATCGCGATCAGCATTCTGATCGTGATAATCGCCGTCGCTATCCTCCTTCAGCTGCTACGCGACATCGAGGTCGATAAAGTCGTCGCCGCGCTGCGGGCAAAATCGATCCGGGACGTCTTGATTGCGGGTATCTTCGTTGCAATCGGATACGTCGCGCTGACATTTTATGATTTTTTCGCATTGCGCACGATCGGCCGCGATGACGTGCCTTATCGGATCGCGGCGTTTACAGGTTTTACGTGCTATACGATCGGGCACAATCTCGGTGCCACCGTGCTTACCGCCGGCGCGATCAGGCTTCGGATTTATTCCGCCTGGGGCCTTGGGATCATCGACATTGCCAAGATTGCCTTCATCACAGGACTGACGTTCTGGCTCGGCAATGCGTTTGTGCTCGGCGCCGGCATGGCATACGCGCCCGAGGCCGCCAGCGCCGTCAATCAGTTGCCGCCGTGGATCAACCGGGCGATCGGCGTCTGCGGCCTCGTGATCATCGTTGCGTATCTGCTCTGGCTCATCCCGCGCCCGCGGATCATCGGCCGCTCCAGTTGGCAAATTGTGCTGCCCAGTCCCCGCTCGACGCTTGTACAGATCGGGATCGGGGTTTTGGACCTCAGCGCGGGCGCGATCACGATGTATGCCTTGCTTCCGGCATATCCTTCGATCGATTTCATCACCTTGCTCGTGGTTTTCGTCACGGCGATTCTGTTCGGGTTCGCAAGCCACGCGCCCGGAAGTCTCGGGGTCATCGAAGTAGCGATGCTGGTCGGGCTTCCACAATTCCCCAGGGAAGAACTGTTGGCGTCCCTGGTGATCTTCCGCTTTATGTACTTCATTGTTCCACTGTCTTGCGCGGCCGTGTTGCTTGGCTTGCGCGAACTGTGGTTGATCGCCCAATCGACGAGCCGGCCTGACGACTGCAATGCGCGGCAGCCGCGAAAACCCGGCCGGTCTGATCGCAGACGAGCGCTCTAAACGTTCGAAGGTCCGAGCAGGCTTTGCGCGGGCTTCGACGATTGGCAGACCTCACGAGAGGTGTTCCGCGAAGCCGGATGGATTGCGCTCAATCCATCCTACGCATTCGATTGCGGCCGGCTCCGCTCGATTGCACCGCGTCTGTCACTTCGACGGCAAGCAGACGCGCCATGAGACGCGGGCTCCATGCGGCCGTCGCGCGGTATTGCGACAATCGATCCTTGACCAAGACAAAACCGCAAAGCGCCAAACTGGTCCATACCGCCACGCTGAAATAAAGCGACATCCATGCAATCTCGTCGCTCCACAGGGCAATCCGGTGAGTGACCACCCAACGCGTGGTCACATCATATAAGCCGGCGAAGAGTCCCAGCAGCTCCTTTCCGCTCGCCAGATCCGTTTGCCAGCGTTCGAAATACATCGGCACATCGACGGTGAACATGAAGGCGACATAGCCGAGCACGCCCAGCAACGCCGCTGCGATCACGAGCCGCATCGTGCCGGCGAATTTATCGAGCAGCAGCAAGAGCGCGACCGCGATCAGCAAGAAGGTCACCGCCCAAAGCGAATTTTCCAGCGTGTTTCCCAGGTAGCTGGTCGTGATCACCGCGTACCAGGAGCAGCACTCCGCAAGGACGATCATCGGAACGATGGCATTTGCGATGTTGCGAGTGGTGATCGACTCTGCTGTCCCCGCCAGGTGGCGCAAGACGAGGGCCCACTGCATCACGAAGCAGATTTCCGCGACCGTCGCGACGGATCGCCCGAGGAAAACGCTGGAGAGCCAAGTGTCGAAAAGGCAGATTCTCTGAACATCCGCCCGCGGCAATATCGCTCGAAACGCGCAGCCGAAGACGTAGGCGGCGGAGAGGAAGACGAGGAGCTCGAAACGGAGCGTTATCCTGCGCAGGTAACGATGCAGTCTCAGCCAAAAAAAGACGTTTATGCTGCTGACGACGAGCAGGAAGCCCCACCAGACCGAAACCGGATTTGACCAACTCAACCAATCCACGCGCATAAATTTCGGCCGGTCCCAGTCATGCCCTTGTCACAATCTTATCTGGAGGTGCGGGCGATGCAAGCCGGACGAGCCTCCGGAGAAGCTTCATTCCGGTTCCCTAGGTGCTTCGGGCCGCCGCCCGCGGAAGGGCGGCCTGCCGTGGCGTCGCGTATACGGTTCACTTCTTGGCCCGCCGCCATTGTTGCAAACGCTCCGCCGTGACGTAGAGCAGCGGAATGATGAAGATGCCGAACAGCGATGCAGCGAGCATGCCGCCAAATACAGGCGTGCCCACCGCCTGGCGGGTGATCGCGCCGGCGCCGCTGGCGACAACCAGCGGCACCAGACCGAGAATGAACGCGAAACTCGTCATCATCACTGGACGAAATCTTAAGCTTGCCCCTTCAATGGCGGCAGCCTGAACGTCCTTTCCCATATTGCGCTGCTCCACCGCGAAGGCGACGATCAGAATGCCGTTCTTCGCAGCGAGCGCGATCAACACCACGAGCCCGATCTGCGCGTAAACGTCGAAGCTCAGCCGCGCCAGCATGATCGCGACGATCGCGCCGAGGATCGCGACGCTGACCGACAGCAGGACCGGGACCGGAATGTTCCAGCTTTCGTAAAGCGCGACGAGAAAGAGGTAAGCGAACAGGACGGCTACCCCCAGCACGATCCCGGTGCGTCCGCCAGCTGCCTTTTCCTGCAGCGCGGTTCCGGTCCATTCGAAGCTGTAGCCGGTCGGCAGCGTGGCCGCGGAGACGCGCTCCATGGCGGCGAGCGCCTGGCCGGAGCTGTAGCCGGGTTTTGCCGCGCCGTTGACGATGGCGGCGCGGAATCCGTTGTAGCGCACGACGGTCTGCGGCCCTTGCACGAGCTTCGCGTCGGCCAGCGCCCGGATCGGGACCATCCCGCCCTGGGCGTTGCGCACATAAATCTCGTAGATGTCGTCGATATTGTCGCGAAACGGCGTCTCGGCCTGCACGTTGACCTGCCACGTGCGGCCAAACACGTTGAAGTCGTTGACGTAGAAGCTGCCGAGCGTCGACTGCAACGCGTTGAAGATGTCGGTGATCTTGACCCCGAGCACCTGCGCCTTGTCGCGATCGATATCGAGATAGATCTGCGGCGTATCCGCGGCATAGGTGCTGTAAACGCCGGCGAGCTCGGGCTCCGCGTTGGCCGCCACGACCAGGCCGCGCAGCGCAGCCGCGACATCGGACGGTGACTGGCCCTGCAATGCCTCAAGCGCGTACTGAAAGCCGCCGGTATTGCCGAGGCCGAGAATGGGAGGCAGGTTGAACGGAAACGCGACGGCGCCCTGAATCGCCGACATCTCCGGACGCAGCCGCGCAATGATCGTGCCCGCGCTTTGCGCCGGATCGGTGCGCGCCTCGTAAGGCTTGAGCCGGATGACGAAGAAAGCCTGGTTCGCTGCCGGGACGTAGTCGATGAAATTCAGGCCGACCACCGACAATACGCCTTCCACGCCCGGAATGGGCCTGGCGATGTCCTCGACCTGCTTGACCACCGCCTCGGTGCGGTTGAGCGAAACGCCTTCGGGAAGGCGCAGCGTCGCGAAAATTGCGCCCTGGTCCTCCTCCGGCAGGAAGCTCTGCGGCGTCCGGCTGAACAGCCATGCCGACGCCGCCAGCGTCCCGACCACGATTACGACGCCGACGATCGCCACGCGCACCAGGCGGCGCACGACCGCGACGTAACCGTCCCGCGCACGGTCGATCGCGCGCAGCACGTAGCGCATGGGACCGCTGGTCTTTTGGCCGTGCTTGAGCAGCACTGCGCAGAGCGCCGGGCTCAGGGTCAGCGCGTTGACGGCCGAGATCAGCATGGCGACCGAAACCGCCACCGCGAACTGGCGGAAAAGCTGACCGCTGATGCCGGGAATGAAGGCCACCGGCACGAACACCGACAGCAAGACCAGCGTGATGGCGAGGATCGGGCCGGTGATCTCGGCCATGGCCTTCTTGCAGGCGTCCGGCACCGGAAGCTGCGGGTTCTCCTCCATCACGCGCTCGACGTTCTCGACCACGACGATGGCATCATCGACCACGATGCCGATGGCGAGCACGAGGGCGAGCAGCGAGACGGTATTGGCCGAGTAGCCGATGAGCAGCAGCACCGCGAAGGTGCCGACGATCGACACCGGCACGGCAACGAGCGGGATCAATGTCGTTCGCCATCTGCCGGACCTCGTTGATCGTCGCCGTGACGAAGACAGTGGCGTCCCAGAACACGGTGTAAGCGAGATCGTTTGGGAATCGCTTCTCCAGTGTGTTCAACGTCTCGCGTACCTTACGCGCCACCTCGACCGCATTGGATCCGGGCGTCTGGTAGATCCCGATTGCTGCCGCCGGCGCACCATTGAAGCGGCCGTAGCGCTCCTGCGATCTTGCGCTCATTTCCACGCGCGCAACATCTTTGATGCGGATCACCGAACCATCGGGATTGGCGCGCAGCACGATGGCGGCGAATTCCTCCGGTTGCGTGAGCCGCCCCTTGGTTTTGATGTTGATTTGGACCTGCTGCTCGCGCGTGATCGGCGCCGCGCCGACGCGGCCCAGCGCCGCCTGAATGTTTTGACTCTGAACCGCAGCGATGACGTCGTTCGGCGTGAGATTGAGTTCGGTCAACCG
>WNFW01010595.1_pt1 | contig 11984 bp, 11 predicted proteins | sample 5400131 | NCBI WGS metagenome assembly WNFW01 (sample SAMN13153362, study PRJNA577476) | soil metagenome | isolation source: 20 cm soil or saprolite under grassland replicate 1 | place: USA:California | collected 2016-06-15
GGATCGACTTCGGTGATGCCGAGGCAGAAACACACCGCCGAGTTCGCCGCCGAGCCGCGGCCCTGGCACAGGATGCCGCGCGAGCGGGCGAAGCGGACGATGTCGTGGACGGTGAGGAAATACGGCGCATAGTCGAGCGCAGCGATGAGCTCGAGCTCGTGCGCAAGCGCGGCCCGCACTTTTTCCGGAATGCCGGCGGGATAGCGCTCGGCGGCGCCTTCGAGACTCAAGTGCGCCAGCGCGTCCTGCGGGCTCGAGAAGCCTTCGCGGGTCTCGTCGGGATATTGGTAGGAAAGCTCGTCGAGCGAGAACGTGAGCTGGTCCGACAGTCTGCGCGTCTCCTCGATCGCTTGCGCGTGATCCCGGAACATCCGCGCCATCTCGGCCGGCGGTTTCAAATAGCGCTCGGAATTGGCGGCGAGCCGCCGGCCCGCCGTTTCGAGCGTGACGTGCTCGCGGATGCAGGTGAGCACGTCGGCGAGGCGCCGGCGCTCCGGCGCGTGATAGAGCACGTCGTTGACCGCGATCAGCGGCACGCCGGCCTCGCGCGCGATGGCCGCGCGTTCTGCGAGCCGCGCCCGGTCGGTGCCGGCATAGAGCATGGCGGCGGCGAGCCGGACCCGCTTCGGCGCGGCTTCGCGCAGGCGCGCAAGGGTCTTGCTCGGATTACCCTGATTGTGAGATTCAGCTGAGGGCGAGCCACAAACGGCTCCCTCCCCCCTTGTGGGGGAGGGATGGGGAGAGGGGTGTTTGCGGGTGGGATTAAATTTACCCCCCTCCCTACCCCTCCCCCACAAGGGGGGAGGGAACCCGCCCTCAATGGTGGAGGTGCCCAGATTTACATCATTGCCAATCGCGATGTTTCCTTGATCCCGGCTCGTTCTCGCCATCACCACCAGCTCGAGGCCGTCGGCGTGCTCGAGCAGATCTTCCAGATGGAGAATGCAATCGCCCTTCTCGGCGCGAAGGTTGCCGCGCGTGAGCAGGCGGCAGAGCTTTCCCCAGCCGGCGCGGTCGCGCGGATAGGCGAGCACGTCCGGCGTGCCGTCGCAAAAAATAAGACGCGCGCCCGGATGATAGCGAACCTCGAGCTCGTTCTCGCGCTTGGCAAGATGCGCGCGCACCACGCCGGCGACGCTGTTGCGGTCGCACAGCCCCATCCCGAGCAATGCGAGCCGCGCGGCTTGTGCGATCAGCTCCTCGGGATGCGAGCCGCCCCACAGGAAGGAGAAATTCGACGTGACGGCGAACTCGACGTATCGAAATGCAGCGGCCTCTCCAGACACTTCCCCCCTTGTGGGGGAGGTCGACCGGCCGAAGGCCGGTCGGGAGGGGGGTATTTTTTCGGGCGAGGAGTTTCCAAACCCCCTGCCTAACCCTCCCCCAGTCCAAGTCGGATGTTTCCGATTTGGACCGATCATCCATTGGCCGAACTCGGGAACACCCGAGTTCGGTTGGGGGAGGGAACCGGCCGAGTTTGCCTCACCGGGCTCGTGCATCACGCGAACATCCCGTGCAGGAACCAGGACGGCGCCGGGATTGCGCGGTAGAGCCCCGCGCGGAACAGCCAGAACCGGCAGCCGGATTTATCCTCGACGCGGAAATAATCGCGGGTGCCGCCGCCGTCCTCGGTCCACCAGGCGCATTCGATGCGCTCCGGGCCTTCGGCGGCGACGACTTCGTGGAGCGCGCGCCGCCAGCGGAATCGCACCGGCGGTCCATCGGGCACGGCGGCGATCGCTTCGATCGGCTCCGGTTTGACGAGCAGGCGCGGCGGACGCGGCGCAAGATCGGCGGCGAAGCGAAACGCGCGGAACGCCGCCCAGCCGTTCTGTCCGGCGACGGCGGATTGCGCCGGCACCCGCATCGTCGCGAGCTCCGGGAGATGCGCATCCTGCGCGATGATTCGCGTGACGTGGCGAGCGCCGAGCCGCGCGCTGAGGCGATCGACGAGATGGTCGAGATCGGCCGCGTGCTCGTTGGCGCCAAGATCGATCTGCGCCGCGGCCATGGGCTCGGCGACGAGCACGCAGAGCCGGGCGAGATCGAAGCCGAAGCCGGGATCGAGCGCGTCGGCGAGATGTTTGAGCCGCTCGCGGAACAGCGCGCGAATGCCGGCGGGATCGCGCATCCGGCGCGAGGTCGCAACCGCAAGGCGGCGCACCGCGCCGTCGGTGCGGAACAAGACGAGCTCGATTTTTCGCACGCCCTCGCCGCGGCGTTCCAGCATGGGTTCGAGGCGCGTCGCGAGCCTTTCGATGACGCGGAGCACGGCCTCCTCGCGCGCGATCGGCTCGGCGAAGCGCTGCTCGGCCAGGTACGGCGCAACCGGGGCGCGCGGCTGCAAGGGCTCGGGCTCCCGGCCGAGCGCGCGGTCGAGCTGGCGCAGAAGCTGCGGGCCGAACCGCGCGGTGAGCGGCGCGCGCGGCAGATCGATGAGATCGCCGATGCGTTTGAGGCCGACGCGTGGGAGCGCCGCAACCAGGTCGCCCGATAGCCGCAGCGCCGCAATCGGCAGGGGAGCGAGAAACTCGCGCTCGGCGCCGGCGTCGACGATCGCGGTCGCGCTATGGCGGGAAGCGGCGCTCGCCGCGCCGATGGTGGAGGCGATCGCGGCCCGTAGCGTGAAGCCGAAATCGGCGATGCGTGCGGTCAGATCGTCGAGCAGGTTTTGCTCGCCGCCGAACAGATGCGCGCAGCCGGCGATGTCGAGCAGGATGCCGTCGGGCACATCGAGCGCGACCAGCGGCGTATAGCGCTGGCACCATTCGGCGATGGTTTCGATCAGCCGGCGATCGGCCGCCGGATCTTCGGAAAAAACCGCGAGATCGGGATGCATGGCGCGGGCCTGCGCCAGCGCCATCCCGGGCCGCAAGCCGCGCCGCTCCGCCGCCGCGGAAACCGCGACGAGTTCTTCGACATTGCCGCGCTTGGCCGTGACGGCGAGGCAAGCAGGCTTTACCTCCCCCTGGAGGGGGGAGGTCGGCGAGTGTCGAAGACGCGAGCCGGGTGGGGGTGAAGCTAAGTCACCCCACCCCGCCGCCTTCGGCGGCGACCCTCCCCCTCGGTCGACATCGGATGTTTCCGATGTCGACCGATTCATGATTGCCGAACCCGGGAACACCCGAGTTCGGTGGGAGGGTGAGCGCCTGACGCGGTCGGTCGAGAGCCGTTTCAGCCACAGGCTCACGATCCGCTGGCGCATTGCAACGCTGTTCCACACGATCGAACTCCAACATCCATGCTCCGAGCGGACCGCGACGGTTGCGGGTGAGGCGGACGCAAAACCGCGGCGGACCGGGACCGCACGCCATCGGGATTGCGCCGGAGGACGGGCGAGATGGCGCCGCGCCGACGAGGAAGCGCGTCGCCGCCGCGGAGGGCTCGTTCGCCGGCGCGCTGCGCAGCAGCAGCGCGAGGGCGCGGCCGCGGCCGGCCGCGAACGAGAGCCGGCGCGTTGCGAGAAAATCGATGCCGGTGCGGATCTCGCCGATGACGGCGCCGGGGCCGCCGGGGCCGCCGGGACCGCCGGCGCCGGCCAGCGCCTCCTCCATGGCCCACAGCACGTCGCGGGATTTCGCTGCCCTAACCGCGATCAGCCGCTCGGGGGCAAGGCCGAGATCCTCGAGCCCCGCCCCATAGGGCGCGCCGTTCTCGGCGAGCGCCATGTCCTCGGCGATCCACACCACGGGGCCTCGATTGCGGGCGGCAAGGATCAGCGCAAAGCCGGTCGCGGCGGGGATTTCCGCCTCGCGGGCCGCGGCGATCTCGTGGAGCGCGCCGGTTGCAAGCCCCCCGCCGAGCGCCGCATCGAGGGAGGGAATGCCGAACGCAAGGGCGCTTTTGTCGGCAGTTATTTGGGGAAATTCGAGCGCCAGCGCCCGGCGCAAGTTTGCGAGCACGCCATGCGGGGCGGGCGAGGCGGGCAAGGCAAGTTCTCGATCCGGCGATCCGAGCATGGGCGACGATCCCCGTGCGGGCTTTTTTTGGAAAACCCGCCAGCGTGACTATGTTCATGGTTTGTTCCTATTGATTCCCGGTAGTGGGTCAATTTGCAAGCCTTATTTTGCAGAACGGGGGTGGCCCTTTGGGCTAGTGTACCCGTCACGGGGGCGGATGGAGACTTTGTCATGCGCGCTGCAATTCTTGCGTCGGGAATCATCCTAGGCTTGGCTTCGGCCTCAACGGCCATGCCACTGGCGTCCCTGCCCACCTCACCGAACACCCTCCAAGCTCACGGATGCCACCACTACTACGCTCACGACATGAGCGGCTGGCACCGGCACGACAAGGAATGCCGAACCCTTCGGGGGACAGTCGGTCACAAGAGCCGAAACCCGGCGAAAAGCTAGAATCAGATCAGGCAACCAACTTGCCAGACTCTTCCCAGGCTTCCAGCATCTCGACCAGATCGGTCATTTCCCAAAGCCGCTTGGCGACGCCGGCGGCCATCGCGGGCGTGACCTTCAAGGTCTGATGGATGCCGCTTGGGCCGATCAGTCGTTAGGGTAGCCCTTTCCCCGGAGCCAAGCCGTGGCGCCTTCGCCGGTGATCCATTCCCTGGCTTCGGCTTCGGTTTTAAAGCCCTTGATGTGCTCCGGGTGGCCGCTCGGCCAAGTGGCCACTACGTGCCATTCGTCCCCCGCCCTCACAGGCTGAGGATTGATCGTGATCCTTTGGTGAGGTTCGGCCATGCTCGGCAGTATGCGCCTGGGCCGTCCCGAAAACCACCGAGTCGAGCCCTGCTTTATTCGAAATGGTCCCACCTGATTCGCAAACCTTCCTCTCGCGTCGAGGGGTGAGGTTGGGTTACCAAAGGCTTGGCACATCGGAACAGTTCATGGCTCCAAGAACGGATACGGCGGGAATGCTGACGCTTCGCCCCGCGCAGGCCGCAGACGAAGCCGCCGTGGTCGCGCTGTGGCAGGCATGCGAGCTGGTGGTCAGCCACAACGATCCCGCCGCCGACTTCCGCCTCGCACGCGGGCGAAGCAACTCGGATGTTCTGATTGCCGTTGATCCGCAGGACGTCGTCGTCGGCGCCGTCATGGTCGGCCACGATGGGCACCGCGGCTGGATCTATTATCTCGCAGCCGATCCGCGCCGACGCCGCCAAGGCATCGGCAGGAAACTCGTCGAAGCCGCTGAACTCTGGTTGGAGGCCCGCGGCATCCCCAAGCTCCAGCTCATGATCCGCGAAAGCAACACCCCGGTCGTGAGCTTCTACGAACGCCTCGGCTTCGAAATCGCTCCGAGAATCATCATGCAGAAATGGCTGTAAGCTGCGTACTCGGATCATCGTTTCACCAGCTCCAGGGACGAACACTTCGATGATGACCGATCATCTCATCCATGGCGACGCCGCCGAGGTGATGGCAAAATTTCCGGCCGGCAGCGTCGACCTCATCGTGACCTCGCCGCCGTACTGGACCGCGGTCGAATACGACGACCGGGCGAGGCCGTGGCCGAGCTATGAGGCCTATCTCGACGACCTGCAGCGGGTGTGGAGCGAATGCGCGCGGGTGCTGCGCCCCAACGGCAAGCTCTGCATCAACGCGCCGCTCCTGCCGATCCCCAAGAAGCTCATCCACCAGCACACGCGGCACTTGAAGAACATCGCCGCCGACATGGAGCAAGAAATCCTGCGCAACACCGAGCTTGCGCGCTACGGCCTGTTCGTGTGGCAGAAGCAGACCTCGAAGATGATGTTCGGCAGCTATCCGTTTCCGGGCAACATTCTCGAGAACAACACCGTCGAGTTCATCCACGTCTATGTGAAGCCGGGCGCGCCGCCGAAATTTCCCCGCCGCGTCAAGGCCGCCAACCGCTTGTCGCGCACCGAATGGCTCGATCTCACCCAGCAGGTCTGGTTCATGTACCCGCAGGACGTGAAGCGGGGCGGGGCGCATCCGGCTCCGTTCCCGGAGAAGCTGCCGGCCCGGTTGATCCGGCTCTACAGCTTCGGCGCCTGCGAAACCTTTGCCGGCGAGATCGTGCTCGACCCGTTCGCCGGCACCGGCACCACCTGCGTCGCCGCCAAGCGCATGGGCCGCCGCTACCTCGGCATCGACGTCGATCAGAACTATTTGCGGATCGCCGCGGCGCGCCTGCGCGCGGCGCGGGAAAAGGAAATGCTGCTGCTGGTCGGCCGGCCGAAATACCCGGGCAAACAGCAGCTTCGCGCGATGAGCGTCGGCGAGGCGGGCACCAAGGGAAAAGCCGCCGCAAACAAGCACAAGAAAGCGACCTACGGCCGCAAGGCCCAGGGAACCGTCGTTCCGGGGCGCGCCGAAGGCGCGAGCCCGGAATCCATGAACGCGGACCGGTGAAATACGCGCGCACCGGGTTCATGGATCCCGGGTTCCCTCGCTGCGCTCGGGCCCCGGGATGACTTCGTCACTTCTCGGCGGCGATGTGGCGCTTGCGGATTTTTCGCACGATCCACCAGATGATCCCGACCGCGAACGGCACGAACGCGGCCGTGGCGTAGCTCGGATTGATCGGCACGCCGGCTTCCGACACGGCCTTGGCCATGTAGCCGAACAGGCCGACGACGTAATAGCTGATGGCCAGGTTGGCGGTGCGCGCCAGCTTGGTCGAGAGATTGGCCTGCCGCTCCTCGAGCGTGACGCAGGTGCGCATCGCCGGCGCCATGCGCCGGGCCAGGAACGACGACCAGGTCGGAAATCCCTTGACCGGCCGCTCGCCGAGAGTCTGCAGCCGCAGCTGTACGATCTCGTTGTAGGCGCGGCTCGCGCCGAACCGGAACAGCGACGCCGCCGCGCCCGCCTCGAGCTCGGCCGCGAGCGCGGTGAGCTCGTCGAGCAGCTTGTGATTGGCGGTGAGCCCTTCGGTGCTGCGCATCTGCTCGGTGACCTCGCCCAGCCGCCGCTCGATGCGGTTGATAGAGGGCGCGAGCCGCTGCGCCTCCGGCAGTCCGAGCAAGGCGAGCGTACGGTAGGTCTCGAGCTCGAGCACGCGCTGCACCACTGCGCCGGCGCGCTCCGGATCGAGCCCGCGGTCGAGCACCAGGATGCGGATGAAGCCGGTCGGATCGCACTGGAAATCGCTGGCCATCAGCGCGGTGCCGTCGGCGACCTCGGCCATCGCCAGGCTCGAGCGCTCGAACACGCGCTCCGGCGCGAGCTTGTCATTGCCGTTGGCGAGCAGATGCAGATCGAGCGCGACCAGCAGCGGCCCCGGCTGCGGCACCAGGCCCATCGGGGCGGCGAGCGCGCTCGCGGCGGGATGGAACGGCGCCGTGCCGGGGTCGAGCCGTTCGGAGGCGAGCTCCCAGGTATAGGTCGTGAACTCCGAATGCTGCTCCCAGCGCAGCACGCTGCCGCTGAACGGGAGCCGATGGTGCTTGTCGCCGGGCTTGGGCGCCACGAGGCCGCGCCGGATGCAGAAATCGACCAGCGCCGCGCGATCGGCCTCGCCGCGCTCGCCCGCGGTGTCGAAGGCGAAATGCAGCACGCGGTGCGGGATCTCGATCGGCGTGAACGGCCGAGCGTGGACTTCGCCGATCACGGCCGCACGCAGCCGGTGCGGCTCGAGCCGCTTGCCTTCTCCGATCATCACCTCGGCGCTCATGGCGAACCCCGTGGCATGCGCAGGTTGCTTTGACAAGATCGCGGCTCGGTTGGAACTTGCGCACCTGCTGAGCAAAAATTGAGCAAATGCCCGAGCAAAGGGCGAGGCCGGCTGTGTTCGGCATCGAGTGCTGACGGTATCCCTGCAAATGCGCCCGGAATTGCCGATCCGGCTGGCATGCCGGTTGCGAGGGTGCGGCGATCGTTCGCGCCCATAATCTGGAACAGAAGGAGACGACCATGCAACGCGCGGAGCTGACCGAAAAGATCCTCGACATCAAGCGCGAGAAGGGCTGGAGCTGGAAATACATTTGCGGTGAGATCGGCGGCTTCTCCCCGATGCTGATCACCGCGGCGCTGCTCGGCCAGATGAAACTGACGAAGCCGCAGGCGCAATCGGCTGCGAAGCTGTTCGGCTTGAGCAAGGCCGAGGCGGCGATGCTCAACGAAGTGCCGTACCGCGGTTCGCTGCCGAGCGCCGTGCCGACCGACCCGCTGATCTACCGCTTCTACGAACTGGTGATGGTGTACGGCACCACCTGGAAGGAGTTGATCCAGGAGGAGTTCGGCGACGGCATCATGTCGGCGATCGATTTCGACATCGCGCTCGAGCGCCTGCCGAATCCCAAGGGTGATCGCGTCAAGATCACCATGTCGGGCAAGTTCCTGCCGTACAAATATTACGGCAACACCGGCAACATCCCGGAGTACGGCTACAAGGAAGAATAAGCGGCCGGACGCGGCCTTGCGCGGCCTCATCCTTTCCGCCAATGTCGCCGTGAGCGCGCGCACGGCAATGAAGCGCGGGCGAGGAGGACTGCATGGCGGACGCTGCGTCCGCGGACACGTCGACGCATTCCACGTCGGCGCGAAGGCGCGTCGGTCTGCTCGTGACCTGCCTCGTCGATCTGATGCGGCCTTCGGTCGGGTTCGCGGCGGCAAAGCTGCTCGAAGACGCCGGCTGCAGCGTGGGAGTTCCGCGCCAGGCCTGTTGCGGGCAGCCCGCCTACAACTCCGGCGACCGCAAGACGACGCGGGAGATCGCCGCGCAGGTGATCGAGGCCTTCGCGCCCTATGATTACGTGGTGGTGCCCTCGGGTTCGTGCGCCGGCATGCTCAAGGTGCATTACCCGCGGCTGTTCCGCAACGATCCCAACTGGCTGCCGAAGGCGGAAGCGTTTGCGGCGAAGACGTTCGAGCTCGTCTCGTTCCTGGTCGACGTGCTCGGCGTGACGGGCGTTGCGGCGAGCTACGAGGGTAGCGTCACCTATCACGACGCCTGCTCGGGATTGCGCGAGCTCGGCGTCAAGGCGCAGCCGCGCAAGCTCTTGGCGACGATCGACGGGTTGCGGCTCGAGGAGATGCGCGAGGCGGATGTCTGCTGCGGGTTCGGCGGGACCTTCTGCGTCAAATATCCGGCGATCTCCAACGTGATCGTCGGCAAGAAAACGGAAAACATCGCGGCGACGGGGGCCGACGTGCTGCTCGCCGGCGATCTCGGTTGCCTGATGAACATGGCGGGGAAATTGCAGCGCGAGGGCAGCAAGATCGCCGCGCGTCACGTCGCCGAGGTGCTCGCCGGCATGACCGAAGTTCCGCCGATCGGCGAGAGCCGCGCGCGCCGGGCGCAGGCCGAGCCATGACGCTCGCCGTCACCTCGCCGGCTTTCAAGGCGAACGCCAGGGCGGCGATCGCCGACCCGCAGCTGCAAGGCGTGCTCCGGCAGGGGCTCGGCTTCGTCGACCGGCGCCAGGCCGCGATCGACCGGCTGCCGGAATTCGATGCGCTGCGGGATTCCGCCCGCGACATCAAGGACCACACGCTGGCGCATCTCGATCTCTATCTCGAAGCCTATGAGGAGCGGGTGCGCGCCGCCGGCGGCCACGTGCATCATGCGGTGACGCCGGAAGAGGCGCGCGGGCTGATTCTCGACATCTGCCGCAAGGCGGGCGCCAGGACGGTCACCAAGGGCAAGACCATGATCGCCGAGGAGATCGGGCTCAACGATTTCCTCGAGGCGAACGGCGTCGTGCCGGTCGAGACCGACCTCGGCGAATATATCATCCAGATCCGCCACGAGGTGCCCTCGCACATCATCGCGCCCGCGATTCACCTCAACAAGGCGCAGGTGGAGGCGGATTTCCGCCGCGTGCACACGCATTTGCCGGAAAACCGCAACCTCGCCGAGCCGGCGACGCTGCTCGCCGAGGCGCGAACCATCCTGCGCGAGCGCTTCCTCGCCGCCGACGTCGGCATCACCGGCGCGAATTTTCTCGTCGCCGAGACCGGCACCTCGATCATCGTCACCAACGAGGGCAACGGCGATCTCACCCAGACCCTGCCGAAGGTGCATATCGTGCTCGCCACCATCGAGAAGCTGGTGCCCACCCTCGAGGACGTCTCTCAGCTGCTGCGCGTGCTCGCCCGCTCCGCGACCGGGCAGGACATGTCGGTCTACACCACGTTCTCGACCGGGCCGCGCCGTGCCGATGATCCCGACGGGCCGGCCGAATATCACGTCGTCATTCTCGACAACGGCCGCTCGACCATGCTCGGCGGCGAGTTCCAGGACATGCTGCGCTGCATTCGCTGCGGCGCCTGCATGAACCATTGCCCGATCTTCGGGGCCATCGGCGGCCACGCCTACGGCTGGGTCTATCCGGGGCCGATGGGCGCCGTGCTCACCCCGGCGCTGATCGGGGTCGATCTCGCCGGCAACCTGCCGAACGCGTCGACGTTCTGCGGCAGATGCGAGGAGGTCTGCCCGGTGCGCATTCCGCTGCCGCGCATGATGCGGGATTGGCGCGAACGGGAGTTCGAGCGGCATCTCTCGCCGGTGACGGTGCGCTCTGGTCTGGCGTTGTGGGCGTTTTTCGCCAAGCGGCCGCGGCTCTATGGGCTCATGACCGCGATGGCGGCGCGCGCGCTGGCGCTCCTCGGCTCCCGCAGCGGTCGCTTCCGCTCTTTGCCGCTCGCCTCGGCCTGGACCCGCGACCGGGATTTCCCGGCGCCGCAGGGCGCAACCTTCCAGTCGCAATGGAAGCGACGAGCGATGATCAAATACAAGCGATGAGCAAATAAAGGCGATGAACAAGGTGCAGAGCAGAGCCGTGCCGCATGCTCCAGCCCCTCAAGGGGAGAGGGGAAGAGCGCATGCGGCTCGTTGAGAGGATCAAATGGAAGAAAACCGCGCCATGACCGCGCGCGACACCATCCTGGCCTCGATCCGGCGCTCGCTCGGCGTGTCCGGCCGCGAGGCGCCGCGGCGCAAGGCGGTCGCGGATCGCCTGCGCGAGCATCCGGAAGGCGTGGTGCCCGCACGCGGCAAGCTTGCGCCGAAATCGCGCGCCGAGCTGTTCCGCAAAATGGTCGAGGCCGCGGCCGGATCGATCGAGGAAGTCCCGCGCGCCGCCGACGTGCCGGGCGCGGTCGCGGCGTTCCTGCGCGCGCACAATCTGCCGATGGCGGTGCGCCGGGGCGAGGACCCGCGCCTTGCCGCGATGCCGTGGCAGCGCGAGCGCACGCTCGAAGTCAAGCAGGGCGCTTCGGACGGCAACGATCTCGCCGCGGTCTCCCACGCGTTCGGCGCGGTCGCCGAATCCGGGACGCTGATGCTCACCTCGGGCAAGGACAATCCGACGACGCTGAATTTCCTGCCCGACACCCATATCGTCGTGGTCGACGCCGACGACGTCGCTGGCGATTACGAGACGCTGTGGCGGAAACTGCGCGAGCGCTTCGGCGCCGGCGCCATGCCGCGCACCGTCAATTGGATCACCGGGCCGTCGCGTTCCGCCGACATCGAGCAGACCCTGATCCTCGGCGCCCACGGCCCCCGCCGCCTGCATGTCATGGTGGTCGGCGAGACGGAATAATCCCGCTCTCGTGGGCGATTCAGAGGATGTCTCTGCAAAACCGCGTTACTCCGTTCGGCGAGCTCGTCGCCGTTGTCTCCCGCGGATTGTTCATGGGCAATCGCGGCGGCCGGTTGCATCGCGACGATCGCACGCTCGGCGCGCGGCGCTGGGTTTCCCGCCAATGGATCTGTTGCGTGACGCGATTCAAGGGGCGCCATCGCGCGGTCTGGGGCAGCGGCTATACCGAGCTGTTCTTTCTCGACGAGCCGACCGCGCTTGCGGCCGGGCACCGGCCCTGCTTCGAATGCCGCCGCCGCGCCGCCGTCGCCTTTGCGGCGAGCTGGGCCGCCGCGCGGCAGCAATCAGTGGCCCCGCGCGCGGCCGACATGGACCGCGTTCTCCACGCCGAGCGGCTCGACGGCCGCGGCAAGCGCCGCCACTCGCTGCCGATCGATGATTTGCCCGACGCGGCGATGCTCGCGCTCCCAGGGGAGCCAAATTCCGTGTTCGCGCTGCACGGCGAATCTCTGCGGCG
>WNFW01003009.1_pt1 | contig 11974 bp, 7 predicted proteins | sample 5400131 | NCBI WGS metagenome assembly WNFW01 (sample SAMN13153362, study PRJNA577476) | soil metagenome | isolation source: 20 cm soil or saprolite under grassland replicate 1 | place: USA:California | collected 2016-06-15
AGAGCACGCGATTTGGCAAAACCTATCGCGCGTCGCGCCGAAGCTCTCGCGTCGCTCATGCGCGCGAAGCGCAGCATCGTTGTCGCCGGAATGCACGGCAAAACAACCACCTCGGCAATGACTGCACACGTTTTGCGCGGAGGTGGACTACATCCATCCCATTATGTCGGCGCGGAGATTCCGATTCTGGGAACGAATGCGCATTGGGATGCGCGCGGCGAATGGTTCGTTGCCGAGGGGGACGAGAGCGATGGCACGCTGGAACTGTTTCATCCCGAGCACACGCTCGTCTTGAATGTCGAGGAGGAACATCTCGATTTTTATGCCGACCTTGCAGCAATCGAGAAAGTTTTTGCCCGGCTGATCGAGCAAACCAGCGGAACAGTTTTTTACAATATCGATGACGCGAGCGCAGCCCGGCTGTGCGCAACCCGCAAAAAAAGGATTTCGTTCGGCTTCTCGGACACAGCCGATTATCGAGGAGCAGACGTGGACTCGCACGCCTTCCACTCAAATTTTTGCGTTTATTCGCGAGGCAAAAAACTGGGTGGACTGGTTCTGAATGTTCCTGGCCAGCACAACGTGCATAATGCAATCGGCGTTGTTGCATTGGCAACGGAGCTCGGGATTGCTTTCGATAAAATCGCAGATTCACTACGCAGGTTCGAACACGCCCGGCGGCGATTTGAAATTAAGTATGCCAGCGAGCGGTTTTTGCTGGTCGATGATTACGCGCATCATCCTACGGAAATTCGTGCGACGCTGAAAACGGCGCGCGCGGTGGGACGGAAACGTGTGCTGACGATGTTTCAGCCACATCGTTATTCGCGCACCAAAGCCCTATGCAAAGAATTCGGCGGCGCATTCGAGAACGCTGACAGGATCGTTGTCACGGACGTCTATCCTGCGAGCGAACCGCCGATCCCGGGCGTCAGTGGCCAGACAATCGTCGATGAAATCGTGAGACATGGTCATCGCGGTGCGAATTACCAGCCACAGTTCGAACGTGTGCATTGGGATATCGGCAACACTCTTAATGTTGGCGATCTCGTGCTGAGTCTCGGTGCCGGCAATATTCACGAGCAATTGTCGATCCTGGCGGCGGATCTGGTGATTGCTGAACAGTTGAAGGCGATTGTGGGTGAAACCGGGAAAGTCCGTCTTTATGAGCCGCTCTCGAAGCACACGACGCTGCGCGTAGGCGGCCCGGCGCAGTTTTGGGTCGAACCGCAGACCGAGAAAACGTTTGCAGAACTGATTCGCTTTTGCCACGACGAAAATCTGCCGCTTTTCGTGATGGGTCGCGGGTCCAATCTTCTCATCCGCGATGGCGGGCTCCGTGGTGTGGTGGTTCATCCGTGCGGCGGCGATTTCGACAAAATCGAAGTCAATGGCTGCGAAATCACTGCAGGTGTCGGTGCGAAGTTAAGAGAAGTTGCGTACGCAGCGAAGACAGCGGGCATTGGCGGGCTGGAGTGGATGGAAGGAATTCCAGGAGCAGTCGGTGGCGGCTTGCGAATGAACGCAGGAGCAATGGGCGCGCAGACATTCCAGAACGTGGTGCGGGTTCGTTACCTCGATGCCAATGGCGAGGCGCACACAAAAACACGTGACGAACTGGAAGTGCATTACCGGAATTTCCCGTTGTTGGAAAAAAACTTCGCAGTGTGCGCCGTCTTCCGCGGGAATCCCGCGCCGCTCGAAGAAATCGTGCGCAAGCTAGAGGCCTCTCAGGAGAAACGCCGCACGTCGCAACCGGCCGCGAAAAGCGCAGGCTGCATTTTCAAAAACCCTGATTCATGTCCTGCCGGCAAACTGATTGACGAATTGGGATTGAAAAATTCGCGCGTTGGAAAAGCGCGAGTGTCGGAGGTGCACGGTAATTTCATCGTCAATGATGGGGGCGCGACAGCGGCAGAAATGCTCGAGTTAATCGAGAGGATCAAGGCAACTGCCCGGGCAAAGCGCGGAATCGAATTGGAAACCGAAGTGCAAATCGTGGGAGAACCAGCGTGATACGGACGACGCTTCAAAACTTGCCGAAAAAAATCGCGGTCTTGATGGGTGGGCCGGGTTCGGAACGCAATGTGTCCCTGGCGACTGGTCGCGGCGTTTCTAAAGCGCTTCGCTCGTTAGGCGCAGAGGTCGTCGATGTTGATGTTCGGGATGAAAAGTTCGTGCTCCCGAAAGATGTCGATTTTGCGTTTATCACCATTCACGGAACTTTTGGCGAAGACGGTGAGCTCCAAAAAATTCTGGAGGAGCGCGGCGTGCCTTATACTGGTGACGGTGTTGAAGCCAGCCGCGCGGCGTTCGATAAAGTTTTGTCGAAAGAGAAATTTCGCGAGCACAACGTCGTGACTCCGGAATGGGAAGTCGTCGAAGTCGGTCGGCGTCCAACGATTTCTGTTCCGCTGGTGGTAAAGGCGCCGCGGCAAGGCTCCACTGTTGGCGTAGTCATCGTAAAGGACGCCAGCGAGCTTGATTCGGCGATGGCGGAGGCCGGCAAGTACGATCGCACATTGTTGATAGAAAAATTTGTGCCGGGGCGGGAATTGACGATAGGTGTCCTCGGTGATCAAGCCCTGCCAATTCTTGAAATAATTCCAAAGGGCGGTTTTTACGACTTCAACAACAAGTATCCGTTTCTGAATCCGCAGGCTGGCGGCGGCGCCGAGCACGTTTGCCCGGCGAAAATCGACCCTGCTAAGACGAAACAAATTCAGGAACAGGCGCTGGATGCTTTTCGCTCACTCGGTCTCGTTGTTTACGGCCGCGTGGACATTCTGCTTTCCGATTCGGGCGATACGTTCGTGCTGGAAGTAAACAACATTCCCGGAATGACCGAAGCGAGCTTGCTGCCCGAGGCCGCTGCGGCTGCAGGTATTAGTTATGTTGACCTCTGCGCCCGGATCATCGCGCTCTCTCGCGCCAGAATGGAAGGGAGCCAGAGATGACTTTTGGCCAAAAAAATTCCCGCGCGCGCAATCGACGCGTATCCAATGTTCGCCAGCGGCGTCAGCAGCACTTGCTCGATGTGAAGGTCCGCTCCCGCAGAGCGACGCAGCATCGCATTCGAAGAGCCATGGGCGTACTTTTAAAGGTAATTTTAGTCGCTGCGCTGGTGGGCGCCGCCTACGCTGGCGTGCGCCAAGCGGCAAGACGCCTGTTGTTTGAGAATTCGGATTTTCAACTGAAGACCATTGAACTCCAGACTGACGGCAGTTTGCAGCGTGAACAGGTTTTGAAAGCCGCCGATGTGCATGAAGGCGAAAATCTCTTTAGGGTAAACCTCGCGCGGATCCACGATCGCATACAGCAGCTTCCTCAAACTGACGAAGTACAGGTGGTGCGAAAATTACCGGGCGAGATCGATATTCGTGTGGTGGAACGAAAGCCAGTCGCCTGGATCACCAGCGAAAAGGAGATTTCCGATCCATTTACATCAGACGCTGCTTTTTTGGTGGACGCGCGCGGTGTTTTGATGAAACAAAAGAAGTTGTTGCCCGAATATCTGGGACTGCCGCTCATTCTTGGATGCTCGAGCGAAGCGCTCGAGGCGGGAAAAGTCGTCGAATCGCTCGAAGCGAAAACAGCGCTGGAGTTGTTGCGTCTCAGCGCGCGCAGCTTTTTCCAAATGCGCTTTCAGATTCGCGAGATTGACGTATCCAAAGGCTATTGCCTGCTGGTAACCGACAAGAATCGCGCGCGCGTGACGTTTGGGTTTAACGATCTGCAGACGCAACTACGGCGGCTGGAACAATTTCTGGTCTATTGCGACGACTCGAAACAGGAGCTCGGCACTGTAAACCTGATTGTGCAACGAAACATTCCTGTGACCTTCGCCGAGGCTCCCGCCGCGGTCATCAACGATACGATCGAACCCGCTGTGGAACCGCGGATCATGAAGGCAATCCCGGTGCATGCACCGGAAAAAGCTGTGCCCGCGGCGCCGAAGCCGCGCGCCGGTTCAACCCCCTCTAACAAGACAATTCCAGTCATCGATAGGAAACGGATTAACAAAAATGGCTAGCAATAATTTGATGATCGGTCTCGAGATTGGCACATCCAAAATATGTGTCGTTGTTGGTGAAGGCCGGCCCGACGGCACGATAAAAATCCTTGGAGTCGGCCAGGCGCCATCACGTGGCGTTCGCAAGGGGGAAATCGTTGATTTTGAGACGGCGATGAAATGCGTGCACGAAGCAGTGGTGGATGCGGAACAGAAAAGCGACGTGATGATCCGCAGCGTCTATGTGGCTGTCGCCGGGTCCCATCTGCACAGTTTTAATAACCGTGGCTGCGTCATGCTACCTGAGGATCGCGACGAAATTGATGAACGGGATGTCGAAGATGTAAAAATTAATGCGCGCGAGGTGAGCATTCCGGCGCAAAACGCGTTCCTCCACTCCCTCATTCAACATTATCATGTCGACGGACAAAATGGCGTGCTGAACCCCATAGGGATGCTTGGGCAAAAATTGGAAGCCGATTTTCACATCATCCACGGCGTGCGCACCCGGATCCAAAACGCCATCCGTTGCGTGAAAGAGCTGCCGCTGGACGTGGAGGACGTTGTTTTTGGCGGGCTGGCCTCGGCGCAGGTCGTGCTCACGCAGCATCAAAAGGACCTTGGCGCCCTGGTGATCGACATGGGCGGCGGTACTACCGATTATGTGTTGTACGCCGACGGCGCGGTGAAACAGAGCGGTTGTCTGGCTTTGGGCGGCGACCACATCACCAACGATATCTCCATGGGGCTGCGCATCCCCATGGCGCGCGCGGAGAAATTAAAAATTGAAGAGGGCAGCTGCGTGCTCGGCAATTGTTTGCCCGGCGAAATGATTTTGTTAAAGGACGATTCAGGGTTCGCTGGAAAAGAGATCGAGCGGGAAATGTTGAATACAATCATTCAACTGCGCGTAAGCGAAGGTTTTGAGCTACTCAAACGCAGGCTGGACGAGGAGTCGTACCTCAGTTATCTCGGCGGCGGCATTTTCATTACCGGTGGTTGTAGCCTTCTGAATGGCATCGATCACCTCGCGGAGGAAATTTTCGAGATGCCTGCGCACGTTGCGCACGCGCAGACCACCTGGGGCGTAACGTCCGCAGTGGAGGACCCGCAGTTCTCGACAGCAATTGGTTTGGTCAAGTTCGCACAAGTTATGCAAACCGATCGGCCGCAGCGAGGGCTTGGCCGAATCTTTGGAAGGCTTTTTAGCGGAATGCGATGAAAACGGATCAAAAATTATGATTCAACTCAGTAAAAATTACAGTCTTCCGGACCGGCTGGCGGATTTTATTCCGGTAAAAGTTGTGAGCGTTGGTGGCGCCGGTATAAACGCTCTCGATAGAATTGTGCTCGATGGCTTGGAGAAGGCCAGCGTCGTTGCGATCAATACTGATGTGCAGTCACTCACTAGTTCGGTAGCAGCGCATAAAGTGCAGCTCGGCCGCACTGTGACGCGCGGTCTGGGCAGTGGCGGGGATCCCGAACTCGGCTATGACGCGGCCGCAGAATCGGCTGATGAAATTCGCGAAGCCTTGGCCGATGCGCGTATGATTTTTGTTTGTGCAGGGCTCGGCGGCGGCACGGGGTCGGGTGCAGCGCCGTTCGTCGCGCAACTGGCTCGTGAAGCTGGGGCGCTTGTGATCGCTTTCGTCACCGTTCCATTCACATTTGAGGGCAAACGGCGTAACGCCCAGGCGCGAGAAGCGCTCGCGCGACTCAATGAGGTTGCCCATGCAGTGGTCTGCTTCGAGAACGATCGAATGGGTGATCTGGTCGCACCGCAAGCAGGAATTCATCAAGCGTTCGCGATGGCCGATACCACAATCAGCCAGAGTGTTCGCTCGATTGTGAACCTGGTCCAGCGGCCCGGACTTATTCGTATCGGCTTCGATGATTTGCTAGCAGCATTGCGCACGCACAACGGCCGTTGCTTGTTTGGCTTCGGCGAATCCGATTCGGATAATCGCGCGCACGACGCTCTTACGCAGGCGCTTAAAAATCCATTGATGGACCGTGGCCGTATGTTGGCAGATGCCACAAACGTGCTCGTGCAGGTAGCGGGTGGTCCCGGGATGACGCTGGCTGAGGTCGAAGTCCTTATGCAGGAGCTTGGCCGCCATGTTAACGAGGAAACACAAATTCTTTTCGGCACAGTTGTGGACGGACGCCTCGGTGATCGCTTGAACGTGACGATCATCAGCTCGCTTGCCGCGGATGACGACTTTGTTTCGCAATCCCGCGACGGCGGGAAGTTGAGCGGTGCCTCCGTGCAGCCGCCGGACCGGGAGAATTATGAGCCCGCGCCACAGACAAATGGCGAACCAGAGCCAGTGCCGACGGAACCCCTGCCCGCCGAGGGAAGCATTTCGTTCGAAGAACCTTTGCCAGCTGAAGCGATATCAGCGGATGCATTCGTGCCGAGCGAACCCGAGCCGGTCGCAGTTCCGCCAAAGAAGAAACCGGTCGCGCAACAGGAAGAGAAGCTTCCAACTGAAAAATCTCTGCCGGCGAAACAGGAGGTTTTGCAATTTGAACCGGTGACGCGTGGACGGTTCGAAAAAAGTGAACCTACGATCGTCGAAGGCGAAGACCTCGACGTGCCGACCTACCTACGGAAGAACATCAAGGTAAAGTAAGTTGGTAGGGACGCCGCGCTGCGGCGTCCGGTCGGCACGGCGCGCCGACCCTACCTCTTCAGCAGGTCCAGCACGGCCGCCGTCATCGCAAGAACGCCTGTGCGAATCGTTGGCTCGGGAACGGGAGCGAATTTGCTCGAATGCAGGGTTGGCAATTCTTTTCCCGCCTCTTTGTATTCAGCGATCTTTGCCGGCTCGACTGCTCCGAAGTGAAAATTAACCGCCGGGATGGAATGGTCCGGCAGGGTGTATTCGGAAAAATCTTCGCCACCCATCACCGCATCGACAATCTTCACGTTCTCGTCGCCTAACGAGCTCTTCCAAACGGGGATGAGCCGCTTGGTCAGTTCAGGGTTGTTGTAAGATGCGGGGCAAAATTCATTTTTGCTTACCGTCACGATCGGAGCGCGCTCCGGAGGTACGCCAGCCGCCATTGCACAGCCTTTTGCAATCCGATCGATAGCGGCCAACACGCGTTCGCGTGTCTCAGCTTTGTAGGTGCGTACGGTCAATTGCATTTTCACTTCGTCCGGAATGATGTTGTTCTTTGTCCCGCCGTGGATGGATCCCACCGTGATAACAATCGGATCGACCGGATTATTTTCACGGCTTGCAATGGTCTGCCACGCGTTGATGATTTCCGCCGCGAGTACGATCGGGTCTTTCGTCTTGTGTGGGTACGCGCCGTGCCCGCCCACCCCTCGGACGGTAACATCGACTGAATCGACATTTGCAGTTGCGTACCCTTCCGTTACGCCAACACGGCCGGTTTCAAGGTCGGCTTTGTCATGAAAACCCAACGCGAAATCCGGCTTGCCGAACTTTTCATAAAGACCGTCTTTGAGCAGCGCGCGCGCGCCAGTACCAAGCTCCTCTGCTGGTTGCGCGACGAACACGATCGTACCGTGCCATTGACCTTTTAGCTTGGCCAGAACGCGGGCCACACCTATGAGTGCCGCAATGTGTACGTCATGCCCACAGGCATGCATTACATGTACGTCTTTACCTTCATCGTTTTTGGCGACGACCTTGCTGGCGTACGGCAAACCAGTGTCTTCTTCCACTGGCAACGCATCCATGTCCGTGCGCACAAGCACGGTGGGCCCGTCGCCATTTTTCATCACTCCAACCACGCCGTAGCCCTTAAGCTTGGAATTTTCATATTTTCCGAGATGCTCGGTGACCTGGCAGCCCGCCGCGCGCAATTCTTTCGCGACTGACGCTGCGGTTCGCTCCTCATATCCGGATAATTCCGGGTGACTGTGAAGGTCCCTGTAAATCCCAAGCAACGAGGGAAGCTCAGCGTCAGCGAGCGATTGCGGCGTTTGCTGCGCGAAAACGGAAAGCGGCAGTGATGCCAACAACGACAAAATCGAGAAGAAACGAACGTTCATTTGGAATTTATATCCACAGATTTCGCAGATTGGAAAGCCTAGGCATCGCCTCGCGTCCGTTGCAGCCGCAGATTATTTTTATAATGCCATTCTCACCTCGCTCCTTTCCCTTCAAGGGAAAGGAGAAGACCTAGCGCCAGGTCAGGATCGCGCGCCCTTTTAATCTGTGAAAATCTGCGCAATCTGTGGATGATTAATGGAATTCGAGAAAAACACGCTGCTTTTTGGCGCTGATTCCACGCCGCGCATAGTCGCGATTGAGCTGGGTGAAACCGGCACGGTTAACGTCTATCGCCGGGAAATCGATGGATCGACAGTCGCCGATGTCGAGCCGTTCCACCCATTCGTATGGGCCGATAGCGATGTTGTCGACCTCGGTATCGAATCTGAAAAACTCCAGGGCGACCTTAACTATGGCTGGCTGATCACTGTCGACAGCTGGAAGGAACTGATCGCGCTACGGAATGGATTGAAAAACGCCGGTCGCGATTTCTTCGCCTTCACCGACCCGCTGCAGCATTATCTTACGGCCACAGGCCGCACATTGTTCAAAGATCTGCCGTTTGAAGAATTGAAACGAATGCAGGTCGAAGTGCTGGCTGGAGCCCCGACGAGTCGGGGTGACCCCGGTAACAACGACCACATAATGAGCATCGCTCTCTCAGACAACACCGGCTGGGAAGAATTGATCGTTGTCGACCCAAACAATATTGAAGAGTTCGAGTGCGCCGCGCTGAAACGACTAACCAGTCTCATTAAAGAGCGCGATCCGGATGTGATCGAAGGTCACAACTTGTTTCGATTCGATCTGCCCTATCTCGTGGATCGTGCAAAGAAGCTGAAAACCAAACTCGACTGGGGACGCAGCGGCGGATTTTTGCGGTCACGTCCGTCACGACTTCAAATCGCAGAGAAGACGATCGACTATCCAAAGTTCACAATCGGCGGCCGGCACTTTGTCGATACGTTTTTGCTCGCGCAATTCTACGATGTCGGGATGCGTTCCCTGGCGGGTTTCGAGCGTACGGACGTCGCCCGGCATTTCGAGCTCTGCGACAGCGAAGAAACTTCGGCGCTCGCAGGCAAAGAATTGCAGCGCGCGTACCTGAGCGATTCAGAGATTTTCCGGCGACGCGCCCTGTGCGGCGTTCGGGAAACACGCGCCTTATCTGACTTGTTGAGCGCGAGCTACTTCATCCAGGCGGAAATTTTTCCATACAATTACCAGGATGTGATTGTGCGCGGCAACGCCACCCGCATTAATGCACTTTTTCTCCGCGAATATTTTCGCCAGCGGCATTCCATTCCAGAACTGCCGATGGTACGCGCATTCGAAGGCGGTTATACCGACATTTTCTTCACCGGGGTGGCGCGCAACGTCTGGCACTGCGACATCGCCTCGCTTTATCCATCGGTGATGTTGCAGTTCGAATGCTTTCCCGTGACAGATCAACTCCAGATCTTTCGGCATTTGCTTACCGATCTCCGCACATTCCGCCTGGAAGCAAAGGCGAAAATGCGCGCAGAAAAGGACTCCGCAAAACTGCATCACCTTCAGGCGCTGCAAAACACGTTCAAGATTCTCTTGAACAGCTTCTACGGTTATCTTGGCTTCGCGCAGGGACATTTCGCCGATTTCGACGCTGCAGCGCGCGTTACGCAGATTGGGCGCGATCTGCTTAGGAAGATGATCGAGTGGCTCAACGCACATGACGCGCAGGTCATCGAGGTCGATACCGATGGAATTTATTTCGTGCCTTCTGTGGACGCGACGCCTCGTCGCGTGGGGAACGACGAACAAACGCGGCGAGGCGCCGCGTCTACGGTCGACCACCTGCAGAAAGATCTGGCGAAGGAACTACCGCCGGGAATCGACGTCGAAATCGACGAGCAGTTCGAGGCCATGTTCAGTTACAAAGCCAAAAATTACGCACTGCTCACGAAAGACGGGGACGTAATCATCAAAGGCGGCGCGCTGAAATCCCGCGGACTGGAGAAATTCCAGCGCGTTTTTCTGGAAGAAATGATCAAGTTAATCATGCAGGGAAAACCGGAAGCAGTTGGTGACTTGCGGAACGAGTTCGAGCAAAAAATCCGCGACCGTGAATGGAAGATCGACATGCTGATGAAGACTGACACCCTCCAGGATTCACTCGATAAGTATCGAGCAAAGATCGCTGGCTCCGCGCGCAATCGCGCCGCCGCGTACGAACTCGCTCTGGCCAGCGGCCGCAATTACAAGCCGGGCGATCAGATCAGCTACTACATCAAAGCGACTCCCAAGAAAGTCGCCGCCTACGAGGCTGCCAAACTCGCCAATGAATTCGACCCGCAAAACCGCGACGAAAATGTCGATTATTACATCGCCAAGCTCGATGACTTGGTGAAGAAATTCAGTAACCTCACCGCGACATCTTCACCTCCCAAGCAAGAAACTCTCTCCCTATAAAACGTATGAAAAAGAAACTTGTTAGCGCATCAACTGTCCTTGCCTTTGCGTCGCTCTACTGCGCCGCGGCGCCGGACGATCTTAGCGACATCAAAACGGAAATTACGAAGCAACACGACGAAGCGGTGAAGAGATTGCAGGATTGGATCGGCCAAGTGTCGATCGCTGCGGAGAATCGCGGCTATCCGGAAGGCGCGGAGTACATGGCGACGCTCGCCCGCGATGCGGGATTTCAACAGGCAACGGTGATCAACACAGATGGCAAGCCTGGCGTGTTCGCGACGCTCGACGCCGGTGCGCCGAAAACGGTCGGGCTGTATTTCATGTATGACGTGAAACAGTTCGATCCGGCCGAATGGTCATCGCCTCCTACCGAAGCGCAGATCATGGACAAGCCGCCGCTCGGAAAAGTGATGATTGGGCGCGGCGCGGTGAACCAGAAAGGACCGGAAGCTGCATTTCTCGCGGCGCTACATGCCATTCGCGGTGCGGGCAAGCAGCTGCCGGTCAACCTCGTGATGGTAGCGGAAGGAGAAGAGGAGATCGGTTCGCCGCACATTTCACAGCTCGTCAGGCGCCCGGAAGTTCTGGCCGCGCTGAAGAAATGTGTCGGCGTGTTCATGCCGCATGCGACTCAAGATTTGGACGGCGTTGTAACGGTAAATCTCGGCTCGAAAGGCGTGATCGAGCTGGAGCTCGTATCGAGTGGCGAAAAATGGGGTCGCGGCCCGGCAAAAGACATTCACTCCTCGCTCAAGGCGATGGTGGACAGCCCTGCGTGGCATTTGGTCAAAGCGCTCAACACGCTTGTTTCCGACGATGGCAACCAAATCATGATCGATAACTACCCGAAGCCGCTTCCGCCAACTGCTGAAGAGAAAGCGATGATCGAAGAAGTATCGAAAGTGCGCAGCGAAGCGCAGGCGAAAAAGCAGTTCAGCGTCCAACATTGGATCAATAATCTGCCATGGGAACAAGCGAACGAACGGCTTGAATCACAACCGACTGTTAACATCGAAGGACTGGTCGGCGGCTACACCGGACCGGGTGGCAAAACGGTTTTGCCGCATCGAGCGGTTGCGAAGATTGACATGCGCCTCGTACCAGACATGAAAGCCGCCGATGCGCTTGCGGCACTAAAGGCCCATCTGGCGAAGCGCGGCTTCGGCGACATCGAAGTGAACATGACCGGCGGTATCCGGGTTACGTTTTCACCGGCGAACCACTCAAGCTGGCGGCCGGACATTTCGGACTCGGCCACGGCAGCGGCGCACACGCGCCGGATGAATATTACGTCGTCGAATCGACGAACCCAAAAATCCAAAACTTCGACGGCGCGACGATGTCGTTCGTCGAATATCTCTACGAGTTAGCGAAGTAGAACGATCTGCTGTAGCCACGGCCCTGTGGGCCGTCTCCTAAACTCCGAAGGCAGATCTAAATGAACCGGCCGCAGGCCGGTGGCTACAACATCAAGCCGCGA
>WNFW01008554.1_pt1 | contig 11974 bp, 10 predicted proteins | sample 5400131 | NCBI WGS metagenome assembly WNFW01 (sample SAMN13153362, study PRJNA577476) | soil metagenome | isolation source: 20 cm soil or saprolite under grassland replicate 1 | place: USA:California | collected 2016-06-15
CCGATCGCCGCTGCCATTGGTTCTTCGATCAAATAAACTTCGCGCGCCCCGGCATGCGTCGCCGATTCACGCACGGCGCGCTTTTCCACTTCTGTGATCCCGGATGGCACTGCGATAACGACACGTGGTCTCGCCTTTACCCGGCGATTGTGCACCTTGGTGATGAAGTGCCGCAGCATGGCTTCCGTCACTTCGAAGTCCGCAATGACGCCATCTTTGAGCGGTCGCACTGCGACGATGTTTGCCGGTGTGCGACCGAGCATACGTTTGGCTTCGTCACCGACAGCCAGCACTCTGTTGGTGCCGGCCTGCACGGCAACGACAGATGGCTCGCGCAGAACGATCCCTTGATCCTTTACGTAAACAAGAGTGTTTGCCGTGCCGAGATCGATCCCGATGTCGCTGGATAACCAGCCGAAAAGTCCGTTGAACATGAATTATTAATTAGCAGCAACTTTCCAGCCCGGGAAGAAGCGCGTTCTTCCGCCCGAGGCGGCCTATCTTTATAGAAACCTCCCTACGAGCGCGATTCGGCCGGCTGAGTCGCCGTAACATGAAACAGAGAGGGACGCCGTCAAGCGCATTCTGTTGGAGTAATGGAGTATTCGAGTGCTGGAGTCTTGTGGAGGGGCTTGCCATTACCCCATTACTCCATTACTCCATCACTCCATGGGAAGAGTGATCGTCGCCCCATCCATTCTGGCAGCCGATTTCTCACGACTCGGTGACGAAATTCATCGGGTGGAGGTCGCCGGCGCCGATTGGATCCACTGCGACATCATGGATGGACATTTCGTCGATAACATTTCCTTCGGGCCGGAGATGGTCGGGCGAGTGCGCGGCCTAACAAGTCTGCCGCTCGATGTTCATCTTATGATCGAGCATGCCGATCATTACGTCCCGCGATTTATCAAAGCTGGCGCAAACTCGATCACTGTCCACGTAGAACCGGAGGCGAAACACAGCGTCACGAAAACATTGCAGCAGATTCGAGACGCCGGTTGCTGCGCCGGCCTCACTCTAAATCCCGAAACGTCATTCGATCTCGCCGAGTCGTTTCTGGACAAGATCGACTTGCTGCTGGTAATGACGGTGCATCCGGGTTTCGGAGGCCAATCCTTTCGAGCTGATCAAATGCAAAAAGTTAAACGTGCAAGATCGTTGAGCAGCAGGATCGACATCGAAGTAGACGGCGGTATCAATGCGGAGACTGCGCGAGTATCGATCGAAAACGGCGCAAACGTACTCGTCGCCGGCACTTCAATTTTTCACGCGAAAGATTACGCAAAGGCGATCCGCGAATTGCGGGGCGAATAGCAAGGCGGGTCATCCCGAGCGAAGCGAGGGACCTCACATTCGGAGTACCAAGCACGCAAGCGAATTAGCGTCATCAATCAGCTTGAGCGAGATCCTTCACTTCGTTCAGGATGACGACTAGCCAAATGAACGCCTACTACGTCTATATGATGACCAATCGCAGCCGGGTGGTTCTTTATACCGGCGTCACAAAGAGTCTCCAACGGCGTGTCTGGTTTCACGGCAACGCTTCAAAGCAAAGTTTTACTAAAAGATACAAGGTCGATCGCCTTGTTTACTATGAAAGATTTGATCGTGCTCGTGACGCAATCTCGCGCGAGAAAGAGATTAAGGGTTGGCGTCGAGAAAAGAAGAATGATCTCGTGCGAAGGCTCAATCCGAAGTGGGAAGATTTGGGAGAGAAGCTATTCGGAGATCGTAGGCGAGGTCCCTCGCTCCGCTCGGGATGACACGCACCTAAGATTGGTGCGCTAGCCCGCTACCACCGGCGCGGCTTCTTCAGTGGTTTCGGCCATCACTTCGTCGGTTTGCGTGACCCGAACGACTTCTTCGATGGTTGTTTTGCCTTCAGCGACGCGTCGCCAACCGTCCTGCCGTAAAGTCTCCATGCCCTCGGCGATGGCGCATTGCTTGAGCTCGCCGCCATCGCGTTTTCGCATGATCATCTTTCTCAGCGGTTCCGTGATGAGGCAAACCTCATAAATTGCCGCGCGCCCTTGATACCCAGTCTGACGGCATTGATCGCAACCGGCGCCGCGCTGGAAACTGGTACCGTGTTCTTTCACGGGAAAACCGATTTCCGCGAGATATTCGCGAGGATAATCGACCAATTGCGCGCACTCTGAACAAATCGTGCGCACGAGTCGCTGTGCAATAAACGATTTGACCACCGATGCGAGTAGAAATGGTTCCACATCCATATCGAGCAAACGGGTGATGCCACCAACAGCATCGTTCGTGTGCAGGGTGCTAAAAACAAGGTGACCCGTCATCGCCGCGCGGATCGCGATATCCGCAGTTTCAACATCACGAATCTCGCCGACCATCACCACATTGGGATCCTGTCGCAAAATGTGACGTAGACCTTTGGCGAACGTCAGATCGATCTCCGGTTTCACATCGATTTGCGAGACGCCGGGAATTCGATATTCCACCGGTTCTTCGACGGTAATAATGCGGCGTTGCACTGAATTGATGCTGCTTAGGAAGCAATAAAGCGACGTCGATTTTCCACAGCCGGTGGGGCCAGTGAGAAGAATAATTCCATTCGGCTGTGCCAGCAGATGCCGAATAATTTTCTCCTGCTTTTCGCTGAGATCGAGCCGCTCGAATCCGAACTGCTGCTCACCGCGGCTAAGCAATCGCAAACTAATCGATTCGCCGTTCACGGTGGGGATGGTTGAAACGCGTACGTCGATGTTTTGGCGGTTCGACTGCAAATTCATGCGCCCGTCCTGAGGCAGACGACGCTCCGCGATATCCATGTGCGACATCACCTTTAGGCGCGAGATGATGGCCGATTGCAGGACCCGCAATTGTGGCGGAACAGCGACCTCGTGCAGGATCCCGTCGATCCGATAACGAATCCTTAGATCGTTTTCCAGCGGTTCAACGTGAATATCGGTTGCGCGCTCGACGATTGCTTCGCGAATGATCTGGTTCACAAATTTCACCACCGACGCTTCGGGGTCGTCGTCATTCAACTCGATGGCAGTCTCGCTGTCCTGCAATACCTCGAAGGAACGATTCGTCTTAAGAATTTCGTCGAACGTTTCTGCGCCGACTCCGTAGAGAGTTTTCATCGCACGCAGAACTTGCGCGCGCGGCACCAGCACCCATTCAACTGGCTTTTTCAAAAGCTGCGACGCAAGCTGGCGGCCAATGGAATTGAAAAGATCGTATGTCGCCAGTACCACCGAATTTTCCTTCACCTCGATGGGCAGAATGTGATGTTGAAAAACAAAACGGCTCGGTAAAACCGATAACGTCGCGCGGTCGACCTTTTTCGCATCGATGGAGGTAACCGGCACGCGGAAGAAATTCCCGATCGCACCGAGGAAAAGTTGTTCGTCCACCTTACCGGAATCGAGCACCTGGCTCACCCACGAACCGCCGTTCAGGTTCACGGCCAGTTGTGCCGCTTCTTCAGTCGAAGAGACGCCGCTTTCCAGCAGCAAATTAATCAATGATTGACTGGCAGGTGAACTCATGAGGCCCAGCGTTCAGTAGAATCGACAACGCAGAATTGGAAGCGTTCGAATGAAGCCGATTTAGGACGTTTCGCAAGTGCTTTCACGTATAATGCGTGGGTACGAATATTACGCGGCAACGAGAGTCAGGCGTCGCAAAGCTCCGCCTTCCATATCTTGTCAAGGCATGTGCAACGCTCGTCGCACAGAATCGGTAAGGGTCCCCGTGACGCGCATCGAATAATTTTTTTGAAGCCGCGCGATGGCGTCGCTTACCTCGGGAGTAAATACGCCGTTAATGGGACCGCAATAATAGCCCAACCGGCGCAACCCGGTTTGCATCGAGCCTACGTAAGCCGGTTGCAGAATGAGTTGTTCGTTGGCCTTGAAGTAGTAAACCCATCGCCACTTATAGCGCGGCGCAAAGTCAGTCGCGTTTACATTCTTCCCCTGATGGAGCAGACCGTACTCGTCTCGTTGAGCTAATGGGTCGGGCGAACGCCAAATGTCGTCAATGATTGCGAAATCGTCGGCTTGGGCGATGGTCGCGGCGAGGCCAAGAATTACGGCGAGAGTTAATCGTTTCATAACTGCGAGATTACTTAATATATTTCGCTGGAGGAATATCGGGCGGTGGTAAGGTTAATTGTTTGCCTTCCCTTGGCTTGGGACATTCAGGACAGTCGTCCTGCTCGAGTTCAGGTCCAAAGTGCGTCCTGTCCTCCTGTTTTTGGCGGAGCCGATAAGCGTCTAGTTTAGTCAGCGTGACCTCTGGGCGCATTAGAATGATTAGTTCCGTACGGATCCGACTGTCCTTTGTGCTCCGGAAAGCCGCACCCAGATACGGGATACGAGACAGATAAGGAATGCCGTTGGTGGTTCTTTGCTTATTGTCTTCAATTAACCCGCCAAGAACAATCGTTGACTTATTCGGAGCAGATACATTTGTTCGGATGTACCGCGTGGTGATTTCGGGCACCAGGTTTCCGCTAATTAGTCTGTTGTTGCCCAGGGCGTCGATCTTTTGAAGGATATCGAGCGACACTTCTTTCTCCGAATTAATGAGCGGGACTACCTCAAGCTGAAGCGCAACCTTTTTGTATTCGATGCTCGATTGCACCGAACCTACATTCACGGTCGTGGTAGCATTCGTCAGAGTGCTCACCGGCACGGGAACTTCCGAGCCCGAGGCGATGATAGCTTTCTTATTGTTGCTTGTGAAGACCGTGGGTCGCGAAATGATTTTGAACTTACCGGTGGACTCGAGCAAGTGCACTATGGCTGCGAAGGCGTCGCCTGCTGCCACATAAACATTGGTACCACTGGTCGCAGTCTTAAGGATTTTGCTGAAGTCGATGATCTTGGAGGGATGTTGTTGTCGCCAAATACCCCGTTGTTAGTTGAGGTGCCCACAAATCTGTTGTGGTACTTCGCGAAGTAATCCGCGCCGAATTCCTCGTCGTTGTTGAGCGTCAATTGACCGACAACTGTGCTCAGCGCCACTTGCGGGGCCTGAACGTCCATTTCGTCCAGAACCTTTTCCACTTTTACCACAACCTCGCGGTTCCCAAGGACGATGATGGAATTGGCGCGCTGATCGGCGATGAGTTTGGAGTTTCCGACTGTGACCGCTTGCGGCGTAGTGTTGACCGGCTGCGTAGAAAGTTCCTCGGAAATGTTCAGCGTGCTGCCACCGCCTGCCGTGCTGGATGTGCCACTTGTGCCGGTCAGGTCCGCACCAGCGCCTCTGCCGCCATAAGAAGGACTCGGACCGCGCTGCGGTTGTGGACTTGCACCAGGTAGCCCGCCACCGGGCAGTCCGCCAGCTCCAGCGCCCTCTGTGCCCGGCTCCGTTAACGCCTGAACCAACACCGGCAGAACGTCACCGGCTGAAATGTATTGCAAATAGCGCGTAACTGGTTTTGCAAACTCAACGTTAGCGTCGAATTCATGAATTAGTTCACGGATGAAAGGCATGTTGATTGGGCGCGTCACAACGTGGATTCGGTTGGTGCGCACGTCAGGGGTGAGCTTGATTTTCCCCACGATGATCGCTTCCTCGGACAGCACATTCAATCCGGCACCTTCGGCCTGCTGCGGTTGCGGGACCCCCGCTGGCATGTTCACCCTGCGGACACCCGGCTGAGTCGGCGATTCGGTGCCCTTTTCAAAAATATCCTTGAGCATGTCGCAGACTTTGCTCGCGTCGGCGCGATCGAGCTTTATAAACTCACTCACCACTTCGGCCGGCGCCACGTCCACCTGATTAATCACACTGGCAAGTTGTCGGATGATGTCGGCGTTTTGCGTCACCAGAAGAGCGGATGCTTTCGGCAAGGCGAGGATATTGATCGTCCCCGAGCTTCCCTGAAAATATGCCATCAAGACTTGTTGGAGTTCCTGAGGATCAGCATACTGCAATCGGAACAGGAAGCTGATCACCGGGTTTCCTGCCGGAATATCCGCCAGATCGGAAACGATTGGCACCGGCGCTTTTCGAGGATTTTGACCCGCCCCCACAACGTCCAACAGGTCGCGGCCAGCCGGAACGAGGGAGATTCCGTTCAGGGACATACTCATTTCGATGATTTTGATGGCTTCTTCGCGCGACACGTCTTTGGCGATGAAAATATTCACCTTGCCCTGCACGAAATTATCCATCACCAACTTCTTGCCGGTGAGCTGCTCATAGAGATGCAGTACATCGACGACATCGCTATTCGGGAATTGAAGCCTAACCATAGCGGGGGCGTTTGGAGGGGGAGGAGCCGGGGCTTCCGCCGCCGGCGCTTTCGCCGTCTGAGAAGCAGGAGATGATTCGGGACGCCCCAGCTTGCTCTGAGCCGAGGCTGCGGTCGCGCTGGCAAGCACCAGCGTCGCGATGCAGAAAAAGCGGTGCACAGCCTTATTTAAATGGATGGCCGACGCTAGTGCATTTGTGAGACCCGTCAAAATATTTCCCTCGGTTCAAACAATCCTTTGATGCTCACGCTGGACGCGGCAGGGCACCTAGTTTACAAGAGATTGCCGTCGCTGCAAATGATCAGTCCTGTAAGTCTGGGTGGGGCGCGCTGGATCGCAATCACTTATTGTTCCTTCTTTGCGATCACTCTCTTCGCCGCGCCCAAACAAACCGCAAATGCGCTCACTCAGATTCGATCTGTCCTTCAGGCACAGCAGGATGCTTGGAACCGGGGCGATATCGACGGATTCATGAATGGATACGCCAGCTCGGCATCGACTGTCTTTATTTCGGAAGACACAATCGCACGCGGCTGGCAAACAGTGCGCGATCGTTACAGGAAAAAATATTCCAGTCGCGCGAAGATGGGGACCCTCACGTTTTCTGACCTTGAAATCACTCTGTTATCATCTCATTCCGCGGTGGCGTCCGGACGTTGGAAACTGAAGCGTGCAAACGACCAGCCGCACGGACGGTTTACCCTTATTCTTAGACGCCAGCTGGAAGGCTGGCGAATTGTGTACGATCATACAAGCGCGGCTTCGCCGCCGAAGTAATTCGTTAAAAAGTTACAACGTTAAAACAGCGTTCCTTTTTAACGTTGTAACCCCTTTAACTTTTTAACCTAGCTAGAAGCTTCTCGTGGATATTATCAAACCCGCCATTGCTGAAAACCGCGACGACGTCGTTTGGCCGCAGCATCGGAACCATTCGATCCACAATCGCATCGGCGTTCCGCTCGTAAAACGCAGGACGGCCCGCCTTGGCAATCGCAGCCACAACTCTTTCGGGATTTAATCGGTCTTCTTCAGGGATCTGCTCCAGCTTGGCAACCTGCGCAATGAAAACTCCATCGGCTAACTTTAACGCGTCCGGAAGCTGTTGTTGAAAGACTGCGCGACGCGTTGTGTTGGAGCGCGGTTCGAAGACAGCCCACAGCCGACTTCCTCGATAGCGATGGCGCAATGCTTCCAAGGTGTATGCGATCGCGGTAGGATGATGACCGAAATCGTCGATCACCTTCACCCCTCGGGCCTCCCCGCGGAGTTCCTGCCGCCTGGCGATCCCGGCAAAAGTCTTAAACGCGTTGTCGATTTTTGCCTTGGGCACATCGTAAAATCGCGCCGCCATCGCCGCCATCGCAGCGTTGTGTACATTAAATTCGCCTACGAGGGGAATTTCGAACGTCTCATCTCCAAGGTTGAATCTGGAACCTTTAGCCGAGGAAGCGACATCACGGATTCGCTGCGCGCAATTCTTCGAGAAACCCACTTCAATCATCTGTGCAAGACAATCTTTTGCCACCTCCACGCAATTGGCATCGTCGCCATTCACCAGCACCATGCCGTTGCGAGGAACGATGTTGAGCAAACGCCGGAAGCTCAGCTTGATCTCATCGAGGTCCTTGAAAATATCCGCGTGATCAAACTCGATGTTGTTTATGATCAGCAGTTCGGGCAGGTAATGAATAAATTTTGAGCGCTTGTCGAAAAAGGCTGAATCGTATTCGTCGCCTTCGATCACGAAATACTTCGAATCATTCAGGCGCGCGCCCTGGCCAAGGTTTTTCGGGAGTCCGCCGATGACGTAACCGGGTTTGAGCCCGGCTTTTTCCATGATCCAGGTGAGCAGCGCTGTTGTCGTTGTTTTACCGTGCGTCCCGGTGACAACGAGGTTATGGCGGCCGCGCAAAAAATAATTCTTCAGCACTTCCGGCAACGAAAGGTAAAGGAGCTTTCTATTTAAAACGGCTTCCACCTCCGGATTCCCACGCTTCATCGCGTTGCCGATCACCACCACGTCTGAATCGGCAGGGATATTTTCCGCGCAATAGCCGTTTCTTAACGAGATGCCCTTTTCCCGAAGAAAAGTCGACATCGGCGGATACGCATTTTCGTCCGATCCTGTGACTTTGAATCCGCGCTCCTTGAGCGCTGCCGCCACCGACGCCATGGCCGTGCCGCAAATCCCAAGGAAATGAAATTTCTTCGGCGCTTCCTTCACGCCGGAGAAGAAACCACGGATTACGCGGATTTCACGGATAACAATTTGTAATAAAATATCCGTTTCATCCGCGTAATCCGCGGTTCTTATTTTTTCTCAAATACCTCTACCGCGTCCCACGCTTCATCCGGCGGGGCCTGTTCGTATTCGAGAGCGCGATTGAGATACATCTTGGCCAGTAAATCGTCCGGATAAAATTCCAGGAAACGAGAAAACAGAATCTTGGCCTCAGTAAAATCGCGTGCCCGGAATAGCTCCAGTCCCTCCTCGTACGTTTCGAGCCACTTCAAAAATTCTGGGTCGACCTCTTCGTTTCGTCCACCAATGAAAGTGAAAACATCCACCGGTTTGCTTTTGCCTTTTACCTGCACGCGGGCAACCGAGCGAAGATGAACCTCGTCACGCGCCAATTCAGCCGCTGAAGCCCCGACGAGAATATCCACGCCATAAATTCGCGTGAGCCCCTCGAGCCGCGACGCCAAATTAACCGAGTCACCGATGACCGTGGGATCCATCCGCTCGTGCGAACCAATATTGCCGACGACCACTTCGCCTTGATTGATGCCGATGCCCATGCCGAGCCCCATTCGGCCCTCTTCGCGCCATTTTTGATTGAGTGTCCTCAGTTCACGCCGCATCGCCAGCGCCGCGCGCGCGCAATTTTTCGCGTCCTGCGCCATGCCAAAACTACGCACGTTCCCCCACACCGCCATGATCGCGTCGCCGATAAATTTATCGAGGGTCCCACCATTACTGAAAACCACGGAAGTCATGCGGCTGAGGTATTCATTAAGTTGCGAGACTAGCGCCTCGGGATCGGCTTTTTCCGATAACGTGGTGAAACCAATCAAATCCGAGAAGAGTACCGTCGCAGGGACGCGTACTCCGCGAAGCGAGCTGTAATAACTGTCAGGATTTTCGAGGACTTCTTTGACTAAATTTTTCGAGACATAACGCTCAAGCGTGCGCCTGGTGCGTACCCTCTCACGCCATTCGAGTGCGTACTCCAAGCCGAGCGAAAATAATCCGCTTAACACCAGAGCCGAGAGGACTGGAACCGTCAGAAGCAAGAGCCCCGTTTTATCGTAGAAGAATCGTGACGCGCCAAGATACGCGCTTGTAATCAGGACGAGTGTACCAAGACAAAGCAATGGTCGGCGCAAAAAGGCGACCAGCAACCACGCTGCGAGCCCCGCCGCCCCCACGAGCGCGAGGCCGGCTTTGGCCGGTGTGGACCGCAAAAATTCGTGATTCATTGCGGCGGCCATCGCCTGCAAATGAAGCGCGGGACCCAAGGTGGTTGGGCTCATCGGCGTAACAACGGTGTCGTGCTCAACCTGCGCGGATGACCCCACTATTACGATCTTGTCTTTAAAAAACGTGCCGTCGGCATAATTGGCATGCCAAAACTTTGGATCAAAAACTTCGTACAGCGGGCGAGGCGCAAAGGCGTCTGGCGACGTGAAACGAATCTTGTGACCACGAAAATCCTGCGGCACATCATTCGCGTGACCGATTTTGGCCAATCCGCGAGCCGAAAGAGATTGATAAACTTCTTCGCTTGGATCAGGTGGCAAATCGGCGATCTCCCGATCGGTCACGCGATAAGTCACGGCGCGGATTTTTCCGTCGATTGGATCAGCCCAGAAATTCACGAACCCGACGCGATCGTCCTGCAATTGCGGCGGGGGAATCAGCGTATTGTTTGGCGTGACGGCCTGAGCCGCGTTGGCCATGTCGAAATTAGCGCCAAGCACGACCTTATCGTGGTAACGATCGAGCGCGGCATGAAATGTTGGATCGCCATCATTGGGCGGACTAAAGATCATGTCGAACATCACCACTCGCGCGCCCGCCGCGAACAACCGATCAAGCAAAAGCGCCCATACTTCGCGTGACCACGGGAATGGCTTCTCAGTCATCAGTTGAAACGCGCGGTTGCCCGCAATTTCTTCAGCGCTCAACGGCGCTAATTGCAATGTGCTTTGGTCGATCCCGAGGAAAACAAAATCGGCTGGCGCAGGCGTCTTCCGACCTTCGCGCCGAAGCAAATCTTCAAAGCTCTGTTCACCACGCCACGGCGCCGAAATAAATGGGACGCCCGGAAAAAAGTGACCGAGAACGATTACGCCCGTCCAAGAATAGCAGATGAAGCCAAGGACCAGGAGCCGATGACGCCCGAGCCAGTGCATGCCGGAGTATATGAGAAAAAAGACGAAGCACGAATGTCGAATGTCGAAGGAAGCTCGAATGCTCAAATGACGAAAGCGGGGTTTTGTCATTCGGATTTCGTCATTCCTTCGTCATTAGGCATTCGTCATTTGTCATTGATTTTCGGTTGCCATTCTCGACTCGCTACTTATTGTTCGTCGCTCGGCGCTGCCGCGTCGTGACGATCTGCGCACCTGGTTCCGTGCAACGGGACTGTATCAGCGAGTGAGGTCGCGAAGATCGATAGTGGAACAAACGACTCGCTGAACGAGGAGCTCCGGAGCAATTCGGGGCAAACAACCATGCCAAGAGCTACAAATGCCCCGGCAAGCCGGGTGCGACGCAAACGAGTCTTAGAAAAAGCCAAGGGTTACCGCGGACGCCGTTCAAAACTCTTTCGCTACGCGAAGGACGCCATTATGAAGGGCAAGTACTGGGCCTATCGCGACCGCAAAACGCGTAAACGCACATTTCGCTATCTTTGGATCCAACGACTAAACGCGGCTGCTCGCGCAAATGGAATGACCTACAGCCGCCTCGCGGAAGGATTAAAAGCCGCGGGCATCGGCCTGGACCGAAAAATTCTCGCCGATCTGGCGGTCTCAGATGAGACCGCGTTCAAATCGATTGTCGATCAGGCGAAAGACGCGCTCGAAAAGAAAAATAAGAAAGCGGCGTAGTACTTGAGCCGCGTCGTTAAAGCCTAAATGCCGAAGGCGGCATTGTCATTCTGAGCGACGCGAAGAATCTCTGGTTAATTCTTCGGGCAAAGCCAAAATAATCAGAGATGTTTCGCTTCGCTCAACATGACATGGGAACGCTTGCCGTTTAGCGCTGGAACAATGCTTCAACCGTTCATGACTCACCCCCTCGAACAACTAAGTGACGATGCACTGCGCGAAATCGAAGCCGCGTCTGACGAACAGGCGCTCGAGGCCGCGCGCGTAAAATACCTCGGCAAGAGCGGCAGCATTTCCGCGTGGGGCGAGCAAATGAAAACGCTCGCGAAGGAAGAGAAGCCAATCATTGGCAAACTACTCAACGAGGTTCGCAACGCCGTCACCGCCGCGATCGAAGCCCGCAACGCACAATTCCGCTTACAAAAAGAATCGGGCGCGCTTGCCAAGATCGACATCTCCCTTCCGGGAACGCCGCACGAGATCGGCGCGCTGCACCCGCTCACGCAGATGTGGGAACGTTCGATCGAAATTTTTCGGCGAATGGGCTTCGCGCTCGCGGACGGACCGGACATTGAAGACGAATGGCATTGTTTCGACGCGCTTAACACGCC
>WNFW01011257.1_pt1 | contig 11973 bp, 9 predicted proteins | sample 5400131 | NCBI WGS metagenome assembly WNFW01 (sample SAMN13153362, study PRJNA577476) | soil metagenome | isolation source: 20 cm soil or saprolite under grassland replicate 1 | place: USA:California | collected 2016-06-15
CCCAGCTATCAAGACATACCGCATGCCTTCGTGCTGAGCTATTTGTACGAGCTCCCTGCGGGACCGGGGAAGAAATATCTGAATCACGGCCCAGCAAGCAAAGTGCTGGGAGGCTGGCAAATTAGCGGTGTCCACCGTTATCAGGGCGGAACGCCGGTTATTATTCAGACAGGCATAGAACACGCCTCCATGAACCCCAATAATTTGCGGCCAAACAGGATTGCCGGAGCACCACTGCTGAGTTCCAATGCCTCGTCCTTCAATCCTTTTGGCGGCAATAGCGGCTGCCAGCTGAATGCTACTGGTACTGCAGCCGGAACCTATACAGCCAATACTACGAATAACTTCTTCAATTGCGCCGCTTTCCTCGATCCGAATGACCCGAACTCCACGTCGTTTGCCCAGAACGGATATACGTTCGGGAATATCCCGTTATCGTTCAGCAACATTCGTAATCCCGGTTTCGTCAACGAAGATTTCTCCATCATCAAACGAACGACCTTGTTTGAATCGCACGTTCTCGTTTTCAAGCTGGATATTCCGAATGCGTTCAATCGGCATTCGTTCGGCCACATAGACGGCAACATCACCAGCTCCTCGTTCGGAGTTCCCGGCGGCGGTGGTCATAGCGTCATCAACGCGCCCCGGGTAATCCAGATGAGCCTGAGATATCAATTCTGAGGGTCCGCTACGATTCAGTTGCAACAAAAAACCTCCTGCGCTCGTGGCGCAGGAGGTTTTTTGTTGGCTGTTCGCATCGATTGTTCCACGCGATCGTTGTAAACTGGTGGCTGTTCGGCCACTGAAGAACCAAGCTCCGGTGATTTCTATGAGTAGAAGACTCATGTGTAAAGTCAGAATTCGACCTCTATTCGCGGCATTGACATTGATGTTCCTCCACGTCGTAGGGGCGGTTATTCTTTCTGCCCAGAACTTTCCCGGCGAACCGGAATCGTTTCGGCGAGCTTCCGAGGCGATGAGGCGAGGAGACCTGAACGCCGCTGGCGAGGGTTTTGAAGCAGCCACAAAGGCGTCACCCAGCTTTGCCCCCGCGTATTTCAACCTCGGCCTCGTGAGGGAGGAACAGGGCCGATTTGACGAAGCAATTGCGAGTTTGCAGAAAGCGCTGAGCTTGAAGCCGGGAATGCACGGAGCAAATCTCTTCCTGGGAATTGCGTACTGTCGGATGAATCGTTTCGAACCGGCGATAGCCGCTGTCAAAAAGGAAACCTCAGCTTATCCGAAAGATGCTTCCGCTTGGATGTGGCAGGGCGTGATTGCATTGGCGATGGACCACGCTGAAGATGCAGCTGCGGCGCTCGACAAGGCGGCGAGCCTGGCACCCGACAGTGTGGACATTTTGTATCATCGCGGACAAGCGCATCTGCTCGTCTCCAAGAACAGCTACTTGAAGATGTTCAAAGTCGATCCCAAGTCCTGGCGAGTACATCAGGTGCTTGCGCAAGCCAGCTCGCAGGCGGAGCGGCCGCTTGATGCCATTGCGGAATACCAGGAAGCTATTAAGCTTGCGCCTATGCAGCCGGGCTTGCACGAGGAACTTGGAACGGAATACAGCGTCGCGGCAAAACCGCTGGACGCGGAAGCCGCATTTCAGCGCGAATTGGAAATCGATCCGCACAATGTGCTGGCGCGCTATAAGCTTGGCGTACTGTACATTACGCAAGGCGATGGAGCCCGCGCAAAAGCGTTGATTGAAGCCGCGCTACAGGAAAAGCCCGGACTTCTCCACGCGGACTACAATCTCGGTCGCGCTGAAAAGCTGCTCGGAAATGAGACGGCCGCAGTTGCCCACTTGGAGCGGGCCACCACCAGTGACTCAGATCCCGAAACTGTCGAGCAGGCTTGGTATCAACTGAGTACCCTGTACCGGCACTTGCATCGCCCGGAGGATGCGCAAAGGGCCTTAGCTACGTTTCAAAAGCTAAAGGACGAATCGGCCGAGGCTTCCCAACAGTCCCTTGCGAAATTCAAGAGTAAGCAAAACCCGAACGCCGGGGAGATGCCCGCCTCCCCAGATCCGCAAAAACCGCGGTAATGCTTGCCCCACCCGCCAATTCCTCATTCCGGATGCGCGTTCTTGATTTGATCGAAAGTCTCGGGTGAAAATAGATTCATGGCCGGCGCTCAGCGATTTTCTTTTCCACGAAGAGCGGAGGAAAAATCAACTGGACATCGCAGTTTCATATCCCTAGAATTTATGATGGATTTGGACGCCGAACTTTGGCCCGATCGAGTGTATACTCCGTTGCGGCCGAACTTCGAAAGCTCTGGTAGGTGACCGACAAAGTAAGTCGACAGCCCTCGCAGTTTTCCCCGGGCCCTCATTTCAGCCAACCCAGCTTTTTAAAATATAGGAACCTGTTTTAAAAATTTTGCGCCCGCCCGACTCGCATTCCACGGATGGGCAAATGAGTAAGCCAAAGAACATGCATTCGATCTCACACTTTTTCTCCTCGGGATTTGTCGAAAGGAATTCAGGGCCTCCTTCCACTCCTAGCTAAAAATCTCATTACCAACCACAAGCCGCTTTCTCCGTGCCCGAGAACACAGCAGCTTCATCACCACAAAACTACAAACAAACTATTCGAAGGTGGAGGGAACACTTTATGAAAACTAATCTGAACTCTGTTTGGAACGCTTCTGCTTCGGTACGCTCTACATACACGCAAGATGGCGGAGTGCTCCTCGATGTTGAAAAAGGGATGTGCTACAGCCTCAACGCGGTAGCCTCCAAATTGTGGAACCATCTTGAGCAGAACCAGGATGGGGTTACCTTTGACGACCTCCTCAAGGTGATTCGAAGCAATTTTGAGGTTACCGACAGCGCACTGGAAACCGACATTGCCGCGCACCTGGAGAAGCTCGAGAAGATGGGGTTGGTTCGGCGCAGCGTCCGGGTTGCCTAGGGGTTCCTCACCTCCCTAGAGTTCCGCGGCCCGACTTCGAAATCCTCTGCGGGAGTCTCCCGGCGCGGGGGTGGGATTCGAATGCCCTTGAATGCTATTTTCTGCAAGCGTTTGCAGTTGGCATCTGGACCTCGGCCGTGCTATTGTCACGCCCGGGAATCCTTGTATCCTCAGGGGATATTACCGGTCACCATGGACCTTCTGAAATCTGCACAGCGCGGCCGAAACCCGGCCTGCCAATCTGCTTGCAGTATCAACCAGTTCTTCCGCGTAAACTTTCATCGAAGCAGGCTGCACGCTGCGCAGCCAAGCCGCCGAAACGATGCTGCTGCCTGATCTTCGCCGCGAGGTTTTGGAGGCCAACCTTGAGTTGGTGCGCACGGGGCTGGTGCTCTTCACGTTTGGCAATGCCAGCGGCATCTCGAGGAAGGATGGGCTCGTGGTCATCAAGCCGAGCGGCGTGCCGTATGAAAGAATGAAACTGGCGGACCTGGTTGTCACGGACATGAACGGGAGGGTTGTGGAAGGGAAGCTGCGTCCCTCTTCTGATTTGCCGACACACCTGATCCTCTATAAGTCATTCCCAGAAATCGGAGGGGTCAGTCACACGCATTCGGAATATGCGACTGCCTGGGCACAGGCACGAAAACCGATTCCATGTTTTGGCACGACGCACGCGGATTCTTTTCATGGACCTGTTCCGGTCACGGCGGAACTCAAGGATGCGGAGATTTCCGGAGACTACGAAGAAAATACGGGTCAGGCCATTGTTCGCATGTTTCGCGATATCGACTACTCGGCGATTCCCGCTGTTTTAGTGGCCAATCACGCACCGTTTACGTGGGGGCCTAACCCGGCGGCATCGGCACACAACGCCGTGATTCTGGAATTCGTGGCGCGCATGGCGTACTTTACTTTGGGCATCAATGCGCAGGCTGGCGCCATTGGGCGTTGCCTGCACGACAAACATTTTTTGCGAAAGCACGGCAAGGATGCCTACTACGGGCAGCCTAAGGAGAAAAAATAATGGCGGCGATGACGCTGAGTGCTCCCTCCACGCTCGTGCATTTATCCGGGGTCGATCTGGCGATCATCGCGATTTATTTCGCCCTGGTTTTGGCGATCGGTTTTTATCTGAAAAAGTTTGCGAAGACGGGCGAAGACTTCTTTTTGGCGGGCCGCGAAATGACTGCGTGGGTGGCCGGGCTGGCGTTTGTTTCCGCAAACCTCGGCTCGCTGGAACTGCTGGGGTGGGCGGGCAATGCCTACCAATACGGAATCATGGCGGCGCACTGGTATTGGGTGGGGGCGATTCCGGCGATGGTGTTTCTGGGCATCGTAATGATGCCGTTTTACTACATTTCGAAAACGCATTCCGTTCCCGGTTATCTGCAACTGCGCTACGGTTCGGAGGCCAGCGCGCTGAGCGCGATCACCTTCGCGGTGATGACCATTCTCATGTCCGGCGTCAACATGTATGCGATGGCGGTGGTCATGGAGGTGGTCCTTGGCTGGAACCTGCACTTCAGCATTGTTGTGTCGTCGCTGACGGTTGGCGTCTATGTGGCAGCCGGAGGTTTGTTTTCCGCGATCTTCAACGAGGTTCTGCAATTCTTTCTGATTTGGTTTGGCGCGCTGCTCATTCCCATTTTAGGGATGATGGAGACGGGAGGATGGAGCGGAATGGTTGCGCGCATTCACCAGAACTTCCCCGGCCAGGACTTCACTCACTTGTGGGGTCCGATGAAATCGTTTTCGGACAACCCCATGGGCATTCACTGGACGGGAATTGTGTTCGGTCTCGGCGCAGTCCAAGCGATGGGATACTGGACGACCGATTTTCTTGTTGTGCAGCGGGTGCTTTCCGCGAAAGACGTGCGGTCGGCGAAACTGGCGCCGATTATCGGCTCGTTCTTCAAAATGGCTGTGCCACTGATCGTCATTCTTCCTGGGTTGCTCGGCCGAGCGGTTTTGCCGATGCACTTGGTTCCGGCAAGCCAGGCGGTTGCCGGACAGTACAAGTACGATGACGTTCTGCCTCTCATGCTTGCCCGCTACTGCGGCCCTGGTTTGCTGGGACTCGGGATCACCGCACTGGTAGCTGGGTTCATGGCCGGTATGGCGGGGAACGTGAGCGCTTTCGCAACGGTATGGACTTACGATATCTACCGTCCCTTCCTGCGCAAGGATGCGCCGGATGCGCACTATGTCTCGATGGGCCGGTGGTGCACGATCATTGGCCTGTTCGTGAGCATTGGAACTGCTTATCTCGTGATGAAGTTCGCCAGCATGATGGACTACGTGCAGGCGCTGTTCGGATTTTTCATCGCGCCACTCTTCGGCACCGTGTTGCTGGGGATGTTGTGGAAACGCGTTACGCGCGCCGCAGGGTTTTGGGGCCTGCTTGCGGGAGTACTTTCTTCCGTTGGAATGTTCAGCCTGATGAAACTGGATCCCAAATGGGTGTCGGTTTTTGCGCTGTCTCCGGATGCCAAGGGACTGGCGCAGGCGATGTACCAGGCGCTGTGGTCGTGCGTGACGTGCGTGGTGGTCACTGTGCTCGTAACACTGGTGACCAAAGCGAGGCCGGACGAGGAGCTGCGAGGTTTGGTTTACTCCCTCACGGCAGTGGCGCGCGAAGAGCACGCGAGTTGGTTGCACCGGCCAGTTGTTTGGGGCGCGGGAGCGCTGGTGATCTTTGTGATTCTTCAAGTGATTTTCTGGTGAGGCGGCATGAGCGAAAAACATCACATTATTCCGGTCTGGTTCTTTGTCGGATTTTTGTTGCTGGTGTATGGCTTCTTAATTCTCGTGAGCGGACTGGCGGAGTGGTCGCATCCGTCGAACACGGTGTTGGCTGAAAAGCATGCCCCTGTTTGGTGGGGCGCATTGATGCTGGTTCTGGGTGCGATTTATTGCATGAAGTATTATCCGAGACGCGGAGCCGAATAGGTCGCGGCTATTCAGAACGGCCTACGGGAGTGAAGCGGGGTTTGCCAACGGAGAAGTGGAATGGCGGTCGTTGCCGGTGTTGATTTTGGAACTTTGAGTGTCCGCATTTCCCTGGTGGATAGCGAGCGCGGCCTGCTCTGCTCGGCCATCGCTGAATATCCTCTGCACCGCAAACGCGATGATCCTGAATTCGCGACACAATCACATGCGGATCATATGCGAGCGCTGGCTGCGGCCACGCAGGATGCCTTGAAGAAAGCAGGAGTCGCAGGCGAGCAGGTCCTGTCCATTGCGTTGGATACTACGGGCTCCTCGGTGATTCCTGTTGGGAAAAGGCTTCAACCTCTCGACGACTACTATCTCTGGTGCGACCATCGCGCGAAAGCCGAAGCCGCGGAAATTACGGAAGCGGCGCACCGTGAAAAATTGGAAGCCATTGAATGGTGCGGCGGGGTGTATTCGTCAGAATGGGGTTTCTCAAAACTGCTGCACTGGTTGCGGCACAATTCCGGGGCGGCGCTCGGTGGATTGCCGCCCGAAAAGTTCCTCACGAAAGTAGACCCTCTGCTAGCAGGTGTGCGCGAAAAACTGGACGGCGAGTATGCCACTTCGGATCAGCTTGCCGGAGGGATTTCAGCTGAATGGGCAGAACAACTCGGCTTAAAAGCCGGCATACCTATTCCCGTGGGAGCCTTTGATGCGCATTGGGACGCGATAGGCGCGGGCTGCCGCAGCGAAGATATCGTCAACGTGGTTGGCACCTCTACCTGCATCATCGGCATTACGCCGTCGGTCCGCCTGGTTCCGGGGGTTTGCGGTGTGGTGCAGGGAAGCGTGCACCCCAAGCGAACCGGCATCGAAGCCGGGCTTTCCGCGGTTGGGGATATTTTTCAATCCATCTCTACACGTGCGGGAACCGACGTAAAGACTCTCAGCGAAGGGCTCGAGAAGTATCGCGCGGGGCAAACGGGCTTGCTGCGGATGACCTGGGACAATGGGGACCGCACCGTTCTCGTCAATCCCAACTTACGCGGGATAACTTTTGGGTGGAATCTGCAAACGACGGCGCAGGATGAGCTGTTCGCAGCCATCGAAGGCACGGCTTTGCATACGCGGGTCATTCTCGATCGGATGGAGCAAAACGGTGTTACGGTGCGACGCGTCATCAACGCGGGCGGCATTCCGCAGAAGAATGACGTCCTCAATCAGGTTTACGCCAACGTGCTGGGACGACCTGTGCTTGTTCCATCGGGAAGTGTGGTCAGCCTGGGCTCGGCTATCTTCGCGTTTCTCGCTGCGGGAACGTTCAAGACGGTTGAAGAAGCGCAAGACGCGCTCTGTCCGCAGTACAAAGTATTTCAACCGGAGGTTTCGGCAACGCGTGTTTACGACCAGCTGTATTCGCTCTACGGCAAGATTTACTTTGCCTTCGGCCAGGCGCAGAATCCGGATTATGGGAATGTGCTACCGGTTTTGATCCGGTTGTCCGAGTCCAAGCAAGCGGGTGCTGCAAACTAACCAGGGATAGTGTGCAGGCTCCCCGGCATGATGCATCGGAGTATGGGCCGCCGCGCGGCTTCTCGGAATGCGTCATTCATTTCCGGAAGGTACGCGGACCTTTTGGGAGATAAAGGAGTCCGAAGCTCCGGGGATCGTCGATCCCGGAGCTGAATATTTCACCGAAGCCCTCCTTTAGCCGGCGTATTCCCTGAACCGTGGAGGAGTGCATGAGCAAGTTTCGGTTCTTGGTATCGCTGATCACCAAAGACAACGACTATCAGATGGAACAGGCTGCTGATGCAACGAACGTTGCCGCGGAACTTGGAGCGAAAGCTGAAATCATTTATGCAGATAGCGACCCCATCACGCAGAGCACCCAGGCACTGAAAGCCATTCAGGCGGATCCTTCTCTCCGGCCGAACGGTATCATTATTGAACCTCTTGGAGCTACGGCTTTTCCGCAAGTAGCCAAGGCTGCCGGAACGGCTGGGATTGGCTGGGCTGTCCTGAGCCGGGTGGCCGATTACGCTTGCGAGCTGCGCAAATCCGCTCACGTTCCCGTTTTTTCAGTCAGCACCGATCAGGTCGAAGTCGGCAGGATTCAGGCCCGGCAGGCCATGGCGCTGCTTCCTCGCGGAGGCTCCGTGCTGTTTATCCAAGGGCCCTCTGTAAGTTCAGTTTCCAGGGATCGCCAGACGGGTTTTCAAGAAGTATTGCCCGCTACTATCCATCTCACGACCTTGCGCGGCGCATGGACGGAGGAAAGCGCACACCGCAGCGTCGTTTCTTGGCTCCGCCTGATGGCCGCTCAGAAATTGCGCATCGACCTCATCGTCTCCCAGAACGACGTCATGGGTATGGGCGCTCGCAAGGCCATCGAAGAAACGGTCACCGGCGCAGACCGCGAGGAATGGATGGGGATTCCCGTTACCGGCGTGGATGGTGTTCCAAGAACCGGCCAGGCTTGGGTTCGCAGCGGGCACTTGGCCGCAACCGTAATCGTGCCACCGAGTGCCGGCAAGGCCATGAACTTAATGGCGCAAGCCCTGGCCTCGGGAACAGCCGTCCCCGAGCGCATCTTCACCAACCCCACGCCATTCCCAGAGATGAGTAAGCTTGCTCCTCGCCCGATGGGCCATTGACGGCGACCCGTCGGGCCATGCTTTGATTCACTGGTGCGAGGTCATGCCCTTAATTGATCCACTCCCCTCTTATCACCTTCGGTCGCGACGCTGGTCAGCGATCCTCCTCTGAGGCTGGTCGATGCTTTTGGGCTTGCTCCTCATTTAACTTGGCGACCAGGGCCAACATCGCTCGCGCTTGCTCGACCTGGCCACGCTTTCTGTAGGCCGTCGCCAGCAGCAAACACGGGGTGGGATTACGCGGAGCAAGCTGCCGCCCTAATTCCAGATGCTCGATCGCGGGATCCACGCGCCCTTCCTGGAGTAACAGGCGGCCTAGGGCAATTTGCGAGCTCGCATAGTTTGGGCGCGCTACGATGGATTTCTCCAGCGCCTTCTTGGCCTCGAGAAACTCGGGCTTGCCTGGGCTTGCGCCAAACTGAATCAACGCATCTCCCAGGAGAGCGAATAATTGGTAATCCGAAAACCCATCGCGAGTTGCCGTGCGCGCAATTTGAATGGCTTGCGAGAGGTTCCCGAGCATGAAGCCTTCCTGGGCTGCAGCCAGGTAACCGATTTCCGAGTGGGGCGCTAGAGACGCCGCGCGTTCAAGTTCCGGCTTGGCCAAGCCCGGCTCGTCGAGCTGCCAGAGGATGTAGCCCAGTTCGTAATGGAGCCGCGCGGAGTCCGGAAGATTCCCGAGGCCGGATTCTACGACTCTAAGGCTCCGGACGTAATTTTGCTCTTTCGAGAATGCAGCGGCAACAAGAAGATAGAGTTTTTCGTCCTTGGGTGTGAAGATGACGGCCTTCTGAAACGCTTCGAAAGCTTCTTTGTTTTCACCGTTCCCCGCATAAGCCTGAGCAAGTAAATTTTCGACACTCGCATTTTCATGATTCCCGTTGCGCAATCCGACGAGAATCGGAATCGCTCTTGGAAATTGGTTTATGCCGACGTAGCAAAGCGCGAGGTTGAAGTTGGCGGCGTATTCGTTCGAAACGTGCCCCTGCGCAGCGAGAAAATGCGGGATCGCTTCCGAAAAGCGCCCAGTCTGGGTTAATGCAATTCCCGCTTGCAGTTCGCTTTCGGCTTGCGATGAAGTGTCTTGCGCTGACGGTTCCACCGGGGAACGAGCGGGAGACAGCGGAGCTTGTGCGAACGCACGCGCACACGCGGTTCCCGCCAACAGAAAGGCCAAGTACAGTGCCCCTCGGCGCGCCCGTGAAAAGTAGACTCGATCCATCTTGAGAACTTACTTCCAGCCGCCCTGGCCTTCGATAATCGTAATGTAGCGGTCGACGGGCAGATCCGCAAAACGCTCTGTTTTTCTGCTGGGGTTTGGCCACTTCACGTCCAGCCAATCCATCTTCTTTCGCGGTCCCAAGCCCAGCACCATGCGCGGATCGTGCGAGGAGAGATAGCTTCCTCCGCCAACTTTCCACTGGTGCCGTACCAAATCGCCCGCCTGATAGGTCACTTTGGCGCCGATCGCGTCGATATTTGCTTTTCGGCCAACCAGTTTCACGCCAAGCCAGTGGTTTTTGCGGCCCGCATGATTCCGCAGCAGCACCGGCGGGCCATCGTTTTGCGCCACTAGCATATCCACCGATCCATCGTTGTCAAAATCTCCCACGGCCATGCCGCGGCCGGCGAGTTCGCGCGAGAAAATGATGCCGCCTTGCGCGCTCACATTTTTCCATGCTTTCCCGGTGTTCTGAAAGAGCAGCGGCTTTTCGCGGTAACCAACATTTTGGAGCCGCTGCTCGACCATCAGGTCGGGATGCCCGTTGCAAAGAAACAAGTCCATGTTGCCGTCGTTGTCGTAGTCAAAAAACTTTACGCCCCACCCACTCAGCATTTTCGTGGAGGCGGCGATTCCAGAGCCGGGAGCGACATCGTTGAACGTTTCGTCCTTGTTGTTGTGGTACAGAGAAAACGTTTCGTGATCCACGTTCGAAACGAACAGATCGATCCAGCCATCTTGATCATAATCGGCGGCGTCAACGCCCATTCCGGATCGCGCAAGTCCAAACGGATTCAAACCCACTCCTGCGAGCAGGCCAATCTCCTCGAAGCGCCCTTTACGGTTGGCAAAAAGAAAATTCGGCACTGTGTCGTTGCCCACAAACAAATCCATCCAGCCGTCATTGTTGATATCGGCGGCTGCAACACCCCAAGCCTTGGCGGGTGATTTCGCAATTCCTGTTTCTTTACTGACGTCCGTGAATGTGCCGTTGCCGTTGTTGCGAAAGAGCCAGCAGGGCATCGGGGTGTATACCGTCGGTTTGCAGTACCAGCGCTTGTTTTCCGCTCCGTAGCCGCAATAAATATTTTTCGCCTTGTTGAAATCCACGAAGCGGCAGACGAACAAATCCAGGAGGCCGTCGTTGTCGTAGTCGAACCACACTGCGCTGGTCGCCCATCCCGGCGCCGCCACTCCCGCTTTCGCGGTGACATCGGTGAACGTTCCGTCGCCGTTGTTGTGAAAGAGAATGCTGTGCGGATGCTGCGTCAGGTAAATGTCGGGAAGACCGTCGCCGTCGTAATCGCCCACGGCCACGCCCATGCCGTAGGCATTGCCGGCCACGCCTGCTTTCTCGGTGACGTCGGTGAATGTGCCGTCGCGATTGTTCCGGTAGAGCGCGTTGCACAGTGGATGCGGCGGCGTGTAAAAATCGCACGCGCCACTGTTCACGAGATAAATGTCCATCCAGCCGTCGTTGTCATAGTCAAAGAATGCGCAGCCCGGCCCCACGGTTTCCGGCATGTACATTTCGGGCGAGAGTCCGGCGACGTGCGTCCAGGAAATGCCGCTCTGGGCACTGGGAATTTCTTCGAAAGCGGGAAGGGAATCAGGATCTTCCCGTGCCGGGAGCAGATTAGTTTCGGTGAGTGAGTTAAGGTTGGCACACCAACGAGCGGGTGCAAGGGCGTTTCCGAATCCTGACAAGCCAAGAAGTTGCAGCCAGCGCCGCCGTGAAATCATTGTGGCGTCGCGGTGGCGGCGCTCGCCGGCGCTTTGGCAGCGGCTTCACGCTGCAGTTGCATTTCGCGTGCGGCACTTTCTTTACGCCCAGTGCGATCGTAGGCAATTGCCAATTGATAGTGGCCTGCGGGATCGTCGGGGACGATCTTTACGTATTTCTCGAGCGGGGCGACGGCTTCGGCAAAGTTTTGCGCGGAGGCCAGCGACATCCCCAGGGCGAGGTACGCTTCCGCGAAACCGGAATCGAGGCGCGCTGCCGTTGAGAAATGTGTAATGGCTTCGTCCCACTGCGCGACGCGGCGCGCGATTTCGCCCAAGGAAAACTCCGCTGCGGCGTTGCTGGGATCGATCTTCAGCTCCTGCTCAAATTCTTTTTTCGCCTCTTGCGTGTTGGACTCGGACTCGCCTTTCGAGAGCGCCACGCGTCCGAGCCGGAAATGGATCCCCGGCACATTCGCGTTGTGTTCCAGGATTTTGTTGTATTCCG
>WNFW01002822.1_pt1 | contig 11972 bp, 12 predicted proteins | sample 5400131 | NCBI WGS metagenome assembly WNFW01 (sample SAMN13153362, study PRJNA577476) | soil metagenome | isolation source: 20 cm soil or saprolite under grassland replicate 1 | place: USA:California | collected 2016-06-15
TAGTGCAATGTCCACGGCACCAAGGTGGGCGAGCGCGTGCGGCCCCACGTCACGCCGCTGCGCGGCGGCCAGCAGGGTCCGCCCCACCGCGCGCGCGCCGCCGTACCAGCACGCGGCCACCCCGACGCCACCGTGCGCGAAACCCGGCCGCTCGATGTACGCTCCGGGCACGCCGACCGGCTGGGCAGGCGCGTCGCCGAAGTCAACGTCCAGCGTGTCGCTGCCGGCCATGCCGGTGGCCGGCCAGCTCCCTGGCACCGGCGTCAGGGCGCCCGTCTCGACCGCGAATAGCCGCATCCCGTCCGGTGCGGCGGCTGTGACCAGGGCGTGGGTGCAGGTGCGGGCTCCGGAGCAGTATCGCTTCGTGCCGCGCAGGTGCCACCGGTTCCCGGCACGGTGGGCTTCCAGCTTCGGGCCGGGCGGATGCGCGGCCCACACGCCCCACCGGCTGCCCGGCGGTGGCGACTGGCTGTCCAGTTCGGCCAGGATCGCCACCGCGTCCGCGTGGCCCTCGGCGAGCCTCGCCACCGACAGGTCCTCTCCCGCCAGTTCTGCGAACCCGGCCCAGCGTTCCCGGGTTCCGCCAGAGCCGGGCAGCGGGAGGTCCAGCCGCCCCGACTCCACCGCGGCGCGGAACGCCGCGGCGGTGGACTGCCAGGCGGCCGCCCCGCCCTGGCCGGCGGCCGCCCCGGCCCGGCTGGCGGCCGCGTCAGGAACTGCCCGCATCGCTGCCGAGCAGGTCGAGGATGTCGTCGGCGTGCTCCTCCTCCTCGGCGAGGATGTCCTCCATCAGCCGCCGGGTGGTCACGTCGGTGTCGCCAAGCCATCGGATGATCTCCTGGTATGTGGCGATCACGATCCGCTCGGCGGCGAGGTTCTCCCTGAGCATGCCCTCAAGGTCGTCGTCGGAGAAGGTTTCGTAACTGGTGTGGGCGCGGGCGGCCAGGGTCGCCGGGTCGAAGTCGGGGTCGCCGCCGAGCTGGCTGATCCGCTCGGCAGCCCGCATCGCGTGCCCACGCTCCTCCTCCGCATGCTCGGCGAACTCGCCGGACACCTGAGCACGGTTGATCCCCGTCGCCGAGATCGCATGGCGGCTGTACCGCATCCAGCACACGATCTCGGTGGCCAGGACCTCGTTGAGGATCTCCACCACCTTTGCCGGGTCCGTGCCGTAGTACTCGGTCACCGGGCCGTGGTCCATCTTCTGCCGTGCGCGGTCGCGGATCGCGGCCACGTCAACGCTGAAGCTGTTGTCGGTCACGGGTGTTCGCCCCCTCCTTGCTTGGGTGCAGGTCCCGCCTGGCGGGGCGGCGCGGTGCAGCTACCCGGAGCTGCGGCGGTTAAGCGACCCAGAGGCGAACGGCGGTGGTCACCACGTCGGGATGGCCGTGGTGAGCGGAACGCTGCCCGCTGGCGGCGTTCTGGTCACGGTGAGGCCGACCTCACCGGCCAGCGCCGCGAACGTGACGGAGTCGACCACGGCAGCTCCGCCTGGGTCATTGTTGAAGTAGACATACACATCCGCGGATGCCGGCCATGCCTGGCACACCCGCTCGGCCCAGGACCGCAGGTCCCGCTTGCCGTAGCTGGGCCACGGGTCGGCCGTGCCCTCATGAAACCGCAGGTACCCCCATCCGGCAGTGCCCCAGAGCGGCGTGACCGGGCGGCCGAGCCGGTCCGCCCAGCACAGCGCCGCGTCGTGCGCGGCCAGAACCCGCCGGACCTCCTCGGTCCACCACGAGTCGTGCCGTGGTTCCACCACGACCCGCACCCGCTGAAGGCCGGGGAGCCGGGCGCGCCGGAATTCGGTCAGGCAGGCGTCAAGCAGCGCCGGCGCTGCCCGGAGTGTCGGTGGCAACTGAAGCAGCACGGGACCGAGCTTCGGGCCGAGTTCCGCCGCTGCGCCGAGCAGCCGGGCGACGGGTTCTGCTGGGTCGCGCAGCCTCCTGACGTGGGAGAGATACCGGCTCGCCTTGACCGCCATGACAAAATCCGCCGGCGTGCGGGCCCGCCAGCCCGCGAAGGTCCCCGCGGCGGGCAGCCGGTAGAAGCTGTTGTTGTTCTCGACCGTCAGGTAGTGGCTGGCATAGTGCTCCAGCCAGCGGCGCTGGGCCACTCCTGCCGGGTACAGCCCGCCGCGCCAGTCCCGGTACTGCCAGCCGGAGGTTCCTATCAGCACAGGCATCCGCATGCGCCTCCCGGCTCCGGGCGGCCGCCCGCTATCGCTGCTGCCACGCCGGAGTACTGCCCACGATCTGCCGGTCCGAACGGCTGGCCCATCCTCGCCTGGCCGCGTTAGGCCGGTGCCCTGGCGGGAAGGGAGGCTTGGTCACGGCGGGCATGAAGCCAGCCGGCGGGCGGGCGCATCTGGATACGGCAGCGCGGAGGAATCATGGCAGGGGCACAGGCCACAGGAAGCACCAGGCAGGCGACGCAGGGGCTGCTCGGGATCTACCTCAATGATCATCTCGCCGGTGCGACGGGTGGCGTGGAACTTGCACGCAGGGCGGCGGCCCGGCGGCAGGAGGAATCAGGTGATGTGCTGCTTCGCTTCGCCGCCGACGTCGCCGCGGACCGCACCGCACTGCTGGAGATCATGGCCGTGCTGGGCGTCCCGGTGCGGGCTTACAAGGTGTGCGCCGGGTGGATCGGCGAGAAGGCCGGCCGGCTCAAGCTCAACGGCCGGCTGCTGAGCCGGTCACCGTTGAGCAGTCTGGAAGAGCTGGAACTGATGCGCCTGGGAGTGACGGGCAAGGCGGCCGGGTGGCGCACGCTCCGGCTTCTGGCGGACACGGATCCGCGGCTCGACCGCGGGCGCCTCGATGAGCTCATCGCCAGGGCCGACAGTCAACTGGGGCTGCTGGAGGACCTGCGGGTGCGCGCCGCGCGGTCGGCCTTCGGCTAAGCGGCGCCCGGTGCCTGACAAGCGCTGCGGCGGCGTCATCTTCGACGTGGATGGCACCCTGCTGGATACCAACTACCTGCACGTCGTGGCGTGGTGGGAGGCCTTCAGGGAACGCGGCCACGAAATCCGCTGTGTCGACGTTCACCGGGCCCTCGGAATGGGCTCCGCCGAGCTCGTGGAACGGGTCCTGGGCCGTCCAGATCCCTCGGTGAGCGCGGCGCACAGCCGCCACTACGCCCCCTACCTCGGCAGGATCCGCCCGTTGCCAGGGGCCGCCGACCTGCTCCGCGTCACCGCCCGGTTCGGGCTGGAGGTGGTGCTCGCCACCAGCGCCAAAGACGACGAGGTGGACCTCATGACGGACGCGCTCGGTGCCGGTCCCGCGATCAGCACCGTGGTCAGCTCCGGCGACGTCGACCGGGCCAAGCCCGATCCTGGCATCGTCCGCAAGGCGCTGGATGAGTCTCGTGTCGATCCCGGCAGCGCCGTCATGGTCGGCGACACGATCTGGGATGTGCTCGCCGCGGAGCGGGCCGGCATCGGGTGCATCGGCCTGCTCTGCGGCGGGACCGGCGAAGCGGAACTACGCCGAGCCGGCGCCGTCAAGGTGTACCGCGACCCAGCTGCGCTGCTCCGTGACATCCACGCCAGCCCGATCGGGCGGCTCGGGCGCGGCTAGCACGCCCAGCGCCGCGAGCAGGACGATCCAGGTGACGAACCTGCGGGTGCACCGGCTGATGATTGCCGATGCGTCCTGCGGGAAGTGGGCATGGCGTGCCGAAGATCGCGGTAGTTGCCCACACCGGCAAGAGCCTCGGCGGCGGCCTGGGTGAGCTGCGCGAGATGCTGGCGGGGGAGGGCATTGCCGATCCGCTGTGGTATGAGGTGAGCAAAAGCCGCCATGCGCCCAAACGCGCGCGCAAAGCGCTGACCCAAGGCGCTGAGGTGATCTTCGTCTGGGGTGGCGACGGGACGGTCCAGCGGTGCATCGATGCCGTGGCCGGGACGGGGGCCGTCCTGGCGGTACTGCCGGCCGGCACGGCCAACCTGCTGGCGAGCAACCTGCAGATCCCCGCAGACCTCGGCCAGGCGGTGCGGGCCGGGCTGCACGGGGAGCGCCGCCGGTTCGATACCGGCTCGGTGAACGGCGAGCATTTCGCGGTGATGGCCGGCGCTGGGTTCGATGCCCGAATGATCAAAGAAGCCGGCCATGGGCGGAAAGGGCGCTTCGGCCGCGCGGCGTATCTCCTGGCGGGGGCCAGGAACCTCAACACACCCAGGGCCCGGGCGACCATCGAGGTGGACGGCAGGCGCTTCTATAAGGGCCGGGTCTCCTGCGTGCTGGTGGGCAACGTGGCCAGGATTCTCGGCGGGATCGAGGTCTTCCGCGGAGCGCAGCCCGACGACGGGCTACTCGAACTCGGCTTGGTCACCGCGAAGAACCCGGCCGAGTGGGTGCGGGTGCTGGGCCGGGTCGCGGCGGGCCGGGCCGGGCAGTCGCCGTTTGTTGAAGTTACCCAGGGTGAGCGATTCCGGATTCGGTTCAACAGGTCCATGCCCTACGAACTTGACGGCGGTGCGCGCGGCACGGTCAAGGAACTGCGGATCAAGGTTCATCCCGGCTCGGTCAAGCTCTGCCTTCCGGCTCACAGCTCGCACAGCCGGGTACGGCCCGGCATGGCACGAATGACCGGCGCCGGTGGGGGCAGCCAGCGATCCCGGAGCGGCTTCGGAGGATAGTGATGGCGCTCAACGTTGCGCAGAAGCTGATCGAGGCGCATCTGGCCGACGGGGAGATGACTCCGGGCAGCGAGATCGGGCTGCGGGTCGACCAGACATTGACCCAGGACGCGACCGGCACGATGGTGATGCTGGAACTGGAGGCCCTCGGCCTCGACTTGGCCCGCACGCAGGTGTCAGTGCAGTACGTGGATCACAACCTGCTGCAGGCCGACGAGCGGAACATGGCTGACCACCTGTTCTTGCGGTCGGCGTGCCAGCGGTTCGGCCTGTGGTATTCCAAGCCAGGCAACGGGGTGTCCCATCCGGTGCACATGCAGCGGTTCGGGGTCCCGGGCGCATCGCTGGCGGGCTCGGACTCCCACACGTGTGCGGCTGGTTCGCTGGGCATGCTCGCGGTGGGGGTCGGCGGGCTTGAGGTGGCCATGGCCATCGCCGGCCAGCCGCTGTATCTGACGATGCCGCGGATCTGGGGCGTGCGGCTGACCAGCGAACTCCCGCCGTGGGTCAGTGCCAAAGACGTGATCTTGGAAATGCTGCGCCGTCATGGCGTGGACGGCGGGACCGGGAAGATCATCGAGTACCACGGGCCCGGGCTGGCTTGCCTGACCGCGATGGACCGGCACGTGATCGCCAACATGGGTGCGGAGCTTGGCGCCACCGCGACCGTGTTCCCCGCTGATGACATGGTCCGCGCCTTCTTGCGGGCCCAGGACCGTGAGCAGGACTTCACGCAGATCACCGCCGATGACGGCGCGGCTTATGACGAGACCGGCGAGATTGACCTGTCGCGGCTTGAGCCGCTGATCGCCAGGCCCAGCTCGCCGGGCAACGTGGTGCCGGTCGCAGAGGTAGCGGGGGAGGAGGTGTACCAGGTGGTGGTCGGCTCCTCAGCCAACCCAGGGCTGCGGGACTTCGCGATCGTGGCGGCGATCGTCGCGGGCAGGCAGGCCCACCCCCGGGTGTCGTTCGACATCAACCCCACTTCCCGGCAGATCCTTGTCGAGCTCACCCGGATGGGGGCGGTCACCGACCTGGTCGCGGCCGGCGCCCGGCTGCACCAGGCCGGCTGCCTGGGCTGCATAGGCATGGGGCAGGCCCCCGCGGTTGGGCGCAACAGCCTGCGGACGTTCCCCCGCAACTTCCCCGGCCGTTCGGGCACCGCCGAAGACTCGGTATGGCTGTGCTCTCCGGAGACCGCCGCGGCCGCCGCGCTGACAGGCTGCATCACCGATCCACGGGAATTGCCGGAGCTGCTGGGAATCGGCTACCCGCCGCTTTCGTTGCCTGCCCAGCCCACCACGGGTGCCTCGATGCTCGAGTCTCCGCTGCCGCGGGAAAAGTCACGGACGGTGGCACTGGTCAAGGCACCCAGCATCGGCTCGCTGCCCGAATTCGACCCGCTGCCGGACTCGCTGGAACTGCCGGTCGCGATCAAGGTGGGCGATGACATCTCCACCGACGAGATCCTGCCCGCCGGCGCGCGGGTCCTGCCCTACCGCAGCAACATCGCCAAGCTCGCTGAGTTCGCGTTCGGGCAGCTCGACGAGGACTACCCGGAGCGAGCGCAGAAGGCCGGGCAGCACGCCGTTGTCGGCGGGGCGAACTACGGGCAGGGCTCATCTCGCGAACACGCCGCGATCGTGCCCCGCTACCTCGGCCTGCGACTGGTCATCGCCAAGTCCTACGCCCGCATCCACTGGCAGAACCTGGTGAACTTCGGCGTGCTGCCGCTGGAGTTCACCGACCCCGGCGACTACGAAGACATCCAACAGGGCGACCAGCTCGTCCTGGAAAATGCCCGGGACGTTCTTGCCGGCGGTGCGCAGGTCACCATCCGCAACGCCCGCACCGGCCAGGACTGGCAAGCCCACCACCGGCTCTCCCCGCGCCAGGTCAAGATCGTCCTGGCAGGCGGCCTGATCCCACTGCTCGCCCAGTAAGCCTCACGTCCAGCTACGCCACGAGATCGCGATCTACGGCTGGAATATTAGGCTTCGTCCATGAACTTACTGGAGCTCGCGGGCTACGGCACGGACGCGATCGGCCTCGCCGTTGGCGGCTGGTATACGAGCACCAAGATCGTGGAACGAGCCCGGAAAAGGGATACGCGGCTGGCCGTGTCCTTGCTCGCGGAGCCGCCATCGCCGGCCGCGAGGCCGTCCGGGCCCAAACCTGTCCCTGGCCCGTTGAGCGCCGGCCCGGTCGGCGAGGCGGACACCACACAGCAGGCGGGAGGGCTTCTCGGGTTCATGCTCGGGCAAGCGGATCAGCCATACGCAACCGCGGGACTCCCCGTACCCGGACCGGTCCCTGGTCTACTGAGCATCGGCCCGGCCGACGACGAGGAGACCGAACCGGAGGCGGAAAAGCTTCTCGTGGCCAAGCTGACACGTTTTAGTGATCCGCTTTTTGGCTTGGCCACGGGATCGCTGGAGTGGCTCTGGCGCAGGCTCGCGTTGCTCGGCTGGCTCAGGCTCGCGGTCGCCGTCCCGTTCGCCCTGGTGCTGTTCGGCGTGGGCTCGGTGCTGTACTGCGTGATGCTCCCTTTTGCCATCGTTGGCTTTCTATTCGACAGCGGTAAGGATTTCCGCCTGCGCATCATTGTGCTGGCGTTCGCGGCGGGTATTTGCCTGCAACTCCAGTCACCCTTGCTCACCTCGTGGCCGCGGACGATGTCAGCGAGCTTGACGTCGCGGCCGAAGGCTGGGGCATGGCCTGAACGCGCTTATGTCCGGGCCGCGCGGCGAAAACGTGCGCCGGGTGTGTGGGCTATGGGGTCTCCGTGCTGCTGTTGCCGCTGGCGGCCCTGCCCTGGCCATCGGGGCGCGGCCAGGAGGTGATGGCCCAGCGGCCGGTGCATGCTCGCAGATCACGGCAGTACCACCGGACGTCGGTGCAGGCGCTGCCGCCATCGGGGACCATCTGCGCCGTGGGCAGCCGGATGCCGCACAGCCAGCACCGCTCGATCCGGTCGCGCCGCTCATGGGCCGGGACGGGTTGCTTTGGGCTTGTCATGCCTGCTCACCTCCGGGGCCATCAGCCGCGGCCCGGGCAAACAGATGTAAGGCACGGGCCAGCGCAGCAGCGCGGCTGGCTCGACAACCGCTACTTCGAGTTTGGCACGCTATGAGCTCGCCGGACACTGCTTTACCTGCGGTGCGCGTTCGTACCCGTGCTACCTCAGGGGGCCAGCTACCACGCAACCAGGTCGCGAACGCAACTCTCGGCCGGGTTCCGGCGGTTCCCCGGACCGCTATCCGGCATCGGCATAGCTGCCGCGCGCCGCTGACGGGTTAACCGCCGGAGCGGATGTCAGTGTCGTCGTCGTCCACGACGTGCATCGCCGCCTCTTCGGCGGTAGCCGCGCCACCATCGATCCCGGTGTCGCGCGCGACGAGATCCGCCTCGTCGTCCGGATGGGCGCCCTCGTCCGCGGCCACCAGCCGGCCTGCCCGGGGATCCGGGCCGTCGTCGAGCAGCAGTCCGTCGACATCCTCATCGCCGACGTCCTCATCTGCGGCGGGGTCACCGATCGGCTCGTCGTCCATCTCGTCGGCTACGTCCGGCTCTTCCGCGGCGAGCAGTTCATCGAGAGACTCACCAGCCTGCTGTTCCGCAGCGGTGGCGCTGTGCCGGATGGCGGCCGACCATCGTTGCGGCGCCGCCACTCCCCGGTCGAGCGGGTCGTCTCCGGGGTCGCCATCCAGGGTGTCGGACGCATCCAGAACCTCATAGTCCGTCAGGTCAGCCGATTCCGGCCGCCTCCGCTCGGGCATTGCTGCTCCTTCACTCGTCGTAGCGCTCGCCGGGAACCCTTCCCCGCTCACCCGCAATTAGTGGTGTGCCCTCTCGCCGAACTCGCGGCGGCTCCTGCCCGCCCCGTGCTAGCCGCCCGGCTGGTGTACTGGCGGGAAAGCCAGCAATGGAGGAGAGGCAATGGGCAAGCTGGGGCTCGGGTCCTTCGGCATGGCACTGAACGTCTCGGATACCTACCTCGATGAGGCCGCTGAGCTGGAGCGACTGGGGTACTCCGCAATCTGGCTGCCGGGTGGGCAGATCGGCAACCTGGAGCGGCTCGCGGACCTGGCCGGGGCCACCTCGGCGGTCGCGGTTGGATCCGCGATCATCTCCCTGGATGTCCATCCGCCAGAGTCGGTCACCGGGCTCTACGCGCGACTGGAGGCGACCGCCCCCGGCCGCCTGGTGGCGGGTCTGGGCGGCCCGCAGAACCCGCGGCCGCTGCAGGCGCTGAACGACTACCTCGACCATCTCGACCAGGCGGTGCCGCCGCTGCCGGCCCGGCGGCGGCTGCTGGCTGCACTGGGTCCCCGCAAGCTCGGGCTGGCCCGCGACCGCTGCGCCGGTGCCATCCTGCTGCTGGTCACCCCCGCCTACGCCGGCACGGCGCGGCAGCTCCTCGGCGAGCAGCCCGCGCTGGTCATCGACCAGATGCTGGTGGCCGACACCGACGCCACCCGGGCGCGGCGAACCGCCCGCCGGCCGGTGAAGTTCCTGGCCGGCCTGCCCGGATACGCCGCTAGCTTCGCCCGGATGGGATTCACCGCCGATGAGGTCGCCGATGTCACCGACCGGCTGGTCGATGACCTGGTGATCTGGGGCGATGCGGACACGATCACCGCGCGGATCCGAGAGTATCTGGCGGCCGGCGCAGACCACGTCTTGCTCCACGTCCTCAGCGAAGGCGATCAGCCCGGCCCGATCGAAGTCGCCCGTACCCTCGTCACCAGTCTGCCCGGGTAAGCGCGCTGGTCAGTCTCAGCCCGGCAACAGGTAACAGTGCTGTCAGCGCAGGTGCTGGACTGTTGCCGGTTGGGGAGCGAGACTGCTGCTGACGGTTGTCGAGCCAGCCGCAGGTTCCGTGCTGGCTGAGCCGTTTCGTGCCATCTCCGGAACCGTCAGCTTCCGCTCTTCCCCGGAGGTGAGCCTTGTGATTGATGATCAGCAAGCGGCTGGTGTGAGCGACCGGGCCGCCGTGGTGACCTTGCCTGCCAGGATCGACACCGCCGCCTCCCGCCGGCTGTGCGGGCAGCTTGGTTCGGCCCTGTCTTCGGCTGCCACCGTGATCGCCGACATGACCGCGACGAGGTGGTGCGATTCGTCCGGCGTGCGCATCCTCTTACTGGCCCAAGAGCAGGCGATGGCGACCGGTGTGGAGTTGCGGCTGGTCGTGTCCTCCGCCGCGGTGCTGCGGGCCCTGGCAGCGACCGGGGCCGACTGGCTGCTACCGGTCTACCCCAGCCTTGAGGACGCGCTGGCCCGCTGAATCGCCATCGCGTACTGGATCTACATCGCCATGCACACCGGCGGTGGCGGCGGTGGCACCGGCGGCGGTGGCGGTGGTTACTAACCGCCTCGCCCTCGCTTAGCCGACACCGCCTTAGCCGATGCCGCCCCCGGCCGGGGGCGGCATCGGCTTTGGTCAGGTCAGGGTCAGTACGGCTATGACGGCGAGCATCCCGGCTACCGCATAGGCGGCGTAGTCGTTGACCGAGCCGGTGTGCGCGGCGCGCAGTAGGCGGACCGGTCCCGGTTCACGTGCCCTCAGGTACGCCCGTGCGAGCGCGGCGCCCGCGATCGCGCACCCTGCCACCACGATGAGTTCCTCCAGCGAGACGTAGTCGAACGGCACGTGCAGCGGGGGCAGCCGGGACAGGCCGGTGAGCACCCCGCTGGCGTACCGCGCCGGATGCAGCAGGCCGGACACGGCCGGTGCCATCACCGAATCGAGGAAGAACTGCGGCAGGACGCCGAAGACGACGCAGCACGCCGCCAGGCTGGCCAGCCCGGCCACCATGCCTGGCCGCAACGGCTCCAGGGGCGGGTAGCCCTGCGCGCGAGGGCGGAAGAACGCGAGCCACGCCGCCTTGCCGAGCGCGGCGATCGTGATCACCTGCGCGATCAGCATGAGGGCGTACGGCAGGTACTGGTGGCTGTCGAGCAGGCCGGTGTGGATCAGGCTGAGCGAGACGTAGCCGTTGAGCGGCGGGATGCCGGCGATGGATGCGGCGCCGATCACGAACGCGACGGCCACCGCCGGCATGCGCCGCGCCAGGCCGCCCATGTCGGACAGCTTCGTCAGCCCGGTGCGGTGCAGGATCGCCCCGGCGCACAGGAACAACAGGGACTTGAACAGGGCGTGGTTGACCAGGTGGTAGACGGTGCCCGCGGCCCCAGGTGCGGTGCCGGTGCCCAGCCCGATGGCCAGGATGCCCATCTGCGAGATCGTGTCATAGGCCAGCAGTCGCTTGAGATCGTCCTGGGCCAGCGCCATGACCGCGCCCAGCAGTGCGGAGATGATGCCCACGGTCAGCAGCAGGCCCAGGATGGGTGTACTGCTGACGCCGAACACCTGAAAGGCCAGCCGGGCGATTGCGACAATGCCGAAGTTGTACATCAGGCCGGAGAACACTGCGGAGACCGGGCCGGACGTGGCGGTGTGCACATCGGCAAGCCATCCGTGGAACGGGACAAGCCCGGCTTTCGTCGCGAATCCGGCCACCAGCAGGCCGAGCGCGATCAGGTCGGGTGTGGACAGATGCCGCGCCAGGGCGTCGTGAAGCTGGGCGTAGTTGAGCGCGCCGTTGACGGCGTACAGCAGCCCGGCGCCGAGGAACACGCCGAAGCTGGCCAGCGTGGTCAGGGCCAGGATCTTGAAACCGGCCTCCAGGGCGATCGGGCGTTCGAGGAGGAACGCGGTGAGCCCGTAGCTGGCCAGCGCGGCGACCTCGAACCAGACGAACAGGTTGAACAGATCGGCGGTGAGCGCGGCCCCGATGAGAGCGGCGACCAGCAGCTGGAACAGGCAGGCGTAGCCGCCCAGCTCGCGCGGGCCGAGCCCGCCCAGCTCCGAGAGGGTGTACATGAGCAGTACCGCGCCGATGACCGCTGAGGTCAACGCGAATATCAGGCCAAACGGATCGGCGGCGAACGCGATGCCCAGGGCCCGGCCGTGCACCGGGGTCCACATCCCCAGGTAGTGGGCGCGGACGAGCCCGCCGAACACGCTGGGGGCCTGGAGGAGCAAGATCACGGCAGCGCCGCCGAGGGCGACCATGCCTGCGATGACGGCCAGCCGCCGGTGCACCAGCCGGGCCAGCAATGGCGCGGCGACCGCCCCGGCGATGGGCAGCACCACCGGGAGCGGCAGCAGCGACGCCAGCGCTGGCCCGGTCATTTCATTGCCTCCCTCGCGGGCGCTTCGCTGGCTTCGGGAGGCTGTCCTCGGCGCCGGGACACCGCAACGGCGCCTGGGGATGCGTCGTGCCGGAGGCGCGCCGGCTAGCACTATGCGGCGTTCGGCCCG
>WNFW01003599.1_pt1 | contig 11968 bp, 17 predicted proteins | sample 5400131 | NCBI WGS metagenome assembly WNFW01 (sample SAMN13153362, study PRJNA577476) | soil metagenome | isolation source: 20 cm soil or saprolite under grassland replicate 1 | place: USA:California | collected 2016-06-15
GAACCGATTGTACCGGCAATCGCGCCGTATCCGGTCGGAGTGAACGATGAGATCCCGCGAAACGCGCTGTAATTGAGAAACACCGAATGATTTCTTTGGAAGTATTGGCGAGGTCGACTAATACCACAGCGAGCGCGAGTCTTTGACAAATCAGGCAGCCACCGGGGTCTGGTAGAGGGCTCGACAGTGTGGTTGCCATCTAAACGAGCGCAGATTGGCTGGTGGTCGTGACGTGGGCGTATCGGGCGTTTGCCCTTCTCGTGAGTTATGCGCGCGATGGTTGTTGAAGTAGGTCCTGAAATCGAGCAGCTTGTTTTCGAGGTCTGCCGTCGTCCAGAACAACATGTGATCCAAGTATTCCCGCCGCAGGGTGCCGATCAGCCTTTCGACGAACGGATGGGACAGGGGAACGTAGGGGATGGTCTTGATTTCTGTCACTTCCAGTATCCGCAGGTTGGCTTGCCACTGGTGAAACCGATAAAGCGGATCGTTGTCGGAGCTTAGGTACTTTGGCATCCCGCGTTGGCCTCGAATGGCGCGGTTGAACATCCGACAAAGTGCGGACAAAGTGCGACACCATCGACCTTCCCAGCATGGACGCCGAAGCCAATGATCCGCCGCGTATATTGATCCATGATGACCAGGACCCAGTGGGTCCGCAACGTTGCCGACTCGCAGCTGAACAGATCAATACTCCAGAGACTGTCTTTCATGTGGCCCAGGAACGTCAGCCAAGAAGGACCATCGGGGTGCTGTCCTGGCCCGTAGTGACGGGCGAGAATCCTGCGAACCACGTCTTTGTCGATTTGGAGATGGAACGCCAAGGCCATTTGTTGAGCGATTCGCGGACAGCCCCAATTGGGATTACGTTGCTTCATTTCGACGACCGCACGGATGAGTTCTGCGCTCGCACCTTTCGGGCCGGGCTGACGGCGGCGATCCGGGGAGAACAGCATCCGGTACTTTCCCTTGCTCATGGCTTTATGAAGGGCTAGCAGTGTCGAAGGCTTCAGAACGATTGCGGAACGGAGCAGACGAGTTGGACGCACCAAGAGCGCCATCAAGCCAGCAAGGACCCGGTCCGACGCGTGTAAATTCGGAGATCGTTTCCGGGAGCGATTCAAGATCAGGATCTGGTGCTTGAGCAGAAGCGACTCCGCGACGAGGGAACGGACGCCGCCAGGACCGAGCAAGCGCGCCAGGGTAGCAATAAAATGGATAAAAAGAATGACCAGGTTGCTCATCGCAGAATCGTAGCAGGAAGGGAAATCCTAAGGAAATATGGGCGAAACAACAATTCGCCAGCCACAGGTTAGATTCTCGGAGCTTTGTAGAGTCCTAACAGCGCAAGGCGGACAACTTACCCAAATTATGTAACACACTATTGCCGCATCGGGGATAGACTCAGTTAGGTGCGTTTCCCCGCCTGCGTTTGAAATTCGTCAAGAATGGAGCCGCCGATGCGAAACATCGCCATCTCTTTAGTCTTGGGTGCAATCTTGTTGTCGCCGGGCGTCGGAGGCGCAAATGACAAAAAGAAAGATGTGCCCGTGGCACCTCTGCCTGCCGTAATCGTGAATGCCAAGAAGATTTTCCTCTCAAATGGCGGCGGTAGTAATTTTGCCTATGACGCCTTCTATTCCAAGATGAAGGAGTGGGGCAAATATGAAATCGTGGGTTCACCGGAAGAAGCAGACCTAATCGTTGAACTATCTTATCGTGTTGAGGACAAGGGCACCCGCGTCTGGAGTTCGACAAACACTTACAACAACACCACTCAGGTACACAGCGCACAGATTATTGACCCTCAACTAATACTCACGATCTACGACGCCAGAACAAAGAACTCTCTCTGGTCTGAAACAGACCACAGGCGATTGGCACGAAGAGAAAAGAACAGAGAGAAAGACACAGTGAATTCGGCCCAGAGACCAGTGGATGACTTGACAACAAGAGTCAGCGTCCCACAATAACTGCTCATTCCGATGTCGGAACTGGCCCACCCCGCCACTGTTGTCCCAACTTCTTCATCGTTTTCGTGAAGTTGGTCGGCTCACCCTCGTTTTCTTTCTCTAATCCGAAATAGATAGAAACGACTCCCTCCGGCAGTTCAGGATTACTGCCTGATTCCGGTTCTATTCCGATGTTCGCGAATGCTTGCCGCGTGTCAATCAAACTTGCTGTCAAGGCGGTCCAAACCCCCGAGCGCCAGTTGTCAGTATCGGGTTTTCCTCGTCCGTGCCTAAACAAAACTATTCCCGCAGTAGGATTGTTCATCCGAACGGGCTCTACGTGGTTGTCCCGAACCTTCCACCCCGCTTCTCTAAATATATTCACGAACTGAGCGGCGTAAACGCACGCCGCTTCGTCACCTTGAGCGCAGACGATCTGTATTTCCTCACGCGGTTCCTTTTGTTCGGACAGTGGTTTCTCAAATAAAGCACGCTCTTTTTCGCTCAGGGTATGGCGACGTATCGGCGGCCAGACCTGATGACCTAATGCGGAGGCCATCGCGGCCGACAAAAAGATTGCGCTCGGAGTCTGAATCCACTTTAGTCTGGTTTGTAGCAACGCCCGGATGAGATGAAGCGCGGGATACACGAGTGCAACGAACATGATTGCCAACCAGAACGTTGTCTCCGTCGGCGTTCTGGGTGGAGCAATAACAAGAATTATTCCGATGGCTAGACCAATGAAAGCAAGAGTGTAATCCCACCGGAACGCCTGCCTCGATCTGCTGGTCTCCAAAAGAAGTTTGGCTGCTTCTCTCGCTTCCGCTCTGCGTTGCTGGCGCGTCATGGCTTCAAGTGGGAGAGATAATAGAGGAGTGCCGCGTAGGCGGCAGTGCCGATCAAGCTACCAGTCGCGTTTTCGAGTACCGCTTTTACGGACTCAAGGCTTGCCCGAATGATGCCGGTCTTGGGCTTCGGCGACTTCATCTGCGCATCAATCGTGGCAAAATCCGCAACGGCTTCTGACCGCTGCGCCTCCGATAAGTTTGCCCCCGTCACTAGCTCACGAAGGTTCGTCACAAAGTTCTTGAACTCTTGGCTGTTGATGTCGAACGTCAGGTTAATCGACGCCCCCGGACTGCCTTGCACGAACGCCGAGTTTTCCATGTGTTCGATGTGAATGTTAGTCGAAGACGCGGGAGCAAATGCTGGTCCCGAATTTGTCACTGCTATTGGGATTAGTTCGAGGCTACATCCAAGTTCACGCCGCTCCCCGTGCTCCGTTCTAACTGTGTGCATGTATTCACCCAAGGAACTTGGCTCATCATCAAGCTGAGTCACAACACCGGTAATGCCCGGAATTGTAATCAAAACCTTTGCATCCACAGCAAAACGATTTTTGGTTCTGGTCGCCGAGGTTTTTGGTCGTGGCATAACCATAGATATACGCGGCCTGATGCGGTGCGTCAACGACGCGGATTGTAGAAATATCTCCTGAACACTCTCTGACCGAGTGGTATGGTCAAAAACCTTCAGTCTCCAGACCGCCGAAATCCCATAAAAATTGGAAAAATCAGGTTCAGTAAACTCCACAATACCAACAGATTCCGGAGGCCTCCGACGCCCCCGGAAACACCCTTTCTAACCAGAACGAACTTTCAATAACTTAGCCAAAATGCCGTTGGGCCGGGAGAGTGGGGCAGGAGGCTACTTCTTTGGATGGGCGGCAGCCGACGCCCGCAAAAAGTGCACCGGGATCGAGGGGGTGGGAGCGGTGTTCGGATAGAGATTTTGTGCGTCTGTGAACGCGCCACCCGGCTGCGGGCGGTAAGTATTCTTCCGCAGCCAAAAGCCTCCCCGGAGACGCGCACACACTGCCTCGGCGGGCCAAGTGTGGAGTTTCAAAGTCGCCCTGACGCGAATCCATTCGCCGGGTCTCAGTTCGATCATCGTCCCATCGTGTTCATGCGAACCATATAGCTCGACAAAGCCGAGAGCAGGGACATAGGAGCCTTGTGATTCAGGCTCGCTCTCTCCTTGGACGACCAGCGCAAAGCTGAAATAACTGAACGCAACCGACTCATCGGCGGGTTGCAGGTCGGACAGGTGCGGGTGGATGGGCAGTTCGATGGGAACACGCCCAGTATTCAAAATTTTGAACTCGGGGTCGAACGGCTCATCCGGTCGGATTTCAGTTGGAATGACTTGCAACAAGTAAACGCCAAGCGCGTGCGGATCGCGCTGGTCGGGCGCACCGTCTGCGACGCTCCCACCGCCCATGCCACCACCAATGCACCCGCCCCCGTTGCACTCCGAGGGCGGCGACGGGGGATGGCGGAGTTCCGTGCGCTGCTGCGTGGAACTGAGGTCGAGGTATTTGACCTCTTGCGCGTGCAACAGGGCTGGGAAGAAGAAGAGCGATATCCAAGCGATGCGCCAGATGAACGCCATTTCGGTGCCTTGGGTGATGCCCATTCTACTCAGAAAGAACGCGGGTGGCACCTTGCTGCGCACTGTTTGAACATCCGACGCGCAAGCTCGTCGCTGTAATTCAAACGAGTTTGACGGCATTGTTAGAGATGTCCGGTAACCCCGGCCAGCGTTAATCGGGCACTGACTTGGACTTGGGTCTCAACAATCTGTTTGCGTTGAATGCAGCATATGACGTAATCCTCAGATGGTGGTCAGATGGTCAGATGGGCTTCGAGTTGGGTTTCATAGGAAACGGTGGTAGACTCAAGCCATGTGGCACGGCTTTCTTGTCTTCGTCTTCGTCGTGGGTTTGATTACCTTGCGCCTGCTGCTGTGGCCGAGTCCTCTCACCGACAAACACATGATTCGGTACCTTCCAAAGAGGTTGCAACGCTGGCCGCGCTGGCTTTGGGACCAGCAGAACTCATCAAAGAGAGTCCACTAGACTTCCAACACTTGGACCCGCGTAACTTCCTTTCGCAACTCCCAGTTGACTGCTCTCAGCGACGGTGGCGGGACCCACTTCTCCGGTAACCGCTATCGTTTTCAGGCCCTGACCAATCAGTAGTAGCATTGGAGCATGGATTTGGCTTTCCCCTCGCTTGTTCTCACCATCGGACTTCTTGCTTTGGTCTTTGACCGCAAGGTTGCCATCGCAATGAATTGCTTCTCGATTGCCGCAGGCAACCTCTGGCCGCAATGGAGATGGCCAACGGCTTTGCCGGCGTGGTCACGCGAGCGATTTCGGAATTACCTGTGGTTTATGCGCCTCTGGGCGGTCTTCATGATTCTGAATGGGGCTGATTGTGTTGTCCGCTTTGTAGTCACGCTGGTACTGCGTGCCACTTTTCTGCTCCGCCCGGATTGGCCTATACTCCGTTCTTAGAATTCTTCGGACTGGAGCCGTGGATGGGAGGAACCAGTGCATGCGGTCTTCGAAAACCACGCAAGTTCCACAGAGCTTTTCGTTCATTACGCATATGGATACTCGCCACCTTCGGTGGGCCACGCTTGTCGCCTTCTGCAAAAGGCGCGATGAATTGGTTCCCTCAGATTTGCTGGCTGGCATCTATATTGCCAATCTAGAAAGAGTGTCCAAATTCTGGCCCAGTCCAGACTTATTTGAAGATTTTGTTGCGGAACATTGCGATTGGAGCGAGCCACGCTGGTTGACGTGGCAAAGATGGCAGCAAGAAACGGAAAATGCTTCGAGACGCTGGCGGCTACCCTTTGGAATACACGTTACGAGAGTTGGCAAATTATCGAAGCATTTTTACGATGCGAGGTTTAAATGGTCCCCTGATTGGAAACTATTGTTTGAGACAGGTGAGAAATTAACGCCTCACAAGGTTTCTTGGCGGGGTAAGATTCTTCCTTTGCTGACCCCAGAAGTGATGCTTCTTGCATTCGTCCGAACCGAGAGTATCCCGTTAGGGAAACATCTCGAAGAAACGGGTCTGTTGATGGGCAAGTTGGAAGAAGCTGCCAATCGCCACACCGAGAATCCAGAAAGACTAATGTTTTGACTCTGGCGATACACGTTTCAAGCACCTCAATCAGTCTCAGTGGTAACTTCGGATAACCGGAAATCAAGTCCCGTCGTCCCAGTACTTCACTTGCTGGATGACCCATGAACTCCTCACTGGGTTTGGGCAGGCATGGTGAAAACTACGGTCGTTTAGCACGCTATCATGCGTGCGTCTTCGGAGTCTGGCAACCATTAGTCACAGCTTAACACGAGGTCTTGGACGTGAGACGATACCGGGCGGGGAGGATTCATGGACATCTTAGCAGCCTTGAAGCGGGAAGAAGCGAAGTTACAAAAACAGGCGGACACGGTGCGTGCAGCGATAAAGATTCTAGGCGGTAGAGTAACCAGCAGCGGCAAACGGATTGGCCGGAAGAAACGTAAAATGTCTGCGGCTACGAGAGCGAAGATTTCAAAAGCGACGAAAGCGCGGTGGGCAAAGTTTAGAGCAGAGAAGGCGAAGGGAAAACACTAAACATTGAAACGTCCGGGGGAATAGATTTAGTAGAGGAGGGACTCTTAGCCTAGCGCCGTTCGTTCCGCAGTTCCAAGAGATGATTCATAGCTGCCCGCTGAGCACCTGTCTTGCCTCCGTCTCCTTTGTCGTCTTCATCGGGCAGCGTGAATTCAATCCTCGTCTGGTTCATGATGTGCATGAGTTCCTCGATTTCTTTTGGGTTCATCGGACTGCCAAACGACGCTCCTGCCATCATCAACAACATCAGCACCTTTAGCCATTTGCGCTTCATGGAGGGCCCTCCAGCCGGGAAACTGAAATCACGGATCGACTCTGCGGGTGAGCACAACTCGGCCCGCAAGCGTCACAGAGTTGTATGCGTTGAAGTAGATGAGGCTTACTGCGCGGGAGGAGGACGCGGCGAGAAAGCAGGTAGCTTGAAAGCTTGCTGCGGCTGAGTTTGCTCGTCAACGTGTGGCAGGAAAACAAATGTCGCGACCGGAACGAAGAAGCACAATGTCACGAGGACAGCGAGCGGGAGGCTACTACCACTTGGTGTCAATGCCGCGAGCAACACCAGTACCACACAGAAGAAAACAGCCGCACGCCGAATAGGAGATGCCGCTTGCATACTCATCAAATCATACGCTCAACGCTCTCCGGTGCAAACCGGAGTCGTCCTGCTACGAACCTAGAAGGTAAGAACGGCGTGTGCTATCGGTATTTGTGCGTTGCGTTGTTTCGTTCGCGTGACGTTTGTGCGGACCCCAATAAGCTTATGTCTGCTTTCATGCCAATCCATTAGTTGGGCAACGAAACCGGTGGGGATACAATCCCACCGAATGGAAGTACGGGAGGAATGCATGCTAGCCACCTGCGAGAAGCAACCATTGAGCGCAACGTCGGACATAGTTTACTGCAAGTGCCTTACCATTATCCTCGCCCTGCTTTGCGTACTTCCAGTCGGGACCCTAGCGCAAAAGGCGGATACGGCTCAGAACCCGCCCGCACCTCTTGGCAAGTTGTTCGATGTTGGTGGCTATCGAGTCCATCTATATTGCACAGGAACGGGGAGTCCTACGGTTGTCATTCTAGGCGCGGATTATTCGTTCGATTGGGGCCTTGTTCAGCCGGAGATTGCAGCAATCACTCAAATCTGCGCTTACGATCATTCAGGATCAGCTTGGAGCGACAAAGGCCCGAAAGATTCCTGCGCGCTTCGAGTCCAAGAAGTACACACGGCATTGAAAAACGCTGGAATCGCGGGGCCATATGTTCTAGTGGGCCACTCACTCGGCGCAGTGATCGCGCGTCTTTACGCGGCTCAATACCCCGACGAGGTGGCAGGCGCCGTTTTTATCGACCACGCATTTGCGATGATAAATCGTCGGCCTGCCTCAGGAGCACCTGCAACGACGGCAACAACAACACCTCCGATGCCACCGCCGCCAGCCTCCGCCCCCGCCGGCAGGATTGCCTTGGGAATGACAGATGACCCGAACTTCAGCAAACTGCCGGCTCGTGACATTGACCTTCATCGTTGGTGGGGCGCACAAGCACAAGGCAATCCGCTTTCGATGGCTGACATGTTGGATTGCATCGCGCAGGCCGACGCAAGCATTAAAGGCCAGATTTATTCGTTCGGGGACAAGCCACTCGTCGATGTTAGTGCAGCAGGGACTCTTCGGCCAGCGCCTCCAGCGGTGGCAGAGGAGCGGGCCTCCAAATACGCGGAGTTGCAAACAAAACTTCTGTCTCTCTCAACCAACAGCAAGCAAATCGTTGCTGAGAACAGCGGCCACTTCATCATCATCGATAGGCCTGATGTGGTTATCGATGCGATCGGTCAAGTCGTGCACTCAGTCCGCAATAACACCAAGCTTTAGGACGACGCGTTGCCGAGCGTAGAATTCTGGCGATGCCTGCCATCGCGCCCGATGATCAAGTTTTCGTTCTCACGGGAGCAGGAGTGAGCGCCGAAAGCGGCATTCCGACCTTCCGTGGCGTGAACGGGCTCTGGAGAAATTATCGGATCGAGGAGGTCGCCTCGCCTCGCGCTTGGCACCGTGATCCCCGGCTGGTCTGGGAGTTTTATTCCATGCGTCGTCAGGTTGCTTCGGCAGCGAGACCGAATCCGGCGCACTTGGCACTGGCAAAACTCGAAAAGAAGCTTCAGCAACGTCTCTTCCTCTGCACCCAGAATGTTGACAATCTCCACGAGCTGGCCGGATCAAGACAGGTCGTCCACATGCACGGGGAACTTTTTAAGAGTCGCTGCGATGCGTGCAGCCGAGCCCCTTTTCACGACACGAGCACCTATGATCCGCCAGCCGGGATTCCCCGGTGCGAATGCGGCGGACGGATTCGCCCCCACATCTGCTGGTTCGGCGAAACGCCGTTCGAACTGGATCGGATTTTCGGCGCACTGAATGAATGCACGGTTTTCATGGCCGTTGGAACCTCGGGCGTGGTGGAACCCGCTGCCAGTTTCGTAGCTCACGTTGCTGGTCGGGCACGAACAATCTACGTTGGGCCTGAGGAACCCGCGAACGCATCCTCGTTCACGGAATGTCATTTGGGGAAAGCGGGAGAGGTTTTGCCTGACCTGCTCGGCGCATTTTGAGCGGCATAAGCCGCTATTGAAACTTTGCGTACCGGGCTTTCGCTTGTTGTCAGGACGGAACTGTCGGGGTCGGCTGCTTCCCCAGATCGAGCAATGTCTAGGAGAAGCACTGCAGAAGAAAACATTCCCGCTGTAGTGCTCTTTTTACAAAATACGGCCATCGGGTCATTCAAGCTCTTCTTCAGCCAAGCGAGTTGGCGATTGTCGTCCTCTACCAGCAATATTTTCATTCTCGCCTCCGTGGAAGAAAGCGTTCAGCGCATCGCTCAGTTGCCGCCCAAAAATCAGCAAGGGACACGTGCCGTTCTGCGTTTTCACGCATTGCGAGTTCGCCCAAACGATTTCAGTGACCTCTGCATCGGTGATCCGGTACATTCCTGCTTCATCGTCGCCCAGTGCAAGGATTTGTTGAGCCAGCTTCTTCCTACCCTTGGCGTCGAGGTCCGGACGCAGCACCAAAGCGCAATACAAACTTGCCGCCTTCTTCCAGCGTCGTCCAGTGACGATGATGCGGCTCACCGCAGGAATCCGTTTCGGACAGCCTGTTCGTTAGTCACGAGATACACGTAGCTGCCGTCTTGCTTGTCCACGAGCAGGTCATCAGATTCGGCAAAGCGGGAATATTTTCCCGTAGCGATCAGGACGTGCATGGAATCAGCCACATCCTTCGTCACGATGACTAGCACCTTCTTCAATCGGCGCTGCGTGACGGTGCTCAAAATCGAATGATCCTTTCCCTGATGAGGCAGGCGATTGCGCCGTAGCCCCCGAGGATGATGAGGAACTGCACGAGATAGGACGACCTGCGGCGAAAAACCAAATGGCTCAGCACGATGTACCAGAGCGCGGCGCACAGCGGACCGAGGGCGCAGACCGCCGCTTTCATCAGCCACTTCTCGTCGGGACTTCCCCAGCCCCATGCGGCGAAACAATCCACTGGCAGGAGCAGCACGAAGGCGTTGAACGCCAAAAAATTCATCAGGCTTCGGATCATTGTTTTCTCTCTTTCCGCTTGTCCAGTTGGTTTAAGAAGCCGATTCAATGCTCCCCGCGAGCGTCAACCGCTCAAACGCCCATTCGAGCACCACGAATGCGATGCTCGAACGACTCTCAATGCGGTTGTTTGACCGTTCAATGCTTTACCACCCTCTGCCGCGCAGACTGCCTCAATTGCTCGGGAGCGCCCGGGCAATGGTTTGCGAAGTGTAGGTTTTCAATTTGTGAATCGTACTCGGAATAAGTGTGATCACACCACATGCACCACCCGACGATCTTGCCCATCTGCGTCGTTCGCCAAAACTCCAGCCGAGACCCAAGACGGGGCGGTTCTTGGTGGAGTAGGCAGGCGGTTATCGGTTCGATAGAGCAAGAAGACTCTGGAGGGGGCCAACCCGCGTGCGCGTAGAGCGCACATATATATAAAGGACCGGTCGAGAATCGATCCGGACTAGGCCGCTCGATTATAACGATGGTGCAGCCCTCCGAGTCACTCCTGTGAAAGGACTCGACCCGAAGCTTGGGAACGAATTCTGCCCTCGGGTGTCCCCTTCCCAAGTCCGAGATGCGTGCGGTCCTCATGATGGTAACGAACGTACTCGGAGAGCAAGCGCTTCAGATGGCGTTCATTGAGCACAACGATGTGGTCCAGGAGGTCTCGTCTACAGCTTCCCACCCACCGCTCCGCGACGCCATTGGCATGAGTGTTCAACTGCGCTGCAAGGCGATGTTGAAATTCGACGTTTCTGTCAGTGGCGGAATGAGAGTGGTCCATTGTGGCGGTCCAGTGTAGGGCGGACCGCCGGAGCTCGGTGGCGGTGACGGAAGGCGAAGACGGTAAGCCAGTCCATTGAGGAGTGAGTTGAGATAGAGTGTATTTACGCCGCGTGGAGTTCTGTGAGGTTTCGGCAAGCTTGCATGAGTTTTGGGTGAAGCGGTTGGTATCCGGTCCAGCTCATCGGGCCCGGCAATCTGACGGAAAGGAAATTCACGTCGGGGGTGTGGCCCTCTAATGAATGCCAAGCCAAGGGTCGATCGTGGTGTTACCCAAGCGATTCGTTCTTGCGATCGGCCCGGTTGCTACGAACAGTTCCTACCCAGATCACCGCGACAAAAGTTCTGTTCGAAGGAGTGCCAGCGCGCGATGGAGCGCGTTTTGGAGCGAGAACGACGATGGCGAGAGCCAGGTACAGTTGCGCTTGATTGCTTCTCGACGATCTGTCCTGACCCATCGGTGCTGTTCACCAGTTCCCAAAATCAAGAGGCAACCAGATGGAGATACGTGCGTCCGGCACGGCGGCCGCGGACGCGCGCGTGTTTGCTGAAGGGATGTGAGCAGCCCTTTCATCCTCAACAAGCCCTGGAGCGCTACTGCAGTGCTGCGTGTCGAGAGAACACGCGGGAGTGGTCCAAGTGGAAGGCCCAGCAGAAGTACCGGGCCACGCCGGCGGGTAAGGAAAAGCGGAAGGCACAGAGCCGGCGCTACCGGGAGCGCGTGCGAAACAGGAAAGAACAGACCAGGGAGGCAGCGGAGGAGACGGCGAGGGTAATCAGCTTAAATTTTTTTGATTATTCCTGCGACCGGCCCGGTTGCTACGAACCGTTCCTGCGTACCTCCCGATCTCCACGGCAGAGATTTTGTTCGAAGGCGTGCCGGCGTGCGCTGGAGCGCGTTTGGGAGAGGGAACGACGATGGCGAGAGGCGCGGGGAGTGTAGGAGCTGCGGCACACCTCAAGAGTATCGAAAGTATCCGGGATCGTGTGGATTTTCACGGAGATCGTCTGGACATATTGACGGACGCAGAGAAGTTCCCGTAGGTTCGGCTGGCCAACAAGAGGAAGGGGGAACGAGAAGCGGTGGTTGGGTTCTTCGTTCTCTCTTCTTCATGAGAGGGCATTCCTGGAGGGCGCTGGTGCTGCATTGGGCCCCAGAGAGTCTG
>WNFW01002827.1_pt1 | contig 11966 bp, 11 predicted proteins | sample 5400131 | NCBI WGS metagenome assembly WNFW01 (sample SAMN13153362, study PRJNA577476) | soil metagenome | isolation source: 20 cm soil or saprolite under grassland replicate 1 | place: USA:California | collected 2016-06-15
ATCGGCTGACGGAGCGCTGAGCCGACGGCCATGCACGTCGCCTTCTTCAACCGCTCGTTCTATCCGGACACCGCCGCCACTGGCCAGCTCCTCGCCGAGCTCTGCGAGGGGCTGGTGGGCACGCACGGCTGCCGCGTGTCGATAGTGGCGGGAGTACCGCTGCTCCCGGCCGACGGAAATGGGGCGAGCACCGGGTGGCGCGTGCTCCAGCGCGAGCGCTACCGCGGCGTCGACATCCTCCGCGCGCGGGGCACGCGCCTCTCCAAGCGGCGCTTCGTCGGCCGGTTCACGAACTACGTGAGCTACTTCCTCTCGGCCTGCTACGCCGGGCTCCGGCTCGACCGCCCCGACGTCGTCGTGGCGCTGACCGACCCGCCTATCATCGGGCTCGCGGGCTTGCTTGCGGCCCGGCGCTTCGGGGTGCCGTTCGTGATGGCGTACAAGGACATCTACCCCGAGGCCGCCCGCCTGCTCGAAGACTTCCACAGCGAGGCTGTGAACCGGATACTCCTCGGCGTGAACCGCTTCCTGGCCCGGAAGGCCGACCGGGTGGTGGCGCTCGGCGAGACGATGCGCCGAATGCTGATCGAAGGCAAAGGCGCCGACCCGGCGAAGACGATCGTCATCCCGGACTGGGCCGACTGCTCGGCCATCGTGCCGGGGCCCAAGCGGAACACGTTCGCGCTGGGCCACGGCCTCGGCGACAAGTTCGTCGTGATGCACTCGGGCAACATCGGTCTCTCCCAGGGGCTCGAGGCGCTCGTGCAGGCCGCGGAGGAGCTCGTGGGAGTCGACAAAATCGAGATCGTCTTCGTCGGCGAGGGGGTCAAGAAGGCGGGATTACAAGAGTTCGTCCGCGCGCGTGGCCTCCGGAACGTTCGCTTTCTACCGTTCCAGCCCAAGGAGCGGCTCCACGAGTCCTTCGCGGCCGCCGACGTCTTCGTGATCTCCCTCAAAGTCGGGATGGCGGGCTACATCGTGCCGAGCAAGCTCTACGGCATCCTCGCGGCCGGTCGCCCCTACGTCGCCGCCGTCGAGGACGTCTCCGAGGTCTGCGCCATCACGCGCCGCTACGACTGCGGCCTCCTCGCCGAGCCCGGCAAGCCGCGCGACCTCGCGGACAAGATCCTCACGCTCTACCACGACCGGCCGCTCGCCGAGCGGCTGGGCGCGAACGCGCGGCGCGCGGCGCTCGAGTTCGATCGCCCGCTCCAGGTGAAGGCGTACTACGAGCTGTTCCGGGAGCTTCTGTCTACGTGGCGGGGCTGCCGTCGCCGCGCCGCCTGATGAGCGCGTCGAGGCGGGCGATCAAGGCCTTGATGTCAGCGGAGAGGTTCCTCACCTCGTTGGCCAGCGCACGCAGGCCTTCGAGCAGCGAATGCTGGCCTTCGACCAGGGCCCGCTGGCCTTCGACGAGAACCCGCTGCCCTTCGACCAGGGCGTGGAGAACCTGCTGGGTTTCCAGGTGCTGCTCGCGGATGCGGACGTCGAGTTGCGCGAACCGAGTCTCCTGCAGCCGGTTCCCTTCTCGGAGCAGGCGCACCATCTCCTCGCTCGACTCGCGACTCGCCAGACCCCGGAATCCCGCGACCAGCGTAGCCTTGAGGTCGGTGAAGCCCGCTCGCATCTCGCCGAATCCCGCCGTCAGATCCTCGTGGAGGGTGTTCAGCGTAATGTCCTGCCGACCTGGATCAGTCATCGTGCTCCACGTCGCTCCGAGCGTACCACGCGGGCGCTGAACGGATGAACGTCCTCTTCGTCTGCACGGAGAACATCGCGCGGAGCCCGCTGGCCGCGACGCTCTTCCAGAAGCTCCAGGGCCCGGGCGGCCGGCACGAAGCCCGGGCCGCGGGAACGGCGGCCCACGCGCCGCGGCGGCTCACCACGCGGGAGATCGCGTGGGCGGACCTGGTCGCGGTGATGGAGCGTGCGCACCAGGAGCTGATCCGGACTTACTGGCCGAGGCACGCAGGGAAAGTCGTCGTCCTGGACGTCTCCGAGCGCTTATCTCCGCACGGTCCCCGACTCCCGGAGGTGCTGGAGCCCAAGCTGAGCGCCCTCCTGGAGCGCTGCGACCAGACCGGAAGCGAAGCTGTCGCCCCGGTGAAGGAGGCGGCGGTCGCGCCGACGCTCGCGCGTCTCATCAAGCGGCTCTTCGACGTGACGGTCTCAGGCGCCATCCTCGTCCTCGGGGCGCCGTTCTTCACCCTCATCGGGCTCGCGATCAAGCTGGAGGACGGGGGGCCGATCTTCTTCGTCCAGGATCGCGTCGGGGAAGGAGGCGTGGGCTTTCGCTGCTACAAGTTTCGGAGCATGGTCGAGGGCGCGGAGAAGCGCGGGCTCGGAGGGCATGTGGCCGAGAACGACGACCGTTTGACGCGGGTCGGGCGGTTTTTGCGTAGCTGGACGCTGGACGAGATCCCCCAGCTCTTCAACATTCTGAGAGGCGAGATGAGCATCGTCGGACCGCGGGCGTGGATCCCGAGTCAGGCCGAGCGGTGCGCCGGATGGACCCGACGGCGGTTCGAGGCGAAACCCGGGCTCGCCGGATGGGCGTGGATCCACGGCCGAAACCTGGTTCCGTGGGAAGACCGCCTGCGGATGGACGTGTGGTATGTGGACAACTGGTCCCTGCGACTCGACGCGTACATTCTCGCGAAAGCCTTCGTCGTGCTGTTCCAGCGGCGCGGTGTGTACGGCCCTGGTGGGATCACGCAGGATCCCCACGTATAGCGGGAGACCCAACTTAGAGAGGGAGACACAAGGGGGATGCGCTAATGTAGGGACCCGTTATGCAGAGCGTTGCGGTCATCGGCGCCTCGGCCGCGGGATTGTTCGCGGCCTACCTCCTCGCCCGCAAGGGCGTCGACGTGCGTGTCTTCGAGCAGGCCGAGCGGCTCGATCCCTCCCCTCGAACGCTCATCGTCACCAGCCGGATGCGAGACCTCCTGGGACCGATCGGCGAGCGAGCGGTTGTCAACGAGATCCGGCGGTTCGAGCTGTGCACCGACGGGCGGGTCGGGACGATTCAGCTCGAGCGGCCGGACCTGGTCATCGATCGGTCGGTCCTCGTTCGAGAGCTGGCGGGCCACGCGGAGGCAGCCGGAGCCCGGATGCTGGTCGGACGGCGTTTCGTCGGCCTCGAGGCGAGCGGCGAAGGGCTCACGTTCGCGGTGGAGCGGATCCGGGAAGGAGGCACGGAAGGGACGTATGCCGGGACTGTCATCGGCGCCGACGGCGCCTTCAGCGGGGTCGCGCGGGCCGCGGGCTGGCCGCAGCTCGCAACCCTCCCGCTCGTTCAGGCCACGGTGCGACTCCCTCCCGATCTTCCCGCGGACACGACGCGGATCTGGTTCATCCCCGAGGACACGCCGTACTTCTACTGGCTCATTCCGGAGTCCCCAACGCGAGGGGTGCTCGGCCTGATCGGGGAAGACAGGCGGGAAACCCGCGGACGCCTGGAGCGATTCCTGAAGACACGGCGGCTCGAGCCGATCGAGTTCCAGGCAGCCCGAATCCCGGGGTATGTGCGATGGGTCCCGATCCACCAGCGCGTCGGCCAGGGTGACGTCTATCTGGTTGGCGACGCGGCCGGCCAGGTGAAGGTCACGACGGTCGGTGGGATCGTCACAGGATTTCGCGGCGCGTTGGGCGTCGCCGAGGCGATCTTGAACGGCGGGGCGAGGCGGGAGCTCACAGCCTTGCGGCGCGAGCTGAACCTCCACCTGCTGATCCGGCGGGCGCTGCACCACTTCGCGCAGAAGGATTACGTCGGGCTTCTCGATCTGTTGAATCGCTCCGCGCAACGCTCGCTGGGCGCCCATAGCCGGGATGAGGCTGGCAAGCTCCTCTGGCACCTGTGCCTGTTGCGGCCCCGTTTCCTGCTGCTCGGCCTTCGCGCTCTTCTGACTGCTCGCTTGCAGACAAGACGCCCCTGACTTCGGGCCCCAGTTTCAGGCTTGACGGGCTCGTTATCCGCGCTGTATTTAGGCATTCGTGGGTTCCACAGGCCGTACGTGGGAGTACGCGCCTGCGCGGGCGCGGTCCTTACGTGACATCCGGGAAATCAGTGAACAGAACAAATCCAGGCTGAAATCGGGTCCTTCGTCACAGCGCTAAAACGAGGAGGGGACCATGCGGAAGAACACATTAATGAGGATCGTAGGTGGGGTTCGTTCCGCGATCATTCTCTTGTCGCTGTTGGTCATCGCGGCCCTCGGACTGATACCAGCACTCCCTGGCTCAGTCGCGAATGCCGACGGCATCACACCTTCAGCGGTGAGTGAGGCCTACGGCAAGCTCCCCTTGTCCTTCGAGGCCAACCGCGGCCAGACCGACGCCCAGGTGAAGTTCCTCTCCCGCGGCCCCGGGCACACCCTCTTTCTCACCTCCACCGGGGCGGTCCTGGTGTTGACGACGCGCGAGTCTCCAGCGCGCGAACCTGCCGTCCATGGCAAACCCGCGCGGCGGGGACCGGGGACCGACGCGGTGCTGCGCATGACCTTCGTGGGGGCTCAGCCGCCCCTGCGGCCGGTGGGGCGGGAGGAGCTGCCCGGCCGGGCCAACTACTTCATCGGCAAAGATCCCGCGAAGTGGCGGACGAACGTGCCCACCTACGCCAAGGTGCAATATGCGGCCCTCTACCCCGGGATCGACCTGATCTATTACGGCAACCAGCGTCAACTGGAGTATGACTTCGTCGTACGCCCAGGGGCCGATCCCGGTCTTATCGCCCTTGGCTTCCGGGGCGCTGACAAACTCGACGTGGACGACCAGGGCAACCTCGTGTTGGACACGGCCGTTGGGAACATCCGCATGCGGAAGCCAGTGATCTACCAAGAGGTGAACGGCGTCCGGCGGGAGGTCGCGGGTAGCTATGTGCTCACGGGCACGCATCAGGTCGGCTTTCGGATCGCGGCCTACGACGCCAGCCAACCGCTGGTCATTGACCCGGTGCTGTCCTACTCCACCTACCTCGGCGGGAGTAACACTGACCAGGGCCTCGGCATCGCCGTGGACACCTCCGGCAACGCCTACGTGACGGGGCGTACCCAGTCGACCAACTTTCCCACGACCGCCGGCGCCTTCCAGACCACTGGCGGCGGCACCGAAGACGCCTTCGTGACCAAGCTCAATCCCACCGGCACCGGGCTCGTCTACTCCACCTACCTCGGCGGGAGTGGCGTTGACGAGGGCTTCGGCATCGCCGTGGACACCCTCGGCAACGCCTACGTGACGGGCTTCACTAGTTCCACCAACTTCCCCACGACCGCCGGCGCCTTCCAGGCCACCTTCGGCGGCACCGAAGACGCCTTCGTGACCAAGCTCAATCCCATGGGCGCTGGGCTCGTCTACTCCACCTACCTCGGCGGGAGTGGCGTTGACGACGGCCTCGGCATCGCCGTGGACACCTGCGGCAACGCCTACGTGACAGGGATTACCCTTTCCACCAACTTTCCCACGACCGCCGGCGCCTTCCAGACCACTGGCGGCGGCGCCGAAGACGCGTTCGTGACACAGCTCAATCCCATGGGCACCGGGCTCGTCTACTCCACCTACCTCGGCGGGAGTGGCGTTGACGACGGCCTCGGCATCGCCGTGGACGCCCGCGGCAACGCCTACGTGACGGGGGTTACCTTTTCCACCAACTTCCCCACGACCGCCGGCGCCTTCCAGACCACCTTAGGCGGCACCGAAGACGCCTTCGTGACCAAGCTCAATCCCACCGGCTCCCTCCTCGTCTACTCCACCTACCTCGGCGGGAGTGATTTCGACGAGGGCTTCGGTATCGCCGTGGACGCCCTCCGCAACGCCTACGTAACGGGCTTCACTGGTTCCACCAACTTCCCCACGACCGCCGGCGCCTTCCAGACCACTGGCGGCGACACCGTCGACGCCTTCGTGACCAAGCTCAATCCCACCGGCACTGGGCTCGTCTACTCCACCTACCTCGGCGGGAGTGACGTTGACGAGGGCCTCGGCATCGCCGTGGACGCCCGCGGCAACGCCTACGTGACGGGGGTTACCTTTTCCACCAACTTCCCCACGACCGCCGGCGCCTTCCAAACCACCTTCGGCGGCACCGAAGACGCCTTCGTGACCAAGCTCAATCCCACCGGCTCCCTCCTCGTCTACTCCACCTACCTCGGCGGGAGTGGCGTTGACGACGGCCTCGGCATCGCCGTGGACGCCCGCGGCAACGCCTACGTGACGGGCTTCACTGGTTCCACCAACTTCCCCACGACCGCCGGCGCCTTCCAGACCACTGGCGGCGGCCGCGAAGACGCCTTCGTTGCGAAGATCATCGACATCGTGTTGCCACCGCCGACCACCGTCGGGAAGGTGACCGGCCGTGGCTCGATCGACGTCCCCAACGGGATCGGCACCTTCGGCTTCATCGTGCAGCGCCAGGCGGCCGATGCGTCGATCCACGGCGATCTGCGGTACGTCAACCACGCGAATGGCGACAAGGTGCACAGCGTGACGTTCGACTCCTTCGTGATCACCGGCAATATGGTCACCTTCGGTGGCACCTGCACCAAAAACGGGATGCCGTGCACGTTCACGGTGAACGTGACGGAGAACGATTCGGCCGGCGGCCAGGACTCGTTCAACATCACCATCGACGCTGGACCAACGGAGGGCGCGGGTGATTTTCTCCGCAGCGGCGCCATCGAGATTCGACGGGTGGCCACCTCGAGGGGAGATGGCGCACCGGGCAGTTCCGATTCGCCTCAGCGGCGTCGAGCCGGAGCTTGTCATTCAGATAGTTCAGGCGAATAGGCTCGAGATCGTAGATTCCGCTGATCGCGATGCCGCCGGCGACACGCGGGTCCGTCATCGCGATCGCTGTGAGAGCGCGGCGCCGCTCGTCGTCACCGGCGGACTCGGGGAGCTGCCCGAGCTCATCCGGCAGTCCGAAGACTTCGCGGATGGCACCTCGCGCACGTGCGATCAGCAGCCCCGCCCTTTATCGGCCAACGGCTGGCGACGACGCGGACCGGCGTTGAGCTTTCGATTCCGACGGAGCGGCGCTCTTCGAGGCGCACGCCGACGCGCTATCTCAACAGCTGGCTGGATGAAGACTATCGACCGTGAACGGTCACTCTTCTAAGCGGTCACGGTGGTTGAGGAATAGGACCGATTGGTGGAGCCGAGACCCGAGACAGTCGACGTGGGTGAAAAGCGCCTGGTTCCACGGATCTGCTCCGCCGTATTTCCAGCTGCTAGCCTCCTGGATCGCAAGTTGTAAGGGCTCGACGCCGTCGTCGATTATTCCTTCCCCGCAGAAACAGCACTGGCACTCCAAATTTATCTCGTGCATCTACCGTCACCCCCTTCAGCGCTTTGCGACCTTCGGACGGCATGCCGCCGATGAGGCGGCGTCACGATTTCATGGACTAGTGGCATGGGTGCTACGTTCAGACGCTGTAGAGACGCATATAGCGAGTTGAGACATCAGATATTTGGCAACGACGGCAATTATGGCGTACGACATCTACCACAGCGTACTGAGTTCATCATACGAGAACGGCTCAGGACGATCGCCGGGCGGAAGGTGAACTCCCTGAAAAACGACCCATTCACCAAGCGGCCACCACAAAAAGGGGAAACTCCCTCGCAACACGAAATCGTTACCACCGGCGGCATTCGGGTAACTGACACCGTCGATAAAGCCCGCACGATCACCCAGCTGGGCCACGAGCTCTTTAGGCCACGGTGTCTCGCCGCTCAGCACGCGTGATCGTTGATCCGAGGGCAACTGAATGAGAAACGTCATCACCCTCGCGACCGCACCCTTCGGGCCAGTCGATGAACCCAGGACGGACAGCTAGACGAAGACCTCCGAAGGAGGGGCCGATGCGGAAAAGAAAGATGGCGCGGAGAGACGCCGGCGAAGCCCGGCCAACGTGGTCGTCGGGTAGGCGAGCTCCGCCGCGGCCGTTCAACGACATAATTATGAAAAAGGCGAGGGCGATCGGCAGCAGAATAACAGGCACCGCAACATAGCGCGGAATACGCACGTCGGCCAACCGTTTAGGGGTTATTCGCCGCTCTACGACACGCACGAGCGAACCTAGACCGAGAACGAGAAGCCAAAACCAGATTCCGAGGAACCACCCGCCCATCCCGGCAACGATCATGAAAATCACAGTGCGGACGAGCCGCCGTCTGTACACTCGATCTCCTCCCCTATGCATCTAACCCGTATGGCACCCTGTGAAGCCCTCTCTCTGCAGCCTATCCAATATCGGCGCTTCGCTGATACGGCAAAAACTCGGCGCGGCGGCGGTTACGTCGAGAAAAGGGCAAGCGTACAGATTTGGCGAGTCATCCTTGATCCTCTGTAAAGGCCCGGCCGCCGATTTGGGGGCGACGGCCGTGGGCGTGAGCGTCCCGCTAGTGCGGGGAGACTGTGACTCTCCCGATTTCTCCAGACCACCACGTCAAAGTTGCTGGCCCACGGTGGGAAGCTCGGCCTTACAGGCGGAGCAATAGATCTTCGGTGCATCCGACCGGTAATCACTCCGCAGGTACGGCGTCGAGCATTCAGGACACCGCAGCCCGGATGTTTCTGTCGTCACCGGCCCGGGCGTTTCGCTCGCCGCCGACCCCTCAGGAAGACCGTACCGATTAGGACCGGGCGTGCCGGGCATAAAAGCAAGCTCGAAGAGGAGCACCAGATTCGCAATCGGAATGACACCGAGAAGCAGGAACCACCACGAGTGGTCTCTGTCGTGGCATCGCTTCACAGCGACTGCTATCGACGGGTACAGCGCCGCGGCAAAAAACACCGCGAAAAACATGCCGCCCGCCTTGGTCATCCTTGTACCCAGGAGCCAATCGATGAATTGCAGCGCGACGCCGATCGCCATATAGGGCGCGAAAAACCGCCAGTATGTCGATCGACCTATACGACCATCGAAAGAGCACAGAAGCGCGCTCCAGCCGACCACCGGTGCTTTCGATCGCGGCCGGGTCAGCAAGTCGTATCCGCAATCACATCGCGTCGCCGTCGACGGATTGACCAGACCGCATTGCGGACAGTCTTGAGCCATCGGGATCACCTCACTTGAACGCGGGACGGCTCGCCGCTCAGGCCCCTGCCGGCTCACGCCGACCTCGCGCAGTTAGGCGACGGCGCAGTCTGCGAATGACACTGGTGGCCGCACCGGCTAGCCAGCCGACCACACCTCCGAGAAGCGCGCCCAGAGCAAGAACGATACCCGCGAGCAGGTGCTTCTGACTTGACCGGCCGGCCGCGTCTGCGAGAATCCCCAGTGGTAGACCGACGACGATGGCGCCGAACCCAACCCATCTGAGCCTTGAGAAGCGTGGTGAATGGTCGAGCGTTGCGAAGTACCGTGTTTGCTGCGATGGCGGAATGCCGAGCGCATTCAAAATGTCCCGAACGACTTTTCGGATCAGTACTCGACAGTTGGTGCGGACGTACGCTCGATTCGAGCCACCAAGAGCCGCCCCGCGGAATCCGACATCGCGGCGATCTTGAAACAACGCCGACGACGAAACAGTCTTCTCTATTGTTACGGCGCCGCGCCGGAACTCAAAATGCGCGGTTACGCTCGGTCGGCCTACTAGCCTAAGAGATAAGTCTCTGAGGAACGCGCTGCCTCGGTACACCTCTTCGATACGGACGACAAAACGACTCGCGGGGTGTCGAAATACGTTGGCTTCGATGTCTGCGGTGCTCAGAGTATCGAGAACCTCCCGCATCGCCGCGACGGCGTCCGCGTCACATCCTGAAACGACCGTTACCGGCTCGCTCATCGACGCCCTCCCTCCGTCGCCACGCTAGGATCAAAACCGCGCCCTCCTCATGCAACGTATCAAACATCCACACTCTGCCCAAAGAGGACGAAATTCGCAGCAGTCCGCCGGCGGAATGCCGTAGACGGCCGTCTGCGGAACTCAATGGCAACGCGGAGCCCGCGGATCGGGATCTGAAAAGCGATCACACCCGTCGCGTTGGAGCGCCGTGACCTCCCTCTCGACATCCTGGATCGTCAGGAACGCGTCGGGGTCGCGATAGACCCAGTCGATCCACATCTTGTATTCGCGTGCCACCTACTGGTGATGGAGAAGCAGGGCCGCTGCTATCGCGCGACCTCCCGTGTGGCTTCTTCTTCCATTTTCGCCTACCAGTGCCTCATCCATGCAGATCGATGCCGTTTCGATCAAGACGAGCCCTGAAGCTTGTCCATACCCAGAAAGGGGTTTATCATACCCGTCATGGGAATGAAGCGAGCGGCGCGGAAACGCTCGGATTCCAGGACCGCGGCGCCGGGCCTTGGTGATGCGCTGTTCGCGAAGGTGCAGCAGCGCGTGCTCGGTGTGCTCTTCGGCAATCCGCGCCGAAGCTTCTACGCCAACGAGGTGATCCGGCTTGCGAATTCCGGGACGGGTGCGGTGCAGCGTGAGCTGGCGCGGCTCGAGGCCGCCGGTCTCGTAACCGTCACCCGCATCGGGAAGCAGAAGCACTACCAGGCCAACGCCGGCTCACCCGTGTTCGAGGAGCTGCGTGCGCTGATCCTCAAGACGTTCGGGCTCGCCGAGGTGCTCCGCGCGGCGCTCGAGCCGGTCTCGTCGGACATCCGGGCGGCCTTCGTCTACGGATCGATCGCGAAGGGCCAGGACACCGCGATGAGCGACATCGACCTCATGGTGGTCAGCGATCGTCTTACCTACGCCGATCTCTTCACCGCGCTGGAGGACGCCGCTCGACGACTCGGACGGAAGGTCTCGCCGACGGTCTATTCCTCAAAGGAGCTGTCCAAACGAATGAAGCAGGGCAACGCGTTCGTGACCCGCCTACTGGCGCAGCCCAAGCTCTGGCTGATCGGTGATGAGCGTGCCCTCGCCGCTTGAAAATCTGTCCGGGCCCGGCAACCTCCTGCGCAAGGAGCCGCCGGACGCGAAGGAGTTCGCCGGGCTCAAGCAGTCCGGTCTCAGACGACTCGCCGACGCGGAGAAGCCAACAAACTCCCTGGAGAGTCGCTTCGATCCCGTCTACAACGCTTCCCACGCCCTCTGCCTCGCGGCGTTGCGGCACGCCGGCTATCGTCCGACGAATCGATACCTGGTGTTCCAGGTGCTTCCACACACGCTCGGCCTCGGTCCCGAGGTCTGGCGGGTGCTTGCCAAAGGCCATGAGGTTCGCAACCGCGGCGAATATGAGGGCGATCTCTACGCCGACGAGCGGCTGGTAACGGACCTGATCACGGCGTGCAAGGCGGTCGCAGCCGCACTCAATAGACTCCGACCTCTTTGATCCTGGGTCATTTTAACGAAACACGAGAATCATGCCCTCACTGGCCCGCCATTAGGCCCGGAGGAATACTACACGGCGACCAAGGGGCGCACCCGAAGTACATCTCGTCGCAGCTCGGCCACTCCTCGATCCAGACGACACTCGACCGTTACGGACACCTGATGCCCGACGCTCATGCGGCGGAGGCGCGAAAGCTTGATCAGTCGGTACTCGGCGAGACCCGTCGCGGCAGCGCGCCTCTTGGGGCCACTGACGCAGCGCGGTGGGTGCAAAATGGTTGCAGAAACGACGAAGGGGTCAGCGGCGGCGACCGCTAACCCCTCGTCGTTCATGGTTGCGGGGGCTGGATTTGAACCAGCGACCTTTGGGTTATGAGACCGCAACCCAAGTCGGAACCCCTCGGCAGATCGCTGATTTGCCGAGGGGTTTGCGCGTGGCCCGTTGGCTGGCGTTGGCTCACCTTGGGCCGAGCGGAAACCGTCGCGGGCACGTTTTCGGGCACGTTTTGCCGCGCTGCGCGCTCCAGGTAATCCGGAGCATCGTCATGCGCTCTTCGCTCGCACAACGAGATCGACGTCACAGTCGAGAATCTGCAGCAAGGACACGAGTTGGTCGACGGACTTACGGTAGTTCGTCTGATCCATGAGCCGATAGAACTGGGTCGCGGAAGTCCCGA
>WNFW01014804.1_pt1 | contig 11966 bp, 8 predicted proteins | sample 5400131 | NCBI WGS metagenome assembly WNFW01 (sample SAMN13153362, study PRJNA577476) | soil metagenome | isolation source: 20 cm soil or saprolite under grassland replicate 1 | place: USA:California | collected 2016-06-15
CGACCGCCGTGAACGATTCGAGCTGGCGGTCGAAGAAGTCCGAGCGCGGGTCGTCGGCGGTCGCGAAATGCGTCCAGACGCTCGCGAGCTCGAGCCGCGCGTCCGCCGCGACACGCTCACACAATCGCAGCACGGACTCCGGGTCGCGCTCGCCGAGCCGCCCCATCCCGCTGTCGTGCTTGACGTGGAGCCGCGGGCGAATCCCGAGCTCCGTCCCTCGCTCGGCGGCGAGGTCCGCGAACTCGCTCCGCCAGGCGGCGATCTCCGAGCCGGCCCCGAGCGCCACGTCGAGCTCGGGCGCGGTGAGCGCCCCCATCGTGAGCAGGCGGGCACCGGGAAGAGCGGCTCGAAGCTCGGCCGCCTCAGCGGCCGCCGCGACCATCAGCCAATCGGCCCCTCCGGCGATCGCCGCGCGGGCGCACTCGACGGCGCCGTGGCCGTAGCCGTTCGCCTTCACCACGACGCCCAGCGTGGCGCCCTCGGCGAGCTCAGCGCGCAACCGGGCGCAGTTGCGCTCGACGGCCCCGAGGTCGACGACGGCGAGCGCTCGCAGCGACCCGCCTGCGGTCACGGGACGAGCGCCGCGGGGAGGGCCGCGATGACGTCGGTCGCGACCACCGACTCCGCGGCCCCGACCCGCTCGGCGGCGATCCGCCCCGCCCGCTGATGAGCATGCACGGCGGCGCAGGCGGCGGCGAACGGCTCGATCCCGCGCGCGAGAAGCGCTGCGATCACGCCCGAGAGCACGTCGCCGGTTCCCGCCGTGGCAAGGGCCGGCGCGCCGCCGCGGCTGATCGCAAGCTGCTCGCCGCGGGCGATGATCGTGTCATCCCCCTTCAGCACCAGGATCGCGCCGGAGCGGTCCGCCGCGGCGCGCGCGCTTCGCAGCCGCTGCGCCGAGATCTCGCTCGACGGGCGATCGAGCAGCCGCCCGAGCTCGCCGGCGTGCGGGGTGAGGATCGCCGCCGACTCGCGGTTGGCGAGGGAGTCGAGCCGACCCGCGTGGGCGTTGAGGCCGTCCGCGTCGATCACTAGCGGCGCCGCGATGCGGCTCGCCAGGCGACGCGCCAGCGCGAGCGAGTCGCCATCGCGCCCGAGGCCAGGGCCCAGCACCACCGCCCGCCCCCGTTCCGTCGCGGCGAGGATGCGGTCGGCATCGGCCGACCCAAGCCGTCCCGGCTCGCCACCGAATCCACGCGACATGACCTCGGTGAGCTTCATCTCGAAGATCGCCTCGAGATCGGCGGGAACGGCGACGGTCGCGTACCCGGCGCCCGCGCGAACCGCGGCCTCGGCGGACATGCAGACCGCGCCCGTGAGGCCCCGCGAGCCGCCGATCACCACCACCTCGCCGGACGTGAACTTGGTCGAGCCCGCCTCGCGCCGCGGCGCGAGGGCGAGCACGCCGTCGCCGATGAGGCCGCCGGCGACCGGTGCGGGCGCTCCGTGCGGGATGCCGATCGGCGCCACCCGGAGCCGCCCGGTGAGCTCCTTGCCGGGCTCGATCCAATGGCCGAGCTTGGCGGCGTGGAACGTGACCGTGACCGTCGCCTTCACGGCGGCGCCGCCCGCCTCGCCGGTGGCCGCGTCCACTCCCGACGGGATGTCGGCGGCGACGACCGGAGCGCCGCAGCCGTTGATCGCGTCGATCGCCGCGTCGGCGGGCGCCCGCGGCGCTCCGGCGAAGCCGGTGCCGAAGATCGCGTCGACCACGACCCCGGAGCCGGCGAGCGCCGGCCCGACCTCGCGCCCGCCAACCGCGCGCCAGCCGTCCGCCAGCCGCTCCAGGTTCGCCGCCGCGTCGCCGCGCAGCTCCGCCCCGGGCCAGAGGAGTAGCGCATCGACCTCGAATCCGAGTCGTCGCAGCTCGCGCGCGGCGACCAGCCCGTCGCCGCCGTTGTTCCCCTTCCCGCAGACTACGTGCGCTCGCGCGTTCCGGGCGACGTCCGCCGCGACCGCCGCGACCGCCGCGCCCGCGGCCTCCATCAGCTCCACCGACGGCACGTCCTGGTCCTCGATCGCCCAGCGGTCGGCGGCGCGCATCCCCTCCGCGTCGTAAAGCGGCTCGAGCCACTGCTCCATGGCGGGCAACTTACGCGCCGCGGACGGCTTCGTACGTGTTGGGTGCGCTCGGCCCAGCCAACTCGTACAACGCGGGGCGGGATTGGCGGCTACGGGTGGATCGCCGCGTAGCTTGGCAGGCCGGCGCCCGAGATCTGCCCCGAGCCCGACCGGCCGCCGCTTCGCACCCCGAGCGCGATCCGGACGAGGACGCGGCCGCCGCTCTCCCCAGTGCCGGCGACCAGATAGTTGAGCCGCTCGAGGTACGGCTTCACCTGCCCGAATTGGGGGTCCGTGATCACCCCCGGGATCTCGAAGAGGCTCGCGAGCGGCTGGAAGTCGAGGTAGAGCTCGGGCGAGATCCCGCTGCCGAGCGCGCCGGCCGCCGCCTTGAACATTCCCGAGCTCGAGAGGGGCCGCGGTGGATTGAGGGCCGCGTTCACGGAGTCCTGCCCGAGCCCGACCACCACCTTTCCGTCGCGCTGCGTGAACACCACCTGGATCGGCGCCCCGCGCGGCGTCATGGTGAATCCCTTCCGGCCGCCGCCGAGTGGCTGGATGACGACGTCCCGATCGCGCCGAAGCGCGGCCTCGATCCGCGCGAGCGTGTCGGCCGAGGCCGCCTGATCGCGTGTCTCGACGACGAGCGCGCCGCCCAGGCCGAGTATCGACTCACCGCGAAGGAAGCCGGACACGGAGCCGACCCACTTCGAAAGGGTCGCCGGGTCGAGCCCGAGCTGCGACAGCGCGCGCAGAAGCGCCGGCGAGCGGGCGCCAAAGCTGGCGGCCGCGCTCGACTCGCCGAAGCTGCGCTTCACCTGCTGGGCCGTCTCGTGCACGGCGAAGGCGAGCCACGCGTCGGCCGGCAGGGTCCCGAGGAGGGAGGAGGACTGCTGCGTCGCCACAGCCGGCGAGGAGGCAGCCGAAGCTTCCACCGCCAGGTAGCTCGGGGATGCGTCGCCCCAGAGCACCGCTGGCTGCGTCGCGAGCGAGCCGAGCTGCGACCGCACCCGCGCCGCGGCGGCGCTCGGGAGCTGGCGTTCACGGACGAGCGCCGCGATCACGCGCTTCGGATCCGCCCACGCGGTGAAGACGTTGTCGGACGGAACGTCCGAGACGCTCGAGGCGTACGCCTCGGAGTTCGCCAGCGAGGAACCCTTGGTCGCGTCGATCGCCGCCTCGATCCCCGACTTAGAGCCGATGAGCGCGAGGCTTCCAACCGTGGTGAACGAGTCGCCCCGGGCCTGCTCGATCGTGACCCCGCGGTACGACGTGGAATGCGGGGCGTGGCCGTCGGCGACGGCGGCTTTGCGGAATGAGGCCACCGCCGTCTTTGGATCGGTGGTCTCTGCAACGCCGACGGGATCGGACTGGAACGACTGAACGAAGATGGCGGCCCGTTCCCCGAGCCACGGGCGAAGGTCGCGCTCGTACGTGATGTGGTTGCCGCGGTTCGTTCGGTCGAACGCGGCGACGATCTTGGCGCCGGGATCGCCGGTCCCCAGCAGCTTCCCGAGCGAGGTCCGAAGCGCCGCCTCGGCGGGCGACGAAGATCGTCTCGTCGGTGAAGGCGGCGACATCCTCGGATCCCTCGGTCGCGACCGCGATCACGCTGGCGCCGCGCGCCCTCACCTCGGCGACGTTGGAGAGGACCTTGTCGAGGACCGGGCTGTCGGTGGCGACGCAGACGACCGGCGTCGAGGAGTCGAGGAGGGCGATCGGCCCGTGCTTCATCTCGCCCGCGGCATAAGCATCGGAGGGGATGTAGGTGATCTCCTTCATCTTGAGCGCCCCCTCGAGGCACACCGGCAAGCCGCTGTTGCGCCCCAGGTAGAGGAAGAAGCGACCGTCGCAGTGCGCGGCCGCGATCGCCTGGGCCTTCGGGTCGACCGCCGGGATCGTCCGCTGGATGCAAGCCGGCAGCGCCTTGAGCTCGGCGATCAGGTCGCGCACGCGGGCCGGCGGCAGGGTCCCGCGGCCCTGCGCGAGCCAGAGCCCGAGCAGGTACATGCAGGCGACCTGGCTCGTGAACGTCTTCGTCGCAGCGACGCAGACCTCGAGCCCCGAACGCGTGAACATCACCGCGTCGGCCTCGCGCGTCGCCTGGCTGCCCATCACGTTCGTGAGCGCGAGCACGCGCGCCCCGCCCTCGCGAGCGAGCCGCATCGCGGCGAGCGTGTCGGCGGTCTCGCCCGACTGGGTGACCCCGATCACCAGGTCATCGGGCCCGACGACCGGGTCCCGGTAGCGGTACTCGGATGCGATGTCCATCTCCACCGGGACCCGCGCCCAGCGCTCGATGGCGTAGCGCCCGACGAGGCCGGCGTGATAGCTCGTCCCGCACGCGACGATGACGATCCGCCGGACGGTGGCGGGCAGGTCGGCCGGGAGGTCGAGCTCCGACAGGTCGACGGCGTCGAGGCCGGGAAGGCGGTCGGTGAGCGTCTCGGCGACGGCGTCGGCCTGCTCGTGGATCTCCTTCAGCATGAACGTCTCGTAGCCGGCCTTCTCCGCCACATCCGCGCTCCAATCGACGCGGTCCGGCGGGCGGGCCACCGGGATCCCCTCCACGCTGGTGAACGTGGCGCCCTCAGGGTCGACCGAGATCACCTCGCCGTTGCCGACGTACTGGACCGTGCGGGTCTCGGCGAGGAACGCCGGGATGGCCGAGGCGACGAACGTCTCGCCGTCGCCGAGCCCGATGACGAGCGGGCACTCCTGGCGGGCCGCGACGAGGAGGTCCGGATGGTCGGCGTGCATGGCGACGAACGCGTAGTGGCCGCGGAGCTCGCGGAAGGCGGCGCGTACCGCCTCGGTGAGGTCCCCGCGGTAGTGCCGCTCGATCAGGTGGGCGATGATCTCGGCGTCGGTCTCCGAGCTGAAGAAGTGGCCGTCGTCGCGCAGCTCTCGTCGCAGCTCGGCGTGGTTTTCGACGATCCCGTTCGCGACGATGTGGATGCGGTCGGTGCAGTCGCCGTGCGGGTGCGCGTTCTCCTGGTTGACGCGCCCGTGCGTGGCCCACCGTGTGTGGGCGATGCCGATGGTGGCCGGGGGTGCCGCGACGGCGACTCCGCCTCCCTCCCCGACCCCGCCGGCGGCGACGGCCGCCCGAAGGTGCTCGAGGTTCCCGACGGCGCGCACGGAGTCGATCTGGCGGTCGTGGAGCAGCGAGATGCCGGCCGAGTCATAGCCGCGGTACTCGAGCTTCTCCAGCCCGGCGACCAGCAGCTCGCGGCAGGGCCGTCCGCCGACGTATCCGACGATGCCGCACATGGGAGGCGATCAGGGTACTGCGGGGGCGGCTAGCCGAGGGCTTCGGCAACCACCTTCGCGAGCCGGTCGGCCGCCGCCTCGCACTCGGCGCGCGTCTCGGCCTCGACCATGACCCGCACCACCGGTTCCGTGCCCGACGGGCGAAGCAGGACGCGGCCGCGGCCATCCAGGCGCGCCTCCTCCTCGGCGACCGCCTCCCGGATCGCCTCCGAGCGGTCGAAGCCACCGCGGTCGGTGACGCGGACGTTCACGAGCGCCTGCGGCAGCTTTTCGAACGGGGTCGCGTCCGCCAGGTCCCGCCCGCCGAGCGACCGCATCACGAGGAGCGCCGCGGCGATCCCGTCGCCGGTCAGGCCCGCCTCCGTCCAGATCAGGTGCCCGGACTGCTCGCCGCCCAGCGTCCAGCCGCGCTCCTCGAGCGCCGCCGCGACGTGCCGATCGCCGACGGGTGTCGTCGCGACCTCGATCCCGTTTGCCCTCATCGCGCGGTGGAAGCCGAGGTTCGTCATCACGGTGACGACGATCCCGCCGCCGAGCGCTCCCTGCTCGTGCAGCGCCAGCCCGACGAGGCCGAGGAGCTCATCGCCGTCGTGGAGGCGACCGTGACGGTCGGCTGCGACCACCCGGTCGCCGTCGCCGTCGAATGCGAAGCCGATCTCGGCGCCGGCGTCAGCCACGCGCCGGGCGATCGTGGCGGGTTCGGTCGCGCCGCAGCCGCGATTGATGTTCCGCCCGTCGGGCTCCGTCCCGAGCGAGGTGACCTCGGCGCCGAGCCGCTCGAAGATCGCCGGCGCCGCCCGATGGGTCGCGCCGTTCGCGCAGTCGAGCGCCACGCGGCGTCCCGCCAGGTCGAGCTGGAAGACGCTGTGAAGCTCCCGGAGGTAGTCGCCGATCGCTCCTTCGAGGTCGCGGATGCGGCCGATCGGCCGGTCGCTGGGGCGAGCGGCCGCGACGGCGCCCTCGATCTCGGTCTCGGCCTCGTCCGGCAGCTTCCGCCCATCGGCGCCGAACAGCTTGATGCCGTTGTCGGCCCACGGATTGTGCGAGGCGGACACCACGGCTGCGAGGTCTAGCCCGTGCCGACGGACAAGGATCGACGCTGCCGGCGTCGGCAGCACGTCCGCGATCCAGACGTCCGCCCCGCCATCGGCGAGTCCGGCGGCGAGCGCGGAGGCCAGCATGGGCCCCGACTCGCGCGTGTCGCGCACCACGAGCGCCTGCGGCCGCCGCGGCCTGGCGACGGAGGCCGCGGCCCGACCGAGCGCCACGGCGAGCTCCGCCGAGACCTCGCTGCCGGCAACGCCGCGAACGCCGTCGGTGCCGAAGAGCTTCTTCGCCGGTTTCACACCGGCAGTTCTTACCGCTTGCTGAACTGCGGGCGCTTTCGCGCCTTCTTCAGGCCGGCCTTCCGCCGTTCCTTGATCCGCGCGTCGCGAGTGAGGAGCCCCCGGCGCTTGAGCTCGCCGCGAAGCTCGGGGTCCACGTTCGCGAGGGCGCGCGCAATTCCGTGACGGATCGCGTCGGCCTGGCCCGAGACGCCCCCTCCGTGGACCCGGACTCGCACGTCGACGGTCTCCTCGTATCCCGAGACGACGAGCGGCTGGCGGGCAACGGACTGGAGATGGGCACGCGGGAAGTACGCCCCAAGCACGCGGCCGTTCACCGTGAAGTCGCCGCTCCCCGCCCTGACGATGACCCGCGCGACCGAGCTCTTCCGCTTGCCCGTGGCCTGGATCTGGCGGTCGGAGTCGAGGCTCACCCGCGGCTGCGGCCGGATCGCCGGCTCGGGCACCCGCTCGGCCGTGGCCTCCGCCTCGAGCCGCGCCCGCTCCTCGGCCTCTGCCTCGAGCCGCGCCCGCTCCTCGGCGCCGAGCTCCCGTTCGGGCTCGATCGCAATCGGCTCGAGCTCCGCACCGGGGGGAAGATCGGCCCCCGCCCCGGGCTCGCGCTCACGCTGGGCCGGCGCCCGGTCCTCGGCCGCGGGCTCACGCTCACGCTCGGTCAGCGCCTGCTCTCTAGCCCGCGCCTGCTCCTCCTCGCCGCCCTGCGGCTCCGAGGGCACCGGCTCCTGCTCCGTGCGGTCGTTCTCCTCCATCAGCCCCTCGGTTCCACGGCCTTGGGACGCTGCGCCTCGTGGGGATGCTCCGGACCTGCATAGACCCTGAGCTTCCGGAGCTGCTGGCGCCCGAGGCGGTTGCGGGGGAGCATCCCTTTCACGGCCCTGCGAACCACCTCCTCGGGCCGGCGCTCGAGCATCTCGCCGAGCGTCCGCGAGCGTAGGCCGCCCGGATAGCCGCTGTGCCGGTAGTAGCGCTTGTCGACGAGCTTGTTTCCGGTCACCCGCACCTTCGCGGCGTTCACGACGACGACGAAATCGCCGGTGTCGCAGTGCGGCGTGTACTCGGGCTTCCGCTTCCCGCGCAGCGCGTCGGCGACCTCGGTGGCGAGGCGCCCGAGCACGGCGCCGTCGGCGTCGAACAGCAGCCAGTCGCGCTGGCGCGTGGCGGGTGTGGCGACGTAGGTCCTCATTCTCGACGCGTGAAAAACCGCGCCCGGCCGAGCGCGGCCTGAGCATGATAGTCGAGGCCCTCGCGGGCCTCGGGCGGCAGCGACGACGTTCCGCCGACGGGTATATCCTGCCGCGCCAACAACCGCCAAATTCCCTGCGGCACGCCGCGGGGGAGCGGGGGAACCAGTGAGGCGGCGTCGAATCGCCGTCTCGGGGCGAATCGGGCCCGGATGGTCCGTAGCGCCGCTCTTTCGGCGCGAGCCCGTCAGCTAACCCCGCCGGCTGGAGAAAGAGGGTTGCTGCCCAGGGGTCACGTGAAGCCGTCGCGGATCGCGCGCCGGAGCCATCGCGTCGCAGTCGCGGCCGCGACCGCCGTCGTCGCGCTCGCGCTCGCCGCGGGCCAGGCGCGTGCCGGAAGCGGCGGTGCGACCAGCGGTGGCGGTGGCGGGGTCGGCGCGCCGGCGCCACCCCAGCCTCAGGACGTGACCTGCGCGAGCACCTGCGCAGGCCCGCGCAAGGCCGTGGCGGGCTCGAGCGTCCTCATCACGGGCGACCACCTTGCGGCTGTGTCCCAGGTCGTCTTCGCGGCGGCCGCGGGGTCGCCGATCGACGTCAGCCCGACTCGTGTCTCTGCGCACAGCGTGCAGGCGACGGTCCCGCGCGGCGCGGACAGCGGCAAGCCCGCGGTCGCCGATTCGTACGGCAACTCGGCCGCGGTGCCGAGGGTGCTTCGGATCGTGGCGCAGGTACCCACCAGCACCGGGTTCGACCTCACCGACGCGACGGCGACGCCACGCAGGGTCTACTACGACGGCATCTCACCGGCTCGGGTGCGCTACGTCTTCAGCGGGTCGGACCCGCTCGACGTGCGCGTGAACGTGATCTCGGTGCGCACCGGCGCGACCGTCGCCAGCTTCGTCGATTCGGGAGCCGCGCCGAACGCCGAGAACGCAGCGGGCTGGGACGGCCTCACCTCCCGCGGCAAGGAGCCGGCGGGCGGGAGCTACCGGTTCTCGATCGTTCCGGCGGCGGGCGGCACGCCCGCCAGCACCGCGCACTCGACGTTCGTCTACCACGGCTACAAGTTTCCGGTGCGCGGCCGGCACACCTACGGCGATGGCGTCGGTGCCCCGCGCGCCGGACACGTCCACGCGAGCGGCGCCGGCAACTACGTGGTCGTCGACGGCAAGGGGACGGGCCGCGACTACGTCTACATGCACCTCGCCCAGCCGTCGCCGCTGCGGAAGGGCGACGTCGTGCACACCGGTCAGCGGATCGGGGTCGTCGGCGAGACCGGCGACGCGACCGGCTGCCATCTGCACTTCGAGGAATGGTCGGCGCCGGGCTGGTACGAGGGCGGCCACTACCTCGCGTCCGTGACCAAAGACTTGAAGCGCTGGGATACGTGGAGCTAAGCGGGCAGGTGGCAGGTGGCAGGTGGAGGCGACGGACGCCCTTCCATACGCCACATGCGACATGCCACCCGCCCTACTCCCACTCGATGGTGGCGGGGGGCTTCGAGGAGATGTCGAGCGCGACGCGATTGACGCCGCGCACCTCGTTGATGATCCGGCTCGAGACCCGCTCCAGGAGGTCGTAGGGGAGGCGGGCCCAGTCGGCCGTCATCGCGTCCTGCGAGGTGACGGCGCGGACCACGATGGGGTAGGCGTAGGTGCGCCCGTCGCCCTGCACGCCGACCGAGCGAACCACCGGCAGCACGCAGAACGACTGCCATAGCTCGCGGTACAGCCCGGCGGCACGGATCTCCTCCTGGAGGATCGCGTCGGCGCCGCGGAGGATGTCGAGGCGCTCCGCGGTCACCTCGCCGCCGACGATTCGGATCGCGAGGCCGGGGCCGGGAAACGGCTGGCGCCAGACGATCCGCTCCGGCAGGCCGAGCTTCGCCGCGACCGCGCGGGCCTCGTCCTTGAACAGCATCCGCAGCGGCTCGACGAGATCGAGCCCGAGATCGGCTGGAAGCCCGCCGACGTTGTGGTGCGATTTGATCGTGTCGGCGGCCCGGCCGTCGCCGCCGGACTCGATGACGTCCGAGTAGAGGGTCCCCTGGACCAGGAAGCGGACGTCCGGGAGCTTCGCTGCCTCCTCCTCGAATACGCGGATGAACTCCTCGCCGATGATCTTGCGCTTTTGCTCCGGCTCTTCGACGCCGGTCAGGCGGGCGAGGAAGCGCTCGGACGCGTCGACGTGGACGAGGCTCGCCCCGAGCCGATCGCGGAAGGCAGCGACCACCTGCGCTGCCTCGTCCTTTCGCATCAGCCCGTGATCGACGAGCACGCAGGTGAGCTGCTCGCCGACCGCGCGGTGGACGAGCGCAGCCGCGGTGGCCGAGTCAACCCCGCCCGAGAGGCCGCAGATGACGCCCGCACCGCCGACCGCGGCGCGGATGCGCTCGACCTGCTCGTCGATGACCGAGGCGGGCGACCAGCGCTCGCGACAGCCGGCGATCTCGCGGAGGAAGCGATCGAGGATCTGCGTTCCGTAGGGGGTGTGGACGACCTCGGGATGGAACTGGATCCCGTAGAGCCCGCGTTCCGGGCGCTCCGCGGCCGCGACGGGCGAGCCCGGGGTCGACGCCAGCGGGCGAAAGCCTGCCGGCGCCTCGAAGACCGCGTCGCGGTGGCTCATCCAGCACTGCTGCGACGGGGGCAGCCCGGCGAGCAGCCTCCCGCCGTCGTCGGCGAGGGTGAGGTTCGTGCGCCCGAACTCGCCGGCCTCGGCACCCTCGACGCGGCCCCCGAGCGCGCGCATCATCGCCTGCATCCCGTAGCAGATGCCGAGCACAGGCGGCCCGAGCTCGAGCAGCTCGGTCCGCAGCTCGGGCGCGTCCTCCGAGTACACGGAGGCCGGGCCGCCGGAGAGGACGAGCGCGCGGGGCGTGCGCTCGCGAATCGCCGCGAGCGGCGTGTCGTGGGGCAGAAGCTCCGCGAACACCCCGCACTCGCGGATCCGCCGCGCGATGAGCTGCGAGTATTGTCCTCCGAAGTCGAGGACCAGCACCTCCTCCTCGCGGACCCGGACGCCGCCAGGCGGCGCGGCGCCGATGGCGCCGACGGCCCCTTCGGGGCCTGGTCGCTCACATACCGAGTACGCCACGCCAGCGAGCGGTGCGAGCGCGGAGCGCGAGTCGTCCTTGCCTGGCACCGCCCGGACCTCGCGAGCGGCAGCCGGCGCCTCAGTCATCCGAGACCGCTACCGCCTCGGCGACCGCGGCGCGCCCGTTCGAGCCCATCCCGACCGCCTGCTCGCGCTGGAGCTGCTTTCCCTCCGTCTGGAGGGAAGGCGCCACCATCACCTCTGCGCGCTGGAAGTCGCGGATGTCCTCGTAGCCGCAGGTCGCCATCGACGTCCTGAGCGCGCCGAACAGGTTGAAGGTGCCATCGTTCTCGTGCGCCGGGCCGAGGAGGATCTCCTGCATCGTGCCGTCCTGGCGGGTGGTGACTCGGGCGCCGCGCGGGAGGGACGGATGGAAGGTCGCCATTCCCCAGTGGAACCCGCGCCCCGGAGCTTCCTTGGCGCGCGCGAGCGGCGAGCCGATCATCACGGCATCGGCACCGCACGCGATCGCCTTCGAGACGTCGCCGCCGGTGCGCATCCCGCCGTCGGCGATGACGTTGCAGTACTCGCCGGTCTCGAGCATGTGCTGCGAGCGGGCGGCCGCGACGTCGACGATCGCGGTCGCCTGCGGAACGCCGATCCCGAGCACGCCGCGCGTCGTGCAGGCGGCGCCCGGGCCGACGCCGACGAGGACGCCGACGGCGCCGGTGCGCATGAGGTGCAGGCCCGTCGCGTACGACGCGCACCCGCCGACGATGCACGGCACCGGCACCTCGGCGGTGAACTCCTTGAGGTTGAGCGGCGGGCGCGCCTCATCCGAGGACACGTGCTCGGCCGAGATCACCGTGCCCTGGATCACGAGGATGTCGAGCCCGGCCTCGAGCGCGAGCTCGTAGTGCTCGCGCACCCGCTGCGGCGTGAACGAGCCGGCAGCGACGACGCCCTCGCCCTTGATCTGCTCCACCCTCTGGGCGATCAGCTCCGGCTTCACCGGCTCGCCGTAGATCTCCTGGAGCAGCGCCGTCGCGTCGCCGGGCGGCGCCGCCGC
>WNFW01002829.1_pt1 | contig 11961 bp, 11 predicted proteins | sample 5400131 | NCBI WGS metagenome assembly WNFW01 (sample SAMN13153362, study PRJNA577476) | soil metagenome | isolation source: 20 cm soil or saprolite under grassland replicate 1 | place: USA:California | collected 2016-06-15
GTCGCGAGCAGGCGGATGATGTGGAACTTCGGCGCTTCTCGATCGCCGATGAGGGCACGCACCCTACCCAGCACCACTCGGAGGATCGCCCGCCGTGGCCCGTGCACCCTGGTCAGCAGGGACGCGATCATCGCCTCCGCCTCCCGTTTGCCCTTCGCGAACTGCGCGTCGGGCGCCAGCGCGTCGTCGCCGAGGCGAACGTAATTCGCGAGCGCGCCGAGGATGTGCTCCGGGTTTTCGGACCAGCGCTCGACGCCGATATCAATCTCGCCGATAGATCGAAAGCCGTAACGGGCGAGGAATGACTTGAGGCCGGCCTGCAGGCGCGGGGGCAGCGTGCCGCGTCGATAGCCGGCCGCCAGCTCGGCTGGCATGCGACGGATCAGCGCCTCCCGTGAGTCCGCATCGGAGCGGACATCGGTACACAAGGCCCAGAGCGCCAGGTCCATCTCGGTGGTTGGGTTGTGCGGCGCGCCGCGAGTGATGGTCTGCAGCTCGTCCATCCGCGCCTTGCCACGTAGCAGCCGTGCCGCCAGGGCAAACGAGAGCATCGCGGGCATGATGGTCCCGATCATTCGCGGGAACATCCGCGGCGACACCGTCAGGATCAGACGCTCGAACGCGTCGAGGCGCTGCTCCGAGGTCGCGTCTTCGGGCAGATCGATACGTGCGAACCCCTCGATCTCGCGGACGTAACGCGCGCGGGTCACCTCCGGTGACCGCACCACTCGCAGCGCGGAGTGAGGAACGCCTGCCCGCATCATCGCTCCGGCGATCGCGCGCACCGAACGAAAACGGGACCGCCTGGCGAGCGAGAGACGCGGATCAGAAGCGAGCTGGACGAGAACAGCCGAGCTTCGCGCCTCGCCCATTGATGTCAGGATCACGAATGCGCGACGGCCGACCGGATCCCGGACGATTGGCGTCACGTCGATGTAAAGCCTCATTCCGGGTTCCTTGAGGATCTCGGAGCCGGCCACGGGATCGTCGACCGGGAATCCAAACATGCCGGACACGGCGCCGCTCAGGAGGCGGAAGAACTGGATGCCCATCGGCGTGATCGGCTCGAAGTAGCCCTGGAAAACGCTGCCCGAGAAGTAGACCCGAAGCTCCTGCACGGGATCTGGCGCGTCCTCGGGCAAGGGATATAGCGTTGTAATCGGGCGCGACTGGACGAGCCAGACATGCCGCTCCTGATCGAGCGCGAACTCGATGTCCTGCGGTGCGTTGAAGTGGCGTTCGATGCGATCCCCGAACTCGGCCAGGGCGAGCACCTCCTGGTCGGAGAGGACGGATCGCTGGCCGCCGGCCGGGCGCTGGACCACCTCGTGGCTCGCGATCTCGACCGCATAGTGGTCGGGGTCGACCGCGCCGGCGACGAGTTTGTCGCCGAGACCTGCGACCGCGTCGATCGCCGCGCGCCGGCGCCGTCCGGTTACGGGGTCGGCGGTGAAGAGGACGCCCGCCGCGGACGCATCCACCATCTCCTGCACGACAACGGCAAGGCTGACCCTTGTGTCGTCGACACCATTGGCATGCCGGTAGGCCACCGCTCGCTCGTTCCACAGCGACGCCCAGCAGCGGCGGATCGCGTCGAGGAGACTCTCCTCGCCGGAAACATCGAGGTAGCTGTCCTGCTGGCCCGCGAACGAAGCGCCGGGCAGGTCCTCGGCAGTGGCCGACGACCGCACGGCGACGCGCTCAGCGTCGAGTGCGGCGTATGCCTTGCGAGCGGCGTTCGCGATCATGTCCGGCATCGGCGCGGCACGTAGCCGCTCGGCCGCCTCGGACGGTCGTGCGGGGTCGACACCCGCGGCTTCCGCGGCCAGGGCGTAGGCGCGGGTTGTCAGCACGAACCCATTCGGCACCGGAAAGCCGGCCCTTGCCAGGTCGCCGAGGTTTGCGCCCTTGCCGCCCACGAGCGCCACAGCGCCGCGGTCGATCTCGGCGAGGTAGACCGTCAGCGGCGCCGCGCCGTCCACGACGGCCAGACTACTCGCCTCTCAACCGCCCTGGGATTCGAGTCGGTGGTGGCGCTTGATCCGCGCTCAGCTGGGGTTGGCCGCGTCTCCGGACACGGGTTGAGCGTCCGCTCGGCTCAACCGTCAGCTAGATTCGCCCCCGGCTCGGGTTGTGGCGACGCGCCTAACCGAACTCATCCGCCGCTGCCGGCCCTTGCGCTAACTCCTGCAGGTCGAGGCGACGGCTTCGGTGTCCGACAGACTCCCGCGTCGTCCTCGCGAATACGGAATCGACCAGGTTGGTCTCCTTTCGTCACCCCCAGAGCCGTCCGGAGCCGGGATGCGTGATACGGCGGTGATCCGGCAGCGATGCACGCGGCGTCTGTCGGCTTCTAAGGGATGGACAGATGAGCGAGGCCAAGGCGTTGTTGAGGGCCGGCTCGGGCCAGCAAGCCCGATGGCTACCTTCTCGGCTCGTACCGCATCGCCACTGCCCCCGAGCCGTACTCCAGCCGGCTCACGAGCTTCAAATCGAGATGCTTCGATAGCCCCGCGAACAACGTCGGCCCGTGGCCTGCGAGCCTGGGAACCACCATGAACTCGTACTCATCGATCAATCCCAGCTCCGTCAACGCCAGCGGGAGCTTCACGCCTCCCACGAACAGTCCCTTGCCCGACTCCCGCTTGAGTTGCTGAACGGCCGTGCCCAGATCGCCGCGCACGAGCTCCGCGTTCCAATCGACGTGCTCCAGGGTGCTCGACACGACGTACTTCTTTGCCGCGTTGATCGTCTGGGCGAAGGGTTCCATCCAATCAGGGCTCGCTCCGGTCGGCGCCGGCGGCCGCCACGCTGATTCCATCATTTCGTAAGTAACCCGACCAAAGAGAAGGGCATCGGCCTGGTTGAGGTTCTCGACCGCGTGACGATGCACGTCTTCGTCCGCCGGGATTGCACGATGATCGCAGCACCCGTCCAATGTGACGTTGATGGAGTACCGAAGGGGTCGCATTTCCCAAGAGTACGGCCGAGGGGGTACACCCACTCTCGACCAGATCACCAAATCCGCGACACATAACTGGGTGGTCAGCGCGGACTGTATACCGGGTTCTATCGGAGTGGGTCAGTTCTCGCTTGCGAATACGAAACGACATCCAACGACGTTGACTGCGTGGCGTCGAAGAGGGGGGTAGGCCTTACGGTCCGCCGTCGATGCCGTTCCTCCCACGTGACTACGCAGTGGCCGCGGGCTCGACGTTCTGGTTGAGTCGGAAGAAGTTGCCTGGGTCGTACTTCGCCTTGATCGCTGATAGCCGAGCGTGATTCGGACCATATGCATCAAGAACCCTGCCCTGACCTTCAGTCCCTAAGTAGTTGACATATACCGCGCTCGATGAAAGCGGTTGAGTTAGGTCCCAGAGCTCGCGCACCCAGGCAACGTTGGATTCGGTCTCGGCCGGGTTCACCCATCCTCCGAGAAGGAGGAGGCTGTAGGCGTGAGTCCGGTGGTGAAAGGCTGTGGCTGTCTCCGGCACGCGAGCAATCGCCCCTCCCATCGGCTCGAGCGCGATATTCGAGTACCTCGATGGAACCCGGCGGTAGGCAGAGACGATTAAATCAATCAGGTCGTCGCTCAAGTCGTCGACGAAGTTGGCTTTCCAGTAGTTGAGTCGGCCGGGCGGGAACATTGGCTCGACAATCTTCTGGATCTCTATGTAGGGACGCGGCACGATGTCATCCATGACGGGACTGCCGAGCCGTCTCAGTGGGCGCAGTAAAGAGTCGCCTTCGGCGATGGGGCCGTTGAAGACGGGACGCATGCCGAGCAGTTGCTGGCCATCAAGGCTGGTCGATAGACCTGCATACACAATCAGGTTGTCTGGTGCGTTCGCCATGAACTCGCGATAAAACCGCAGGACATCAGGCGCCTCTGCCAATCGGTAAGCCAGTCGCCCACCTAGCAACGTCGGGCCAACGTCGTGGAGCTGGAACTCAAAAGATGTGACGATCCCAAAGTTCCCGCCGCCGCCACGGATCGCCCAATAGAGGTCTGCATTTCGCTCGGCGCTCGCAATCAGCTTTTGTCCCATTGCGGTCACAACATCGGCGGAGATCAAGCTGTCGCACGTCAAGCCGTAGCTGCGCATGAGGTGCCCAAGGCCGCCGCCGAGAGTGAATCCGGCGATGCCGGTGGAAGGCATCAGTCCTCCATTGGTTGCGAGTCCAAAAGCCTGCGTCGCGGCGTCTAACTCGCCCCACAAGCACCCTCCCTCGGCGCGTGCGCGACGACTGGTCGGATCAACATGAATGCTCTTCATTGATGACAGGTCGATGACGAGGCCCTTGTCGCACGTCGCGTTACCCGCGATGTTGTGACCGCCCCCTCTAACAGCAACTGTCAACTTCTTATCTTTCGCAAAGGCGACGGCTGCGATGACATCGTCGGCGTTGCCGCAGCGCACGATCGCGTGCGGTCGCTTGTCGATCATCCCGTTCCAGACTCGTCGCGCAGATTCATAGTCGGCGGTGGCGGGCAGCACGAGCTGGCCGACGAGATCGCTTGCTAAGCGGCGAAAGTCTGGCGACTGCGTGATCATTGACCCGAGAGTCTGCGCCACGCTGGACGGGCGTGCAAGATCCGTCTCGCGAGCTCCTCGAGCGACAGGCGGTGACTGCTATATCGCCACGAGACAGCGGGGTTATCACATCACCTTCGATGCCGAGACGTTCTGAATGCAAGAATTGGTCGGCCCGGGATTTGAACCCGGGGCCTCACGGTCCCGAACTCTGAGATATCCCGTCCAGAAAGCGCGGAAACGGTCGCTTTCAGTTCGAAAGTTCAAACGTAGCCACCGCCTCCGTCCAGATTTTGAAGCGTTTTTCCGACGGTTTGCTAAGGGCCGATTTCGGTGCGATCGGGACGCCCGGATTACTACATGAACTACTACACGCAGCGTCTTGTGTTTGGAACGCCTGCGCTATGCCAATCCAGCCCAGCAATCCGTGCCGCAATGAATGATGAGTTGACCCCCGGCGACTGCCCCGCCGGGGGTCAAGGTGAGGTCCGACGCCTCCGTGGGACCTAGTTCCAGCGAACGACGATCTGCCCGCTGGTCAGGAGCTCTTGGCATATGGGGCCGCCGTTGAAGGGACTTACAACACCCGGAAAGTCCAAGGTCCAGTGGCCCACCCCCGCGCCGCCGAAGTGTTGGATGGTCACGGTAAAAGCCAGGCCGCCATGCGCGACGAAGCCGCCGTGGGTCCCGACGAGCGACCCATTAGTAACGAACAAGGTGAGGGATCCGTCGGCGTTCGATGACCATCTCGTAATGTCGCCGAAGACGTTGCCCGGGTACCCGGGAAGGTCGCCCATGTGGTCAACGCAGTCGAAGTGCCCTCTGGCCGAGCCGTCGGAAAATAGCGTGGCCTCGAATCCGAAGGAGCTGACTCCCTTGAAGCCCGCCGCCACCAGGTCCGTCATGTTGGCCGTGCCGCCGCCATGGATGGTCCCCATCACCGATGGGGCACTGGCTGCAGCGGAGGCGGAGTGCGCCGCGAGCATCGCCACTGCCAGAGAAATCGCCGGTATGAGATACGCAAGTCTCTTCATGATGTCTCCTATTCACGTGCCCCAGTGACCGCATTTGGAATGTAGGGCGCATCGCACGACAGTCCCTGCGTTGCCTGTCGGTATCTCACTTCTGATCCGCCTTGTCAACGGCTATCCAAACGTAATTGGTTGCGGCCGACGAAGCGTCCACACCTGTGGCCGCATGAGCTCTCCGGGGCTGTGAATACCTCCTGCCGATGACGGGAGAGACAGTCGTGGTCGAATGTTGGTTAGAAGAGGTTGCTAGTGAAAGACCATTCACACCTACCACACCGTTACCGCGGGCTTATCACGTTCAGTGCGCCGCCTGAGTGAATTCAGATTTTGGTCGGGGCCCGGGATTTGAACCCGGCGCCTCACGGTCCCGAACTCTGAGAACTCGTGTCCAGAAATAGCGAAAACGATCGTCTTCTATTCGAAATGGTCGCGCAACGTCGCAGCACGGTCCCGATTTGGGCTATTTCTTCGCTGTATTGCTACTTGAGCTGCTGCAGGATCAGCCGCTATTACGGTCGGACGGGTGGCCTGCTGTCCGCGGTTATGGCTCGGGAACGACCTCGCCGATCGCCCGCCTGACGCCCCGAACCACGGCTTCCATTAGCTTTGGGGTCAGGGACCCAACCGGACCTCTGGAGAGGAAGTCTCGATCGATAGTTGTGATCTCCTCGCAGAAAATCACGCTGTTGTGGCGGAGGCCACTGGACCGCGCTGGCAATGCCACCCGTGTGGGGCCAAGTGGGCCGGCTGAGAAGACGGGGAGCACGATCAGATCGTCCCGCATCCGGTTCCTGACGTTTTCCGAAACCACTACAGCCGGACGCGGCTGATGAGGATCGTCCGGCTGGCCAAGCGTGAACACATACCAGATCTCCCCGCGTCGAGGCGCGGATGCCGCAGGCCGGCTCGGCTGGCTCAGGTTCTGGAGAGCCGTCGCGTGGCCGCCGCACGCCGGATGCGTCGCCACGACGAGGCCTGTTCCGATGCCATCGCATCATTGGATTGCTCGTACTGCGCCTCCATCGCAATCTCTTGCTGGCGCGTGTACCAGTGCTGCAGGGCCTGATCGATCACTTTGCTGCGATCCTGACCGGGATGATCTTGAACAAAGCCGTCGACGGCCTCTAGCAAGTCCGGATCGAGCGTGACGCTGACCTTGACCCGATTCATGCGACCAATGGTAGCATAGTTGGTCGGATTAAACATCGCTTTAATCATGCTGCGTCCCGCCAGACAGGGCAAGCGTAGACTCGCGCCGGACCTGGCCCCTCCCCACAGATCGGCAGACGGAGGATCTGCGAATGGGCGGCTGGAGTGTTGATACGTGACTACTTGAAGGACGATCGAGGCGATCTCCAGGCCGCGTCCAGCGGATTCGGTTAGCCGATCTGCTCGTTCAGTCCGACGATGATGCCTTCAGGCCCGCGGATGTAGGCGAGTCGATTCGCGTCCTCGTACTGCACCACTTCGCCTATCAGCTCGGCCCCGTGGGCGAGCAAGCGCGCGACCACAGCGTCGATGTCTTCGACGGCGAACATGATGCGACGGATGCCCAGCGCGTTCACCGGCGCCTCCACGGGCCCAAACTTGATCGCGGTGGGCGTGTGGAACTTGTCGAGCTCGATGCGACAGTGGCCGTCGGGGGTCCGCATAAACGCGAGGGTGGCGCGAACATCCTTGAGCCCGATCAGGCTGTCGACCGAAGGTCCCTCGACCTGCGTCTCGCCTTCGAGCTCGAGGCCGAGTTCGATGAAGAAAGACTTGGCCGCCTCGAGGTCGTCGACAACGATTAGAACGTTGTCCATGCGCTGAACCGTCATCTACTTCACCCTACTGTTGGTTGCCTTATCTGGCAACCGCACTTTGCGACCGACACTCGTAGTCAGAGGCGCATGGCGTCGCCATCGAACGCAGACGATGCGTTCAGGCTGGGGCCACAGCCAGCGACGATGAATGTCCGTGGCTCTGCTGACAGCTTTTCCACGATCTTTCCATCGCGGGTTGCGGGAAGGGGTTCAAACGCATGCGGGCGAACGAAAGCCCCCGTTCCGAGGCTTTCCGTGATGGGCCGTGGTGGACTCGACCACCTACCTCCGCGTTGCGCTCGGCTGATGCACCTCGAACTCGTGATGCTTTCGATCTGCTCCGCCAACCAGTCGGTCCTTATGCGGCCACGATTCGCGTTTTGTAAGCACCACCGTCGAGGCGGAGCCGGACGACGACGAACCCGCGCAGCCGCTCGCGCGCCAGTGCCGCCGCGTCTGGCCGACCGTCCAGGCCAGGCTTGATGCCGGTGAACAAGGCGAGTGCCGGATTCACGGCCAGCATTCGTTGCATGAGTTCCGCCACAGCGCTTGGTTCAGTGATTACCTCCGGAGTCACCGCACCCCAAACTCCGCGTAGGCATACCTGGGTTTGCGAAGTGCCCTCGAGGTTTCTCCACCACGCACCTCCTCCCGGAACCAGCAGCGAATCGCCTATGCGGACGTAGCTCACCGGCGTCGTGTACGAGCGCCCTGTCCTTCGCCCGGTGAAGCTAAGCAGCATCAGGCGACCGCTCATCAATGAGTGCAGCGGCGTTGCCAGCAGAAAACGGGTTACTGGATTGAAGTAGCGCACCAATCTCTGAAGAACTCGACTCAGTCGCATTCGCCTCCACCTCCTGGTTGGTGAACCGGTTAATGAGTTCATCCTCCAGGCCAGTTGTGAGCATGGTGTGAACAATCCGCGAACGATATGAGAAGGCGGGCTATACCTGGTCGCCGCGTGCCGCCGCGCGAATTTTGTGCTTGCCCTCCGCCACGCTCTCAACTTCTGGACGTGGCGTTCGCCGGCAGAGTCGGGCCTCACCGACGATGAGGCCGCACGACGGATGGTAGACGTGGTCGGGGCGGTTGCATCGGAGCAAATCTGGACCGAGAGTCAGGCCGGCGGTACGAGCGCAGGCCGAGGCTCACATGAATAGCGACCCGATAAGGCTTTCGATGCCGGTCGGAGCAATAACCTCGAGGTGACCCATGGCTTCCCAGTCGAAACACGGGCAGCCCCAGCGCTTGTGGTCGTAACTATCTGGAGGAACTTCACCGTGACGTCGTTTGACACACTTCTTTGATTGGGCGGTCGGTTGAATTCGTGATCGACTTTGAACCGATCCCGACAGTTCAAACAAGGAGAGTTTGGTCGGGGACCCGGGCTTTGAACCCGGGGCCTCACTGTCCCGAATCACGCGGCAGCCCCGTCCATCCGAACGCTTTTTGAAACGTTTTAGTTCGGAACTTCGAGTTCTCGGGTCTGTCATGTCCAGATTTGAGGCATTCTTTTGCCGGATTGCTACACGAACTGCTTCACCGCATTGCTGCGGAGTAACCGCCCACCAGACGTGTTTGGCGTTAGATGTGGCACAAGCGGCGTGACCGATCCAATGGAGTTGGTCTGGACTAGGTTCGGTCTGGACTGATCTCGGGTCCGCCTATGCTTGCTTCGAACACTGAGCATGAACGCCCCATGGCCGTAGAACGCGAGCGAGCTCCACGGCTCCCGCCTCGCTGGTTCGTTCGCACCGCCTGGGTGGTCCACCGGGCCATCTATCGGTTCACCGGCGGCCGGCGCGGACTGTGGCTACCGAAGTCGGGCAAGTGGGGCACGCTGCGGTTGACAACGATTGGGCGACGCTCCGGCAAGGAGCGCAACGCGATCCTTGGCTATTACGAGGATGGACCGAACTTCGTCACGCTAGCGATGAACGGCTGGGCCGAGGCCGAGCCCGCCTGGTGGCTCAACCTGCAGGCCCATCCCGACGTCACGGTCGAACTGGTCAACGGGACGCGCGCCGTGCGAGGACGGGCCGCAAAAGACGAGGAACGTGAGCGCCTCTGGGCTAAGTTCCGCGAAATGGGTGACGACGTCGACGGGTTTGCCACCCGCCGCTCAGGCGAGACGGCGGTTGTGGTCCTCGAGCCCCGGTCTGAGCGGTCGTAATCCTCAGGGGCCTCGGCTATCGGCGATGTTGTCATGTAAGTAGCTGATGAGATATGCGGTTCGAATTCAGAAACTGGTCGGGGGCTCCGGTCTAAAACTTCAGGACCTCGGTGACACTTGGGTCTCCATCTCAGTCAAGGGGGTTCCAAGTGAGCGAACGAGATCTTGCAAAGCGAGCAGCGAGACGCCTAGCCATCCTCAGACATGCCGAGGAGGTGTCGGGGAGTGTTGCCAAGACGTGTCGGTACTACGGCGTCAGCCGCAGCTGCTTCTACAAGTGGCTTGAGCGCTACCGCGAATTGGGCGCCGACGGACTGCGGGACCGCTCGCAGAAGCCGCTGAACTGCCCCTTCGCCATAAAAGACGACGTGGTCGGCAAGATCATCTACCTGCGCCAGCACCTGGCGACGGGTCGGCCCCACTCCAAGTCGTGATAACGCCGGTAAAGGTCATCCGAATCTGACCACCAGCATCGGGCCACTCCATCGGGCCCGACGCTGATTCCGGATGAAGCATCCATGGCGTTATGACGTCAGCTCGTTTGGCTTTGACTTCACGCGACGATTGCCGCGCAATCGGCAGTTCATGCCCGTCGAGCAACTTCGGCTCGGGCCGAGATCCAGCGGATCGGTGCCCATGTCTCATTCTCCAAGGGATCTGCCCACGAGATGATGTGGCCGTGCCTGCTTGCTCCATCGGCCTGGCCTCAGCCGCCAGCGCCTTTCGCCTTTTGCAGCTCGGCGATCTGCGCACGAGCCGCGTCGACAAGCTCCGCGTTGGTGTTGGCGTGCCCCGCAAGGCCCCACCCGCCTTCGATCGCCTCGGAAAGGAGCACCCAGGTCCTCGCCGTAACTGAGGGATCTCCGGCCGCAGCCGCGACCAGGTCGGTGAACTGGCGGACAACGGCAAGCTGCTTCTCTCGGTTGAGCGCGCCCGCATTGGTGAGGACCTGCACCCTGACGTAGTTGCCGTCTCCCTCGACGTTGGAGAGGGCGCCATCCGGCAGGTCGTGTATGAATGCCGCGGTGTTGTTGCGGAACATCGGGATGTCCGGGACCTGCTCGATCTTCATCAGGGTCTCGGCAAGGTCGCGCGCGAGCGACTTTGGATCCTTGAACGTACCGACCGTGGCGTAGATGTCGATCATCGGCATTGGGCTCGTCTCCTTACTTGACCGCTGCAGAGACGTTCGCAGCGGCCTCGATCAACCGCACGACGTCCGCCGGATGGGAAGCCATCGCCAGGTGGCCGGCTGGTACCTCGATCGTCATCGCCCCCATGCGCTTGGCGAACATGCGCTCAACATCGGGCGGAATCGCTTCATCTTTGGTTGCAACGAGATACCAGGTGGGATGCGACTTCCAGGCGGGCACCCCGATCACGTCCTCGAACGTGCTCATCGACAGCCCCTGCTGAACCGCGCACATCACCTTCGCGCGGGACTTCTCGACGCCCGAGGCAAAGTGCGTTACGAAGTCCTCCTCTGGAATCCAGGCGAAGGCCTGCTCGTCGACGATCAGGTGAGCCAGCGAAGGCGTCGGCGGGCCTCCACTGAGCAGCCCGCCAAGAGATTCGCCCTGGTCGAGACCGAAGGCGGCGATGTAGACCAGCGCCACAACGTTCGGCGCGTCGGTGCCCAGCGCGGTCATTACCTGCCCGCCGTATGAGTGGCCGGCGACGATCGTCGGCCCCGTCAGGCGCTTCAACACCTGGCGGAGGCGGGCGACGTCGGCAGCGAGCGAGGTCTCAGGGAACTGGGGCGCGGTGACGATGAACCCCGCCGCCTGCAACAACCGGATCACATCGCTCCAACTCGAACCATCGGCCCATGCGCCGTGGACCAGTACAACGTTCGGTTTGTTATTCATGGTGAAGATCGTCCGCGCGGAGCTGGCGGCTTCGCATGAGTCAACCGACTCTTTTCTTAATCGCCCACCCTGTTAGCAAGCGCGTCGCGCAGCTGGGCGCGTGCGGTGATCTCCAGCTTGGGAAATATTCGATAAAGGTGGCCACCGATCGTTCGTGACGACAGGAAGAGGCGTTCCGCGATCTGGCGGTTCGACAGACCTTCGGCGGCTAGCTGAGCGATCTGTAGCTCCTGCGCCGTCAGGCGATCACGGAGATCAGGCGCACGCCGCCCGACCCTCTCCCCAGTTGCCCGCAGCTCCTGGCGCGCGCGCGCGCTCCAGGCGGCTGCACCCAGCGCATCGAAGAGCGTCACGCTTTCTCTCAGCGGCGACCGCGATTCGGAACTGCGCCGCTGCCGTCGCAACCAGCGACCAAGCGAGAACAATGTCCTGGCTCGAAGGAACGGATAGCCGGCCAGGTCCTGAGCCAACGCCGCGGCGAAGAGAGGCTCCGCCTGATCGTCCGCGGCCAGTAGCGGCCTGGCGCATGCCAGGTTCAGGCTGAGAATC
>WNFW01010724.1_pt1 | contig 11960 bp, 8 predicted proteins | sample 5400131 | NCBI WGS metagenome assembly WNFW01 (sample SAMN13153362, study PRJNA577476) | soil metagenome | isolation source: 20 cm soil or saprolite under grassland replicate 1 | place: USA:California | collected 2016-06-15
TGGTCTACCCAAAAAGCATGACGGTTCGCACAGGCCAGACGGCCGATTTCATGGCCGTGGCCCTCACGAGCGCTGGTGATACGGCCGCCGCGGCGGTGACCTGGAGCGCGACGAGCGGCAGCATCACGGATACGAGCACGAAAGGCGGCCGCCACTACGGGAAGTACAAGGCGGGCCCGGACACAGGCAGGGTGAAGGTCATTGCCCGGGGTCAGGGGAGCAACCTGTCGGATACGGCGACGGTCGCGGTGACCCTCCCGCCGGTGGCTTCGGTGAGCGTCAGTCCGGCGTCCGCCAGTGTGCTGCTGACGCAAACCGTGCAGCTCACGGCGACGACCCTGGACTCGACCGGTGCCGTGCTGACCGGGAGGACCGTGACCTGGTCCAGCAACAACGGTGCGGTGGCGACGGTGAGCGGGAGCGGCGTGGTGACGGGCTCGGCGGTGGGCACGGCCACGATCACCGCGACCAGCGAAGGCAAGAGCGGCAGCGCGACGATCACGGTTTCGACCGTCCCAGTGGCCACGGTGACGGTCGCCCCCCCATCGGCCGGCCTGAACACGGGCCAAACGGTCCAGCTGAGCGCGACGACCAGGGATTCCGCGGGGAACGTGCTCGCTGGCCGTGTGGTGACGTGGGGGAGCAGCGCTCCATCGGTCGCCACGGTGACGAGCGGCGGTCTGGTGACGGGCGTGGCGGCGGGCACGGCGACCATGACGGCGACGAGCGAGGGCAAGAGTGGTACGTCCGCGATCACGGTGACCTTCGTGCCCGTGGCGACGGTGACGGTCACCCCCGCATCGGCGAACCTGGCGGTCGGCCAAACGGTGCAGCTCACGGCCACGCCCAAAGACGCCAACGGCAACACGCTCACCGGGCGGACGATCACGTGGGCGACTTCCAACGCATCGGTGGCGACCGTGACCACCAGCGGTTCCGTGAAGGGTGTGACGGCCGGCTCGGCGACGATCACGGCGACGAGCGAGGGGCAGAGTGGCTCGTCGGCGATCTCCGTGCGGATCGTGCCGGTCGCTACGGTTGCGGTCAGCCCGGCGTCGGCTAGCGTGCAGGTCGGCGGGACGGTGCAGCTGACGGCGGTTACCAAAGACAGCGCCGGGAATACGTTGACCGGTCGAACGATCACCTGGGCGAGCTCCAATAGCACGGTCGCCACGGTGAGCACGACCGGGCTCGTGTCGGGACTACTGATCGGCTCGGCGACGATCACGGCGACGAGCGAAGCGAAGAGCGGGTCGTCCGCGATCACCGTGACCGCGCCGGCCGTCCATGCGGGGTACTACGCGGCGACGAACGGCTCCAGCTCGGGCGACGGCAGCAGTGGTCGTCCGTGGAACCTGGCCACGGCGCTGAGCGGCGGTAACGGGAAGGTCCAGCCTGGCGACACGGTCTGGCTGCGCGGCGGCACCTACGCCGGCCAGTTCCGCAGCACCCTCACCGGGACGGCCGCGGCGCCGATTGTGGTGCGGCAGTATCCGGGCGAGCGGGCGATCATCGACGGCGGTGGATCGACCAGCGACACGTTCGTCGCCGACGGTTCGTATTCTGTCTTCTGGGGCTTCGAGATGACCAACAGCGACCCGGTCCGGTGCTGCAGCACGAGCTCGTTCTTCCGCGCGGACATGATGGTGAGTCACGCCACGCATGTGAAGTTCATCAATATGATCGTCCACGACGGCGGCCCCGGCTACTACACTTGGAGCCCGTACGGGGATGTCGAAATCTACGGCGCGATCATCTATAACATCGGCTACGATGGCTCCGACCGGGGCCACGGCCACGGGATGTACCTGAAGAACGACGTCGGCCCGCTGGTCGTGCGCGACAACATCCTGTTCAACTCTTACGGCTACGGCATCCACGCCTATACCAACACGGGCGACGGGCTCCTGAACGGCATCCATCTCGAAGGGAACGTGTCGTTCAACAGCGGGACGCTGTCGGCGCAAGGGACCTCGGGGAACATCGGGAACCTGGGCCAGCCGCCGGCGAATAACATGGCGATGATCGACAACATGACCTACTTCTCGCCGGGCATCGGCGGATCGAACTGGCTCCTGGGTTCTGGGGATGGGCTCACGGCCACCGGTAACTACGTGGTTGGCGGGAGTGGCATGAGCCAGGGGACGTGGACCAACGCGATCATCACCGGCAACACGGTGATTACGTCCGGCGCCCAGCCGACACAACCCCTGGTGTTCGTGCGGCCGAACGCCTACGAGCCGGGCCGGGCCAACGTGATCATCTACAACTGGAGTCGTCAGGCCGCGGTGTCGGTGGATCTGTCGAGCGTCCTGAGCGTGGGACGCCGGTACGAGGTGCGGAACGTGCAGGATCTGTTCGGCGCGCCGGTGGCGAGCGGCACGTTCGGGGGTGGCACGCTCAGCTTCCCGATGGCCGGAATTACGCCGCCCACGCCGATCGGGCTGACCAGCTCCCCGTCGCCGGTGACGGGGCCGGACTTCAACGTGTTCCTCGTGACGACGTTGCCGTAGCCGACCCTGTCTTGAGAGGCCGCCCCGGGCGCGCGGTGTCGCGTCCGGGGCGGCGTGTTTCCTGGCGGCACCGTAGGTTCAAGGGTGTGACCGCTCACGGAATCGCCGCAGCGCTGTGTGCCCTGACTGCTCTGTCGACGGATCGACTGGTAGGGCAGGCGTCGATCGCGCCGAAGCAGGGCGTTGGATTCTATGCTGCCCCGCATGGCTCGGCTGCGGGCGACGGCAGCCGCACCCGGCCGTGGGATCTCACGACGGCGCTGACGGGCGGGCACGGGAGGGTCCAACCGGGGGACACCGTGTGGCTGCGCGGCGGTAGCTATCGCGGCCCGTTCCACAGCACGCTGACCGGGACGGCGGCGGCGCCCATCGTGGTGCGGCAGTATCCGGGGGAGCGCGCCATGGTCGATGGAGCGGGCTCGCTCAACGACACGTTCGTGGTCCAAGGGCCCTATTCCATCTTCTGGGGGTTCGAGGTCGTCAATACCGACCCTACCCGGTGCTGCAGCACGAGCTCGAACTTCCGCGCCGACATGGTGACGAACTACGCGCCGCACACCAAGTTCGTCAATCTCATCGTGCACGACGGGGGACCGGGATTCTTCGTCTCCACCACGTACCCGGACGTGGAGATCTACGGCTCGATCGTGTACAACATCGGCTATCAGGGGTCCGACCGGGGGCACGGGCACGCGATGTACATCAAGAGCGACGTGGGCCCCGTGCTGGTGCGCGACAACATCATGTTCAATCAGTTCGGGTTCGGCGTGCATGAATACACCGACGCCGGCAGCGGCCAGCTTCGCAACATCCTCGTCGAGGGCAACGTCGTCTTCAACAGCGGTCTGCTCTCGAACAACTCCCAGTCGGCCAACATCCTGGCGGGCGGTGGTCAGGCGCCCGCCGACGGCATCACGGTTGCCGACAACATGACCTATTACCCGCCCCGCTACGGGGCGAAGAATATCCAGGTCGGTCCGGTGAGCGGCCTCCTCAACGGGTCCATGACGGTGCGGAACAATTATGCCGTCGGCGGATCCACCAGCCTGTACGTCGGCCATTGGCGCCATGCGGTGGTGGACGGCAACACCCTCGTGGCCGGAGGCGGGGTCGATACCCGGACCGACCTCGGCGCCACTGCCTCGGTAGCGCCGACCCCGACCACTGGGACCACGGTCTTCGTTCGCGCCAATGCGTATGAGCCCGGTCGGGCGACCATCGTCGTCTACAACTGGGGTGGGCTCGGGACGGCGTCGGTGGACGTGTCCAAGGTGCTGCACGTCGGGGAGCGCTACGCGGTACGGAACGTGCAGGACCTGTTCGGCGCGCCGGCAGCGGGCGGCACCTACGACGGCGCCCCGATCAGTCTTCCGATGACGGCCGTCCCGCCGCCGCCGCCGATCGGGATGGCGCGGTCGCCGGCACCGGTGACAGGCCCGCTGTTCAACGTCTTCCTGTTGGAGCGAACACCCCGATAGAGAGGCAGGCCATGTTGCTCGGCAAAGGACTCCGCGGGCGGCGGTGGTGGACTCGCGGGGCTTGCGTCGGTGTGTTGGCGGCCGTCGGCTGTCGGTCGGGCGGACCGGCGGGATTGCCGCCGGGCAGCCGCGTCGGCTACTACGCTGCGCCCGGCGGAAGCGGCGCGGGCGACGGCAGTACGAGCCGTCCATGGGACCTCGCCACGGCGCTGGCGGGCGGGAACGGGATGGTGCAGCCGGGAGACACGATTTGGGTGCGCGGCGGCACCTACCCGGGGACCTTCACGAGCGCGCTGACCGGGACCTCGGCGGCGCCGATCGTGGTGCGCCGCTATCCAGGCGAGCGGGCCATCCTGGCCGGTGATGGCACGAGCAACACGCTGAAGATCGATGGCGCGTGGGCGTACTTCTGGGGGTTGGAAGTGCAGGTCTCGACGCCCGATCGTACCAATCCCCGGATGGATGCCGTGTACGTGCACTACACCGCGAACGTGAAGCTGATCAACCTCGCGGTACACGACGGCGGCACCGGGATCTATACCGAGCCCGGGGCGCCGGGGGTCGAGATCTACGGATGCGTCGTCTACAACAATGGTTGGCAGGCGGGCGCGGGCGACCGTGGCCACGGGCACGCGATCTACGTGAAGAACGACGCGGGTACGAAGCTGGTGCGCGAGAACGTGCTCTTCAACCAGTACGGGTTCGGCGTCCACGAATACAGTGATCTGGGTAGCGGCGGCCTCAACAATATCCGCGTGGAACGGAATATCTCGTTCGACAACGGTTCCCTCGCGCTTCCCGGCACGTCCGGGGCGGGGAACATGCAGATCGGGGGGGAAGAGCCGGTGAACAACAGCACCGTGCTCTCCAACATGACGTACTCTGCACCGAGCATGTCCGAGCTGAATGTGCGGTTCGGCTATGGCGGCGTGCGAAGCGGGAGTCTGGCGGTGAGCGGGAACTATATCGTCGGCGGGAATCCGGTCCTGACGGTCGAGGACTGGACTTCGTCGGTCGTGACCGGCGACACGCTGATCGGCGTGGACCAGGTTGTGATACTGACCGACTCGAATCTGGCCGGGCAGACATGGACCAGTAATCACTACTACCAGGACCCGCTTGCGGCGGCGTGGCGGTACCTGACCACGGACTACACGTTCAGCGGCTGGCAGGGAGCCACCGGACTTTCCGGAACGGACGTGGCGGTTGCCGGGACGCCGCTCGCCGCACGCGTAGCGGTGCAGCCAAACGTGTACGAGGCCGGCCGGGGCACCGTCGTTGTGTACAACTGGAGCCTGCAGCCTTCCGTGCCGGTGGATTTGTCGGGCGTGCTCCGGACGGGTGACCACTACGAGGTCCGCAGCGTCCAGGCGCTGTTCGGCGCGCCCGTAGCGAGCGGGACCTACGGCGGAGGCCGCATCGGCATTCCGATGACCCCGATCCTACCGCCGACGCCCGTCGGCCTCGCGAGCTCGCCGGCGCCGGTCACCGGGCCGGCGTTCGACGTATTCATCGTGACCCGCCTCGGATCCTAGTGCCGTTCCAACTCGTTTTGGGGTAACGAGGCTCGGCAAGTGCACTACACCTACGTCCTGCTAAGCCGACTCGATGGACGGCTCTACATAGGAGCCACGGGCAACCTACGTGAGCGCATGAAGCTTCACACGGACGGGCATGTTCGATCGACCGCGCATCGGAGGCCCCTCACGCTCGTCTATTACGAAGCGTGTCTCAGTGCTGACGACGCGTACCGACGCGAGCGTTACCTGAAGTCGGGAAGAGGTGGGCGTTACCTGAAGGCCCGCCTTGAGTCAACACTCGCCGACACTCGGGACCACAAGTTGGAACGGCACTAGCGGAGACGCTCGGCGATTCGCTCGGCGAGATGCTCGGCAAGCGGTAGCGCGCAAGTGAATGCGGGCGAGACGGCGTTGAGGACGTGGAAGGAGCGCTCGTCTCCTTCGTAGCGGAAGTCCATCTCCAACCGGCGCGCGCGAATGTCGAACAACTGGGCCCGAATTCCCGCGCGTCCCCAGCGCCGAAATCCCGCGGCCTGCACTCCGTCGGCGAGCAGTGCGGCACGGCGCACCAGGGCGCGTCGCCCGTAGTCGCGCAGCTCCGCTAGGGCGAGCCGGCGGAACCCGAAGTCGTTGCGGAGCAGTAGGCCCGTCTCCTGCGCCGCGATGCTCAGACATTCTCCGAGCTTGAAGTTCCCCCAGCCCTCGTAATGCTCGCGCCACAAGGCCGGTGTCGCCGTGGGGCCGATTTTCACGCCGCCGTCCACGCCGCGCGTGATGTGCACGCCGAGGAACGGATTCTCGAGGTTGGGGACGGGATAGATGTGGGTGCGCATGCGTGGGGCGCCGGGCTCGGCGAGGAGGTAGCGTCCGCGGAACGGCAGAATGCGGTACCGCTCGGAAAACCCATACTCGAGGGCGATCCGGTCTGCGTACAGCCCGGCGGTATTCACGAGGTATCCTGCCCCGATGGTCCCTGCGGACGTGACTGCGCCCCCGCGTCCGCGCGCCCGGTAGGCCGTTGGCCGGGGAGGTCGGCCGGTCCCGTAGTGACAACCAGCTTGCCGCAGCGGCTGAGCCGCAGGCCGCGCTCGCGGCAGTAGGCGGTGAGGCGCCGGTTGCCCTGGAGGGTGAGCCGTGCCTTGAGCGTGTCGGCCGTGTAGTAGAAGCCGGCATGCAGCACGCCGCTATTGCGGCTGCTCGCGTGGAGACCGCAGGCGGGCTCCTTCTCGAGCAGCGTGACGGAACAGTCCCCGTAGCGGCGTTTGAGCTCGAGGGCCAGGGTGAGGCCCACGATTCCCCCGCCCACGACCAGGAAGTCCGTGGTGGATGCCGCGGTCACGGGAAAGGGGCGGGGGGCGGGGGGGGGCCGCGCGACCTAGGCTCGCGCCAGCTCGCGTGGCGGTGCCCAGTCTCCGCTGCGGCGCCGGGGTGTCGTGAAGGTCTGCTTCAGCGCTTCGACGTTGTGGTAGGCAGGGTTGTGATAATCGCGCAGCGCGGGTTGGCCCCGGACGGCCGCGGCGACTTCTCGAATCCCGGCGGGGACGGTGAACTCGGGCTCGAATCCCAGTACCCGACGGATCTTCTCGAAGCTCACGCGGTAGTCGCGGGGGTCCGGAGCGTCCTTCTCGTGCACCACCTCGGTTCCTCGCACGATCTCCGCGACCATGTCCCCCAGCTCGGCGATCCGATGATTGAGGGCGTCGCCGCCCACATTGAAGATCTCGCCGGCGACGCGCTCGGCCGGCGCTTCGAGGGCAGCGATGAACGCGCGGGCGGCGTCGCGGCAGTGCACGTTCGGCCGCCACTGGTTGCCGCCGAAGATGGCGATCTTGCGATCCACCACCGCGCGGACGGTGAGCGTGTTCACGACCAGGTCGAACCGCATGCGAGGCGAGAGACCGAACACCGTCGAGAGCCGGAGCACGACCGGCTGCACCTCACCCGCACGATCGAACAGGATGTTCTCGCTCAGCACGCGCGTCCGCGCGTACAGGGAGACCGGTTTGAGAGAAGACTGTTCGGTCAGGACTCCCTGGCTGCTCGCCCCGTAAACGCTGCAGCTCGAGGCAAACACGAGGCGCCGCACCCGGTAGAAGTTGCACGCCTCGGCCAGCACCTTGGTCGCCGTGTAATTGAGGTTGATCGTCTCTTCGGGATCGAGGTTGCAGGCCGGATCGCCCACGATCGCCGCGAGGGCGAGCACGCCGTGCACGTCGCGCAACGCGCGGCTCACGTCCCGGCTGCTGCAGATATCGCCGGGCATGACCTCGAGCCGGGGGTGGCTGAACCCCTCGATGCCGGCACGGCCGTAGTCGAACCGGTCCAGGATGCGGACGTGGTACCCGCGCTCCAGCAGCATTCGTGTGAGGTGCGATCCGATGAACCCCGCGCCCCCGGTCACGAGCACGCGTCGGTGCTGGGTCATGCCACCTTGGTACTTGGGGGGCGCGAGCGTCGTGTCGAGCAGCTCGTGCAACATGACGCTTCCCGGTCGATGGACGTCACCACCCAGTACGAAGCGATCGATCCCACCGACGGTCCGGACGTGAATCCCGACGTCCTCGAGCTGGCGGACGAGGACCCGTACCACGTCGCGGTCCGCCGAGGGCATCGCCACGATCACCTCGCGCACCTGGTGGCGCTCGGCGAGGGCGAGCGCGTCGTTCAGCCCCCCGAGGACCGGCACGTCGTTCAGGACCGCGCCGAGCTTGGCGGAGTCGTCGTCGAGGAAGCCGACGAGCTCCACGCCGGGCGCCGCCCCCCGAGCGAGCTCGCGGCCGATGGAGAGACCGTGCTCGCCGGCACCGGCGATCAGTACCCGGCGCGATGCGGGGCGCGTTGCGCCCGACCGGCGTTCCCGCTGTTTCGCCTCGGCCACCGACCAGCGGCGCAGCATCCGGGCGCCGACGCACAGGAACAGCATCAGGAGCGCCGTCAGCAACAGCGTTGCTGACGAGAGATGCACGATTCCGAGCGAGCGCAGCCCGAACAACACGCCCAGCACGAGCGTCCCTGAGAGGCAGGTCACGATCGCTTCGGCCAGGCTCGTGTAGCGCCAGATCGTGCGGTAGCTGCCGCTCCACGCCTCGACCAGCACAAGGAGGAGCCCCACGAGCACGGCGAGCGTGGCAGTCGGATCCGTGCCGAAGACGCGAATTCCTTCGCCCAGCGCCACCGCGGCCACGACCGCGCCGGCGCCGCAGCAGAAATCCACCCCCGCTTTCACCAGGCGCCGGATCGTCGAGTCGCGCAGCACGGAGTCGAGCAGGCGGGCCGTCGACGCAAGGGCCCGCACCGGCCAGGCGAACCGATGGGCAAGTTGGTCCAGCTCGAGTTGGGTCGAGGTCATTCCAAACGCTGGTCTAGGGTTGTGAGCGCCGGCGCGGCGCGATGTCACTGTGTATATCAGGTCTCGTGCCGGGCCGCCCCTGTGCCGGCAGCGGCGTCAAGAGACCTAACTGAAAGCTCTACAGCTTGTTACCAGGGCTGGTCGGGAGGGACCGCGCACCGGCTAGGCTGCTTTGCCACACACCGGCCACACTTTAGTCACAATCGTGTGTCAGCCACGGTCGAGCGGTCGGGCTCATGGCAGGCAGCGCACGATATGCGGTCCGAGCGCGCTCGCGAGACGTGCCGGCATGCGCTTCCAGAGGCGTGGGCCCCAGGCCAGCGCGGGATCCTGCGGCGATGGAGTGGTGGTGCCGTTCCGAGAGGCGAGGTCGTACCACCAGAGCGGTTCATCACGCGCTCCCCAGCGATGCTTGAACTCGTGGGGACCGGAGCCCGGAGTCGAGCGCCCGAAGTTGAACGTTCGCACCCCCTCGAGGGCCGCGCGCTCGATGAAGGACCAATACAGCAGCGCATTGGGTCGGAGCTCCGGAGCGCTGGCGACTGCCGAGGCCCAGGTGACCTCGACCTCCTCCCCCCACCGCAGCGCGCAGCCGGCTGCGACCGGACGGCCGCCGTGATACGCGCAGCCGAACCACACGTCTTCCGGAAAGACTTCTGCGATCGTCTCGAAGAGGCGCCGGCCGTGGGTCGGCGTGCCGAGCTCGTGCATGTGCTGCTTGAACACCTCGAAGAACGGCCGGAGCTGATCCGGTCCGAAGCGCACCGTCACGCCGGCCCGGGCGGTGCGCCGCACGTAGTTCTTGAGCCGGGAGTTGAGGCCTTGCCACACGCGGTCCGGGGATCCCGCGGTGAGATCGAGCAGGACCGTGACCTTGCGGTGTGACGCCGGCAGCGCGATGGGGAGCGGGACGCGGCTCCTGAGCTCGAGCAGCTTGACCCGGTCCCGCTGCGCCAGACCCGTGGCGTGGGCCACGAGCGCCTGGACGCCCGCCTCGCTGCCCAAGGGGCCGCCGTAGTTGAGGAATGGCATGGACACGAGGTAATGGCCAAACAGCAGGCTGTTCACCCGCACCAGCGGCAGCACGCCCGCGAGCCGGCCGTCCGGGTCGCGGGCCCCGAGTAAGAAGCACTGGTGCCCGAGGGCGCGCGTCATGACGGTCTTCCATCCGAACAGATGACAATGGGTCCAGTGCGGCTGCGCCCGCACGAACCGATCCCACTCGGCGGAAGGACCCGCGAACTCCTGAACGTGCAAAGTCATCGTGCGGCCCACTCCCGGGTGGTTTGTCGGACGTAGAAGCGGTACAGCGCCGGCATCGTCTGCCGCGCGATCTCTTTCAGCTGACGTGCCAGCAAGGCTCGGCCCCAGCCACGGAAGCGGGCGAGTTCCGCCGTCCTTGCCGGGGGCGTCGTGGTTTTCGGCCCGAAGCGGCCCAGGATCCAGCACCCGTCCACCCGCCGTGGCCGCGTCCACGGCTCCGAGGTGAACAGGGAGCGCAGGCCGGCGCCGGCCGCCGAGTGCAATACCGCGGGCGAGATATCGCCTCCAGGGACGGAAGCGACGGAGCAGGGCTCGCCCAGCAGATCGGCCAGGATGTCACAGCTCGTGCGCCACTCCTCGGTCATGTGTTGAGGTGTCTGGTCCCGAAAGATGTCCGGGTGCGTGTGGGAATGGCTGCCGATGACGTGCCCGGCGCTCCGGATGTATCGGATCTCGCTTCGGTCGAGGAAGCCGCGCGAGCCGATGAGGTTCGTCACGATGAAGAAGTGGCCCTTCCACCCGCGCCGCGACAGCTCGTCGCTCACGTAGAGCGCGCTCTTCCCGCCGTCATCGAACGTGAGGAGCACGTGCCGACCGGGGCGCTCCAAATCCATCTCGAGCACCAGCTCGGGGATCAGCTGCGCCGCGCCGATCGACGCGAGGTGCTGTGCGAAGGCAAGGCGCGTGTGCTTGTACGGCAGGGCCGCGGGGCGCTGGAACCCGGATGCCCTGGGGTCGTCGGTCACTTCGTGGAATGCGAACGTCGCGAGCTCGGGTCCCGGTTTCACGTGTGCGTCTCCGTCTAACGGGACAGCGAGAAGCCGGCTGCGCGCGGCCGGCGCCAGCCGAAGACGTGATCGCCGACCCCCCGCAGGAAGCCGAGACCGTAGCTGCCATGCAGCACGACGAAGACAGCCGCGAGTCCAAGGCCGCACCGTGCCCCATGCTGTAGTGCCGCCCGGATCGAGCACGCGAGGACGGCCACGGTATAGCCGCCGGCGATAGCCGCGAACGCGACGCGCGCGACCGGCCATGCGAGCCCCAGCAACCCGGTGGCGACGAGGGCCGTCAGGAGGAACGCGGGGGCGAGCTGGCGCGCGGTCATGATCTTGCCGAGCTTCTTCGCGACGAGGGGCTTGAAGTACCCGTACTGGTAGAACATGCGCCCGAGCTGCCGCAGCGTGCGGCGGGCGTAATACGAGCACACGACCTCGGGGACGAGCAGGATACGCCCGCCGTGCTTGAAGAGGCGCAGGTCGAATTCGTCGTCCTGGTTGCGCACCAGATCTTCGTCGAACAGCCCGATCCGGTCGAAGACTTCGCGGCGATAGCATCCGAAGGAGACCGCGTCGGCCCACCGGCGCTGCCGCGAGCCGATGCGGAAATAGGCGTTCCCCACGCCGAACGGGTGCGAGAGCCCGAGCGCGATGGCGCGCGCGATCGGGGTCTCGTCGGCCGGGAGCGTCTCGATCACGCCACCCACGCAGTCGGCGCCGCTCTCGTCGAGGGCCTCCACCAGACGCGTGACGTAGTCGCGTGGGTACTCGACGTGCGCGTCCATGCGCATGACGACGTCACCTTGGGCGGCCCGGACGCCCAGGTTCAACGCAACCGGCGTGATCTGCTTCGGGTTATCGATCAAGCGCACCGCGGGGTAGCGTGCGGCGTATGCGGCGACGATCTCGCGCGTGCGGTCGTCGCTCCGGCCGTCCACGACGAGCACCTCCATCCGGTCCGGCGGGTAATCGCCGTCCAGGACCGACTGGAGGCAGCGGCCGACGTGCTGCGCTTCATTGCGGCACGGCACGATGATCGAGACGAATGCCTTGGTGGGGGC
>WNFW01002831.1_pt1 | contig 11959 bp, 12 predicted proteins | sample 5400131 | NCBI WGS metagenome assembly WNFW01 (sample SAMN13153362, study PRJNA577476) | soil metagenome | isolation source: 20 cm soil or saprolite under grassland replicate 1 | place: USA:California | collected 2016-06-15
TCCCCTCAAATGCTACGGTGGACACCCGCTGAACCATGCCGCCCCCTGCCTCGATCAAGGGTAGCGTAACACCGTGGCAAGCGCAAGAACATTAAGGGAACAGAGGGTGGCGCGGTCGCCCCCGGGGGCAAATCGCAGCGGCGGCCCCGATCGAATGATGGACCGCAGTAAGCTTAAGGTTAAGCGCAGCTTGCCGCGGCGGCGGACTGCTTTGTCGGCTAAACATAATGGGTTATTATTCAAGTACGCGCGGTAACTCATCCGCGCTTACTCGGGCAATTACTTTCAGAGAGAGAATTTAGACGCCCAGGAGATCGAGATGCTGCACCGAATGACAACAATGTTGTCAGCGGTCGTCGTTGGGCTTGTTGCAGCCCCGGTATTGAGCGCCGCGTTTCCCACATCGGCCCAGGCAGCCGAGAGTTGCCTCGCCCGGCCAAACGGCAGCGCGGCCAGTGGAAGCCATTGGCATTATCGAATAAACCGTGTCACCCATCGAAAATGCTGGATGCTTGGCAACGAGGAAGCGCCTGCTCGAAACGTTACCCTGCCGGGATGGTCTGAAGTTACGAGATTGTTTGAGGCAAAAAGCCCGAACCAACCCGCGGAAAAAGAGACCGCTATAACTGAGACAACGGCAAAAGAAACGACGGTCGGCTGCATCGCCGCGCCGAACGGTCAGGCCCCTCGGGGCAGTCGCTGGGCCTACCGCTGGGACACCACGACCGGTCAAAGATGCTGGCACCTGAGGACCCCATTCGCCACAGCGCAGACCATCAAAATCCGGACCGATAAGGCGGAAGTCGCCAAGATCGACCGCGCCGCTTCTGCGCGATCAGCCGAATCCGAACCGCAGATCACCCCCAAAGCGCCGGCAGCCGTCCTTCCACCAGCCGTCGGGGACGCCAGAGCAGAACTCCCGGATGCCGACCGCCGGGATACAGACCCCCTCGATGCAAAACGCCTCGATGAAGCCGTCGAACCTCTCCGGCGGATCGGCGCAATATCGCAATCAGGGCGGCTTGCCGCAGAGGGGGCGAAAGCGAGTTGGGAGACGTTCGAGTCGCGCTGGTTCAATTTGCCGGATCGTGTCGCCTCAAGGGGGGACCGGCTGCCAAGCCCGGCGAACCATTCCAGAACAAGTCAACCCGTTCCGTCCGTCGCCGACGAAGTCACGAATGCCATCAAGGCCGAGCCGTCGCTTGACGTGGCCTCGGTGGTTTTCCTCGTCTCGCTCGGCGGCGCGCTATTGCTGTTTGGTTTGATGGGCCGCTCATTTCTATATGTAACCTCGCCGTGGGCGCGACCGGGGGGGAAGCCTTTCGACATTGCCGAGGTTGACGATCCATCGAACCCGCCCCCGCCGACCAGCGACGGCCAGCTCGCAGTCGATGCCCTGCTTGAGTTGGCCGGTGCCGGACAAACCGATCCCGATTCGTCGCGCGGGCAGCGCCGGACCGGAACCGACCGGCGCCGAGCGGACCCGTTCGCGGGCCCCGGAAACCATCTGATCGGGTAATCCCAAAGCGTTGGCCATGGCTGCCGCGACGCCAACGCCAGGTGAAGACAAGAACGTCAGGGCGATAGGCATGCCGATACATCGGGGTGCCGGCCGGCCGTCACCTTGGGTTTGATCTCGGCAAGCTGGACCAGCTCCGAGATCACGCGCGCAAAGCCCAGCCGCTGCTCGTCGATGTCTTTGCGCCGGGTGACGTAGGTTGGATGGTGGGCGGCAAGGTCGCCGACATAATCGATCTTCCCCATCACCGCGCCGGCGCCGCGGGCGAGCTTGAGGTGACGGTTCGAGGAGGCCAGCCCGATGATGTCGGCGAACGCCCGGTAGTCGCCGGAGGCATCCCTGATGACGTCGCCTTTGGCGGCTCTCTCGAACGCCAGCAGCAACATGCACTCCAGCAACCGCCGGCACATCACGGCGCAGGCATCATAGAAACCGCTTTGGTAGGTGCCGTTGATCTGGACCACCAGGGATTCCAGATACGGCCGGGTATTTTCGAACAGGCCTGCGGGAATGATATGCTGGTCGATCTTCGGCGCGGCCGCCGTTTCCGTTATTTCATTGTAGCGCGATGAGAGCCGGGACTTGCTGGCAACGCGAAGCCGCACGGTGCCCATCTCCTTGCCTCTCATCACGTCGCGGTTGGTGAGCAGCAGTCTTCCGAGACGTGTGACGTTGACGCGCCGGCGAAGCGACAGGTCGTGCATCAACTCGGCCAGGAAAGCCGGACGCAGCTCCGGTCTTCCCTCCTCCTGATCAAAGTACCAAAGCAGCGCGATGGCGTAGCCGACCTCTGTCAGGCCGAGCCTCGAGATGCCGTCAGCAAAGCAAACAAGACTACTTTTCATCACCAGCGAAGCGCCATTTCTCAAATTCGGGGCCGGCCTTGTTCTGAATGAACCTTGCCCGTCAATCCAAAAGCGACTGGAGCCCCGCTGACGGCGCCAACTACAAACACATCCGATCTACCGGTCAGCCCGAGGTCGTGGCGGCTTCGAGGCTGATCCGTAACGGCACACACAAATCGTCTCAGATGAACGAGACACCTTGGAGGGAATTCAATTCCGCTCGATCTTGGCAGGGTTGAAAAAAATTTTCAGGAAGTGCCGATGAAATTTGAGTGATTCTAGATTTGAGGAATTCTAGAAATGCCGGCGTTCGAAAATAACGACGGCTTCGACTGGGGCGATACGATATCCGGAAATGTCGTGGCGCGTTGTCGCAGTCGTCAGGCACCATCGAAAAAGACGCAGTGCAAAACAGGAAAAAGCAGTTGTTGGCGATCAGCCATACCAGCTGATGTGGCTCAGCAAGCTTCGTGCCCGTCCGTGTCGCTCGGGCCAAGCCAAAATAATGTTCATCGCTAGGCGCTCGAAGCTAACGGACCGGCCCGCGTCGGGGCTAGCGCAACGCGATGCGGATCAGCCTTGGCGCTTGGCTTCGATCGCGTCCCAGATTTTTGCGGCGACGTCCGGCCCGCCGAGCCGGGCGATGGCGCGTATGCCGGTCGGCGAGGTCACGTTGATCTCGGTGAGGTTGCCGTCGATGACGTCGATGCCGACGAACAACAACCCGCGCTCGCGCAATGCCGGCCCCAGTGCCGCACAGATTTCGCGTTCGCGCGGCGTGAGATCGGTGGCCTGGGCCGCGCCGCCGCGGACCATGTTGGAGCGCAGATCGTCCGCCGCCGGCACCCGGTTGACCGCGCCGGCGAATTCGCCCTCGACCAGGAGGATGCGCTTGTCGCCGTGCTTGACCTCGGGAAGAAAGCGCTGGATCACCCAGGGTTCGCGAAACGTCACCGAGAACATGTCGAACAGCGAGCCGAAATTCATGTCCTGCGGCATGATGCGAAACACCGCCGCACCGCCATGGCCGTGCAGCGGTTTCATCACCACCGCGCCGTGCTCGTCGCGGAACGAGTTGATCTCGTCGAGGTCGCGCGAGATCAGCGTCGGCGGCATCAGCTGCGGAAAATCCAGCACGAACACCTTTTCGGGCGCGTTGCGCACCCCGGCGGGATTATTGACCACCAGCGTCTTGGGGTGGATCCGCTCCAGCAGATGCGTCGAGGTGATATAGGCAAGGTCGAACGGCGGATCTTGCCGCAGCAGGATGACGTCGAATGCCGTGAGCGGTTGGCGCCGCGGCTCGCCCAGCGTGAAATGGTCGCCGGCCTCGTCCCGCACGGTGAGCAGTTGCACCGGCGCGATCAGCTCTTCGCCGCGCAACGAGAGCTTGTCCGGGGTGTAATAAGACAATCCATGGCCGCGCTTCTGCGCTTCCAGCAGCAGCGCGAAGGTTGAATCGCCGTTGATGTTGATACGCGCGATGGGGTCCATCTGAACGGCGACATTCAATTTCATGGTGTTGATCCGAAAAGGGGGCCTTGCGAGGGATGGTTGTCAGGTGCTGGCGTCGAACGCCGCTAACAGATGGCGCGGCAAGTGCCGCGGCGCAATCAGCATGGCGTCAAAACGGAGCTCAAATTCGGCATGTTCGGGATGCGCCATCAGCCAGGCCTGCGCTGCTTCGATGATGCGCTGCTGCTGGCGCGCCGTCACCGCATAGGCGGCGTCGTCCAGACTGGCGCGGGCCTTGACCTCGACAAAGGCCAGCAGGTTGCGGCGGCGCGCCACGATGTCGATCTCGCCATAGGGTGTGCGAAAGCGCTTGGCCAGGATGCGATAGCCCTTGGCCATCAGAAAAACGGCGGCGCGGGCTTCGGCGGAGAGGCCGGTTCGAAACGCCGCGACCCGCGCAGGCGCCGCCGTTGTCACCTGACTTGCGACGGGCAGGGTGTCGTCAGTCTTTGCCATCTTCGCCTTCCGCCTCGGCCGCTTTGTCAGTCTCTTGGGCAAGTTCAAGCGCGCGGGCATAGATCTCGCGCCGCGGCCGGCCCGACAGCTCGACCGCGTGCGCTACCGCATCCTTCACGCTGTCGCGCCTGAGCGACGACCGCAGCAAATCGTCCAGTTCATTCTCGGCCATGACCTGCGCGCCCGCCGCCGGCGGGCCGATCACCAGCACGAATTCGCCACGCGTCTCCAGCGTCTCCGTCGATCGCGCCAGTTCGGACACCGGCGCGCGGCGGACCTCTTCATGGATCTTCGTCATCTCGCGGCAAATAGCTGCATCGCGCCCGCCCATGATTTCAGCGAGGTCGGCCAGCGTGTCCCGCACGCGGTTGCCCGATTCGAACATCACCAGCGTCGCGTCGATGCGGGCGAGTTCCGTCAGCCGGGTCCGACGTGCGATCTCCTTGGCAGGGAGAAAGCCTTCGAAGAAAAACCTGTCGGTCGGTAAGGCGGCGACAGCGAGCGCCGTCAGCACCGATGATGGCCCCGGCAACGCGATCACTTGAAAACCCGCTGCGCGGACTTCACGCACCAGCTTGAAGCCGGGATCGGAAATCAGCGGCGTGCCGGCATCGGAGACCAGCGCAATGGAAGCGCCCTGCCCCAGCCGTTGCAGAATCTTCGGCCGCGCCAGCGCGGCGTTGTGCTCGTGATAGGGTTTGAGCAGCGCTTCGATCGCATAGCGCTCGGTCAGCCGGCGGGTGATGCGGGTGTCTTCACAGGCAATGATGTCGACGCCGGCCAGCGTTTCCAGCGCGCGCACGGTGATGTCGCCGAGATTGCCGATCGGCGTCGCCACCAGATGAAGACCGGGGAGCGCTTTCGGCGCGGTCAGGATGTGGCCGCCCACGCAAAAGGTTCGGGACAAGGCCCCCGCCACCCCTTCAGTTGTATTTGTGGAAGCCGCTTTTGCGCGCATAATGGCAATCTAGAGCATGATCCGGAAAAGTGGACACCGGTTTTCCGAAAAAGATCATGCTCAAACAAGAAGATGACCGATGAGCATTATTCAATTCGGTTGAACAATGCCCTAGAGGTGACACACCATTTACATCATCATTGTGGTGCGGCGGTATATGTGCCGCACCATGGTGAGGGAACCGACTCCTGCAACCGGAGTCGGTGCCGGAAGCGGTAATGCATTTGTTTTAGTTAACAATTCGCCGACAATGTGCATGAGTCCGCCGTCCTGACAATCGGGAGGCGAAATTCTGGCCGATTCTCCCGGTCTACAGATCCGGTCAACAGATAGAGATACGATGGTGGGTCCACTCAATTCCAAGTCTCCGCCTGCCAAGTCTGCGGTTGCGAAGTCTCCGGTTGCGAACTCTCCGGCCACCAGGTTTGGGCCGTCGGGGACGACCCGGCGGACCGCTATCGGCCTGATTCTCGGTGCGCCCCTGCTTGGGGCGTGCGCCGGCGCTTCCAATCCCTTCAATTCACTGGCCGGCCCCGGAGGCCCGACCGAGCAGCCGGTCGCGGTTGGAACCGGCCAGGTCAAGGTGGGATTGATCCTGCCGCTGTCGGCCAGCGGCAATGCCGCCGTGGCGGCGCAATCGATGAAGAATGCCGCCGAGATGGCGCTGGCGGAATTCCAGAATCCGAACATCCAGCTCCTGATCAAGGACGACGCCGGCACCGCGCAAGCGGCCCAGCAGGCAACCCAGCAGGCGCTCGACGAAGGCGCCGAGATCATGCTGGGACCGCTGTTCGCGTTGTCGGTTCCGGCGACGGCGCAGCTGACGCGCGCGCGGAGCGTATCGGTGATCGCGTTTTCCACCGATTCGAGCATCGCCGGCCGGGGCGTCTATCTCATGAGCTTCCTGCCGGAGTCCGACGTCAACCGGATCGTTGACTACGCCGCCTCGACCGGCAAGCGATCGTTCGCGGCGCTACTGCCCGACAATGCCTATGGCAATGTGGTGGAGGCGACGTTCAAGCAGGCCGTCGGCCGCAAGGGCGGGCGCATCGTTGCGTTCGAAAAATACGGCGCCGACCGCGCCACCGCGGCACGCACCGTGGCGCAGTCGCTCAACCAGGCCGATGCGCTGTTTCTGGCGGACGACGGCGATTCGGTGCTGGCGGCCGCCGACGCACTGACCGCGGCCGGAGCCAATCTGAGAAATATCCAGCTGCTCGGCACCGGCCTGTGGGACAATCCACGCGTGTTCGCGAGCCCGGCATTGCAGGGCGGGCTTTATGCAGCGCCGGATCCGGGCGGGTTCCGCAGTTTCTCAGGCCGCTACCGCGCCAAGTTCGGCGCCGATCCGGTACGCACCGCGACGCTGGCCTATGACGCGGTCGCGCTTGTCGCGGCACTGGCGAAAGCGCGTGGCGGGCAGCGGTTTTCGCCCGAGGTGCTGATCAACCCGTCCGGCTTTGCCGGCATCGACGGACTGTTTCGATTCCGCGCTGACGGCAGCAATGAGCGCGGCCTCGCGGTGATGAAGGTGGCATCTGGCGGCGGCCAGCCGGTCACCGGTTCGCCGAAGAGTTTTGGGGCTTGATATTCCCACGAGTCGCCCCTGGAACGCAGGGACCCACAGCCACCGGCTTTGCTGAGAGCAGAAGGTATCTGCCACATCGCCTAAACGAGAGGCCGCGGCGTATGGGTCCCTGCGTTCCGCGAGGACGGCTCGTGGAGAGACTGCGCCGCCAAATCCGCCACCACGGCATCGAGCACCGGAAATCCGGCTTGCGTCACGCGCAGCCGTCCGCTGGTGTCGACGGTGATGGCGCCCTCTTCGCGCAGCACTGCGATGCGGCGGGGATCGAGCGCGCGGCCCGATAGCGCCGCGTAGCGTCCGGGATCGATGCCCTCAGCGAGCCGCAATCCCATCAGCAAAAATTCGTCGGCGCGCTCCTCGCTGTTGAGATGATCGTCGGTGACGACACCGTGGCCGTTGGCCTCGACCCGCATCAGCCAGGCCTCGGGGCGCTTTTCGGTTGCGATCGCGTGCCTGACGCCGTTGATATCAAGCCGGCCATGGGCGCCCGGACCGATCCCGGCATATTCCTCCCCGCGCCAGTACACCAGATTATGCCGGCACTCTGCACCGGCCCGTGCGTGATTGGAAATCTCGTAAGATGGCAGTCCATGCGCCGCACACACCTCCTGCGTGACGTCATACAGCGCCCGCGCGGTCGCCTCGTCCGGCGTCTGCAGTTTGCCGGCGGCGTGCAGGCCGAAGAACGGCGTGCCTTCTTCGATCGTGAGCTGATAGAGCGACAGATGCTCGGCCGCTTCCGAGATCGCGAGTTTTAGTTCGTCGGCCCACATCTTTGGCGTCTGGTCGGGGCGGGCATAGATCAGATCGAAGGAGTAACGGTCGAACGCGCTGCGCGCGATCGCAACCGCATCGAGTGCTTCACGCGCGGTGTGCAGACGGCCCAGCGCCTTCAACGAAACGTCGTCCAGTGCCTGCACGCCGAGCGACACCCGGTTGACGCCGGCCGAACGATAGCCGGCAAACCGCGCCGCCTCGACGCTGCTGGGGTTGGCTTCCAGCGTCACTTCCGCGTCGGGCGTCACGCGCCAATGCTTTGCGATCGCATCCAAAATCGCGCCGACCGTTTGCGGCTTCATCAAGGACGGCGTGCCACCGCCGAGAAAAATCGACGATACCTGCCGGCCAGGGGCGCGCGCGGCTGACGTCTCGATCTCGCGCGCAAAGGCACGCGAGAATCGCTCTTCGTCAACCGGCGCATGCCGGACATGGCTATTGAAGTCGCAATACGGGCATTTCGACAGGCAGAACGGCCAGTGCACATAGACGCCGAAGGCATCGCTTTTTCCCTCCCCCGCCTGCGCAAGAGAGCCCGTCCCCGACTTGACCGGAGGGTTAGGGAGGGGGCTCTCAGCGCCGGTCAAGGCAGATCTCCGCGAGCTTGACGAAGGCACGGGCGCGGTGCGACAGCCCCAGACCCAGCGGCGGCATGCCATGTTTCTCGATGCTGGTCATTTCGCCGAAGGTACGCCCATATCCATCCGGCAGGAACATCGGATCGTAGCCGAAACCGGACGTGCCGCGCGGCGGCCATACCAGCGTGCCGTCGGCGCGGGCCTCGACTTCTTCGATATGATCGTCGGGCCACGCCACGCATAGGGCTGAAACGAAGTGCGCGCTTCGTTGCGGAGGCTGCGTCGCGCCGCGCTCCTGCAGCAGGCGTTCGACCCGCGCCATCGCGACGGAAAAATCCTTGTTCGGACCGGCCCACCGCGCCGAGAAAATCCCGGGCGCGCCATCCAGCGCATCGACCACCAGTCCGGAATCGTCGGCAAATGCCGGCAGCTGTGCGGCGTTCGCCGCGGCGACCGCCTTGAGTTTGGCATTGTCGCGAAAGCTGGCGCCGGTCTCGTCGGGTTCGCCAAGGCCGAGCTCGCCGGCCGATATCGCCTCCACCCCGTGCGGCGCCAGCAATTCCTGCATCTCGGCAAGCTTGCCGGGATTGTGGGTCGCGATCACGAGCTTGCCGGTGATTAGACGATGCATGCGTCGGTCTATGCCACTGCCAGCTTCTGCAGGTCTACCAGCCGCGCCACGCCCTTGCGCGCCAGCGCCATCAGCGCCAGGAATTCATCCTGCGAGAACGGCGTCTTTTCGGCGGTGCCCTGCACCTCGATGATGCGGCCATCGCCGGTCATCACAAAATTGGCGTCGGTATCGGCCTCGGAGTCCTCGGCGTAATCAAGATCGAGCACCGGCGTGCCGCCATAGATGCCGCAGGAAATCGCCGCCACATTGTCGCGCAGCACGTTGGCCTTCACCATGTTGCGGGCTTTCATCCAGCCGATGCAGTCGGCCAATGCGACCCATGCGCCTGTGATCGAGGCGGTGCGGGTGCCGCCATCGGCCTGCAGCACATCGCAGTCGACGGTGATCTGGCGCTCGCCGAGCGCTTCGAGGTCGAGCGTGGCGCGGAGCGAGCGGCCGATCAGGCGCTGGATTTCGACGGTACGGCCATTTTGCTTGCCGGCGGAGGCCTCGCGCCGGGTGCGCTCCAGGGTGGCGCGCGGCAGCATGCCGTATTCGGCGGTGACCCAGCCCCTGCCCTGGCCCTTGAGCCAGGGCGGCAGCCGCTCTTCCAGCGTCGCGGTGACCAGCACATGGGTGTCGCCGAATTTAACCATACAGGAACCTTCGGCGTATTTGACTACGCCGCGTTCCAGCGACACGGCACGCAGCTCATCCGGCGCACGGCGGCTTGGCCGCATGGGAAATCCTCCAGAAAGTCTTAAAAAGCGATTGGCTCGCGGAGCTTGTAGGAGGGGGAAGCGGCAGCGGCAAGGCCCTTGGGTGACCCCCGACTGCACCTCGACTGTTCCTTGGCTGTTCCTTTACTGTTCCGTGGCGGTCCATTTCGGCCACGCGTTCGCCCAAAGCCTGCTTGTAACCGGCCGCCGAGATCGACAAATTAGGGGCTGCTGTATGGAGTATCCGGTGGCCCACCACGAACCGATTGGTTTGATCGCGCCGAACACAGGGCTTGCGCAGCTCAACGAGCGCTCGCGGGACATATTCCGACAAATCGTGGAGAGTTATCTCGCGACCGGCGAGCCCGTCGGCTCGCGCAATATCTCGCGCCTGATCGCGGTGCCGCTGTCGCCGGCCTCGGTGCGGAACGTGATGTCCGATCTCGAGCAGCTGGGGCTGATCTATGCCCCGCATACCTCGGCCGGCCGGCTGCCGACCGAACTGGGTTTGCGTTTCTTCGTCGATGCCCTGATGCAGCTCGGCGATCTCACCGAGGCGGAACGGCAGTCGATCCAGAGCCAGCTTGCCTCCGTCGGCAAGGCGCAATCGGTCGAGGCCGCGCTTGGCGAAGCCTTGACGCGGCTATCCGGCCTGACCCGGGCCGCAGCGGTGGTGCTGACCGCCAAATCCAACTCGCGGCTGAAGCATATCGAATTCGTGCGGCTGGAGCCGGAGCGGGCGCTGGTGGTGCTGGTCGGGGAAGACGGCCAGGTCGAGAACCGCGTGCTGGCGTTGCCGCCCGGCGTTCCGTCGTCGGCGCTCACGGAAGCGACCAATTTTCTCAACGCGCGGATCCGGGGCAGGACGCTCGCCGAAGCGCGGCTCGAGCTCGAAACCGCTTTGGCGCAAAATCGCGCCGAACTCGATCAACTGACGCAGAAGGTGATCGCCGCCGGGATCGCGAGCTGGTCCGGTGGCGAGAGCGATGACCGCCAGCTGATCGTGCGTGGCCACGCCAATCTCCTGGAAGATTTGCATGCGATGGAAGATCTCGAGCGGGTCAGATTGCTGTTCGACGATCTCGAAACCAAGCGTGGCGTGATCGATCTGTTGGGACGGGCCGAACGCGCCGAGGGCGTCCGGATTTTCATCGGATCGGAAAACAAGCTGTTTTCGCTCTCGGGCTCTGCCACCATCATCGCGCCCTACAGCGATGCCGCGGGCCATATTGTCGGCGTTCTCGGCGTGATCGGGCCGACACGGCTTAACTATGCGAGGGTGATTCCGACGGTGGACTATGCCGCGCGCATCGTCAGCCGGATGCTGGGCGGATGATGTTGCCCTTATGGTGTTCTATCCTTTGTTTTGACGCGTTTTCTTCACGCGAACCGGTGCCCACTCCGCTTGAAAACGCTATGAGCGCTTGATTTCCTGCGCCTAAAGCACGATATCCCGCCCGTCAACCGCCATCCATCCCCGCGATTTCTCAAGAAGGCAGTCTATGACCGATCCCGACCGGCAGAAGGATGATCCGGTGAACCCGGCGCAAGCCCCCGAGCCCGTGGTTTCCAAGCCATACATCATGCCCGATGAACCCGAAGAGGGGTCGGCCGAAGCGTTGGCGAAGGAGGCCGCGGAAGCGCGCGACAAGATGCTGCGCACGCTGGCGGAAATGGAAAACCTGCGCAAGCGCACCAGCCGCGAAGTGGCCGATGCCCGGATCTATGGCATTACCGGTTTCGCGCGCGACGTGCTCGATATCGCCGACAATCTGCAACGCGCGCTCGATGCGGTTCCGGCCGATACCCGGGCCGCCGCCGATCCCGGCCTGAAAGCACTGATCGAAGGCGTCGAACTGACCGAGCGCTCGCTGCTCAACACGCTGGAGAAAAACGGCGTCAGGAAGTTCGATCCCTCGGGCGAGAAATTCGATCCGAATTTTCAGCAGGCGATGTACGAGGTCCCCGACCCCTCGGTGCCCGCGGGAACGGTGGTGCAGGTCGTGCAGGCCGGCTACATGATCGGCGAGCGCGTGCTGCGACCGGCGCTGGTCGCGGTCTCCAAAGGCGGCGCCAAGCCGGGAACACCGGCCAACGGCAACCAGCCGGACAACGCGGCCTGAGAGCCGACGGTCGCGCCCCACGGTGATCAGATTTCACGATTGGAGTTAAGGCTATCCGCGCGGCTGAATGCCGTCGCGCACGGCGCGGAAGCGCGGGAAGGCTTTGGTCCATTCCGCGCGCGGGGCGCTTCCGATGATGCGCAACGTGCTCGCGCCACCGAAGCGCAGCCATTGCACCACGGTGACGGCGGTATTGTCCTTGCCGCTGGTCGCATCGATGCGCGTTTCATAGCCGGGCATGCCGTCGATGCGAACCGGTTCGGACATC
>WNFW01010443.1_pt1 | contig 11959 bp, 5 predicted proteins | sample 5400131 | NCBI WGS metagenome assembly WNFW01 (sample SAMN13153362, study PRJNA577476) | soil metagenome | isolation source: 20 cm soil or saprolite under grassland replicate 1 | place: USA:California | collected 2016-06-15
TGACATCCTGAACAAGCTGGGGCTACTGCCGCTGTTTTCTCAGCCGCCCACCTGGGCGCCAGGCGTTTGTAGCAAGTGAAGTCAGCAGCAAGGCTTGCAACTCAATGACTTACGCTTGGGGCAAAGGGAAGTTAGGCTATCAATGCTTCCAGGGTTGCCGATTGCACGCTAATGACGCATTCAGAAGAAATTCGCTGCCATATCCGGAAATAGCCTCACGAGAGCTTTGGCCGGCGTCGTTGCCTTAAGAGGGTATCGCTTTGGCGGGGGGCGCTTTGCGAGCCTCCTCCCGCTAATCGGGCTGTTTAGCCAGTGGGTAAGAAACTTCCGTTACGGCAATTCGAGCAAGACCGTCGTATCCAGTAGAGTCGTCGGCGCCAGGTCGAAACCAGCGAAGTAAGCCTTATTCGTCAGCACGTCGCCGGATGTGGCCCCTGGCGAAACCTGCACGGTGAAGCTGACGCTGCCAATCGAGTTTGCTGCCAAGCTCGGCAGTTTCCAAATGATCTTGTGAGATGCGGGAGTGAAAGTACCGCCACCGGTTGCGGCGACAAACGAGAGATTGTCCGGAAGATCATTGTCAATTTCACAGCCGATATCCCCTGTGTCGCCCGTGCCGTAGGTCACCAGGTAGGTTAGAAGGCTGCCCGGCGTAGCGATGCCCGACCCGATGATTCGCAGGTCGTCATCCTGACAACCGGTTCCACCACCGCCGGTACCACCGCCTCCGGTTCCGCTTGTGCCGCCGCTGGCAGAGCCTGTGCTGGAGAAGCCCTGCACTTCAGTAACCCGGATGCGATCGCCTTGGGTTGAATTGCCGGTGGTGCAGTCGCTGTTGTTCGCTGGGTCGCTATCCTGAACACCTTGGAAGCCGGGGCCGCCCTGACACTGATTGGTAAGCGCAACCAGGCGTAGGTGCGTCGCCGTAGTCGCCGCAGGTAGCGTGAACGACCGCAGGATCAGGTCCGGAGCCGCGGGCCGAGGGATTGCCCCTGGGAAAGCATCGGGCGCGCTAGTGAACACCGGCGTGAAGGTGGCTCCGTTCATCGAAGCCTCCAGTCGGAACTGCCGCAGGGCTGTAAAGCGGTTCTGCCCCGGCCGGAGCATCGCCGAGACATTTACCTGTCGGATAGTTTTCGGCCCCGCAAAGTGAATGGTGATCGACTGCGGGCTGGAGAGTTGTCCTGTGCCGCTCCAGTCCGTGTTCTCCGTATCGTCGATGGCGTTGGAGGCGGCATCGCTCGCGTCACCTGAAAGCGTGCTCGACGCGGTAGCCGTGGCCCCCTTGCTGTTCGAGGCCAAATTCGTAGGCATCGAGATGGTTAGCGTGGCCACCTGGTTCGCGAGCAGCGTCCGCATGAACCGGAACATCCCGTAACCGGGAGCCTGAGCCACGAAGTCATAGGTGCCAGGCACGAACTTTGCCGTGTTCGGCAGAGTCGTGGTTGAGTCGGTGTCAGCGATGGGCACCCCGCGAGCCTCGTACTGACCAACGTAAATCTTCGCGTTCACGTGGGCGCTACCTTCGTTGGAAGCCACGGCGTTGAAGCTAATCGTCGCGCTGGGCTCCTTGGGTGACTCAAAGCTCGGTGTTGGGTTGGAATCCTGGTTCGTATTGCTGGAGGCGCTGGTGCCCATGCCACGGCGGGCGAAGACTCTCCAAAGCTCAGTCTGATTGGCACCACCGAAGCGCGTCATGTCTGCCGCAAGGTAGGCGTCGCGGGCGTCCAGCATGCTCGCGGCGGCCGGCACGAGCAACCACGCGTCATAGACGATCTGGATCCACCGTCGGTTGCCGGGGCACATGTTCGCCGGCAATTTGCCATCCGCGCAGTCGCGTTGCAACTGCGCGCTCGATGCCGGGAACGAAGCGTTGTACTTCGCGACCAAGGCTTGGCGGATGTCGAAGTTCACAAGGTTCCAAATCTCACCATCAGAATGCACCTCGGGGCCGGGCACGTCGTAACCGAGATCGCTGTAGTTCAATGGCCCGCTGTTGAGTCCGTAATTCCGGATGCCCTTCAGTTTATTGCCCGTGACGTAGGCACCCACGGAGAAGGGATTCTCACCATTGGTCGGCACAAACTTGTACTCGTTGAGGTACTCGACTGCATCGAGGTCCGACCAAGACTCCCCCATCGATCCGGCCTGGTAGCCGGTCAGGTTGGCGTCGGGCCCGGCCACCATCCGGTTGGAGATCAGGTGCGTGTACTCGTGACCGATCACCGACATGTCGTAGTCACCGTCGACGCACGGCGAATAAAAGGCAGCGGCGATCGGCTGCCACAGATACATGTTCGTAATCGGCGGGATGCCGTCGTTGAGCGTGATCTGGTTTGCGTTATCGCGCCCAAGTAAGCTCGGCTGTCCGCCAGTGGCACCGCCGGCTTGGGCGTCTCCGAGCTCGGGATCCTTCTCGCGATCAGGTCCCGTGTTGCCAAAATTGCTGTCCTGCGCGTTGGAGTTGGTCTCTGTAAAGCCGAGGAAGTACGAGAAATCGTGCATGCGGTTGTGCATTGCGAACAGGTTCGCAGTGGCGGCAGAAATGTCTTGGCTCAATCCCACCAAGAAGGTGGGTGTGCACTTGCTCGTTTGCCATGCGTTAGTCCAGTTGAAGGCGTACCGCCGATTGGGATCGGCCGGCTGGAATCCGAAAGGACCCGGAGTCAACGGGCTCGTCCATGCCTCCGCGGATTTCGCGTTGTTGCCCGTGGTCGTAAACGTAGGGACATTCGCCCGTAGATCGAAGTCCCACGGCGCACGAGAGGCCAGGTTCTTGAGCGCGAACTGGCACTCCTGATCGGCTGGCGCCAGCGAGGTCAGCGAGTCCAGCCAGCAGCCGATGATCCGAGTGTCAAAACTGGAGAGATCGAGCGGTGGGTTGGCCGTGAAGAACTTCCACTTGGGCGTGTTGGATAGCGGCGGCTGAGTACTGACCGTATCGTTGATCGTAATCGTGCCAGCGTATGTGAGCGGCGGTGTCTGGTTGGCATCGAACGGGCACACCTGGACGAAATAGTTGTTGCCGGCAGGAACCCCGCCGCTGGGCGCGTAATGAACGGCCTCGGGAGTGGTCAGCACATCGGAAGAAGCCACGACGGTCGACCCAGAGAGCAGATTCAGCACTATGTCATTCGTGGGCAGCGACGAAGTGGCTACTACATCTATGGTCTTGGTGCCGTTTGGCACGGCGAAAGGACCGTTAGGCGCGCCGCAGGCCGTCGCCGTGTAGGTTCCGCTAAAGGCAGTTGTTGTAGCCAACTGCTGGACGCGGTTTTGACGGAAGAGGATAGTCCCTGTTTGCGCATCCACAAATGAGCTATAGGCTGTGGCCTGCCCGCCCTGCACGTCTAGAACGATTGTCTCGTACGCTGGACGCACACCTTCAGTGGGCGTGGGAAAAGCCACCAGGCGCGACCGCTGTGGATAGGAAAAGCCCGCCACGGTGAACGTCGTCCAGGTGCCCTTCACCGCGACAGCGGAAAGAGAACCCGCGCTAACGGCGCGCCCTACATCCGCCGCGGCTTTCAGCCAGGCGTCAACCGCCGAAAGCGTCGCGGCGCCAGGGACATTGCCGTCGCCTGCTGCGGAAGACGAGACGTAGGCGATGTTCCCGTTCGTGATTCCGATAGTGATCAGACCATCCTGCGCCGATGGCAACCTTCCGAAACGCTGACGGAAAATCACCGCGTTTCCTGCATTCCCGGCTAGCAGCGAATTATTCAAAAGCTCCAGATTGTTCACGCCCTGATCGGAAAGTCGGAACAGAGATTTATTTGCGCGGATCCAGTCCAAGGCGGCGCTCACGGGGTCGCCGGTCAATCCGGTCGCCAGAAAATCTCCGTACTTGATCAGTGACTACGGGGTACCAAATTGATTCCAGCTCGCCGAGGCTCCCATGCCGGCAACCAGAGAGAGCTGCGTGGAAGTTGGTGGTACGGCCGTTCCCGAGCGGGTATCGAGGTCTGGAAGGCCCCGGTGGACATCAAGGATTTGGGCCTGACCGCGTGCTCCAATCGGGAAAAGCAAGACAACAACAGTCATAGCAACGGCGATCAGGTTCGTAACAGGCCCCGGGATCGTTCGTGTTCTAGTTGAGTTCATGACACTCTCTCCTCTTCGTATTCCGGCGGCAATTTCCAATGGGTATTGGCGTGGATCGGCAACCACCCAGCAGCAGTACATCGCCTCTTTGGGGGCGCGTGCGCGATCACAAGGGTCCGCTAGCGTCGCAACTATCTTTTTATCTAATCCGGCCGTAAAGCAGGTGAACTCATGAATTAAAACAGGGGTAAAAACCCTAGTCCCGCGCCAGGAGAAGTTTAATGCGGGTCGAGATTAGTTCTGATATGGATTGCTCTTGCGGTTATTCAGTCAGGCGCTCGGCAAATCGGAAATCAGGGCATCTGCTTGGTGGGCAGGCGTACTACTCAATTATGAGCATCTGTTTTCTGAGCAGAAGGTCAAGGTGAACAGCGATTCTTCTTACTCTTTTCAGTTCAATGAGATGGCGCGCCCGGCAGGACTCGAACCTGCGCCATTCTGCTTAGAAGGTTCATATTACAAAACTCTAAGTGCCGCTTCTGGTGTCGCTTACGAGGAAACGCGTCATTTATCTCACTCTTGAATTGGACCGAAGTTGGACCGATTCGGATGGGGTGAACCCCTAAGATGGCACAGTCTTGCTATGGCATGCTCGGGATTACCAAGCTTCCCAAATGAGAGCGGCCCGGAAGAATCCGGGGCCGCCAGAAAAAAGAAGCGGGGTGATGGCCTAGAAAGCCAGCTTGAGCGCGAGTTGCAGGATGCGTGGGTCACGAACAGCGGTGACATGGCCGAACGTGGAAGTTGTCGTTAGGGTCGTCCCCACCGTCTGGAAGTTTGTGTGGTTGAAGAGGTTGAAGGCTTCGGCGCGGAACTGTAGGTTCATGGATTCTTTGATTCGAGTGTTCTTCAACAACGCCATGTCGTAGCGCCAGAGGCCTGGGCCGTTAACGGCTCCGCGGCGCTCGTTCCCGGAAGCTCCGGCCACAGTCACAGGCGCAAAAGCGGCAATGTTGAAGAACTGATCGAAGGTTTTCGGCCCGTTGTTTGGATTGCCAACCTGGTTTGGGCGTGGCGTGGCCACGCTCCCATTGTTCGGAGCGCCCGATGTGTTCACCCCGACGGCGGCCGGATCACCTTGGCCACGCGCTGTGAATACGGTAAAAGGCAATCCACTGTTAATCGTCAGGATGCCCGAGAATTCATACCCGCCGAGGAGGTGGCCGGCAAGGCCCTGCTGCGAGCGCCGCCAAGGCAGTTCGTACACGTAGTTGCCTGTGAATACATGGCGGCGGTCGAGCGACGCTCGGCCGTAATCGCACACCGGGCAACTGCTGTTCTGTATGCCGCTTGAGCGATCGGACTGATTGTCGGTCAGCGCGTGCGACCAGGTGTAAAAGAGGTTCACTGTGGAATTGTCACTGAAACGCTTCTCGGCTGAGACTTGAAGGCTGTTGTAGTTGGAATAGAAACGGGGGGAGATTTGGCCGATAGTACCGTAGCCCACAAAAGGCCGTATGCGGTTTAGCAGTCTCGCCGCCGTCGAGGTCGAACATGAGCCAAAGTTACATAACCGATATCGAAGAGCCAGCCGCGGCCCATGCTCTGCTGCACGTCCAGATTCCACTGCTGAGAGTAGGGAGTGTGCCAATGGGGGTCCGTGGTCCAGAGCGAGGGCGGGATGGTGCTGGCGGAGGCGGCTAGAGAACTGAGGTCGGACAGAAACACTCCTCCACCAAACTCGGCGCTGCCAAGGAATGGCGGATTGTTGAAGACGTTGTCTTCAATCAGCCCAGCGGCAACGGAATCATAGAAGATGCCGTAGCCGGCGCGCACTGAAGTTCTTCCCTTCTTGAAGGGGTCCCAGGCCACGCCGAGGCGAGGAGCAAAGTTCTTTTTATCCTGGCGAGTAATGGCATCCCCGTAGGGAGAATTGACCCCACCAACGATGATTCCGTTTAAAGGGTCCCCCGTGCCAAGAACAAGCCTGCCGGACGCCGTGAGTGTGGGTGCTTTCGCCGCGCTGTAGACCGAGGGGTCAAAGGTGGTCAACTTATTCGCGCCATCATAGGGCGTCTTAAACAAGGAATACCGGAGACCGAAGGTAATGGACAGGTTGGAAGCCATGCGGAATTCATCCTGGCCATAGAATTCCCAAAGATTTTGGCGGGTATCAGCAGTTATGTCCGTGGGAGACTGGCTGAAATCTGAGGAAACAAACCCAAGAAGGAAATTGGCGAAGTCCTGCTCACGGGCGATTCCTCCGGCAGGTAAATTCGTGCTGTCGAACTCAAGGTTTCCGGCATTGTCGCCGGCGGCGTTCTCTTTCTTCTGGTAGTGGTGGAAGCCAAAGCCGAATTTCATGGCATGGCGGCCGCGAATCCAACTCGCGTTGTCAAATGCATTATGGTTGCGGTTGTAGTCGCGGTATTCGCCGAAGCCAGCGAGACTGTTAAATCCATCGTCGAAAAGCAAATTTGGGATCCGATTGAGTTGCGCTGTGTAAGGGAGCTTGATGGCATTGGCAACGTCAGGCGAATTGCTTCTGGCAAGTGAGCCTGTGGGATCGCTGACAATTGCGCCGTAGGAATAGGCGTAGCCCGTTTCATTGAAAATGCTGGGCGCGATCTGCCAGGTAACGCGGCCCATCCACTGATGCCCTGGAGAATTCGTGGAGTTGTTGGCCACACCCGGCACTCTGCTCTGAGGTCCGAATAGCCCGAATGGCTCTTTGGTCGGGATATGGTCGTAAACGAGGCGGCCCATCAAGGAAACCTTTCGGTTGATGACGTGGTCCGCGCGCACTAATTCCTCGCGGTAGTTGAACACTCCGGGAAACACGGAAACCAACACCCCGTCGGAGGCAGGCGGGAGAGGCATATTGGCGAAGACGTCCTTGAGGTAAGCCGCAGAAACGGGATCAAAATTCGCGCTGGAGATCTGCGTTCCGGTGGCCGTGCAATTTCCCGAAGCATCCACAGCGATGCAGACGGGCTGCTGGAAAGTACCCTGACGCTCCGGAGCCGTGGGGACAACTGAGGTCTGAGTGACGGGCGTTGTTACGCGGCGAACTTCTTCGGAGAAAAAGAAAAACGTCTTTTCCTTGCTCTGGTTGTAGAAGTTGGGAATGAAGAACGGCCCGCCGATGGTGCCTCCGAAATCGTTGTAGCGAAGAACGGGGCGAGCGATTCCGTTCCGATTGTTGATGAAACTGTTCGCGTTGAACACGTCGTTTCGAAAGAATTCGTAGAGCCCCCCGTGGAAATTAGCCGTGCCGGAGCGGGTGACCACGTTGATCTGGCCGGAGGATGAGCGGCCGAATTCGGGCGAGTAGTTGCTGCGCTCGATTTTGAATTCGGCGATGGCATCCACGCTGGGATAGACGAGGAGAGTGATGTTCGAACCGTGATCCACGTTGTCCGCTCCGTCCACGGTCCAATTGTTCTGGCTCTGACGGTTGCCGTTGATCGAGAAGCTGACGATATTGACTGCGCCCTGAGGGTTGGTCGTGCCAACATATACCTGGTCGGCGGTGTTGCTGGTTACGCCAGGCTGGAGAGTGACGAGCTGCTCATAATTGCGGTTATTTAGTGGGAGCTCGCGAACCTGCGTGCCGCTGATGAGCCCTTCCACAGCGACATTCTGGAGATTGACCTGGAGCGGGTCGGCTTCGACGGAAACGGTTTCCGTTAACGCCCCGGTCTGAAGAGCGGCATCAACAGTCAGCCGGTCGCTGACGTTGAGTTCGATGTCGTTCTTAACGAACTTCTTGAACCCCTTGAATTCCACGGTAACGGAGTAGCGGCCCACGGGCAGAAATGGAGCCACGTACTCCCCTGCCGGGTTCGTCTCCACCGTGCGAAGAACTTGGTTGCGATCCACGCTGGTAATCGTAATCATGGCATTGGCAATTACCGCCCCAGATGCGTCGGTAACAATCCCGCGAATCTGTCCGGTGATCTCCTGGGAGCGCGCCAGCTCGCCACAAAGGCAGAGCAGTGACAGCAATGCGACAATCGCGCGTTTCATGGGCATCTCACCCTTTCTTTCCTCGGCTTATTTGTCTTGAGAAACGGGAAAACCCGACGGTTGCCGGGTATCGTAATACCGCCTGCCGGGGTGGTCAAGTTCAATTGTGGTGGCGCACCCTAGGGAATCCGGTTTCAGAAATGTCCGGAGACAATGCCGGGGCAATCCGCCCAAGGATTCCGTTGCTCTAACGAACGGGGTTTACGTCACGGTTTCGGCCAAGTCCCGATAAGTCGTGCGGATTACCGGACATCTCTAACAATGCCTTCGGAGAGTTAGCTCCAATGATTGACTCCAATTCCTTTTGATAGGCAGCGGGTTTGAAGTTGTCTAACAATTCGATCCCCACCGCCCCTACCAGCTTTCCCATTCTTTACAAAGGACTTGCTAATCCCGCGAGGCAGCGAAATGCAGCAATAAGAGCGAAGAGCGTCAGCCGGTCGCACATGAAACTCGCGGCACGGATGGCAAGCCGACGAATTCCTCTCGCGCTAGCGCTCCATACCACATGGCAAGCATGATCTCTCCGGTGAGACGCGAAACAATCGACTTCTTAGCTTGCCGCAGCTGCGGTTTGTGCGCCTTCGATTGCCGCGACTTCGCAATACACCTTGATCGATCCCTTGGAATCCGTGAGCAGGCGAATGATTTCCTCGTAGTTCTCTAATCCCTTCACGGGGTGCGTAAGAAGTTTCTTCAGCCACCCAGGGTATTGGAGCTCCGCTGTGGATAGATCCTTCACGCCAGTTTCGAAGTACTCGCGATTCGCGTTGACGCTTCCAAAGGCAACCTTGTTGCCCAGCACAAAACCGAGATTGATTTTGTCGGCGGGGACCTCAAGCTGGCGCGAGCCGCCCGTAACGCTCACCATGGCCAGCACACCGTTCTTCGCGAGGACATTCATCGCCTCGAACACGAGCGGCGAATAACCGGTTCCTTCGAGAATCAGATCGAACGGGCCATACTTTGCGGAGGCATCTGTTAGCGACATTTCTTTGGTGCTGACGTAGCGGACGCCAAGTTCTTCGAGGAGCCTCGAATTCAGGAACGGCGGCATCGTATTCCCGAAGGTCGTGACTTCAAGGCCGCGCAGCCGCAGGACAAGCGATGACAGCAGGCCGAGTGTGCTTGCTCCGAGCACCGCTGCCCGTCTGGGACGCCATACGCGAAGGCGCTGCTGGATGCGGTAAGCCTGTTCAATCGCTTTCTGCGCCACACTCATCGGTTCCATGAGGACGCCGACTTCTTTCAGGTTTTCCGGCACGCGAATGATGTATTCCGGTTCATCAACGACGTATTCCGTGAGAAAGCCGTGGCGCAGGTTGATTCCACGCTCGAAGTAGGTGTCGTCGGTAGTCATGTCGTAGGTGCCGATCTGGTCGTAGAGACTCGAACCGGGACGGCGCACTGTGAGCGCGACGTAATCGCCGGGCTTGAATTCCGTAACGCTTGGGCCAATCTCTTCCACGCGACCAAAGCTTTCGTGCCCGAGTATCAGATAGTTGTTGCCGTCGGGGGCTGCTCCATATTCGGCCGCATTGATTTCCTTGTCCGTGCCGTCCACACCGACGCGAAGAATCTTCACCAGCACGCCGCGACCATTCGGGACGTCGGCGACGCATGGCTTTGGGACCTGCGCCAGATGCACGCTCCCTGCTTTGCCAGGTAATACCGCTATTGCTTTCATGATGTTCTCCTTATCTCGCCGCACTTTTTGATCGAAACTCAATGTTCTTCTCGCGGGCTTCGCCGCTCTGGGTTAGCAGTTTGGCGACAAGCCCGGTCCATCCTGTTTGGTGATTCGCGCCGACGCCGCTGCCAGTGTCTCCGTGGAAATACTCATGGAAGAGAATCAGGTCGTTCCAGTGCGCGTCGTTCTGGAAAATCTCCAAATTTCCAGCCACGGGGCGGCGACCGTCTGCACCGCGGAGAAAGATTTTGTTCAGGCGGCGGGAAATCTCTCCCGCGACCTCCGCTAACGTGAACATCTGTCCGCTGCCGGTCGGGAACTCGACTTTGAATTCGTCTCCAAAGTAGTGATGGAACTTTTGGAGAGACTCGACGAGCAGGAAATTCATGGGGAACCAGATGGGCCCGCGCCAGTTGGAGTTTCCGCCAAATAGGGAGGTCTTCGATTCCGCCGGTTGATAATCGACGCGATGCTCCATGCCGTGCACATTCAGGACATAGGGATGGTCCATGTGGAACCGAGATAGCGCGCGGATGCCGTGTGGCGAGAGAAACTCGCTCTCATCCAGCATGTAACGGAGTGCATGGCGTAGTTTGTCCGCATCGACGATGGAGAGGAGTCTTCGTTCGTGATTGCCTGGCGTACGCATACAGGCGATGTTGGATGTCAGGTCGCTACGGTTCTCGACAAACCAGTCGAGCCTGCGTTTGAAATTGGGAAGCCGCTCCAGAAGTTCGGGTTCCAGGGTCTGAACAGCAAAGAGCGGAATCAAACCGACCATAGAACGGACCTTCATCGGTGTGCGTTCACCGTTTGGAAGATGGAGTACGTCATAGAAGAAGCCGTCCTCTTCATTCCACATGGATTCTTCACCGTCGCCGCGGTGGCTCATGGCATTGGCGATGTAGAGGAAGTGTTCCCAGAACTTGCTGGCTACGTCTTCGTAGACGGGATTCTCGCTGGCGAGTTCGAGGGCGATGGCCAGCATGTTGAGCGTATACATGGCCATCCATGCTGTGCCGTCGGACTGTTCGATGTGGCCGCCCGTCGGGAGCGGAGCGCTGCGATCGAAGACACCAATGTTGTCGAGCCCCAGGAAGCCGCCTTGGAAAACATTCATGCCTTCTGCGTCTTTGCGATTCACCCACCAGGTGAAATTCAGTAGCAGTTTTTGGAATACACGTTCGAGAAATGCTAGATCGCCCCTTCCACGCTGCTTCTTGTCGATCTTGTATACGCGCCACGCTGACCAGGCGTGGACCGGAGGATTTACATCTCCGAGCGCCCATTCGTATGCGGGCAGTTGTCCGTTGGGATGCATGTACCATTCGCGGAGGAAGAGAACAAGTTGTTCTTTGGCGAAATCCGGATCAACCAACGCCAGTGGCACGCAGTGAAAAGCCAAATCCCACGCAGCATACCAGGGGTATTCCCACTTGTCGGGCATGGAAATTACATCGGCATTGTAAACGTGAGACCAGTCGCTGTTGCGGCCGTGCTTGCGTTGTTCGGGGGGTGCCGGTTGCGCGGGATCGCCGGCTAGCCAGTCTCTTTGGGCGTAGTGATAGAACTGTTTGGACCACAGGAGTCCAGCAAAGGCCTGGCGCTGGACGTTGCGACCATCTTCGGACAAAGAGGGGGGCATCACTTTTGCATAAAACTCATCGGCTTCTTTCTTACGCAGCAGGAAGATGCGATCGAATTCGCTATCAAGTGGGTTCTTCTGCGCGACCGGATTCTCTTTCGTCAACCGAAGCTTGATGGTGACGCTGCCACCCGCCGGAACCACGGAGGAATAGTGCGCGGCCGCTTTAGGGCCGGATAGCGCGGGATTCACAGCATCCTTGTTGCCCGCGACGATGTAGTCGTTGATACCGTCCTTGGTGTACGCCGGCCCAGGATGCCCGTAGAGGCGCTGAGTATTCGTTTCATTTTCGGTGAAGAGGGTCTCGGCGGCATCCTGGCAATGGAGCCAGAGCTTGCCGGCTTCCGGATGCTCGAGGGCGAGGGTGCTGATTTTGCCGGGAGCGTCGACCTTTTTTACGATCGGCTTGGTCTGGCCTTGATTCCAGGACCAGGTATTGCGGTACCAAATTGTCGGCAAAAGATGTACGCGCGCCGATTCGGGTCCACGATTGTGCGCGGTGATTCGAATAAGGATGTCTTCCGAGGCGGCCTTCGCATACTCAACGACGA
>WNFW01002833.1_pt1 | contig 11956 bp, 14 predicted proteins | sample 5400131 | NCBI WGS metagenome assembly WNFW01 (sample SAMN13153362, study PRJNA577476) | soil metagenome | isolation source: 20 cm soil or saprolite under grassland replicate 1 | place: USA:California | collected 2016-06-15
CCTCTTCACCTCGCGTACGCCGAGTGGAGCGGGCCACTTTCCCTCAGTTGATGGAACGTATCAACGTACTTCGCCGCGGCGGCGCCCCGTACATGTCCAGGGCGAGGATCGCCGCGCCGCCGCCGAGGCCGTGGGTGTGATCGGCCGGCCACTGGCTCACGAACCTCCCACCGCGGGGCGAGTACGTGAGCAGGACCCAGCCCGAGCCGCCGCCCATCTGCCGGCCTGCGCCTTGCCTCATCCGCCCCGAGTAACGCCATGGATCGTGAGGTCATCAAAGGCCGTGATGGAATCTGCCTTCGTCCAGAGACCCACCCGTCCCGAGCGGAACCTCGTGTCCCGGTGCTCAAGGAGGAGCTTGCCGTTGAGCCAGCCCTGGAAGTGGTCGCCGAGGGCGACGACGCGCACCGCGTGCCATTGACCGAGCGCCGGCGCCTTGACGCGGGCGCTCGCTAGCTGACGCCGCCCGCGGTCGTAGTAGTACAGGCGGAAGTTGTCCTCGAGCGCGTTCGCGCGGATGACGTAGTACTTCCCGTCTGTGAAGCGGAAGACGATGCCGCCTGAGGCGTCCTCCCGTCCCGAGATCGGCCTGAACTTCATCGAGACGTCCACATCAGTGAACGGCCCGGGGGGCGCCACGATGACGTTGAACTCGTTCTTGGTCGCGCGCTGTACGAGCACCTTCTTACCGCTCGGAGCGCCGGCCATGTCCTCGACGGCCCACTGGCCGTCCACCGTTGTCCATCCCTCGATGCCCTTGGTCTCGAAGTCAAAGCGATCCACGGGAATGTTTTCAGGCAACTTGATCTCCGCTGGCGCGGCACGCGCTCGCGCATGCCGGCTCAGGCTGAAAGCAGCGGTCGCCGCCAATCCGGCCTTGACCAGACCACGTCGTGACCCCTTCGCGTCCTGCATCGCTACCCTTAGTCGAGCTTCTCGGACACGGTCTTCCACTCGGTGCCCTTGACAAGTGTCACGTCGGCCACTGGATGGCCATCTTTGAGCGCCGGCATCACGCTCACCACCCGGTACCCCTTGTTCTCTTTCACGGCCTCGGAGGCGGCCGCCGCGAGCGAGCGCTTGGCCTTCTCCATCGCCTCGCTCTGCCCCTTCGCTGCGGTGAGGTCTTCGCTACTTGTAAGAGGGTCGGCCTTCGCGACTTTGCCTGTCGTGTGGTCGACGATCACCTCAGAGAACTTGGCGCCCTTCATCGTGTAGACGGACAGCTGCAGCTTGTCGTGGTCCACTTCGTACTTCGCGGAGATCGGCCGGCCTTCACGTGTGCTGGCGCTCAGCCCTTTCTGCAAGGGAAACTTCACATCCTTCAGTGCCTTCGCAAGCTCCGCGTGCTCAGGGTCGTCGTACTTCTGCGCCCAGCCTTGGGGGACCGCGAAGGCCCACGCGACGAGAAACGCCACCGCAATCGTCGTCTTTCTCATGTTTCGCTCTCCTCGTTTGTGGTTGGTGGTGCGGCTATGTCTTCTGTTTCAACACTGCGTAGAGTGGGAGGAAGACTCATCAGGAGCATCAACCAGCGCATTGCCAGCGTAACGCTTGATACTCGAGTCGTCAACCGTTACACTTCGCGAGACCGAGGAGGATCACCGATGGAACGGGAGCAGACGCCACGGCGCGTGCCCATCCGCGAGCTTGTCCGGTACTATCTGCGCCTCGGCCTCCTCGGCTTCGGCGGCCCCGTCGCGCTCGTCGGCCAGATGGAACGCGAGATGGTCGGCGAGCGGAAGTGGCTGACCAAGGAGGAGATGCGCGAGGGCATCGCCGTCTGTCAGTCCCTCCCGGGACCCCTCGCGATCCAGGTCGGCATCTGGATTTCCTACATCCGCGGCGGCTTCTGGGGTGCGTGGGCCGGCGGGTGGGCGTTCATCCTGCCGAACTTCATCGTCGTCGCGGCGCTCGGGGCGCTCTACGTCCACTTCGGCGGGCTGCCATGGGTGACGGCCATCTTCTACGGCGTGAGCCCGGCGGTGATCGCGCTGATCCTGCACTCCTGCTACCGGCTCACGAAACTCGGGATGAAGGACTGGCTGGAGTGGGCCCTCGCGGCAGCCGCCTTCGTCATTACCGTCGCCGTGCGGGCCGAAGTCGCACTGGTCTTCATCGCCTGCGGGGTTGTCGGTGTCCTGTATTACGGGTCGCTCTCCCGCATACGCGCGTCCGCTTCCAGCACGCCCTCGCTCCTTGTCGGCGTACCGCTCCTCGTGGTGGGCGGTGGCGACGTGCCCGTTGGCGCCATGCTCGGCAAACTCCTGGCGTTCTTCCTCAAGGCGGGGTCGCTCACGTTCGGCAGTGGCCTCGTGATCGTTCCGTTCCTCGAGAAGGGTCTCGTGCAACAGACGGGCTGGCTCACTGAGCGCGAGTTTCTTGTCGCCGTCGCCATGGGCATGATCAGCCCCGGACCCGTCGTCATCACAGCGACGTTCGTCGGCTATCTCGTAGCCGGCTTCTGGGGTTCGGTCGTCGCGACGATCGGCATCTTCCTGCCGTCGTTCCTGCTCGTCTTGATCGTCGCGCCCATCCTGGTCCGCTACCGGACCAACCAGAACGTACAGGGCTTCATCAGGGGCGCCTACGCCGCGGCCATCGGCACGATCCTTGGTGCCTCTGTCCTGCTGGCGAGGATCGCCATCGGCGACTGGCTCACGGCGCTCGTGGCGCTGGGGAGCCTGGTGGTGCTGTTCCGGTGGAAGGTCAGCAACCCGGTGTTGGTCGCTGTGACGGCAATCATTGGGTTGATCACCTTCCCGCTCCTCAACCCGGCATGGGTCTTCGTGAAGTAGGAGATCACGCATGAGCGATCGCACCGTCGTCTTTGTCTGTCTCCATGGCGCCGCGAAGAGTCTGATCGCCGCGACGCTGTTCCAACGCCTCGCCGACGAGCGCGGCCTCGCCGTGCGCAGCACGTTCGCGGGGACGGAGCCCGACCCGGCGATTCAGCCGAACGTCGTCGCCCGTTTGCTCGAGGAGGGTGTCGACGTGCGCCCCCTGCGGCCACGCCGCGTCACGCGCGACGAGCTGGCGAGCGCCTGGCGCGTGGTCAGCTTCGGCTGTGACCTGACGGCGCTGGCGCCCGACGCCCGCATCGAGCGCTGGGACGACGTGCCGGCGGTGAGTGAAGACTATGGGCGCGCGCGCGATGTCATCGCGGCCCGGGTGCGAATGCTCGTGGGACAGGCCAGCGGCGCCCAGTGAAGACGGAGCGCGTCCGCCGTCGTGCGAGATGCGTCGGCCGGGAGGAATAGATGACGACCGCGAAGCAGACGGATTTCGCAAGAAACTGGCAGGATACCGCTGCCAACCTGCTCAAGCTGGGAGCTACAGCTTACGGTGGTCCAGCCATCATGGGCATCATGCAGGCCGAGCTCCAGGAAAGGCGGCAGTGGGTCTCCAAAGAACGGTTCGTCGAAGGCCTCTCGCTCGTGAATATGTTGCCGGGCGCGAGCGCTGCACAGCTCAGCATGTTTTTGGGTTACGCCCGAGGGGGTTGGTGGGGTGGTCTGCTTGGCGGACTGTGCTTTGTCCTCCCAGGGTTCTTCATCTTGCTGGCGCTCACGATGGGCTATGCAGCCCTGGGCGTCACCCCCATCATGCGCGGCGCGCTCTATGGCCTGGGGCCAGTCGTCTTAGGAATCTATCTGGTGGCTGTCTATCGTCTGGGCAGGGCTGCCGTAAGCACGTTCTCCCAAGCCCTCCTGGCCGTTGCCGCGGCAGCGGCCGTGATCTTCAGCCCTATCGGTATTGCGGCGACCTTGTTGCTCGCGGGCGCCACGGGCGTCTTGCTCTTTCATTCCACGAAGCTCGGAGCAACCGTCCTCGCGGCTTTAACGGCGGTTCTCGGCCTCCTGTACGTTGCCGCGCGATTAACGCCGGTCCCCGTCGTCGCGGCGCCCCTTGAAACCCCGCTCGCGGCGAGCCTGACGGAGGTCAGCGCGTTTCTCCTCAAGGTGGGGACGTTCACGTTCGGTGGCGGCCTGACGATGATCGCGTTCATCCAGGAACAGGTGGTCACTCAGTTTCACTGGCTCACGCCGCAAGAGTTCATCGACGGCCTGGCGCTCGGCCAATTCACGCCCGGACCGATCCTGATGGTCGCGGCGTATGTGGGTTACAAAGTAGCGGGGCTCGCCGGCGCGGGGGCCGGTGCCGCCGCCGCATTCTTGCCTTCGTTCGTCATGATGCTGGCGGTTCTTCCCGTGCTTGACCACGTCCGGAAGTTGGTGTGGACAAAGGCGGCGATGAGAGGCATCGGGCCCGCGGTGATCGGCATGCTCGGTGTTTCGCTCGTCCGAATGGCGCCGCATGCGCTTCCCGACGTGTTCGCGGCCGCCACGCTGCTTGCGACCGTGATCGCGCTGATGGTCTGGCGAATCGGCACGGTCAAAGCCATGGTTCTGGGTTCGCTCTTGGGAGTCCTGCGGAGTCGTTTGTCTTCGCTCCGAGCAGTGAAGGGGGTTCTGTGGACATTCACGCGCGCGCTCGGCACGGCGTCGTGAGCCCCGTCCTGAACCCCGCGGCGAGATGACTCAGTGTTGCGAGAACCGGGCACGCACAGGTTTGGCGGTTCGCCGGAAGGCGGCGTGCGCGCCGCATGGACCCCTGCTGTGGCGACGGGTCAAGAATGACGCCGTTCCTGACCCTGGTGCTCGCGGGGTTCTTATCCCGTGTCGGGTATCAGATGGCCCGGAGCCCGGTCCTCCCCCGCTTCGCGCAGGACCTGGGGGCCGCGCCTGAATTGATCGGCATAATCGTCGCGGCCTCGACGGTCACGGGCGTCCTCATCAAGCTTCCGGCTGGCGCGCTCTCTGACGTGCTCGGACGCAAGCGGATGATGCTGCTTGGATGTTTCTTCTTCGCTGGTCCGCCGTTCCTTTACCCTTTCGTAGAGTCGCCGGGAGCGCTCCTCGCCCTTCGCTTCCTCCACGGCTTCGCGACCGCCATCTTCTCGCCAGTGGCCTCGGCCTTCGTGGCCGACCTCTTTCAGCGTGATCGTGGCGAGAAGCTCGGTTGGTTCGCGTCGGCGAACGATCTCGGCGCCACGGTGGGACCGCTCGCCGGTGGCCTCCTCCTGTTTTACACGGCCAGTTACTCGATGACGTACCTCGCCGTTGGCGTTCTGGGCCTGCTCCCGCTCGTGATGGTTATGCGACTGCCGGATCATGACGCTCCCGTGTCCACCGGCTCGACGCTGGCCGAGCGTTCCCGTCAGTTCTGGAGCGGCATCCGCGAGGTCCTGAGAAGCCGCGCGGTGCTGGTCGCGTCAACACTCGAAGCGGCAATGTACGTTGGCTACGGTGCCTTCCTGGGCTTCTTCCCCACGTACGCAAGAGGAGTCGGCCTGAACGATGCTCAGATCGCGCTCGTGATGGGAGCCCAATTGGCCACCACCGTGCTCGCCAAGCCACTGTCTGGAAGACTCTCCGATCGGCTCGGCCGCAAGCCGATGATCGTGGCCGGTCTTTTGCTGTGCGCCGTCACGCTGCCTGCGATCCCTGCGTTCGCCTCGCTCTGGCTCCTCTTGCTGCCGTCTGCGCTCTTTGGTCTGGGCGTGGCCATCGTCACACCGTCGACGACGGCTCTGGTGGCGGACCTCGTGAAGGCCGGCCGTCAGGGGTCGGCGATGGGCGTATTCGGCACCATCTGGGACAGCGGAGAGGCCGCGGGCCCGATCCTGGCAGGCTTCCTCATCGCTTCTCTCTCGTATACGCCTGCCTTCGGCCTCATTGCGGCCTTCATGGCGGCGATGGCCCTGCTCTTCCTCATGATGGTGAAGGACCCGAGCCTTCCGATTCCTGCAGGTGGACGGCCGACAGCCTGACCGAGGTGTCACGTATGCCCGGTAACCCGTGCAACCAGAGGAGACTCACCATGATGCTTGCGCGCCAGAATCGATGCTGTGATCGCCCAGCAGCGTCTGGAACTCTCAGGAGCGTGCCCCCGGGGCGTCGCGCGGTGTTGAAGGCAGCCCTCGGCCTGGGGCTGTGTTTCTCGTTCTTCGACGGTGCCTTCGCTCGAGGCGAGGATCCGAAAACGGCTCGCCCACAGGAGGGCGATCAGTTCGTGTTCTCATCCGGCGACCGGAACGGCCAGCTCGTCACGCCTGAGTACTTGCCGCTCGGCGGGCCCCAACAGCTGGTCTACCCGATGGATCCGCGCGCCAAGATCGTCAGGAACGGGTCGACCCTCAACCTGGTGGCGCTGATCCGCCTCGATCCGGCAGAGCTCGCCGACGAGACCCGGGCGCTTGCAGCAGACGGCGTTGTGGCGTACTCGGCGATCTGCACGCACCAGGGATGCCCAGTCTCGATGTGGCAAGCCCAGGCGAAGACCCTCTTCTGCGCCTGCCACGCGGCCCAATACGACCCCCGGGATCACGCCCGGGTCGTCGATGGGCCGGCGCCCCGGCGCCTCCCCATGCTGCCCATCAAGATGGTCAATGGCGTCTTGACGGTCGCAGGTGGGTTCACGGGTCGAGTTGGCGGCGAGCGCCCGTGAGGAGCGAGCGGAATGCGCAGCACGACATGAGGCGCAAGTGCAGTTACGACTGCAGTTTGAGGAGGCGTTCTCCCGCGTCCTGAAGCACGGCGTCGGTCTTCGGAAAGCAGAATCGGATCTTGGTGCGGCCGAGCTCGGGGTGCGCGTAGAACGACGAGCCGGGCACCGTCGCCACCCCGACGTTCTCGATGAGCCACATCGCGAACGCCGTGTCGTCCTTCACACCGTACTGCGTGAGGAAGTGGGCGACGTCGGTGAGGATGTAGTAGGCGCCCCGAGGCTTCCAGGCGACGAATCCGGCCTTCTCGACGTAGCCCCACAGAAGATCGCGCCGCGCCTGGTACTCCTCCCGGAGGCGCACGTAGTACGCGTCCGGCAGCCCGAGCGCGGTGACGGCGGCCTCCTGGAGTGGATGGGGCGCGCCGACCGTGACGAAGTCGTGGGCGCGGCGGATCCCGACGGAGAGCCCGGCGGGCGCGATCGCGTAGCCCACGCGCCAGCCGGTGACCGAGTAAGACTTGGAGATGCCCGAGATCGTCACGGTGCGCTCCGCCATCCCCGGCAGCGTCGCGATCGGCGTGTGGCCGAGGCCGTCGTAGACGATGTGCTCGTAGATTTCATCGGTGATCGCGAGCAGGTTGTGCTCGCGGCAGAGCGTCGCGATCGTCTCGAGCTCGGCGCGCGAGAAGACCTTTCCCGTCGGGTTGTTCGGGCTGTTGAAGATGATCGCGCGCGTTCGCGGCGTGACGGCCTTCGTGAGCCGTTCGGGGTCGAAGGCGAAGTCGGGCGGCTCGAGGGGGACGAAGACGGGTTCGGCTCCGGAGATGATGCAGCCCGGACCGTAGTTCTCGTAGAACGGCTCGAAGATGATGACCTGGTCCCCGGGGTTCAGAACCGCGAGGAGCGTCGACAGCATCGTCTCGGTCGAGCCGCAGCAGACGGTCACGTTCCGCTCGGGATCGACGTCCATGCCGTAGACCTTCGCGTACTTGTCGGCGATGGCCCGCCGGAGGCTGGGCGCGCCCCAGGTGATCGCGTACTGGTGGAAGTCGCCCTCGATCGCGCGGTGAGCGGCCTCGAGTAGCTCGCGCGGCGGCGGAAAGTTGGGCATGCCCTGGGCGAGGTTGACGCCGCCGCGCGCGTCCACGACGCGCGTCATCTCGCGGATGACGGACTCCGTGAACCCCTGGACCCGCGTCGAGATCGGTAGGCGCGCCACTACGGAACGACGACGTCGCGCTCGATGGGGTCGACGTGCACGCCCTTGGTCTTGAGCCACTTGACGCCCCGCTCGAGCGCGGCCTCGTCGCCTTCGAGCTCGAGCGCGATCCAGCCGTAGTCGGCCTTCACGTCGGCGCGCCGGATGTTGATGACGAGGTCGAAGTCCTTGACGAGGCGGTAGACGATCGGCTCCTGGATGAGCTCCGGGGGAAACGTCAGCCGCAGGCGGATGCGCGGCATCACACGCGCCGGCTCAACCGCCCCCGGCGATGGCGGGGACGATCGAGACCTGGTCGCCGTCCTTGAGCGCGGTCTTCTTCGCCTCGAGAAACCGGATGTCCTCCTCGTTCACGTAGATGTTGATGAAGCGCCGCAGCTCGCCCGACTCGTCCATGAGCCGTTCTTTCAGCCCGGGGAACTGGCGCTCCAGGTCCTCCACGAGGCCCTCCACCGTGTGGCCCTTCGCCTGGACCTCGGCGTTGCCCTTCGTGATCGAGCGCAGTGGGGTCGGGATCCGTACGTGCACCGGCATGCGCGTTCCTCCTACACCGCGTGAGACTTGAGGTCGGCCAGCGCGCGGTCGAAGGCCGAGAGCGACGGCTTGATCTTCACGTGGACCTCGAGGCGCTCGTACAGCGCGTCCGGCGTCTTGAGGCCGTTGCCGGTGATGCAGATCACAACCGACTCGGTCCGCTGGATCACCCCAGCCTCGATGAGCTTCCTGGCCGCGGCGACCGTGACGCCGCCGGCGGTCTCCGTGAAGATGCCCTCCGTCCGTGCGAGCAGCAGCATGCCCTCGACGATCTCGTCGTCGGTGGCGTGCGCGCCGAAGCCGCCCGACTCCTTCGTGGTCTTGTACGCGTAATACCCGTCGGCCGGATTGCCGATCGCCAGCGACTTCGCGATCGTGTTCGGCCTCACCGGGACGAGCACGTCCGTGTCGTTCTTGATCATCGTGACGATCGGCCCGCAGCCGGCCGCCTGCGCGGCGTGCATCTTGGTCGCCACGGGCCCGTCGACGAGCCCGAGTGTCTTGAATTCCTTGATGGCCTTCCAGATCTTGGTGATGAGCGACCCGCCCGCGCACGGCACGACGATATGCCCCGGCGCGCGCCATCCGAGTTGCTCCACGATTTCGAACCCGTAACTCTTCGATCCCTCGGAGTAGTAAGGTCTGAAATTCACATTCACAAACGCCCAGCGATACTTGTCCGCGATCTCCGAGCACAGCCGGTTGACCTCGTCGTAGGTCCCGTGCACGGCCACCAGCGTCGGGCTGTACACGAGCGTGGCGAGCACCTTGCCCTGCTCGAGGTCGGCCGGGATGAAAATGTAGGACTTGAGCCGGCCCTCGGCGGCGTGCGCGGCCACGGAGTTGGCGAGGTTGCCGGTGGACGCGCAGGCGACGGTGTCGAAGCCGAACTCCTTCGCCTTGGTGACCGCGACCGCGACGACCCGGTCCTTGAACGACCACGACGGGTGGCAGACGGAGTCGTTTTTGATCCAGACCTCGCGGCAGCCCAGCTCCTCGGCGAGGTTCTGCGCGCGGACCAAGGGCGTGAACCCGACGTGGTGGCCGACGGCGGCGTCGCCCTCGACGGGCAGCAGGTCCCTGTAGCGCCACATGGAGGGCGGCCCCGCCGCGATCGATTCGCGCGTGACGACGGTCTTGAGCACGTCGTAGCGGTAATCGACCTCGAGGGGACCGAAGCAGAACTCGCAGACGTGGGCGGGTGTGGCGGGATAGCGGCGTCCGCACTCACGGCACCGCAGACCGTTCAGCTTCTCCATCGTGCCGTCTCCATCGGTAGGGGATTTGAGCCCCGAGTTTTGCTGCACCGACAGCAAGACATTTCCACCACTTAACACTCAACGTCGCGCGAAGTCAATCGCGTCGCTCGTCGGGCGTGAGCGTGTGGGTGTGAATGACCGCGCCCTCCTCGTCGCGGAGTGTCACGGTGAGGTGCGCGGGCTCGATCGTGATCTCGCCGAAGTTGTTGACGCCGCCCCGGGCGAAGAGCGAGCGGGGGTTCAGGCCCTCGTCGAGCGGGCGCGGCCGGCCGAACCCGGCCGAGAGCGGACCCGCGACGAATTCGTGGAACGACCACTCGGGTGTGGGCTGATGGCGGACGAGCTCGGCGTGGTGGACATCGGCCACGAGGAAAACGAGGTTTCTCACCCCGCGCGTCCGGAGGTCGTGGAGAATCGCGTCCCGCTCGACCGCGAAGCCCGTCCCGCCCTCCTGGGGCGTCCCGTAGACGCTCGCGTTCGACCACGAGTCCCGCGCAGCCGGGCGCCCGGTCGGGATCGACAGCGGCACGCTCGAGACGACCACCTTCCAGGTTGCGGTGGACGCCGAGACGTTGCCGACGAGCCACTCGCGCTGCGCGGCACCGAGCATGGTCTTCGCGGGGCCGTCGAGCTCGGTGTTGGCGCTCCGGTACTGACGCGTGTCGACAATGAAGACCTCGAGGAGCCGCCCCCAGCGCAATTTCCGGTACAGGCGCGTCGGCTCCGCCGGTGGCGGCGTGATGGGCCAGTACTCGAGAAACGCGCGCCGCCCGGTCGGCATGCGCGGCTCGGTGGGCCCCGAGAAGTCGTTCCTCACCTCGTGGTCGTCCCAGATTGCGGAGACCGATGTCGCCTGAAGGAGCTCCTGCATCGCGGCGTCCTCGCGCTGGTAGCGATGGCGCGCGCGGAATTCCGGGAGCGTGGCCGCCACGAAGTCGGCGCCCGGCACGACGCCTGGCTTGTCGCACTTCACGTCGGCGTAGATCGTGTCGCCGACGAAGAGGAAGAAGTCGGGGCTGCTGCGCGCCATGGTCCGGAGGATGCGGTAGCCGCCGTCTACCCGCCGGCAAAAGCCCGCGCCGCCCAGGTCGCCGCTCCAGAGAAACCTCACCGGGGCGGGCGCGTCGTGCGGGGGCGCCGTCACGAACTCGCCCCTCACGGTCGCGCCTCCACCCTGCGCCTCCCAGGCGTAGCGCGTGGCGGGCTTGAGCCCGGACAGCAGCCGCTTGCCGGTGAAGTCCGCCCGGCGCTCGACCGTGAGGCGCGCCTTGGCACTGACGCCCGCGGCGGGCTTCAGGTCCACCGTCACCTCACCCTCCGCGCCGAGCCGCGCCCACACGACCGCCGTCGTCGGGGTAACGTCGCCGATCGCGACGAGGAGGACGGGCGCGGCGCCGCCGGCCACGGCCGGCGCCAGGGCGAGAAGAACGACCGCCGCGGCGCGCGCGCGGAGGCGAGCGCCCGCGCCGATCGAGTGTCTGTCCGTCACCGCACTACCGAGCCGATCCGAGCGCTCAGTCGTTCGCAGAGCCCACGGCGAGTCGGACACCGGCCAGCCTGACGAAGTGACGGAAGTCGGCGTCCCGGGTCACCAACGGCAGGTCGTGGTCGAGACACGTTTGAGCGACGAGCGTGTCCGCGAGCCGCGCTCGGCGGCCACGGGCAATGAGACGCGCGCGGAGCAGTCCCGCGCGTTGCCAGAACCCGTCGATCACTTCCAGCAGGGGAAGCTGCGTGAACAGATCCTTCACCGACTCACCGACCTTCGGATCGCTCAGCAACTCCGTCAGGACCACGGGTGGCAGGGCTGCCTGCGCGTGCTCGAGCGCGACGGCTACGGCGTCCACGTCCCGGCCCGAGGCGCCCGAGAGGTAGGCCACGAAGGAACTCGTGTCGATCGCGATCAAGCGCGGTCCTCGCGCAACCGCCGGAGGTCGACCGAGAATTTGACGCGCCCGCGCAAGGCCCGTAGCTTCTCGTAGGCGGCGCCCGCCGCGACCAGCGTGAGACCCTGCCGGATCGTAGCGCTGACACCGGCACGGGTGCGTTCCTGCGCGCGCCGAAGCAACGCCTGGTCGACGTGGACAGTCACCTTCTGAGTCTTCATCACGCCGACGATACCAGCGAGCTTGCCGTAACGCAATACGGCAAGTGGGTCCGAGACGTTCGCGCGCGGTCTTCGCCCCGCGAGGGCGCGCCCGCCCGACCGCCCTTCGAGCGCCGGCTTCGCCGGCGCAACCGATCCTGGGGGGGAGGTTTCGGAAGGGGGGCGAAGCCCCCCTCCGAGTGAACTAGACGAGCGGATCGTAGTTGAAGTACTGGCCCGAGGTGACGTTCGGCACCAGGTGGTGCTGAAGCGTCCCGGGGAAGATCTCGACCAGCTTCTCGACCGTCCAGCCCTCGTCGTCGTGGATCCGCATGATCGGGCGGTGCT
>WNFW01009441.1_pt1 | contig 11953 bp, 9 predicted proteins | sample 5400131 | NCBI WGS metagenome assembly WNFW01 (sample SAMN13153362, study PRJNA577476) | soil metagenome | isolation source: 20 cm soil or saprolite under grassland replicate 1 | place: USA:California | collected 2016-06-15
GAAGATGAGCTGGGGCGCGACCGCCGCCCGCTCCGCCGGGAGCGTGCCCGCGGCGAGCCTGGCCGCCAGATCGTTGGCGGCGGCGAAGAAGCCGATCCGGATGTCGGGGCTGGTGATCTTCTGCCAGGCGGCGGTCGTCGTGATCAGGGCGAGCCAGGCGAGAGGGATCAGCGTCACCAGCGCGTAGCGCACCTTTCCCGACTTGACGAGGATGCCGGTCGCCACCGACAGCGCGATCCCGGCGAGCATCTGATTCGAGATGCCGAACAGCGGCCAGAGGATGTTCACCCCGCCGTTGGGATCGATGACGCCCACGTACAGATAGTAGCCCCAGGCCGCGACGACGAGCGTGCTGGCGATGAGCGCCGACGGGTACCAGGAGGTGCGTCCCAGCGGCTTCCACGCCTGCCCGAGCAGGTCCTGCAGCATGAACCGGCCGACGCGCGTGCCCGCATCGAGTGTCGTCAGGATGAACACCGCTTCGAACATGATCGCGAAGTGGTACCACACGGCCAGGAGTCCCCGTCCGAAGGTGCTCCCGAAGATGCTCGCCATGCCAACCGCGAGCGACGGCGCACCGCCGGTGCGGGCAAACAGCGTGCGCTCGCCCATCGCCTGCGCGAGGCGATTCATCTGATCGGCCGTGACGGGGAAGCCCCAGCCGCTGATCGTCTGCACGGCCGCCTCGGGCGTCGCGCCGACGACTCCGGCCGCGGTGTTGATGGCGAAGTACACGCCCGGATCGAGCAAGGTGGCGGCGATCATCGCCATGATGGCCACGAAGGACTCGAGCGCCATGCTGCCGTACCCGATCAGGCGCACATCGGCCTCGTTCGAGATGAGCTTGGGAGTCGTGCCGCTCGCGACCAGGGAGTGAAAGCCGGAGATCGCGCCGCAGGCGATGGTGATGAACACGAACGGAAAGAGCTTCCCGCCGAAGAGCGGCCCGCTGCCGTCGATGAACTGCGTGATCGCGGGCATCCTGATCTGCGGATGCGTCAGCACGATGGCGACGGCGAGCAACATCACCGTGCCGAGCTTGAGGAAAGTGGACAGGTAGTCCCGCGGCGCGAGCAGCAGCCACACCGGGAGGATCGCGGCGGTCCAGCCGTAGACGATGACGAATCCGGCGAGCGGCAGGGCGCCATAGTCGAACCAGTCGCGGATCCCTTCCCTGTGATCCACCCACCCGCCGCCGAGCACGGCGAGGAGCACCAGGGCGACCCCGAGGAGCGAGGCCTCGAGCACCCGCCCCGGCCGCAGGAAGCGGAGGTAGATGCCGACCAGGATCGCGACGGGGATGGTCGCGAACACCGTGGAAGTGCCCCACGGGCTGTGTTTCATCGCGTTGACGATGACGAGCCCGAGCACCGCGATCAGGATGACCATGATGGCGAGCGTGCCGGTGAGAGCCGCAAAGCCTCCCAGGGGCCCGAGCTCATCGCGCGCCATCTGGCCGAGGCTGCGCCCGTCGCGCCGGGTGGAAAGCAGCAGGATCGTCATGTCCTGCACGCACCCCCCGAGCACCGCCCCCACCAGGATCCACAGCGTTCCGGGCAGATAACCGAACTGCGCCGCGAGCGTCGGGCCCACGAGCGGTCCGGGTCCGGCGATCGCAGCGAAGTGATGGCCGAAGGCGATCCAGCGATGTGTGGGAACGAAATCCCGACCGTTGCTCAGGCGCTCGGCGGGCGTCGCCCGCGAGCCGTCGACGCAGAGCACGCGGGCCGCGATCCAGGCGGCGTAGAAGCGGTAGCCGAGGAGATAGACGCATATCGCGGCCGTCACGATCCACAGCGCGTTGATCGGCTCGTGCCGCTCGAGCGCGATGCCGCCCACCGCAAACGCGGCGCCGGCCGCCAGCACCACGCCCGAAACCTTTCTGATCACGCCGCCTCCTCCCCTGCTCAATCGGCGCAGCCTGCTGAGGCCCGCAGCCGCCTCAGGCCCGCAGCCGGCGCAGCGCCTCGCCGTACCGCTTGACCAGGACTTCGCGGTCGCGGTGCCGCCCGCCGCTCACGAGCTTCACACCCGCGCGCCATACGCAGTCGATCGCCTCACGTCCCGCGGCGAAAATCCAGCTGTCGAGGATCTCGTCTCCGCGGCGCTCGATGAGCGCCGGGTGGGCGGGCGAGAGGGTGACGACATCCAGCGACGATTCGGCCGCGACACCCGCCGCGGGCGAGGCGCCTGCAGGGGGCAGCGCACCCGCGGCACCCGTTGAAACGGCAGCGGGCAGCGCACGCGCACGGTTCGCCCCACTGTCCGCTCCCTGGAGGGCCTGCCGCCCGGCCGCGAGCGCCGCATCGAAGAGGCTCCGCCCGGTCGAGGCGTTGGCGCCCGCCGCCAGAACATTGCGCGCGCGCTGCGCGAGGCGCTGGGAGTACTCGAGCGTACGCAGCTCCGCGGCGGCATCGAGCAGGATGTTGGAATCGCTGCCGATCGCGATGCGGCCCCGCTCGCGAAGGAACCGTGCCGCGGGAAAGATCCCGTCCCCGAGACTCGACTCAGTGATCGGGCATAAACCGACGACCACCCGGCGAGCGGCGATCCCGACGAGCTCCGCATCGGTGGCATGCGTTGCGTGCACCAGGCACCAGCCCTCGCCGAGGACCTCATTCTCGAGCAGCCACTCGATCGGCCGGCGGCCGCTCCACGCCACGCACTCCTCCACCTCCCGGATCTGTTCCGCGATGTGCATGTGGATGGGGCCGCCGTGCGCGAGGCCCACCACTGCGGAAAGCTCCCCCGGCGTCACCGCCCTGAGGCTGTGGGGCGCAACGCCGACGCTCGCCCCGGCGAGCAGGCGGACCGCCCGGCGGCACGCCTCGACGATCCGGGCGAAACCGTCCGGATCGCTGACGAAGCGTTGCTGGCGCGTCTCGGGCGCGGCGCCGCCGCAACCGCCGTGCGCGTAGAACACCGGCAGCAGCGTCAGCCCGATGCCGGTGTGCGCGGCGGCCGCCGCGACGCGCCCGGCCAGCTCTCCCGGGTCGGTGAAGGGCACGCCGCCGCGGTCGTGGTGCAGGTAGTGAAATTCGCCGGCGTGCGTGAAGCCCGCCTCGAGCATCTCCGCAAAGCACAGCGCGCTGATCGCCTCGAGCTCTTCCGGGCCGATGCGCTCGACGAAGCGGTACATGAGCTCGCGCCAGCTCCAGAAGCTGTCGCTGTCCGGCCCGCGCCGCTCGGTGAGTCCCGCCAGACCCCGCTGGAAGGCGTGGCTGTGCACGTTGGGGAGCCCGGGCAGAGCGATCGCATGGCGCTCGTCGCCCGGCTGCGCGTCGGTGTCCGTGGTCACGCTCTCGATGCATCCGCCGCCCGCGGTGATCCGCACGCGCCGCGCCCATCCCGACGGCAGGAGCGCCGAGTCAAACCACAGGCCCGCCATGGCGTACATTATTCCTGATTGGCCGCCGGGACGTCAGCCTTGAGAGGACGGATGCACGATGAGCGATGAAGCCGAGGCGCCGTGGCTCACGGTGCGGCGCGGATCGGCGCCGCTGCTGCTGTGCATGCCGCACACCGGAACCGACATACCGGCGGCGATCGAGGCCGGCCTGGTCTCTCCGTGGCTCGGTCGCAAGGACACCGACTGGTGGATCGACCGGCTCTACGCGTTCGCCGGAAATCTCGGCGCGAGCGTGGTGCGCACCGCGCTGTCGCGCACCGTGATCGATACCAATCGCGATCCGTCGGGCGCCTCGCTCTATCCCGGACTCGCGACCACCGAGCTCTGCCCGACGACGAGCTTCGACGGCGAGCCGCTCTACCGGGCCGGGACCGCGCCGGATGCGGCCGCGATCGCCTCGCGGCGGCGGGCGTTCTTCGAGCCCTACCAGCGCGCGCTGGAGGAGGAGATCGTGCGACTGCGCACCCTGCACCCGGCGATCGTCGTGTATGACTGTCACTCGATCCGCTCGCGCATTCCGCGACTCTTCAGCGGCACGCTCCCCAACCTCAACATCGGCAGCTTCGGTGGCGCGAGCTGCGCGCCGCAGCTGACACGGCGCATCGAGCAGCTCTGCGACGGCGGGGATTTCTCGCGCGTGACCAACGGCCGCTTCAAGGGCGGCTACACCACGCGCCATTACGGCCGGCCGCAGCACGGCGTGCACGCCGTGCAGATGGAGCTCGCCTGTCGCGGCTATCTGCGCGAGCCGGAAGGCGAGGTGGACCCCGCCAACTGGCCCTGCCCGTGGGACGAGGTCTTCGCCGCGCCGATGCGCGCCGTGCTGGAGCGAGTCCTCACGGCGTGCATCGGCTTTGCGTCGGAGCTGAAAGCCTAGAACCGGAACCCGAAGCGGATCGGAATGAACTCGGTGGGCTGCGGCGTCTCGATGCGCTCGTAGCGCGCCTCCACGAACCACGACTGGCCGCGGGGGAGCAAGAAGCTCACTCCGGCCCCTGCGTGCCAGGCGAAGCGCGTGTCGTCGGTGCTCGCCACCAGCGTGTTGGCACCGAAGCCGGGTGTGCAGAAGAACGGGTCGCAGTAGAAGCCGTTCTGGGTGAGCTCGATGCGGCGCCAGGCGAGCCCTGCCCCGCCGGTCCCGTAGAAGTGCACCCAGGAATTGAACGGCGCTTCCAGTACGCCGTCGACAAAGCCGCTCACGGTCTGCATCGTGCCGTAGTCGATCGGGGTCCCGGTCGCGGCTTCGTTGAGCGCGAGGAACTGGCTCGTGGCGTCGGAGCGGCTGTAGATCAGATCGAACCTGAGCGCGAACGGGCCGGGCGCATCGGGACGGAGGATCACGCCGGTGCCGAAGGTCCAGCCGTTGTCGAAATCGTTGCCGGTCGGCCCTTGCGTGATGCTGGCGCCGCCGTCGATGAACCACTGCACGGGGCGTGCCGCGGCGTAGCGAGCCGGGTATTGATATGTCTGCGCCAATGCGGGCGCGCTGCAGGCCAACAGCGCCACCGCCGCGAACACCCCGAGCGAGGCGAGGAAGCGAGGGTACGGCTTCATGTACGTCATCGTCGGATCCTTTGCTGAATGGGGGCTGAATCAACCCGCGCGCCGCAGCCTCCTGTGCACGGCTCGGGCGATCTCGTGGACTTCGCCGACCCCGAGCGCGCTGGCAGAGACGAAGAACGCGGCAGCCGCGAGGACGATGACAAGGGCGAGGCTCAGGCACTTCGGCCAGAAGCTCTGCACCGCCCAGTCCGCCAGCAGGAAATGCGCGCCCGCCCACGACGCGAGCAGCAGCACGGCGGAGGCGAGCGCCACCTTCGAGAGGAGCGCCAGCATCGCGCGCGATTCGAGCCTTCCCAGGTGGGAGCGCATGAGCGCGTACAGAATGAGGAAGTTGGTGGTGGCTACGCAGGCGGTGGAGAGCGCGAGTCCCCGATGACCCCAGTTGAACCGCACCGTCAGCGTCCAGTTGAGAGCCAGGTTGAGGCCCACCGCGAGGAAGCTCACCAGCATCGGCGTGCGGCGCCTCTCGAGAGCATAGAAGGCGTTCACGAGAACCTTCAGCGCCGCGTAACCGCACAGGCCGATGGCGTAGAAGCGCAGCGCCGCGGCCGACTCGGCCGTCTCGTGGGCGCCGAATCGGCCGTGCTGGTAGAGCACCGAGATGATGGGCTCGGCGAGCACCATGAGACCGATGCTGGACGGAATGGTCATGAGAAAGGTGAGCCGCATACCGCGTGCCAGCTCGCTGCGGAAGGCCTCGGTGTTGCCGGTCGCCGCCATGCGCGCGAGCAGCGGCAGCGCCACGGTGCCGAGCGCCACGCCGAAGATCCCGAGCGGCAGCTGCATCAACCGGAAGGCCACCGTGAGCCAGAAGGTCGGGCCGTCGCCGAGCTGGGAGGCGAACACCGAGTTGACGAGCACGTTCAGCTGCGTGGTGCTCGCGGCGATCACCGACGGGCCCATGAGGCGCAGGATCGAGCGCACACCCGGATCGCGCCAGTGGAAGTCGGGATGAAACGAGTGGCCGGCGCGGCGCAGCGCCGGCAGCTGCACCACGAGCTGCAGCGTGCCGCCGACGAGCGTGCCGATAGCGAGGCCGAGAATCGCCCGCGCTCCGAAGTGGGGATCGAGCCAGTACCCGAGCAGCACGCCGGAGACGATCGACCCCAGGTTGAAGAAGCTCGAGGCCATCGCCGGCATGCCGAACACGTTGCGCGCATTCAACATGCCCATGACCAGCGCCGCGAGCGACACCAGCAGGATGAACGGGTACATGATGCGCGTCAGGGTCACGGTGAGTGCGGCCTTGCCGGGATCGAAGCCGGGGGCGAGCGCCGCGACCAGCCAGGGCGCCGTCGCGATCCCGGTCACGGTGATGGCGCTCAATGAGACTGCGGTGAGCGTCGCCACCTTGTCCGCGAGCCGCCAGGCGGCGGCGGTATCCTGAAGGGCCGCCGTGCGGCTGAACACCGTGACGAAGGCCGTGGACAGCGCGCCCTCCGCGAACAGGTCGCGCAGCAGATTCGGGATGCGGAAGGCGATGGTGAACGCGTCCATGACGCGCCCGCCCCCGAAGAGCGCCGCGAAGATCTGCTCGCGCGCCAGGCCGAGCACGCGGCTGCAGAGCACCGCGAGCCCGACGACCCCGGCGGCCCGGGTGTTCAGCCGCTCGGCGCCCGGCTCCGCCGCGGTCGCGGCCGCCGCGCCCGCGGGGGTGTTGGCTGTTGGCATGCGGTCGCCACGGTACCACCGTTAACGTACCCTGCGCACGCCCCACGCGGCTTGCCGCGCCGCGCCGCCAAGTTATATTATTGTGGTCATAATATTACCACGCCGGGCGTGCGGCGGGGCGAGGATCCATGAACTCCGACGTCATCATCACCTGCGCCGTCACCGGCGACGACACCAAGGTCACGAAGAGCCCGCACTGCCCGATCACGCCCGAGCAGATCGCCGCCTCCGCGGTCGAGGCCGCACGCGCCGGAGCGGCCATCGTGCACATCCACGTGCGCGACCCGCAGACCGGCCAGTTCAGGAGGTCGTGAAGCGCATCCGCGAGAGCCGGGTCGACGTGCTGGTCAACCTCACCTGCGGCATGGGCGGCTACATCTGCGTCGGCCGCCAGGGGCTCGCGGACACGCCCGCTCCCGGCACCGACTTCGTGAGCCAGGAGGACCGGATGCGGCACGTGATCGAGCTGTGCGCGGAAGGGTTGTACCGCCCGGAGATCGCGACGCTCGACTGCGGTACCCTCAACTTCGGCGACGGCAACCGCGCCTACGTTTCCACGCCCGATTACTGCCGCCAGGGCGCGACGATTCTCCGCGACCTGGGCGTCAAGGTGGAGCTCGAAATATTCGACACCGGCAACCTCTGGTTCGTGAAGCAGATGATCAAGGAAGGCCTCGTTCCGGCCCCCGCCGTGATCCAGCTGTGCACCGGGATCCCGTATGGCGTGCCCGCGGACGTGGGTCACCTGCTCGCGATGGTGAACTACCTGCCGGAGGATTGCGTGTGGACGTCCTTCGCCGTGAGCCGCATGCAGATGCCGTGGGTGGCGCAGTCGGTGCTGCTCGGCGGCAACGTGCGCGTCGGGCTCGAGGACAACCTGTACCTGAGCCGCGGGGTGTATGCGAGCAACGCGCAGCTGGTCGAGAAGGCGCGCACCATCATCGAGGCGATGGGAGCGCGGGTCCTCACCCCGGCTCAGGCCCGGGAGCGCCTCAAGCTGCACTGACGTGGCAGGCGTACGCATCTACGAGACCGCGATTCTCCCGGAGTGGATCGACTACAACGGTCACCTGCGGGATGCCTATTACACGCTGATCGTGAGCCTCGCGTCCGATGCGCTGATGGACCGGCTGCACATGGACGCCGCGTACCGCAAGCGCACCTCCTGTACGCTCTACACGGTGGAGATGCACATCCACTATCTCGACGAGGTCAAGGCCACCGACACGGCCCTCGTCGGCGTGCGCATCGTCGGCGCCGATCACAAGCGCATCCACGCCGCCTTCGAGATCCTGCGCGCGGATCACACGGGCGCGGCCGCCGTGGCGGAGGTGATGCTGCTGCACGTGCGCCAGCAGGGCGAGACGGCCGCGAGCGTGCCCTTCCCGCCCGAAGTGCAGGCCGCGATCGCGCAGCTCGAGGCCGAGACCGCGGGGTTGTCTGCGGCCGGTCCCCCCTCGCGGCGCCTGGAGCTCTCCAGCGCGCCGCGCAGCTCATGAGCGTCCCGGTATTGCGACGCCTGCTGGCGCCGCGCAGTCTCGCCCTGGTCGGCGGCGCCTGGGCGGATGCCGTGCTCGCGGCGAGCGGCGTCATCGGCTACACGGGCGAGGTGTGGCGCGTACATCCGACGCGCCCCTCGAGCGCGAAGGAGCGCTATTTTCGGTCGGTCGAGGAGCTCCCCGCGGCACCCGATGCCGCCTTCATCGCCACCCCGGCGCGCGAGGTGCCGGCCATTGCGGCGGCGCTCGCGCGGCGCGGCGCCGGCGGCTTCGTGTGCTTCGCCGCCGGCTTTTCCGAGACCGGGACGCCGGACGGCGAGCGCCTCACGCGCGAGCTGCTCGCGAGCGCCGGGGGGCTGCCATTTCTCGGTCCCAACTGCTACGGCTTCGTCAACTTCTTCGACGGCGCGGCGCTCTGGCCCGATCAGCTGGTCGGCAGCCGGATCGAGCGCGGCGTCGCCCTCATCTGCCAGAGCGGGACGCTCGCGCTCAATCTCCTCTTCAGCGATCGCTCGCTGCCGATCGGCTGCGTGCTCACCGTCGGCAATCAGACGCGCCTCGCCGCCGAAGACCTGATCGAGCTCCTCGCAGCCGACGAGCGGGTCAGCGCGCTCGGACTGTATCTGGAAGGTGTGCGCGACGGGGCGCGCTTTGCGGCCGCCGCCGCCCGCGCGCGCGCCGCCGGCAAGCCCATCGCGCTCGTCAAGGCCGGCCGCACCGAGGCCGCAAGGAGCACCGTGCACACGCACACCGGCGCGCTCGCGGGGGCGGATGCGGCCTTCGACGCCTTCTGCGCCCAGGCGGGCATCGCCCGGTGCGAGACACTCGCGACACTGTGCGAGACGCTGAAGATCTTTCACAGCGGGGGGCCGCTCGCCGGCCGCCGGATTCTCGCCATGGGCGCCTCCGGCGGCGATATGGCCATGACCGCGGACGCGGCGCGCGATCTCGGCCTCGACTTCGCGCCGATTCCGGCGGACGCCGCCGCCCGCCTCACGGAGATTCTCTCGGAACGGGTTCATATCTCGAACCCGTTCGATTTTCATACTCACGTCTGGTTCGATCCTCCGCGGCAGCGGGAAATGTTCGGCGTCGCGCAGCGCGCCGGCTTCGACGTAGTGGCCTTTCTGGTCGACTGCCCGCCTCCCGGCGTGGCCGATGACTCCGCCTACGTGAGCGCGATCGACGCTTTCGCCGCAGCGCTCCCCGGAGCGACGGTGCGCAGGGCGGTGATCGCGTCCCTCCCCGAGTCGCTGTCGCGGGCGACGCGGGAGCGGTGTCTCGCGCGGGGCATCGTGCCGCTGCAGGGCCAGCGCGAGGCGCTCGAAGCGCTCGATCTCGCAGGCGCCGTCGGCGAGAGCTGGGCGCGCGGCGGCGAGGGGGCGAGCCTCGTGAGGCCGCGCGCCAGGCCCGCCGCGGCGCGCACGCTCGCGGAGGCCGAGGGCAAGAGCGCGCTCGCGGCCTTCGGTGTCCGGGTGCCGCGCTCGCAGCTCGTGGCGTGGGCGGAGGCGGCGGGAGCAGCCGAGGCGCTCGGCTTCCCGGTGGTCATCAAGGCCGCCGGCGGCGCGCTCGAGCACAAAACCGAGCTCGGCGCGGTCGTCCTCAACGTGCGCTCCGCCGCCGCGGCCGCCGCGGCCGCGGAGCGGCTCTCCTCGATCTCCGCCACGGTGCTGGTCGAGGAGATGGTGAGCGATGGTGTCGCCGAGATTCTGGTCGGCGTCAGCGTCGATCCGCAGTTCGGGCAGCTGCTCACGCTCGGCGCCGGCGGGGTGCTCACCGAGCTGCTGCGCGACAGCGTGAGCCTGCTGCCGCCCTTCAGCCCGGCCTCGATCGCCGCTGCGATCGGGAAGCTGCGGGTCGCCAGGCTCCTCGCCGGCTACCGCGGCCGCCCGCCGGGCGATGTCGCGGCGCTCATCGAGACCGCGCTCGCCTCCACGCGATACGCTGCCGCCAACCTCGAGCGCCTCGTCGAGCTCGACCTGAATCCCGTGATCGTGCGCCCGGCGGGGCGCGGCGCCGTGGCAGTCGACGCCCTGATCCGCCTGGACGAGGAGCCCTGACATGTCCGAGACCACCGCAATCGACGGCATCAGGACCGCAACCCGCGGCGCGGTTTTCGAGGTGACGATCGATCGCCCGAAGGCGAACGCCATCGACCTCGCGGCGAGCCGGCGGCTGAATGCGGTGTTCACCGCGTTCCGGGACGATCCGGCGCTGCGCGTCGCGATCGTGACCGGCTCCGGCGACCGCTTCTTCAGTCCCGGCTGGGACCTGAAGGGCGCCGCCGCGGGGGAGGAGTCCGACGAGGACTGGGGCGCTGGCGGGTTCGGCGGCTTGAACCACCCGCGCAATCTCGACAAGCCCCTCATCGCCGCCGTCAACGGCATCGCCTGCGGCGGCGGCTTCGAGATCGTGCTGGGCACCGACATCGTCGTGATGGAGGAGCACGCGAAGTTCGCGCTGCCCGAGATCAACGTCGGCGTGCTCGCGGACGCCGGCACCATCAAGCTGCGGCGCCGCATCCCCTATCACGTCGCGGTCGAGTTCCTGATGACGGGCCGCTGGATGGACGCCGCGGAGGCCAGGCACTGGGGCCTCGCCAACCACGTCGTGCCGAAGGGCCAGGCGCTCGCCAAGGCGCGGGAAATCGCCCAGCAGCTCGCCGAGGGACCGCCGCTGCTCTTCCCCGCCATCAAGCAGCTCCTGCGTCACACCGAGATGGTCGCGGAGCACGCGGCCTTCGAGCTGCACGATGCGCTCGGCGCGGTGCAGAAGGTCATCCGCTCGGAGGACCTGAAGGAAGGCGCGCGCGCCTTCGCCGAGAAGCGCAAGCCCGTGTGGAAAGGAAAGTGAGGCGCGAGCGCCGGTGCGGCCGCGGCGTGATGCACGGCGGTCCAGGCTAGCCGCCGAGCGGCCGCAGCAGCGCCCGCGAGATGATGTGCCGCTGCACCTCGCTCGTGCCCTCCCAGATGCGCTCGATGCGCGCATCGCGCCAGATGCGCTCGAGCGGCAGCTCGCTCATGAGCCCCATGCCGCCGTGGATCTGCAGCGCCTCGTCGGCGACCATTTCCAGCATCTCGGTCGCTTTCAGCTTCGCGATCGCCATGTCCATGTCGGTCGCGAGCTTCTGATCGAGCTTCCAGGCCGCCTCGAGCGTGAGCAGCTCCGCGGCGCGCAGCTCGACCGCCATGTCGGCGAGCTTGAAGGACACGCCCTGGAACTTGCCGATCTGCTGCCCGAACTGCACGCGATCGACCGCCCACTGCCGCGCCGCATCGAGCGCCCGCTCGGCGCGTCCCAGGCAGCTCGCCGCCACCTGCAGGCGTGTCGCCCCGAGCCAGGCGTTGGCGACCTCGAAACCGCGGTGGGGCTCGCCGAGGACCGCCGACTTCGGCACGCGGCAGTCGCCGAACTCGAGAATGCTGTTGGTGTAGCCGCGATGCGAGACGTTGCGGTAGCCGGGCCGCACTTCGAATCCGGGCGTGCCTTTGTCGATCAGAAAGGCCGTGATGAGCCTGCGCTTGCCGCGCGGGGAGTCTTCTTCACCGCTGGCGGCGAACAGGATCACGTAGTCGGCATGATCGGCGTGGCTGATGAAGTGTTTGGTGCCGTTGATGATGAAATCCGCGCCGTGCGCCCTGGCGCTGGTTCTCATGCTGCGCAGGTCCGACCCCGCCTGCGGCTCCGTCATCGCCAGGCACTCGACGCGCTCGCCGCGCACCGTCGGCAGCAGGTAGCGCTCGCGCTGCTCGCCCTGGCACGCCAGCAGGATGTTGGACGGGCGCGCCACGCAGCCGTAGTGCAGCGCGTA
>WNFW01002834.1_pt1 | contig 11950 bp, 9 predicted proteins | sample 5400131 | NCBI WGS metagenome assembly WNFW01 (sample SAMN13153362, study PRJNA577476) | soil metagenome | isolation source: 20 cm soil or saprolite under grassland replicate 1 | place: USA:California | collected 2016-06-15
CCCTCCCCACCGCCCGCGCCACGTTTCCCAGCGTGTCCGAGCCCGCGTCGCCGTAGACCGCCTGGTCGGGACACGCCCCGATGCCGAGCCCGTCGAGCACGATGATGGCGGCGCGCTTCACCGGTACAGGCGCGGCAGCCGGGGCCCGAGCCCAACCAGCAGCTCGTGCGGCAACGTGCCGCTCCAGACCGCGAACTGGTCCAGCGTGTTCGCCTGCCCGTCCACCTCGCCGATCACGGTCGCGACGTCACCCATCGCGGCGCGCCCGTCGCGCACGTCGACCATGGTGAGGTCCATCGTCACGCGCCCGACCACCGGGCAGCGCGCGCCGTTCAGCAGCACGCTCGCTGCGGACTCGCGACCGAGCAGGCGGCGCACTCCGTCGGCGTAGCCGATTCCCAGCGTGGCGACTGTCGTATCGCGCTCCGCGGTCCAGGACGCGCCGTAGCTGACGCTCTCGCCTTGCCGCACCGTACGGACGCTCACCACGCGGGCGCGCAGCGCGATCGCGGGCTTGCCGCCCGGCAGCCCTTCGCCGGGCGAGGCGCCGTACAGATAGATGCCCGGGCGGATCATATCCAGCGCGAACGGCTTGCCCCGCAGCGCCGCCGCGCTGTTCGCCGCGTGCAAGAGCGGCGGCCGGCGCGCCAGGCGTGTCACCGCCTTCTTGAAACGCTCGAGCTGCGCGTCGGCCGAGCCGTCGCGTCGGTCGGCCGAGTGAAAATGCGTATAGCAGCCCTCGAGGTTCGGCGTGTCGAGCAGACCGGCGAGCGGCTCGATCTCGTCCCAGCGCACGCCCGACCGACCCATCCCCGTGTCGATCTCGAGGTGAAACGCGCCACCGCGCCCCTCGCGCGCCATCCAGGCGTGAATGCCGGCGTGGTCACCGAGCGCCGGCGTCAACCGGTGCTCGTGGTAGGCGTCGAACACGTCGGGCCGGGCCGGCATGAAGACCAGCACCGGTCGGGTGATCCCGGCGGCCCGCAACTCGGCGCCTTCGTCCACGGTCGCGACGCCATAGCCCCACGGATCGAGCGCCTCGAGGGCCTTGGACACGGCAACGGCTCCCACCCCGTAGCCGTTCGCCTTCACCACCGGGAGGAGCCGTGAGCCGGCGACCCGGGCCACCGTGCGGGCGTTCTCGACGACGGCAGCGAGGTTGACCTCGACCCACGCGCGGGACTCGCGCCTCCCGACGGACCCGTTCACAGGCGCGCGTATGATAACCCGCCTGCTAGATTCCCCGCCACCCCGGCCGCTCCGGAGACCCGATGCCTGGTGACACCGCCCTCGCCCGCGCCCTCGCGCTGGTGCGCGACCTGCGCGCGCGCTGCCCCTGGGACCGCGCGCAGACGCGCGCGACGCTGCGCCCGTACCTGGTGGAAGAAGCGCTCGAGCTCGATCACGCGCTCAAGCAGGGCGACGCCGCACGGCTGCGCGACGAGCTCGGCGACCTGCTGCTGCACCTCGCGTTCCAGCTCGTGATCGGGGAAGAGCGCGGCGAATTCGATGCGGAGACGGTGACGCGCGCGCTCGAGGAAAAGATGCGGCGGCGCCATCCCCATCTGTTCGGGCTCGGCGACAAGCCGCAATCGTGGGAACTCGGGAAACGGGAACCGGGAACGGGGCACCGTAGCGTCCTCGATGGGATGCCGGCCACGCTCCCTCCCTTGCTCATGGCGTACCGACTGCAGGAGCGGGCCGCCGGCGTCGGGTTCGACTGGCCGGACGCGACGGGGCCGATGCAGAAGGTGAAAGAAGAGACCGGGGAGCTCGAGGCCGAGATGCGGGATGCGGGAAACGGGATGCGTGCAGCGCTGCAGGATGAGATCGGCGATCTCTTGTTTGCGGTCGTCAACCTCGCGCGTAAGCTGGCAATCGACCCGCGCGCGGCGCTGGAGCAGGCGAACGACAAGTTCACCCGGCGCTTCGAGGCCGTCGAACACCTCGCCGAGCAGCGCGGGCTCGATCTCGGACGCGCCGGTCTGGCGGACCTGGACCGGTTGTGGGACGAGGTGAAGGCGGGCTGAGTTACGCGGCCACCAGCCCAGCCGCGACCGCGAGCACCCACACGCCGAGCGCCACGGCGATGGCCACGCGCGGGCGTGTTTCGCGCGCCAGGATCAAGAGCGACGGCAGGTTGACGAGCGGTCCGGCGACCAGGATCGCAGCGGCCGCCCCCGGCGCCCCGAGGCCGAGGAACAGCATTCCGAGCGGGATCTCAAAGAAGGTCGGCAGCGCCACCAGTACCCCCAGCGCGGCGATGAGGATGACCGCGAGCACGCCGGCCCCGCTCGACAGCGCGACGGCGCTCGGCAAGATGAGGCTCGACAGCAGCACGCCCGCCACGATCAAGGGGACCGTCTGGAGGGTCAGGTGGCCCAACGCCCGCGCGAACCGCCCGACCACCTCGCGAGCGCCGTACGGCCCGGCATCGTCCGTGACCGCTCCGAACCGTCCGTCGGTGACGAGCCCCTTTCCCGCGGTGCGCTCGATGAGGGGCGCGAGTCCGAAGACGGCTGTGATCGCGGCCGCGAAGCGGCCGATCGCGAGCGTCGGAGGAAACAGGATCGCCGTGAGCAGCAACGCCGCCGGGTTCAAGCCAGGCGACGCGAGCATCACCGCGAGCGCCGAGCCCAGGCGCGCGCCCCGCTCGTACACGCTCTGGAAGATCGGCGTGATGCAGCACGAGCACAGCATGAGCGGCGTTCCCGCCAACCCCGCCGTCAGCTGGCGGCGCACCGGGCCGCCCCAGCTGAGCAGCGCCGCCACGCGGCGCGGTGAGACGAACGCACGGACCGCCGCGCCGATCAGCAACCCGTAGACGAGGGCGATCCAGATGCGGCGCAGGTAGAACAGCGACTCGCGCAGCACGCCCCCCGTGGTCAGCCCCTCGGCCGTTCCTGACCAGCGGCCCAGGGCGCGGACACCCGACACGGTGCGCAGCGCGCCGCCCCACTTGTAGTAGAACAGCCCGCACAGCACGACCAGCAGGACGACGAAGCCGGCGGCGAGGTAGCTCGAGCGCGCCTCGCGGTTCACGGCCACAGCTTGTACAGGGTACGCGGAAACGCGATCGCCTCGCGGATGTGCGCGATGCCGCAGATCCACGCCACCGTGCGCTCGATGCCGAGCCCGAAGCCGGCGTGCACGAACGTGCCGTACTTGCGCAGGTCGAGATACCAGCTGTAGGCGTCCTCCGGCAGCTGCTCCGCACGGATCCGCGCGAGCAGCTTGTCGTAGTCGTCTTCGCGCTGGCTGCCCCCGATGATTTCGCCGTACCCTTCGGGCGCGAGCATGTCGTTGTTGAGGACCGTGCGGGGGTCGGCGGGGTTTTCCTTCATATAGAAGGCCTTCACCGCCTTGGGGTAGTTGAAGACCATCACCGGACGGTCGTACTGCTTGGCCAGGAGCGTCTCGTCCTCGCCCCCCAGGTCGCGCCCCCACTCCATGTCGCTGCCGAGTGTGTCGAGCTTTGCCACGGCGTCCGTATAGGAAATGCGGGGGAACGGCGGCCGCACCGCCTCCAGCGGTTTCACGTCGCGCTCGAGCTCGGCGAGGTCGGCCCGGCGCCGCTCGAGGCAACGGGCCACGATGTGGCTGACGAACTCCTCCTGCAGCCGCATGTTCGCGTCGGAGTCGTTCCAGGCCACTTCGGGCTCCACCATCCAGAACTCGGTCAGGTGCCGGCGCGTCTTGGACTTTTCGGCGCGAAACGTCGGTCCGAAGCAATAGACCTTGCCGAGCGCCGCCGCCGCGGCCTCGACGTACAGCTGTCCCGTCTGCGCGAGGTAGGCGGTGCCGAGATCGAAGTACTCGGTGGCGAACAGGTGGCCCGCCGCCTCGCCGATCGCACCGGTGAGAATCGGCGTGTCTACCAGGACGAACTGCCGCTCGTAAAAGAAGTCGCGAATCGCCTGGACCACCTCGTGGCGCACGCGCGCGATCGCCACCTGGCGGCGGCTGCGGAGCCACAGATGGCGGTGCTCGAACAGGAAGGCGGTGCCGTGCTCTTTGGGGGTGATCGGGAAATCGACGCTCGGCCCGATGATCTTCAGGTCGGACGCGGTGAGCTCGACGCCCCCCGGCGCGCGCGCATCGGCGCGCACCGTGCCGCTGACCTCCAGCGAGGTCTCCTGGGTGAGGCGACCGAACGCCTCCCACGCCGCCTCGGGCACGTCTTTCTTCGACAGCACGACCTGCAGGTAGCCGGTGCCGTCGCGCAGCGTCACGAACCCGATCTTGCCCGACGAGCGCGTGGTCATGACCCAGCCGCGGGTGAGCACGGGCTGGCCCGCGAGCGGCGGCAGCTCCTCGATGCGATGGATGGAGGGCATGGGGTCGGGCATCTTAGTGGCGGGTGGAGGGACTGTCAACGATGGGTGCGCGGTGCGCAGTGCGCGGTCGCCTCCGGAGATAACCGCGCACCGCGTACCGCGCACGCTTCATTCAACCGCGCACTGCGCACCGCGCACGCTTCATTCAACCGCGCACCGCGTACCGCGCACCCTTCAGTCAGCCGACCCTGAACAATTCGAACCCCCGCTCGTATCGCGCCACGATCCGCTCCCGATACGCCGCGTGCTCCGGCCGCGCCAGCGCCGGGTCGCGCGCGATGATCTGCGCCGCCGCGCGGCGTGCGGCCTCGAGCAGCGGCAGGTCGGTGGCGAAATTGGCGTAGCGCAGCGGCACGCCCCCCGACTGGCGCGCCCCGGTCAGCTCGCCCATCCCCCGCTCCGCGAGATCGAGCTCGGCGATCTTGAATCCGTCGGTCGTCTGGGCGAACGCGTCGAGCCGCTGCGCCGCCTCCGGCACGTCCGACAGCAGGATGCAATGGCTCGCCGCCGCCCCCCGGCCCACCCGGCCACGCAGCTGGTGCAGTTGCGCCAGCCCGAACCGCTCGGCGTGCTCGATCAGCATCACGGTCGCGTTCGCGACGTCGATGCCCACCTCGATCACGCTGGTCGCCACCAGGACGTGCACGGCGTTGTCGCGGAACGCGCGCATGGTCGCGTCGCGCTCCTCCGGCTTGAGCCGTCCGTGCACCAGACCGATCACGAGCTCCGGGAACACCTTCGCGATCCGGCCGGCCATCACCGTAGCGGCCTTCAGGTCGGCCTTCTCCGACTCATCGATCACGGGATACAGCACGTAGGCCTGGCGTCCGGCCGCGCACTCCGCCCGGATGAACTCGTAGATCTTGTGGCGCGCCGCTTCGGTGCGGAGCGCGGTCTTGACGAGCCCTCGCCCGGGCGGCCGCTCGCGCAGCTCGGTCACGTCCAGGTCGCCGTACCAGGTGAGCGCGAGGGAGCGCGGGATGGGCGTCGCGGTGAGCAGCAGCACGTCGGGGGCGTCGCCCTTCTCCACCAGGGCGGCACGCTGCTCCACGCCGAAGCGGTGCTGCTCGTCGATCACCGCGAGACCCAGCCGGCGGAACCTGACCGACTCCTGAATCAGCGCGTGCGTCCCGACGATCAGCCGCGACGCGCCCGTGGCGATCCGCTCGCGCGCCGCCGCCTTCTCCGCCGCGCTCAGGCGGCCGATCAGCAGGTCGGGCTTGAGCTCGAGCGGCGCGAGCAGCCGGGTCAGCGTCGCGACGTGCTGCTCGGCCAGCAGCTCGGTGGGCGCCATGATCACCGCCTGATACTCGTTCTCCACGGCGAGCAGCATCGCGAACAGGGCCACGACCGTCTTCCCGGTTCCGACATCGCCCATCAGCAGGCGGTGCATGCGCAGCGGCGCCGTCATGTCGTCGGCGATCTCGCGGATCGCGTGCCGCTGGTCGCCGGTCAGCTCGAAGGGGAGATGCTCCTTGAGCCGGGTGGTGAGCTCCTTCTTGAGAGCGAAGCAGATCCCGGCGCGCGAACGCTTGGCGAGCGCGCGAGCCCGCGCGTGCACCAGCTGCTGGTCGAACAGCTCGTCGAACGCCAGGCGGCGGCGCCCGGCCTCCGCGTCCGCCGCCGCCGCCGGCCGGTGCACCGCCGCGAGCGCGGTGCGGAGCTCGGGCAGGCCCGCGGCGTCGCGCAGCTGGTCGGGATGTGGATCGTGCACCAAGGCCAACAGCGCGTCGAGATGCTGGTGGATGAGGCCGCGGATCTGGCGGTGCGTCAGCCCTTCCGTCGCCGGATAGACCGGGAGCACGAGCCCACGCTCGGGGCCCGCGTCCCCTTCGTCCGCCAGGATCACGAATTCGCGCGGCACGAGTTGACGCCCGTGATAGTAGCGCACCGGCCCGGTCACGAGCAGCAGCTGTCCTTTCTTGATCTGGCGCTCGAGAAACGGCTGCCCCGGCCAGGCACACTCGAGCACGCCGCCGGCACTGCCTGCGTCGTCTCGCAGCACGGCCCGGAACACCCGCAAACCCTTGCGCGTGGGCAGCACGCCCGTGCTCGCCACGCGCCCTACGCACGTCACGTCCTGGCCTACATGCACCCGGGCGAGTGGCGTGACGCTGGTCGCGTCGAGGTAGCGATGCGGGGCGTGGTACAACAGGTCGCCGACCGTGCGGATACCGAGCCGCATGAGCGCTTCGGCCCGCTTCGGCCCGACCCCCTTCAAGTACTTCACCGACGTCGTGAGCTGGAGCGTCACGACGCGTCCACCAGGCGGCGGGCGTACCGTGCCGCGTCGAAGACTTCGAGATCGTCCAGGCCTTCTCCCGTCCCGAGAAACCGCACGGGGACCGGAACCGCGCGCATGAGCGCGACCACGCTGCCGCCCTTCGCGCTGCCGTCGAGCTTGGTCACGACGAGCCCGCTGAGCGGCACCGCCCCCGCAAACGCCCGGGCTTGATGCACGGCGTTCTGCCCCACCGTGCCGTCGAGCACCAGCAGCGACTCGTGCGGCGCCCCAGGGTGCTGCTTCGCCGCCACCCGGACCACTTTCTTCAACTCCTCCAGCAACCGGACCTCCGTATGCAGCCGCCCGGCCGTGTCCACGAGCACCGTGTCCGCTCCGCGCGCGCGCGCCGCCGCGATCGCGTCGAACGCCACGGCGGCGGGGTCGCCCGTGCCGGTCACCGCTGGGACGCCCAGACGGTCGGCCCAGACCTGGAGCTGCTCCGTAGCGCCGGCGCGAAACGTGTCCGCCGCGGCGAGCAGCACCGACCGCCCCTCGCGCCCCAGCCGTGCGGCGAGCTTCGCTACGGTCGTGGTCTTTCCCACGCCGTTCACGCCGAACACGAGCATCACGGTCGGTGGCGTGGGCGCTCGGGCGAGCGCGCCGGAATCGCCGGGCGCTGGACCCGGGACCAGGGCGGCCGTCACCGCGCGCTCGAGCGCCGTGCGAAAATCCCCGTCCGGCGCGCGCGACACCGCGGCGAGGATCTGCTCCGTGGCCTCCACGCCGAAATCGGCCTCGAGGAGAATGCGCTCCGCCTCGGTCGCGTTCGCGCCGGATGACCGGCGCACCGCTTGCACGAGTCGGCGCCAGAGGCTCACGCTGCCCGGCGTGGTCATGGCAGTCCCTGGCGCCGCCGCCAGGCCCACTCCCCGGCGAACGCGGCGATCGCCAGCACGAACAGCCACCAACGGTCGCGCAGCGCGACACCGGCGAGGCGCCCCTCCCCTGCCGATGCCCCCGCGTGCGCGGCGACCACGACCGGGGCCGGCCGCCATTCGTCCGAATACGTATCGACCACGACCAGAGCGCGCTCCGGTCCCTCCGCCGCCGCGTAGCGGTACTCACCGGGCGGCAGCCACAGCTCCGCCCGGCCGCCGGCATCGAACCGCAGCGTGTCCTGCTGCCGCCCGCGCGCCGAGGTGAGCGAGAGCACGACGGCGCGCGGCTCGCCTGCCGCCGTCCAGCGCCATTGGACGGGCAGCCCGTTCGGTGTCACGGTCGCCACCGGCAGGAACCTGTCCTCGCTCCCCTCTCCCCCCGCCAACAGCCAGTCGGTAAGCCCGGCCACCAGGGCGCGATACGCTTCGCCGCTCGCTCCTCCCCGGAAAGCCCAACGGTACAGTCCTCCCGCCGCGATCACCGCGCGGCGCTTGCCGCCGCGCTGCGACAACGCGATCACCGGGCGCGGCGGCCCGCGCCGCGCCAGCCGGGCGGTGAGTACGATCGCGGTCGCGCTGTCGGGGGCGAGCTCGCCCAGCGCGGTGACCGGGGGTAAGGAGTCCCACGCCACGCCCGCGAGCGCGCCGGCGATGGGTGAAGCCGCGGGCGGCTGGAGATACCAGTCGCCTTCCTGCCGGCGGCCGGGCGACCAGAGCAATACGGCTCCCCTGGATGCAACGCGCGCGAACGTGGCGGGATCGCCGGCTTCGACCAGGAGCTCCGCGCCCCGCACCGCGCGCGCCACCTCGCCGGCCGGCACCGCCGCCAGGGTGGCGGCATCACGCCAGCGCGTTCCGCCCGGATCGGCCGCGACGAGCACTTTGACCGCCGCATGCGCGACGTCCTCGAGTGCGTGCGCGAGGAAGCGCGTGTCCCAGTCGGGTGGCGACGCGAGCACCACGATCGACGGCTGTGCGCTCACCTCGAGCACGAAGCTGCGCGCGTCGTCGCGGGCCTCTTCGTCCCCCACCCCCTCCAACCCGACCTCAACCGCCACCCATCCGGGAAACGGGAAACGGGAAGCGGGAAACGGGAGGTCGGCGGATACGACTCCGCTATCGGGAAGGTCTACGACTCGGGACGCGAGCCGCCGACCGCCGACGCTCGCTACCAACGTTGCCGTTCGTTTCCCGTTTCCCGTTTCCCGTTTCCCGGCCGTGCCGTAACTGACCCTGAGCCGAATCGTATCGCCCGCCCCGACTCTCCCAGGCCCATCGATGCTCGAAACGAACGCATCGAAGAAGGGCGTGCGGGGCAGGACGACGACCCGCCCGACCCGCAGCAGATCCGCGGGCACGTCGGCGGGATCGGAGATGACGCCGTCGGTGACGATCGCCACGGGGCCGCCGCGCGCCGCGGTGGCGGCGAGCGCGGGCGCGAGCCGGCTCGCGCCGTCGCGCGGGGCGGTCGAATCGAAGGCCGTGACCCGCGCGCCGAAGCGCCAGATGACGTCGCCGCGCGCCAGGGCGCGCGCCGAGTCGAGTGCCGCGGCCCAGTGCCCGCCCCGCCCGGCCATGGAGAGCGACGCGTCCAGCAGGACGAGGCGTGGCGCGGCCCCCACGCCGAGGCGTACGGCCGCCGGATTCCAGATGAGGAGCACGAGAGCGCCGACCCCGGTGGCCCGCAGCGCGGCGAGGCCCAGCGTCACCCGGCGACGCACGCCAGAGCCTCACGCACGGTGAACCGTCCGTCGTGCAGGGCGCGTCCCACGATGGCACCGGCGAGCCCCGCCTCGCGAACGCGCCGCAGGTCGTCGAGCGACGCCACCCCGCCCGACACGATCACGTCGAGGCCCCCCCCGAGCGCGGCGATGGCGCGCGCGCCGTCCACATCGGGTCCCGCGAGGCTGCCGTCGCGCGCGGCATCGGTGTAGATCACGGTGCGGGCGCCCTCGCCGGGCACCCGGCGCGCCAGCTCGAGCGGAGTGAGCGCGAGCGTGACGTCCGAGCCGCGCGCCGCCACCCGGCCGTCGCGCGCGTCGATCCCCACCGCGAGCCGCTCCGCGCCGTAACGCGCGAGCAGTCGCGCCACGAGTGCGGAATCGACCGCCGCCGCCGTACCGATCACCACCCGCGTCGCACCCCACTCGAGCAGCTCGGCGATCGCGGCGTCGGTCGTCAAGCCGCCGCCCACCTGGATCCGGACGGCACCCCCCCCCTCGGCCAGGAGGGAGCGTATCACGTCCCGGTTCTCGCCCTTGCCGAACGCGCGGTCCAAGTCGACGGCGTGCACCCAGCGCGCGCCGTCGCGCGCGAACTGGCGCACGGCGGCGAGGGGGTCCGCGGCGGAGCGGGAACGGGCCACGCGCCCGCCCTCGATGTCAACGGCGGGATACAGCTCCACGGCCAGAAAGAAAACTAAAGGAGACTAATCGCGCGCGGCGGCGACGACCGGAGCGGGCGCGCCGCTCGGCTCGAGCTGACTGCGCAGCGCCTCGCGCACGGCGGCGTAGGCCGCGTCGAGGCTCTTGGGCACGGGCGTGCCGGCGCCCATGTCCTTGCGGCGCGGATTGGTGGGCCGGCCGCTCACCAGGAACTCGTAGTGCAGATGGGGCCCCGTGGATAGGCCCGTCGAGCCGACGTAGCCGATGGTCTCGCCCTGGTCGACGCGCTCGCCCGCGTGCAGGCCGCGCGCGAACCCCGAAAGGTGACCGTACCGCGTGCGAATGCCGTTGACGTGCCGCAGCTCGATCAGGTTGCCGTAGCCCGAGTCGTCGTGCCCGATGCGCGTCACGATCCCGTCGGCCGTGGCGCGCACGGGCGTACCATACGCCGCGGCGAAGTCCACGCCCTCGTGATGCCGCCAGGTGTGCAGGATCGGGTGATAACGGGAGCCGAACCCGCTCGAGACGCGCCGGAACTGGAGCGGCGCCCGCAGGAACGCGCGCCGCAACGAGCGGCCGCGCTCGTCGTAGAAGCCGCCGCTCCGCGCCGTCGAGTCCTCGAAGTAGTATGCGTATTCCGGCGTGCGCGCGACGTCGACGCGGGCGGCGAGGATGCGGCCGAAGCGGCGCTCGCCTTCGGACGACTCCAGGCGATCGCACAGCACGGTGAAGCGGTCGCCGGGGCGGATGTCGCGCGTAAAGTCCACTTCCCAGTCATACACGTCGGCGATCGCCCAGGCGAGCTGGCGTCGCTCCCCCACCGGCAGGAACGTGTCGGCGACGGCCTTGTCGAGCGCGTCGTACAGCGACGACTCGATCGTGCCCGTGACACGCAAGCGCGTGACGGTCCACGGAATGATTTCGACCGTTTCGACCCAACCCGTCTCGCCGCGCGCCACCGAGAGACGCTGCTCGGCGGAGAGCCGCACGCTGACCCGGCTCGCCGCGCTCTCGGTCTTGAGGCGGCGGAAGTCGAACACCAGGCCGGGACGCAGGCGACGCACGGGCAGGCTCTTCGCCGCCGCGAGGAAGCCGGCGTAGTCGCGCCCCGTCACACCGGCGCGTGCCAGCACGTCGGAGACCGTCTCGCGGCGGCCCAGCGCGTCGCTGAAGTCGCTGTACGCGGCGTCCACCACGATGGCGGGCGCGGTGAGAGGCTGGCGCCACGGCCAGGCCTCCCGCGACGCCCACACCAGACCGGCGGCCGTGAGGGCGCCGGCGGCGAGGTAGTGGCTGGTGCGCCAGCGCCCGCCCATCAGTCCATCTGCCGGCGGATGAACGTGGGGATCTCGAGCTCGTTCAGCTCGGTCGGGAGCGGCGGGTTGGCGGGGGCGCTGCGCCGGGCCGGGAGCTCGGCCGGCTTCACGTACCCGGGCGGCGTGACCATCGGCCGCCCGGCGCGCTCGCGGAACGGCAGCACGCCCGGCGCCGCGCGGCCTGATGCCTCCGCGCCCGCGCTTTGCCGGTCGAACCCGGTCGCGATCACGGTGACACGGATCTCGCCGTGCATCGCCGGGTCGTTCACGGTCCCGAAGATGATCTCGGCCTCTTCGCCCGCGGCGTCCTTGACGACGTCGGAGACCTGGGTCACCTCGCCGAGCGTCAGATCTTCGCCGCCGGTGATGTTGATCAGCACGCCCGTCGCGCCGCCGATCGAGATGTTGTCGAGCAGCGGGCTCGAAATCGCCTGCTGCGCCGCTTCCATCGCGCGATTCTCGCCGCGACCCTGGCCCGTCCCCATCAGCGCCGCCCCGCCGTTCTGCATGACGGTGCGCACGTCCGCGAAATCTACGTTGACGAGTCCCGTGACGCAGATGAGGGCCGAGATGCCCTGGGTCGCGTGCAGCAGGACTTCGTCGGCCTTCTTCAACGCATCCTGGAACGGAATGCCCTTACCGACCACCGCGAGCAGCCGCTCGTTCGGCACCACGATCATGGTGTCGACGTGCTTGCGCATCTCGGCGATGCCCATTTCCGCCTGGCGCATGCGCTTGCGACCCTCGAACA
>WNFW01007879.1_pt1 | contig 11946 bp, 8 predicted proteins | sample 5400131 | NCBI WGS metagenome assembly WNFW01 (sample SAMN13153362, study PRJNA577476) | soil metagenome | isolation source: 20 cm soil or saprolite under grassland replicate 1 | place: USA:California | collected 2016-06-15
GGGCAGGCTCGCCAGTCACAGCTCCGAGAGCAGCAGACGCGCACGCTGGCTGGGATTGTATACAGCGCCGGGAGCAACATCGTCTGGGGCGTCGCCCTTCTGACCGCACTGAACGAATTCAAGATCAATATCCTGCCGGCCGTAACGTTTGCGGGTTTGGCCAGCCTGGCGTTGGGCTTCGGCGCACAGACATTGGTTCGCGACGTGATAACCGGCTTCTACATCGTTCTCGAAGACCAGTACGTCGTCGGCGACACGATTCAGATTGCGGATTACATCGGCCGCGTGGAACATCTCACGCTGCGCCGGACGGTCCTTCGCGATGCGCGCGGTGCGCTGGTGACCATTGCGAATGGCGAGATCCGCACGGTCAGCAATCTAAGCCGCGACTGGTCGCAAGCCTTCGTCGACGTTTCGCTGGCTCCCGAGAGCCCCGTCGAGAGAGCGCTGGCTGCGCTGGAAACTGCGGCCGCCGGATTGCGAGGTGATCCAGCCTGGTCCCAGGCACTGGTCGATGGGCCGCGAATCCTTGGCGTTCAAGACTTTGATCGCACAGCTTCCACGATTCGGCTGCAGGTGCGAACCGCGCCGACGCGCCAGGACGAAGTGGCCCGGGAACTGCGACGCCGCATTCAGGCAGAGCTGCTCAAGCAAGGCATACCCGTTTCAAGCGTCCAGCGCATCGAACTTACCGGCGTTTCTCATTCCCTGCAAGAAGCGGCGCAGCCGGACACTGCGAATTAGCCCAGGAGGATTCGCCATGGCCCAGATTACGTACGACGAAGTGAATCTCATGCTGCGGCTGTACGATTTACGCCGCGAGGCGCGCCTGCGCCAGGCGCGCGCGTGGTTTACCGACAATTTCCATCCCACATCTCCGGAAGACATGGTCGAGAAATACCCACAAGGCAGCGAAGAAAACACTTACATCCGGATGGTCATCAGTTATTGGGAAATGGTGGCGAGTATCGTCAATCGCGGCCTGATCAACGACGAGCTTTTTTTCGAAAGCAATGGAGAGATCTGGGTGGTGTGGGACCGCATGCGTACAATCGTTCCAACCTGGCGCTCCGCTTTCAAAAACCCACACCTGTTTCAGAATATTGAGGAGGCATGCAAACGGTTGGAAGCCTGGAGAGAAAAACGCGCTCCCGGATCTACGGTGGCGATGCGCCAGATGCTGGGCCAGGCAAAATCGAAGAGCAAGGTTATTTAGACGAGTCGATATGGCGGTCGCAATACATGAAGTTAAAGAGCTGAGCCTAACGTCTGCGCCAGGCAGGTTCGGGAGCCAGCGCGGGTGCAGCGTCTGATTCAGTCTTCGGAGCTGCCACCTTGATGCAATTTCGTCCAGCCGCCTTTGCAGCACCGGAGCAGCTCCTCTAAGTCAATGAAATACCGTGTCATCTTTTCTCCTGCCTTGACGGGCTCACTGACAGAGGCGCTTTGGCTTCGTTTTGCAATCTTCGACTCATGGCAATCCGTTCGTACACCTATACCTAGTCAACAAAGGTAAGGCACGCCCATGCCCACACGGCACGACCGCCGCCCTCTTTATTTGATTGAAAACATTGGAGGTTGCGTCAGAACTGAGGGTTTGGGAAAAGGTCAAATTTCCGGCGTGGAACAAAACCAAGGAGCTTGGTTCAATTTGAAACGGCGCGCAGAGCACGCCAAGCCCAGTCTCCGGAACGGATCATGAGCATTAGGATTGGGGAATTATGTCAGCGATTGATTCTAACTCTGACCAACCAGGAAGTTGAAGAAGCTGACTAGAGTGCGGAGGCAACAGAGGTACCAGCGGCGGCAAAGACCGTGGGCATCTCATCTCGAGCGAAGGAAAGAAAGCACTTCACGACAGCGGGGTCGAATTGAGTACCGCTTGCCTCGGAAAGCCGGCGCATGGCCTCTTCAAATGGCAACCCCTTGCGGTAAGGACGCGAAGAAACCATGGCATCAAAGGCGTCCGTGACGGAAACGATCCTCGAGACGATGGGAATCTCGGTGTTCTTAAGACCGGCAGGGTATCCCTTCCCGTCGAAGAACTCGTGGTGGTGGAGAATATCAAGCGCCGCACGCTCAAACCCTGGAAGCATGCGAAGAACGGCCCAGCCATATTCGGGGTGTTTCTTCATCAGCGCGTATTCTTCATTATCGAGCCGCTCCGGTTTGCGAAGAATGGAATCGGGTATGCCAACCTTGCCGATATCGTGAAGGAGCGCCGCGACTTCAAGATTCTGCAGCGCGGTTTCTTCGAGGCCAAGTTCCTGTCCGACGCGCATGCCCCATTCCGCGAGGCGCGTGCTGTGAACTCCCGTGTTGAGATCTTTCAAGTCGAGCAGTTGGTTGAACGCGCAGATGACGGAATTGCGCAGGGCTGAGGCTTGTTCTTCAAGCTGTTTGATGCGGAGGGACTCCGGCGCAACAAGAAGCGGGGAGCTTGCCGTTGGCGCCGGAATTTGACCCTTGAACATCAGCGATTACCAGCAGAACAACAAACATGAGCCTGAAGAGGAAGTTGAGCTAGAGCTGTTCACCCACGCGGAAACAGCTTGGTAGACATTGAGTCGGCCGTGGTTCAGGTCGGGCGTGAGAACTTGTGCCTTGGCCAAAGCGTTAGCCGCTTGGGATTGATTGAAGCCCGACTGTTTGGCGCTGAGCATCAGAGCTACTGTGCCAGCAACCAGTGGCGAACTGAAAGACGTGCCAGACTCGCTGGCGTATGTTCCTCCGGGGTAGGTACTGATGATGTTTTCCCCGGGAGCGGCAATCCAAACATCCGCTGAGCCGTAATTGGAGAAAGAGGAGCGCGTGTCCCAATTCGTTGTCGAGGCAACACCGACAACGTAGCCGTTCATGGCCGCGGGATAGACGCGTGCGCTGGTATTCTCGTTACCGGAGGCGGCCACAAGGACAACGCCGGCTTTATTGGCATTAGACACGGCCTTATTCAAGGCCGGGGAGGAAGAGCTGAGATCAAAGCTCATGTTCACGACATTGGCATGATTCTGAACGGCGTAGTAAAGGGCAGCTACGATGTTTGAAAGGTAGCCCGTCCCATTCGAGGAGAAGGCCTTTAGAGGAAGAATCTTGGCCTTGGGTGCAACGAGGTGAACCAGCCCGGAAGTCATCGTCCCATGGCCGAAAGCTACGTAGGGAGAGCCGTCCAGAACGGCGGCCGTGGACTGATCCAGGACAGCGGCCGTCGATTGCTGGACATAACCGGGCAGTTGGTTCTGGGCGCCGGTGTCCGTGTAACCGTTCTGCATCCCGGTCACATCGAGCCACTCGGAGGCCCCTGGCTGGTTTCGCGTGAAATCGTAGCCTTGCAGGAGGACTGGATAGAGAACCGGGTGATTTGGATCGACGCCGGTGTCAATGACCGCGACGACGCCTGTACCGCCAATCCTGAATCCATTCTGGGCGTCCTGGAGACGGATGATCTGGGTCGCAGGCTGCGCCGCGTAACCACGCCAAACCACACTTCCGTAATAATTGACGGGGGCCGTGTCGGACAAGCCATAGGGGATACTAGGCAAAGGAGGAAGAGGGACCGGGAGCACACGATCCGCTTCAACGCTTACGATTCCCAACAGCGTTTCGGTAAGGGTCAAGGTACCGTTCACAAGATTGGCGAGAAAATTGTTGGTGGAAGTCACCAAAAAGGTCTGGCCGATGGAGCCATCCAACGATCCCTGAACCTGACAACTGAGGAGATTGCAAAGATTGAGGACGGAGGACAGGCCGCCCGTGGATTGAACGATATACCGGTTTTGCGCAGCGGCGGGCTTGGAAGAAACTAGCATCAGGACGATCACTGCAAAAAGGATGGTGGTCCTGCGTTTCATAGGTCACAACCCTCGAAAGGGCTCTCCTAGGGTTAGATTCCTCAGCTATCGTTCGGCGGATTGCCCCGCTAGTTTCGCGGGAGAATCCTTTCGTTCCAATAGTACGACTGTGCCTTGGTGCCCAACCAAATTTGCCATCGGATTTGGTACCTCCGTACCAACGCCGCACTGGGAGGCAAATTTGTGGGGTGTGAAAATCATTGGTCATCCTGCGAAAGACGACCGAGCGCATCGCGGAGCGAAATCATGATAGGCTCGCCGCGCGAACTTGCAAACGTTATTTGCAGATCTCCGCTGTTCTTAATTTCGCAAGTGAACTCGCCATGCTGATTGCTCACCGCATGCACGACATGACCGCGCAAATTAGAGAGCGTGACCCGCACGTCCTTGCCGGCAATTCCGGGATTGCTCAAGTCCAAAAGCTGGCCGGTGACCACCAGATTGTTGCTGTCAGGCTTGGCCTCAATCTGCAGGTCAATTTGAAATGGATCCGCACGATAGAGCATCTGTCTTGAATCAGTAGCCGCTGACCGGGCCCCTTCGACAACGGGCTGCAAAAAGCTGTCAAAGAGAACCGAGATCCGGCTCCTGGATTCCTTTCTCTGGCCTTTCAAACCGGAGGCCACAAAAGCTGCCTTGACAATCCTTACGGTGTCGGCGGGCACCTGGTAGTTCCTATCGGCCGCCGCCGATTTTTGTACGCGCTGCCACATTGAGACAGTTTTCTGGCAGTTCTGACACCCCTGTTTCAGATGCCTCTCCATTACTTCAAGATCGCCAGGAGAAACCGCCCGATTCACGAAATCGATCCACTCCTCCGTCGTAAAATGCTTCATCGTTCCCCCCAAAGTCCTTTCCGTATCCGGCCACTCCCCAGTAGCCGAAAATCGCTTTCTAACACTCGTTCTATAAGGGTTGAAAAAGGGTCAAAAAATACGGCATCCAGAAAACTTAGTTAAGCTCTTTGGAATCAGCCAGTTTTCCTACAAGAACGAAGGGCGCCCAGTAAAAGGGGTGGGGCTTCTTTGCTCGCAGCTCCCGCATCGCATATTGCAAGGCCCGCGCCATTTCGGCGCCCTGAATGTAGTACTGGTAAAAATAGCCCATCAACTGGGCCGTGCTCTCATCGTGAACATCCCACAATGAGAGTAGCAACGTGGTTGCTCCGGCACAAAACAGGCCGCGCTGAAGACCCAGCAATTCGTCGCCGGCAGCGACAAAGTTCATGCCGGTTGCGCAGCCGCTCAGAGTAACCAGTCTGGCATTCAATCTCATCTGATAAAGGTCGTACAGGTTCAGGTACCCATCGCCCAGGCGAATGCCCGAAAACATGGGGTTGTCCTGGCGATACACGCCGTGAGTGGCGATATGGAGAAGCCCGCTCTCCGGGCCTTTATCGCGAAGCAAGGAAGATGTGGCATGCTCGCCCAAGTGGAGTGAAGAGCGCGGCAGCAGGGAGCTCACACAACGCACTTCGTCAAGGATCAGCGGAGCTCTTTCATCAGCAATCCCGAGCACCAACGAAGCGGAAGCATCGCTTACTGCCTTCTCCTGACATAGCGAGAAAACCGTGGCGCTCGGCGCGTAAGAAATCGTGAACGCATCACAAAGATATTCCTCTCCGTTTTTCAACGCGTGGAACGGCAGGAAATGAAGAGGGCCGTGAGGCACAAAAATGAGATGGTTGCCTTGAATAAGCATGCGCAGAGGTGCGACCAGTTCGCTGTAAAGCGATTCCAGATGGCTCTGGGTAGCCCGCAGGAGCGGCTCTTCAAAGCGCCGCACGTAACTATTGCCCATGCGGAACTTGGAGACTTGAAAACGGAGCAACTGCAGGAGGTGAGTCACTCGGGAAAGCATGGTCACCGGAATAATCCGGGCTGAGTCACGGGAGATAACGGCGGCAACGAGTTGCTCGCCAGCGATGAAATACTCGATCAGGGTCGCATCGTGTGGCAAAGTAGCCTGCAGTTTCTTCAGCGAAAAGTCGGCGGGAGCTTCGAGGGTTGCGTTTTCCCGCTCGTGAGCTGGCAGCTCGCGCAACGCGCGCAGCAGTTCCTTTTCATGAGATTGCGCGATTTCCTGAAGATTTTCGAGCTTTTGTCGGGATTGCGTTTCAGGCCGCAGTTGTTCCAGTTCAATGCGGTGGTAGTACCAATTGAGTTCCTCACGCAAATCCCGGATCCGCCTGACTAAATCACTTTGCCCCATTTCCCCGAGCGGAAGGCTCTGTCCGCTCTGGAAAATCATTTCGATCATGTTGCGCGACTTCGCAGCTTCGATGCAGGCAAAAGCTTCTTCTCCGGAAGCCCCCGCATCGTCACCGCTGAGGTAGAGAGTGACGAGCGCTTCATAGACCTGCATCCTGTTTTTCACGAAGGAGATCTTGAGTTCCTCACCGCGCAGCCGGCTCCGCAGAGTTTCAACCGCGGTCCTTGCTTCCAGGAATGCGCGATGGGCGGCTTGCCGGTCACCGCGCGCCCGGGCAATCTCCCCTTCCAGGAAATGTGCTTGATAAACCAGCACCGGGGTCTGGAGTCCAGAGAGCCTTGCAATAGCTGCCTTGGTTTCCCGGTCCGCCAGCGCAAGATCATCAACTTGGAGAGCGATCTGGGCCAACAGCAGGTGAGCCAGGATGGCCTTTCCCGAAAGCGCCGATTGATCGAAGAATGCCGCAGCCGAAGTGCAGAGCCGTTTGGCCTCGAAATAACGGCCCTCCTGGAAGAGTAGCAAACCCTGGTAAAGATCAATCAGCCAAGGCCAAACAAGATTGTCCTCGCGCGCAAAGATCTCGCGGGCTTTCGCAAAACGCTCCAGCGCATGCACAGTTTTCCCTTGCTGGCCGTAAGCGGTTGCTTCGTTGGCCAGCGTCTTAGCAGCCTCGTAGCCCATTCCCAGCTTCTCGAAACCGAGAAAGCCTTGGTGGGCCATCTCCCGCGCCTCGTCGCTGAGATTCAGCTCGAGGTAAATGTCGGAAAGATCCAGGTGGCAAAGAGCAAGGTGATATGCGTCGCCTGTGGCCTCGCAGGAGCGCCTTGCAGCGAAGAGAGATTCAATCGCTCGACTATATTCGCCGCGCAAATAATAGAGGTAGGCAATGTTGTAGTCGGCCTGGGCCACAAGCAGCGGCATGTTGTGTTCCAAGCAAAAGGAGCGGGCTTTCTGATAAGTTGCCAGGGCGCGCGGAAAATCGTTCAGGCTGATCAAACAAACTGCCATATTGCTGAGGACGACCGCGATTCCCTCGACATCTTTGTAAGGCAGCAGGCCCTGGTACGCGCGTTCGTAGTGAGCGATGGATTCTTCAAATCGATCCTGCCGGTGATAGATGTTGCCCACGTTGATTTCCAACCGCGCGAGGCGCCGCTGGTCATCGAGGCGAGTGAATATCCCTCTGGCGCGTTCCGCGGCGTGGAATGCTTGATCGTATTCGCCGAGCAGAATCAAAGGTTGAATCGAGCCGCTTAGAGTGCGTGCGGCTTCCTTCCAATCGGCCAACGATTCGTACAACTGGAAGGCCTGCTGGTGATGCTCCATGGCCGCGCGATTGTCCCCGGACAAGTAAAGCGCATTTGCTTTCGCGCGCAAGCTGGGCGCAAGAGCGTCTTTGCGTTTTAGGCGCCGGGCAATGAGGATGGCGGCTTCCGCAAGGTGCAATGCTTCCTGCGTGCTAACACGGACCCTTTCGACGACCGAAAAACCCAAGTCCTCAAGCTGCCGGCGGAGCCGCTCGATACATCGCTGGCGAGTGAATCCAATCGAGCCGACCGCGAGTCCCAATTCCTTGGCAACTTCCGTGTAAGGCTTTGCAGGAACTTCATAGAAAAGCAGCTCCACCAGGCGGCGGCACTGCGGCGACAGCGTAGCCATGGCTTCGCGCAAGATTTGCTCTTCCTGCGTCTGCTGCACCAGGTCTTCCGCGATTGGCGGGACTGCTGGTTCAGGAAGGTCGTGATCAGCATCGCGGCTGACTACGCGCTGGGCCTGCCGCTTCCAGCGATAACTTTCATGGTGGGCGACCTGCATCAGCCATTTTGGGAGGGCGCGAGGCTCACGCAGCTCCGGCAGGCGCACCAAGAGCTCCGTGCAAGTGGCCTGAAAAACGTCTGCGGCTTCCTGTGGCGCGAGTCCGTATTTCACGGGGATTGAATAAATCAACGCCTTGTATTTCTCGATGAGCAGAGACCAGGCTTCTTCCTTCCCGGCAAGGCACTCTTTGACAAGAAGCGTGTCATTCGAAGCGACGGCCTGCTTTTTCCCGGTTTGTGAGCTTGCAGGGCTCATCGAGTGGCATTTACCGCATCATTCTTGAGATAGAGCTGTTCCACGTTCCAAAGAACATAAGGTTCCAGCACGGCTGGCCGAAAGTTGCCGACCGACTTCTTGGCTCCCGCTAGAATATCCGGGCTGGCCAGAAAAATCATGGGTTGATATTCCCGGAGGATTTCCTGCGCGCGGTCGTAAAGGTTTTTTCGTTGTTCGAACGTTCGAGCATACATTTGTTCGTTGAACAAACGGTCGATTTCCGCCTCCCATGGAGTGGCGGGATGGGCCTGCGAGGGGTTCCAGAGATGCAGTCCACCGCTCGACAGCCAAACGTTGATGTCGGAATTGGGGTCTGCGTCGTAGCTCGCAGCTCCCAGCACGCAGGCGTCGTACTCTTTCGTCTGCGTGACGCGATCGAGCAGAGAGCGTGACTCGAGCGGCACAACTTGTACGCGCATCCCAAGTTGTTTCAAATCGTCTTGGATCACGGCCGCCATTTTGGAACGTTCGGAGCTCGACGATTGGGCGATGATGGAGAATTCCACGGGCTTTCCGGTGGAGTCGCGCAGCGTGGATTCGCCGTTGGAAGCGGTATCCCAGGAAAAACCGGCCTCCTTCAAGAGCGAGCGGGCCTCCTCGAGCGAGCGGGCAGGATGTGGCAGTTTCTCATCACGCCAACGGCGGTTGCCCGGAGTTACCAATCCCCACAGGGCCGTGCCGCGCCCCTGGTAGACAAGCCGCACGATTGCTTCACGGTCTACAGCAGCCGATACGGCCCGGCGGAACTTCCCTTCCCGGAACCATTTTTGCTTTTGCACAATCTCCGCTGGAGTCTTCTCGCCGGGATCGCTCAAATTGAAAAAGAAAAAATTGTACTCGAGACCCGGCCCGGCATCAACCATCGTGTACTCTTTCTGATCCCGGGAAAGCACCGAAAAGTTTTCCGCGCTTAAACGGCTGATCATATCGGTCTCACCTGATTGAAACCGCAACACCTGTGCGTCCGCGTTAGGCACGAAGAGAAACACCAATTCGTCAAGGTACGGCAGCCGATTCCCTTTCGTATCCGTCTTCCAGTAATAAGGATTGCGCTCCAGCACTAATCGTTGCCCGGCAACGTACTCCTTCAATCGAAACGGGCCGAGACCCGCCCATTCTTTTGCAGGCGTCGTCAGCGTTCCAACTTGCCCAATCTTCCCTTCCTCGTACGGCTTTTCCAGAAGATGCCTGGACAGGATCGCCCAACCATCAAACATTCTCTCGGCAACACCGTAGGGTTTCGGGAGTTGAAAGACAAGCGTCTGCGCGTCCACCTTGCGCACGGAAATGGGCTTGCCGTCAAAAATCAAAAGATCGCGCTGCGGCGCGTGCACTTTTTCATCGAGATACACGCGAAACGTGAACAGCACGTCATCCGCATCCAAGGGGGAGCCGTCGGAAAACTTCAGCCCGCGCCTCAACACCAGCGTGTATTGCAGCCCGTCCGGCGATATTTTCCAAGACTTCGCAAGCGCGGGTTCCGTTAGCTGTGTCGCGCGGTTGATGTGCACGAGATCCGCCTGCATCACTCCGATGACCTCCCGCGAGGAGACATCAAGCGCGATCAAAGGATTCAAAGTCTTGGGTTCGGCTCGCAACGAAACCACCAGGCGCCCACCCGAACGGCCAGTCCCGCCGGGAAGTACCAGCAATTCTTCTTTGGAGTTCTTCTGCTGCGGAAGGGCGGAAATCGGCTGCGTGAACAACGCAACAAGCGCGAAGAGCAGACTCGAGAAGGCTCGTCGAGACAGGCGATTTGCACTCGTGGTTTTCACCTTAGGCCCCCAGGTTCCTTCCCTATCTTGTACGGCTCTCGTCGCTGCTGCAACTCACCCCCCAGGCCCAGGTATCCTAGAAAGAACGGCAGCATAATCAAGGCAGGCAAATACATCCACCAGTAAGAAGCGAGCACGCTGTACTGCTGCAGGCTGGAAAGAAGGCTACCCCAGCTGGGGACCGGCTCAGGAACACCCAGGCCGAGAAACGAAAGGGTCATTTCCGCGAGGACGAACTGCGGCACGAGAATGGCGGCTTGCGTCAGCAAGACGCTCGAGGCCTCCGGAAGGATGTGGCGCCGCAACAAGTATGCGTCGGTGGCTCCGAATCCGCGCGCGGCACGGACGAAGTCACGCTCCTTGGCGCTCAAAACGACTCCACGAACCAGCCGCGCCGGGCGTGCCCATCCCACTGCGCCGAGCACGGCGATGATGAGATAGAAAGCTTGAAGCGGACTCACCGCCAGGGGCAAGAACGCGCGAAGAGCAAAGAGAAGGTAAAGCCACGGCAAAGCCAAAAAGAGTTCGGCAAGACGCATGAGCAAATCGTCGCGCCAGCCTCCGAAATACCCCGCCACCGCGCCTACGCACAGTCCAACAAGAAGAGTGACTCCGGCCCCCAGGAGGCCGGCAAGCAAAGATACCTGCCCACCGTAAAGAAAGCGTGACAATTGATCCCGTCCGTAAGAATCGCTGCCAAGCAGATAGATTCTTTCATCTTGTACGCCGAATAGATGCAAGCGAGCAGGCAGGAGCCCCAGCAGGTGATAACTCGCGCCTCTCACGAGAAACTTCAGCGGAAGAGGGCGACTTGTATCTTCCTCATATTGGTCGAAGGTTCCTTCATGCAGCCTCAGGGAGTACACAAAGGGGCGCGTATGGAAACGTCCCCGGGCATCCACAAAATGGACTCGCATGGGCGGTAAATAGGGATTCTTGCGATCTTGCTCTGCCGGATCGTAGGGAGAAAAGAAGCCCGCGAAGATTACCGTCGCGTGCAGCACGACAAGAAGCACAAGCCACCCCGAGATTGCGCGCTTTACTCTCAAACGCTGGCCTCCGTTCGGATGCGCGGATCCGCCCAATACAGAAGCAGATCAGCCAGGAAATTGCCACCGATAAGAAAGAGCGTGGAGAGAAGAACTCCGCCAATGACAACGTACAAATCCCGCGCCAGGATAGCTTCCAGCAAAAATGGCCCGAGCCCAGGCCAGCTCATGACCACCTCGACCAGGAGCGACCCGCTCAGCAGCGTCCCGATACTGAATCCGAACAGGGAAATAAGCGGGTTTGCCGCTGCAGGGAGTGCGTATCGGTAGAGCAGCGTGCGCCGGGAGATGCCGTGTCCTTCCGCAGCCAGGAGAAACGGGGCATCAAGCACCTCGGCCAAGGCGGCGCGCACATGCCGGAGGAGCAGCGGCAAAACGGAGAGCACGAGCGCTGTAATCGGCAAGGCCATGTGAAGAAACAGATCACCAAGCTTGCCGGGAAACGCTAGGCTTTCAAAATTGAGCGAAACCATGCCTCCTGTCGGAAACCGGCCACTCTTCACGGCAATGACCAAAAAGCCCAGCGCCAAGGCCAGGTCTGGAATTACCATGAGCGCCGCAGTTCCCAGGGACAGCAGACGATCGGGTAAACGCCCAAGATGTTCGGCGCTCCAAATACCGAGGGGCAGCGCAATCCCCCAGGCAAGCAGCATCGCCGTTATGGTCAAAAGCAAGGTGTTGCGGGCGCGAACCCACAGAAGCGGTAGCACAGGACTGTTGTAAGCAAATGAAAATCCCATGTCGCCATGAAGAACGGAACTCACCCAATGGGCGTAGCGGATAGGTAGTGGCCGGTCTAGTTCGTATTGGGTCCGCAGCGCCGCGATGGTTTCCGGTGCGATCTGTGGATTCAGGCGCATCTCGTCGAAATAATTTCCGGGCGCCAAGGTAGTGAACGTGAAAGCGAGCAGGGAAACTCCGACCAATAGGAAGACGGCATGTCCGAATCTGCGCAGCAAGTAGCGCATG
>WNFW01006901.1_pt1 | contig 11942 bp, 8 predicted proteins | sample 5400131 | NCBI WGS metagenome assembly WNFW01 (sample SAMN13153362, study PRJNA577476) | soil metagenome | isolation source: 20 cm soil or saprolite under grassland replicate 1 | place: USA:California | collected 2016-06-15
GGCGTTGCGAATATGGCCCAGAAACTCTGCGCTCAGCCCTTCGCGCTTCTCCTTGCCGGCCTGGGCACCCTGCCCCATGCCTGCGACATCCACGAATTCAACCGTGGTGTAGGTCGTCTTTTTGGGGTGGAATATCTCCGCTAGCGGTTCGAGGCGCGCGTCCGGCACCTGCACGACCGCTACGTTCGCCTGCACGGTGCTCGTCGCGTACCCGCTCACGGGCGCGTTCGCCTTCGTCAGGGCGTTGAAGAGTGTGGTCTTCCCGCTCTGGGGCAGGCCGATGATACCTATAGTAAGAGCCATCTATGTAAGTTCCTTCTTTTATGAGTATGAATGATACCTTTAATGGTGGTATTTATTTTACCATACGTGGATAGCTGGGGATGACTCTCTCAACTATACTGCGCCAATGGGTTTGCTAAGCGGCACCCATCACGGAGCTTATATCTGTTCTCCTTTAAGCATAGCCGCCTCTATCTCACATACTTTCCTTAGTAGGGCTTCGATAGCATCGATCTGCTTGCGAAAGAAATCTCTCCTGCTCCTTATTCCGATGCGAGGAAAAACACGCTCAGCGTCGAGCTCGTGCTTCAAATAGCGGAAGTAAAGAATATTGTATAGACGCCACTCTGGGGCTGCCTCACTACGAATGCCACCGGGGCTCATTAATGTATGCGCTTTATTGACAAGTTCTTTGACTATTTTTCCTTTTTTCACGGGCCCTTTCGCCATTGCAAGCTCGTAGTGATGTGTAACATAATAGGTCTCAGCGAGTCGACAGGTACTGAGAAAGTCGATATTGTGCCAGTTATTCAAAACATCTTTGAGATCGTCAAATGTGATATCGGGCGTTTCGATGTGGAACCGTTCGCGGATGTAGTTGCGAAACAGTTGGCTCTCACTGAGCTCAGGAATATTTCGCTGACGGTTCGGGTTTGAGCCACGCCTGGCCTCATCTAGTAATTCACTTTGCTCCTTGCTCTCGTCTTCCTGCACCGGGTCATCAAATGACTCTTCATTCAATTTGCTCCATATGGCCGCAAAGATAGGAGAAAGTTCATGATAGAATCGTTCTTGCACCTCTGTCAGATTCAGATCCCCACCGCGCCGAAATTTCTCTTCGAAGAGGGCGCTACAGGTAATTTGTAGCAGATATGGGTGTCTACCTGCCTGTTCAACAATCCAGTGCATTTCATCTTCGGTGAAATGCTACCACGCGTCTTGCATCTGCGAGATAATAAATTGTTCTGTTTCTTCCTTTGTGAATGGTCCAAGCGGGTATTCGATGAATAGCCCAAAGAAGGTTGAAGATCTTATTCCTGGATGACACACTTTTGCCAATGGATTGATCGATGCAGTAATATAGTGAACAAGATGGCGTCCAGCCAGATTGCGTAAGTAGGAAAAGAAGGCAAAATCAAACTCTTGACTTTGTGTTATCTTATCGAAAGCGTCCATAAGCAGAACAGGCCGAAATCCCATTCCATGCATATGCTGCAGCAAATATTTGAAATTTGTGCGCCAGTCGTTTGCTGTCAGTTCAAAGCCTTCGGTCTCTCTCCGGTAAGATGCCATAATCTGCCTGCATACATCCTGAAAAAAGTCTTCCTTGTTTTTTTGCTCATAATCTGCAAAGTCGAGGACGACAAAGATAAATTTACTCAAATCGTATCCCAGGCGCTGTTGAATATCTGTATGCGCCAACAATTGTAGCAGCGATGACTTGCCGACCAGGGGTTTTCCAACAATGGAGACGCATTGCTCTTTCAAGAGTTGATCAAAGATAAAAATAAACGCATATATACGCCCGATAAACCGCTCAGGATCGTGTATTACTCCGCGATTGTGAAAGGGATTCGGAGGATATGAACTACTCATGACCGTTGACATCCTTTTTTACTATATAAACTGCCTGTTCATTGTTCAAGGATTTTCATTCGATACCATTATATCTCGTTATAAGTGCCATCTGGGGTCAGGTCGAAGATAGCGGCATGAGAGCAGGTACCACGCGTAAGTAGATGCTGCATGAACGCGCACTTCACTGGCACTCATTGGCACTTATAACAGGATACACTCTCTCTACATCCGAAAATAGAGTGTGTTCAACATGCCTCATACAGGGCATGTGAAAGCTTATACTGCACTATCTATGAAGTACCCAGGTGAGAGCATGATAACGTATACTGAGAAGAGAGATGTATTCTCCAGTCTCGAAAGCGAGAAATAGAAAAGATGGTCACGCAATTTCATATGCCAGATGATGAAAAAGATTATTTGATACAGCAGACTCATGCCGATATGATGCGGGCTGAAAAAAAGCTGCGTGACGCTCTTCAGCGCGGTCAGGGTGTTATCGAGCATGTATGGAGCTATAATACACGAGCCTGGGCAACGTGTGTAAGCGCGGCGGACATAGATGGTGATGGAGCTTATGAAATTCTGGTTGGTTTACGTGATGGACAAGTTTTCGCTTTAACGAAAAATAAGGCGCTCAAGTGGGCAAGCGAAGTATCCCACGATGGAAATGGCATTGAGACGATTGTGGCGCTTCCAAGACGAGGTGACGAAAAATCCGTGCATGTGATCGCAGGGTCACGCAAAGGTATAGTATACGGACTTAATTATCTCGGTGCGCCCAAAGCAACCTGTTCGTTGCAGGGGGAAGTGCGTCACATGTTTATTAACCCGGAACAGCCGGGAGAAGTGATCGTAGGATGCGATGATCACAGCATATACTTCCTCGATAGCCAGACCCTCCAACCAGTGCGCGACAAATTTTCGACACAGGGAAGTATCCGTTGTGTCTTTTCTTACGACATCGATGGTGATGGTCAAAATGAGATCTTTGCAGCCTCTAATGATTTCAACATCTATGTACTGGATAGCAATGGACATCGTAAGAGCCATATCTCTACAAAAGGCGAGAGGGTCTACGCTCTTTTCGTAGCACCTCTTGAAAAGGGTGAGGTAACGCTTCTGGCAGGGGCTGGCAACAAAAAACTTCTTGCCTGGGTACCTTCGGAAATGCGTACCGGCCAGCCACTGACCTTTCGAGAAAAACAGCTTCCCCTCCTGAGAGAGAATACGTTTGAAAGTCCTATTCGTTCTCTCTTCGTTACAGATGTCAACAGAGACGACTTTTCAGAGATCCTCGCCGCAACGGAAAACAGAAACCTTTACATTTTAGATAGGTCCGGCAATACTCTCTGGAAACACCCAGGTGGTCAATCTATCTCCACCCTCTTTGCTCTCGATATAGACCGGGATGGTGCCACCGAGCTGCTTCTGGGCATGGAAGACAATTGCGTACAAATGCTACGTATCGATCTGAACAGACAAGACAACACGCTCTATGAACAAATCTTTAACCTCTATAAAAACTTCTCGCACAAAGAAAGGCAGCTCTTGTACCACCTGGTCGAGCCCCAAAAACACATTCCGCACTATCACCACATGGAAAAAAACAGAGCTGATCTACTTATCGCGCAACGCAAATACGAAGACGCGCTCACGCTCCTCCTGGAGCTACGCAGGCAGAGTTTTCAACACTTATGGTCGGAGCCCATTGATTGTGAAGGGTCCATTCGTGCCATCGATTCTGGTAATTACTTGAGAGATCCCGAAGGCGAACTTGTCGTGGGCACTGATAATGGGCACATCGAAATAATAGATATAAAGCCAAGTTCAGGAAACAAGACGCTGGCAAAGGCCATGAGCAAAGGCGTGTACAGAATTGCCAGCTTAATCAATCCCGACCCTAAAGGCTTCGATCGCATTCTGGTCGCCCTGGATGACCATCGTGTTTGTATCATGGATCACAGAGGAACTATCCAGCGAGAGGTTCCTCTACAAAGCGAAAAAGGCTTGCCCTCCACCCTCTACGTTCACAAGGAATACCAGCAACGTGAACGTGATGCGGGCAGTGAGATTATTGTTGGTACGACCGATGGAAGGATCTGTATCTATGATTCCTCTTTCTTACAACTGATTACATCCTTTGAGACTGAACAAGAAGTGCGCATGCTCTGTACCACTACTTACGGTGATAGCTATCCTGAAATAATCGTAGGCTCCGAAGATTGCAGCGTGTATGTGCTGAGTTATGAAGGGCTTTTGAAATGGCGCTACCTCACACCGCAGCGTGTGCTTGCTGTGGAAATTGCAGATATAAATAACGACGGACGCATCAAAATCCTGGTCGGGTGCGAGGATGGCATTATGTATATCCTTGATAGTGAAGGAGATCTACAGGGAACCTACAACGCCGAAAGCCGTATAACCGCTATTCATGCACAAGATCTTCACCAACCTGGCCTCCATCCCGATGGAATAGTCGAAATAGTAGTAGCTGCTGACCGAAAACTGATCCTCCTGCAGGCGCTTGATCTCCAGCAGATTATCAAACAGATCGATGAGTGCTGGCAAGCGAGCCAGGAGATTTTTAACGACGATGATGCGAGAAACTTCATACTGAATTATGCCGGGCACAAAAATACCAATATCCACATCCTTGCAGTAGCAAAGCTTGCAGGCACCAGCGATCCTAACTATCTAGACCATGTAAAGGATAACCTCGACCTGATCAGAAAAGTTCTGCAAGATAAATCTCTCGAAGTCAGGCTGGAACTGGCTCGTATAGCTGTCAACCTTGAAAGAACCCACGGTGAGCACGCCGAAACCAGGCAAATGGTACGCACAATTTTTCAGGAACTCGCAGCCGACACTGAAGTCGAAGTGCAGTTGACATTCGTTGAGCGCCTACCTAAACTGAAGGATAGCAATCTGTGCTTTGAGTACCTCGAACGCCTGACCCATGATGAGAACGTTCTGGTTCGTCGAGCTGTGATCCGCAAGTTGAACGTGCTGATGAAAGATCACCCGGATAAAGCTTTTTCCCTTCTTCTCAAATTAGCAAAAGACGAGAGTTACGAGCAGCATGAGGTCCTTTCAGGTGACGCAAGAGTGTGGATCTATCAAGAGGTCGGACGCAGCCTTGCCCACTACTTCTCTCTTCACCAGGATAGGCTCTTTCAAAGCATCCAGGAGCTTGCCGCGCAAGGCTGCAGCTTACAGGTCATAGAACAAATCTCCTACTCTTCATCCGACGCTGAGCTGCGTGATCTGTTTGGTACTCTGGCTCAGTTCGTCCAGTTGCCAACGTTAAGCGATGAAAATGAAAGAAATACCTTGCTCGACCACTTGCTCGATAAGGTTGTAATAGCCTTACACGCGATAAGTCAACGTGGTGTGCACGATAGCATGGGCATCCTTCAGATCTATAGGGAACTTCGTCAACTATTTCGTGTGAAAAAAGTCGATGACATCGAACAGTACCAATGGATTGGGGACCAGGATTTGATCGAGCAGATCTCCTACACAGCGAGCGTTTCAGCTATGTTCACAGACCTGACTTGCGTCATACAATATATCAGGCGCTATCGCAAGCGCCAGGTCCTGGCAGAACGCCTGACCGCATTGATTCAAGCTTACGACCACCTGAAAAAACTCCTTGTCCAGACCTCGCAGAGCGAAGCAAAGCATGTGCATACAAGCAATAATGTGGGGCATCCACAACTCCTGATCCACGCACCAGAGGATCATATCTTCCTCTATATCATTAAGAGATGGATGGATGTTGTCTTTGCGGAAATCGAGAAAATTAGAGGGAAGGCAGAGCTGCGCACTGAGCTAAAGCATACCAATGCCTGGCTCGAAGAGCTGGTCGTGCTCTCTTTACAAATCACAAATGTTGAACACTGTCCCGCTGAATGTGTACATATACAGCTAGAGGAGAGTCCTGACTTCGAGATAAAGGGCAACGCCGCTGTTACTATTGATGAAGTGGGTGAAACACGTCCGGCCATAGCGGAGTTTACGATCCATCCGCTTTCACCTACAGTACACTGCGTTTTTCAGATTGCCTACACCGATGCAGCAGGCTTCCAGACCAGGCCTTTCGCTGACACGATGGAACTACAACGCAATAAAGAGCCATTCAGACACATACCTGATCACTATCGTGTTGGAATGCCGCTACAAGCGGGAGAGCTGGACCGCAAATTGTTCTTTGGACGTAAGTATGATATCTCTACCTTATTGGAAAAGTTGACGAGAACCGACGCTAATAGCCTGATCATCTTTTACGGCCAACGCCGCTCTGGAAAGACCAGCCTCTTGAACCGACTTGAGGACGATATCCTCGCCATGCATCAGCACATACCTGTCCAGATCGATCTTCACGCAATGGCACTTACAGAGAGCATCGCTCAACTCCTAAAAGAGATAACGCAGGTTATCTCCACTAGCCTGGAAAAGAGAGTTATACATCCTCCTCTTTACGAGAAGCTCGTTCTCCATAATAGCCCGGCTGCCGCATTTAGCATCTTCCTTGAGAACGTGCTTGAGCAACTTGCGCCGAGAAGGCTAATTCTGCTCATCGATGAGTTCGAGGTATTACAGGAGCAGATGGAGCGGGGGTGTCTCCCGCACTCTTTCTTCCAATACCTGCGCAGCCTGCTTCAACATAAGCAAGGCGTCTCCTTTCTCCTGGCCGGAGCTCCAGCTATTCATCACTTGACTGAATGGTATATGTCCGCCTTTTTCAATATCGCTTATGCCCACAAAATCTCGAAGTTTGAAAGCGAGGAGGCGAAAGAGCTGATCACAAAGCCTGTCATCGATTACCTCAAGTACGATGATCTTGCGCTACAAAAGCTACATCAACTTACCGATGACCAACCTTACCTCATTCATCTTATGGGCACACTGCTTATTGAGCATTGCAATAAGAAAGAAAAGAACTACGTGACAGTGAACGACGTCAACGTGGTAGCTGATCAAGTCATCCATACACAGGGCAATCACTTCCAGTGGATCTGGAATCAAGTTCGGGGTGCGCCAATGGCTCGCCTCGTGCTCTCAATACTGGCACAGGGAGATGAAGAGGAGCGATTTTCTTTCGGCGGCATACACACGGCATTAGAAGATCTGAGTTGCCATTCCCAAAAAGCCGACCTGCTCAATATATTAAATAAACTCGTCGATGAAGAGTTTATCCAGGAAGAAAAGATCGATGAACGACCCGAGAGCTTCCAATACAGGATACCTGTCGGTCTTACGCGCGCCTGGCTGCGTACAATAAAACCGCTTGAGTGGACCGAAAGCGAACTGCCATCAGTCCATGATAATCCTATAGAGGTCTGATCCTTCCATGATACATGCTTGCTTCCATGCCTAAAAAGCACGAAAAGCAAGCATCAGCCAACTGGTTGCACTGACCTCTTTCCGCATAAAAACATAGTTATGACAATCGTTCACCCTTCTAGAGACGAAAAAGGTCTGACCTGATAGACCTCTTCTAGTCGCCCTAGCAGCACATCAACGGGCACCTTGACGTGTAATCGACAGGCATTTGTCTCCGTAGAGCTGAACGTACCGTTCTCAAAGAGTTTGTTGGATGGGCATCCCCCTCCGCAAAATAGAAAGTAGTCGCAGGTCTCTCGACACATTTCTACGCCCCTTTCGATCTGCGTATTTATCTCTGTAAACTTTGGATGCATCAATACATCATCCAGAGAGGAGTGCGCTACGTTCCCAAAAACGAAGGCGTTATCAACCTGGTGGCCGGTACTGAGCAGTTCTGGTGAGAAGGTAGAGATGTTTCCGTTACAGTCGAAGTTGAGATACTTCAGCGCGACGTTGGTTACAAAACGCCTGGGAGACTGGCTGTCAAAAAGTGCGCTGAACATGTTTTCAACCTCGCGTATAATAACTGGTTGCTCCGACTCTATGCTTAGCGTAAGGATACGGGAGAAGAATGCCCGGTAGCGCTCGATCATTGCTCCTGTCTGCAATGTAGAGTGCAGATTGGCGCCGGTGACCTCTTCCGGGTTGAAACCAAGGCGTGCCGGCTGCAACTCCGTAAAAAACTGCCAGATTGCATCCGGATATTGCACAGACTCATTAGTAATGACTGCGATGACGCCGTATTCTATCTCATTTTCGCGGAGTAACTCTACTCCACGCAGGGCACTCTGGAAGCTTCCCCGCCCTGCCCGATCCACACGATTTGCATTATGAATATGCTCAGGGCCATCAAGGCTCACCCCTACGCGCACATTGTAATCCTTGAAAAAATCACACCACGCCTGGTTGATGAGCGTCGCGTTCGTTTGCAACGAATTGACGATACGGACACCTTGCGTGTTCCATCGCTGCTGAAGCTCAAAAGCCTCCCGATAAAAGGATATCGGCAATATCAGTGGCTCTCCCGCATGCCACAGAATGGTAATATCGCGTGAGACAAAACGCGATGGAAGTACAAGTTGGAAAATCTGTGTTAGTACTTCTGTTCTGATGCGTTTCGTATTCAAGCGATAAGGCAAATAACAGTAGCAGCAATTAAGGTTACAAAAGGGAGTCGGCTGGATCACTACTGTATCTATCTTCACCCTGGCCGTTTCTTTCTCCAGATGAACATCTGATATATACAGCTTCACGACCTACATGGGTTCCGCCTATGCCGTTCTCTGCAACATATATAATGCTCTACCAGACATCAGTCCAATCCATCCACGGAATAACTCCTGTCGGATATCTACCTTTCTCAGTACTTTCAGTATGTCCCCCAAATATTTCCCAACGCCTCAGATAATGCATAACAAAGGTTCTCTCTCCACGAACATCGTCGACAAGGATGTCTCTTTGTATGTGCGACCGTATCTGCGATGCACGCGCTGCGATCGACACATCGACTTGATTCACTTCAGGCGTTTCCATTTAGCGGTTTCTTTCCTTTCCTGAAAGCGATAGAACTTTCCACACGTAGTACCACTTTCATAACTGTTTTATCCTAAGATACAAATTCTGAGATGTCTATTATACTTTTCTTCTTATCTTATCATAGTTTTTATAAGTACAAACACAGGAATGCTACGGTACCAAAAACCAGTATAATGAGTGCTGAGTACAAAATAGTGCGGTATATAATGTTGTTGTATATGATAATATCATCACTCAGGTCAGAATAGTCGTTCTTTTAACGGCATATCGATCCTGCTTGTATAAAAAAAATGTTCATCGAGCAATACAAAGTTGATGCCATCCACCTTCTTGCTTGTCTTGCGCATACCGCTATCCTTCTGTAGATCTATCTACGCTTGTAAAGATTTTTTCGCTCGCATCGAAAAGCTCTCAGAATGCCTCACATGCTGATACTACTATAGACGCTTTCTTCTGCACAAAATCAAAAACAATTAGCTTCTGATGTAGAAAACTATAGTATTTATCGTTTGAAAGTACTGGCATACATACAGGCCTCTCCTTGCACGATGCCACTCCCAGTCCCTTGACACCTGGTTGGCAATCCCTGGCACGAGAAGTAATTTATACTAGCAACAAGGCAGTTCTCATAGCAAGATCAAGAACGGAGAAATCACATGAACCGGTTCCTTCATTCCATTGAAGTAATGCTACTGTTGTTTATCGCTTTCGTCTGTATCATCCTGGACATTGGAGATGCGTTTAACCTCTTCAACTTCTTGCCCACTAGCTACATTTTATTGGCACTGCTCTTCTTGAGCGCCGTAGTGTTAGGTACTCTTGCCTCCCTACTTAACGATCTTTCAACATTAAGCAAGGACATCCGCAGGGCAGCAAGAGAGGACGACATTGCTTATCTACAGAGGGCCTATATGCAAGTTGGTGAGAATTTACGTCGTGTGCTGGGAGACGGTTTTTTTACCGGGCTTCTTTCTCCCTTGCAGATCGCCCTCGAAGAACAGGTGGTTCACTTCCGCGAAGGCAATCAGTTCCGCCTCTACTACGCATCGACACTGAAAAATTATGCTTCAGAGACGTTCTTGTGCTCAACAACCATGAAGACGTTCTCGATCTGGCTGGACACGAGTATCAGTGCAGCCAACGCTCGCTTCATCAAAGCCGGCGGCAAGATACGGCAAATCGTGTTCATCAAAAGCGGAGATGATGTATCCTCAGTAGAGTTTCAGAAATTTGTACTCCACCAAAAATCCATTGGCGTCGAGATCTTCATTGCATCCATGTCTATGGATACTCATGTGCTCATGATCGAACTACTCAGAAAAGATTTGTTCGTTGGCACCAGAGCCCCGGTCGCCTGGGAGGTGTTTGTGGATGACAGTGAAAATATCGGGCTGAGCGTGCTGATAGTTAATCCTTCGAAGATTGAGGACTACCGGCGCGTCCTTGATCTGGCACATCAGTACACACCCGAGGATGCAGGTCCCGCTATCTCATGATTTTTACAACAGCGAGGAAATACAGTTGCTCTCCTGGCTATTGCTTGATAGCTTTATACTTTTTTATGGTAATTAGGAAATCGTGAAGAAAAAACGTTATAAATTGTGACTTGACGATCCTCTCTTCTGACACTACAATATCTATGATCACAACCCACACACTCAGGAGGTAATAGTCAATGCCATTGTACGAGTACTACTGCTCGGATTGCAAAGCCAGGTTCGAGCTCCTGGTGAGCCACAAACACGCCGATGATGTCGCCTGCACGAAGTGCCGCAGCGAAAAGGTACGTCGCCAGCTCTCCGTATTCGTCTCGCAGCGCGGCTCAAGCGAGGATAGCTCGTACGACGACGTTGCGCCACGCATGGGCGGCTGCGCGTGCGGCGGCGGCGGTTGTGGCTGCCACTAAACATTCTGGACAGGTCTTTATAGTATGTTCAATAAAACTGGCTACCGGCGCGGCGTGATAGAGGGCGTGATCCTCTACGCGCTCGGTCGCCTCGGCGCGCTGATCAATCCCGCTATCTTTCCCGACTGGACCTATGTCGCCGTTCCCCTGCTCTTTCTGCTGCTGCAATATCTTATCGCGCCCTTCTGGGCCACGCGCCGCATGACATCGACGAAACGCGAACGACTCAGCAAGCGCTTCTGGCTGCTCGGTCCGCGCCTGGCGGCAATCTGCTTCGGTATCGATCTGCTCATCACGCTGGCGTTTGGCCTGCCCGCCGGTAGCTTTGGTATTCCACAGGGATCGGCCCTGCTACGCATGCTTACGACTGGCCGCAACCACCTGACAGTGCTCGACTTCGGCGTCTATGAACTAAGGACCGCCGCGCTACTCCTTGCGTTTTTCACGCTGACGGTGATCTGCACACGCCTGGCGATGGGCGGCTTCCTGCGCTTTACGATGCCCGCCGACGGAAATCGCGTTACATTATAGTACTTTTCGGCAAAAATTTTGTTTCTTGCTTATAACTTGGACATTTGTTACAATGTCCGTACCGCGTATGCAGCGCGCGTTATCTTCTTTGGCATGGCAGAGGAAAGGTATGGTAGCAGTCTGTGTCTAGAGTATATGCAATCGCGAATCAGAAGGGAGGGGTGGGAAAAACGACGACGGCCATCAATCTTGCGACTTATCTCGCGGCGGCGGGACGTAAGGTATTGCTGGTCGATATGGACCCACAGGCAAATACCTCCAGTGGTATCGGCGTTATAAAGAATAAGCGCAATGCGACAATCTACGATCTGCTTGTGCAGGAAAAAGACGATCTTACCATATTTGATGTGATCGTGCCGTCTTCGCGGCGCGAGCTGGTGGTCGCGCCCTGTACGGTCGATCTCGCGGCGGCAGAGATTGAGCTGGTCGGGAGAATGGCGCGCGAGTACCGCCTGCGCCAGGTTCTGGAGGCGATCCGTAATCGCTGCGACTATGTTATTATCGACTGTCCTCCCTCACTCGGTCTGCTCACTATCAACGCACTGGTTGCTGCCGATGGCCTGCTGATCCCCATTCAATGCGAATATCTGGCCCTGGAAGGGTTAACGCAGTTGCTCAATACGGTCAATCTGGTCAAGAATAAGCTGAATCCTAACCTGTATATTGTGGGCGTGGTGCTGACAATGTTCGATCCACGCACGCGCCTGGCGGGCGACATTGT
>WNFW01002841.1_pt1 | contig 11941 bp, 6 predicted proteins | sample 5400131 | NCBI WGS metagenome assembly WNFW01 (sample SAMN13153362, study PRJNA577476) | soil metagenome | isolation source: 20 cm soil or saprolite under grassland replicate 1 | place: USA:California | collected 2016-06-15
TCGTAAGCGCGTTGCTGCTCGTTCCAGCCCGAGAAAAGGCCGGTCGCGCCTTCCTCGGCATCGCGAAAATCTTCGCGCAGAATGCAGGAGGCGTTGGTGAAGTGCACCACATAATCGCGAAAGAAAAGATTGTTCTCGATAATGTGCCTTATTAGTCCGCCAAGGAATACAATGTCGCTGCCGGCGCGAATCGGCACCCAGATATTGGCCAGCGCGCTGGTGCGCGAAAATCTTGGATCGACATGAATGAGGGTCGCGCCACGCTCCTTTGCTTTCATAACCCAGCGAAAACCGACTGGGTGCGCTTCCGCCATGGAGGAGCCTTCACTCAGAATGCAATCGGCATTGGCGAGATCTTGTTGCGCGGTCGTAGCTCCGCCCCGGCCGAAGGAGGTGCCCAGACCGGGCACCGTGCTGCTATGTCATATCCGCGCCTGGTTGGAGACGCAGACCATTCCCAGGCCGAGAGTGAACAGTTTTTTGATGAGATAATTTTCTTCGATATCGAGAGTGGCGCCGCCGAGATGACAGATCGCAGTTGTGTGATTGATCGTCGCGCCATCTTTTTTATGAACGAACGTGCGCTTGCGTGATTCCCAAACGCGATCCGCGACCATGTCTAGAGCGCGATCCAATGAAATCTCCGTCCACTCTTTCGCGCGCGGGGCGCGATACTTCATTTTCGTTTCGCGCCGGTCGTGTGTGAGCAATTGATAAGAAGCGGCGCCTTTCGGGCAAAGGTTCCCCTGGCTGATCGGACTCTCCGGATCGCCTTCGATCGAAATCAGTTTCCCATTCTTGTGATAAATGAGTTGCCCGCAACCGACTCCGCAGTACGGGCAAATGGATCGTGCGACCTCGGCGCCATCGATCCGCGCGTGCATCGCGCGCGTTTTATCCGACATCGCTTCAAGACCTGTCCCGTCGGCCCGCTCACGAATTTGACGAATGAGCGGCCATTTGCCGAGTAAGCCAGTGAGCGACGTCATATCGTTTCAACCGCCTAAACTCTTTGCTACTCGTTTTATCTGCACTGGTAAAGGGCAATAATTTTCGGAGGTCACGAAGACCCTCGCATACCCTATTTCTTCCGGCGGAACCGTGTGGCGGCCAGCCTGCACTGGTAAGATTCTTTTCTGCCGCTTTTGAGGGAACTGGGCTTACCACTTTTGAGGGAGGGCTCATTGCACGCCAGACATCGGAATTTTGATTTCCAAGTCGCCACGAACCGATCGGCGCTCAAAAGACGAACATGCCAACCGCGGCTCCGAACATGAGGAGTGCTGCCAATGCCGCTGTTAGCCGCGAGAGCAAAGAACTCGGCTGCTGCCGCATGATCTTCCGATCCGAGGCTACCATCAGAATGCCGATTAAAAGAAATGGTGCGAGCAAACCGCTAACGACGGCGGCCCAATAGAGAGCCTTCATCGGGCTCACATCCGCGAAGTCCAGCGCGATACCGATCACGCTTGAGAGGATGATCACGCTGTAGAATGGACGCGCTCTTCTGAACTTCTCATTTAGGCCGTGGTTCCAGCGAAACGTTTCTGCGAGCGCATAAGCGGCAGAGGTAATCAGAGTCGGGATCGCAACCAGGCCAACGCCAACAATTCCCACAGTGAAAAGCGTGGCCGCGAAAGGGCCTGCCAGCGGCATGAGCACAGCCACGGCGTCCTGCGAGGTATCGATATTTGTGATGCCATTTCGGTGCAGCGTCAGCGCGGTCGTGAGAATTATGAAATACATCGCTAGATTCGAAAACAAGGTGCCGAACGCGACATCCAGTCTGCGCATGCGCATTCGTTTCGTCTTCGCGCCTTGTTCGTCGGAGTGCGCAACCGGACCGAGATTGCGCTTTTCTTCCAACTCCTGCGAAGCTTGCCAAAAGAACAGATACGGACTGATGGTCGCTCCGAGAATGGCAACCAGTCCGGCCCAGACTTCATGCCCCGTCGGCCAGGAAGGCAGCAGTGTTTCGCGGAGAACGATATTCCAGTTCGGACGAAGGACGAATGCCGTTAGCACATATGTAAACAAACTGAGCGCAAACCATTTCAGGAGATTGGCGATTTGGCGGTAACGAAACAGGACGGTTCCGAGCGCGATGATGACACCGAAGAAGACGACGTAGTAATGCGAATTCAGGCCGCTGAGCATTTCCCCCGCGTCCGCCATGGCGGAGAGATCTGCCCCGACTGTGATAGTATTTGCGACCAACAATCCCAGGGAAACTGCTACCACAAGTGGTCGCGGAAATTTCTGGCCGAGGGCTCGGGCCAGGCCGCCTCCTGTAACCGAGCCAATGCGGGCGCACATCATTTGGATGGCCGCGATGAGCGGCCAGGTGATGAACGCGGTCCAGAGAACCGTAGTGCCGCACTGCGCCCCTACGACCGAGTAGGTGCCAATGGCAGAAGGGTCATCATCGGCCGCGCCGGTGATCAATCCCGGTCCCAACACAGCGAAGAAATGCCTCAAGCGATTCCCCGCTGGCCTGTATTGGTCGGCCTGCGGCATGGCCAACTCCACTCGTTAGGCAGCAATGCGCTAGAAAGAAATGCTGAAGAGCTTGATTCCGTTCCATTTTCCGGGGACGTCGGGATCGAGCGAGACATTTTCTTCCGCCGTTCCGTAATTTGCCGGCGCGAGCGGATTTAGCATCTGTAGTGGATTGCCGCCGCGGATCGCGCGCGGAATCACGCCGGAAATATCCTGCGCGGAAAGGGGCGCGGGCCGATGAGTTTGGCGGGCATGATGCCTGGACTCGAAAGAAACCGCATGCGAGCGAGCAGTGGCGGGATTAGCGGCAGCTCGCGCTGCTTGACCTAAGGTGAGAAGTCCGCTGGCTAAGCAAGCGATCAATATCTTTGTCTTCATACCAAAGGCTCATCCGATTCCAACCTCCTGCCACGTCGCGAACGGAGGATTTTCCCATCCCTCTTTCGAATGAACCGGACGCTCCCCCAATCGCGCTCGCGCTATACCGAATCAAATTGCGTCGGGAACACCAAGAGCTGCTTTCGGCGGAAAAAAGGTCTGCCGGTGCCGGCTTTCCCACCATTCGCGAAGGCGGTCGAAGTAGAGATAAACCACCGGCGTGGTGTAGAGAGTGAGGGCCTGACTAAAGATGAGGCCGCCGACGATCGTTATGCCAAGTGGCCGACGCAACTCGGCACCCATGCCGGTAGATAGGATCAATGGTAACGCACCGAACAAGGCCGCCGTTGTCGTCATTATGATAGGGCGGAAACGCAGCAGACACGCTTGATAAATGGCTTCGCGCGGGCGCATACCTTGTGCGCGCTCGGCCTCGAGCGCGAAGTCTACCATGAGGATCGCGTTCTTCTTCACGATGCCGATGAGTAGGAGAATGCCAATAATGGCGATCACGCTGAGGTCAGTGTGAAATATCATGAGAGCCAGGACTGCTCCGACACCGGCGGATGGCAGGGTGGACAAAATCGTGATCGGATGAATGTAGCTCTCGTAAAGGATGCCGAGGACAATGTAGACGGCGGCGAGCGCGGCGAGAATGAGGAAAGGTTCGCTAGCTAACGAAGTCTGGAAAGCCTGCGCTGTTCCGGAAAAGTTTCCATGTACTGCGCCCGGCATGGCGATTCGTTGTTGCATTTGCTGAATCGCAGCAACGGCATCGCTTAGCGCCATGCCTCCCGCGAGGTTGAACGAAATGGTAACTGATGGGAACTGTCCCTGGTGATTAACCGCGATTGGTGCAGTCGTCGGCTGGTAACTCGCGATCGCACTCAAAGGCACCACACCCGGCGTTGGGGATGGAGTCGGCGCGGAACCATCACCCGCTGACGGTGAAGCAGCTGCGTTCGATGCCGGAGTCGAAGTGGTGTTTGCGCTCGACGATGCGGCCGTCAAAGTGGCGATTGCGCTCAACGGTGCAGGAGTCGGCGTCGTGGTGGGGACCGCCAGAAGGGTGCCAGATGTGGGCGACGGCGAGGCAAAGACGATCGACGCGGGAGTCGAAGCTGAAACTGTGGCCGATGACGTAACAAAGGCGCCCACAGTTAGAGTTGGCTGAGAAGTAGTACGTGTACGCGGGATTGCGCCAACGGTCGTCGCTGTTAGGGTCGACGCCGAGATACCAGCGGCGCTCGACGGAAGGCTTGGCTGCGAAGTAGCACCTGTGCTGGAAGATGCGGTAACGGTCGACGGTGTCGTCACAGGGGTGGCTGATGGCGTAGTAAGGGCGATAGGTGCAGGAGTAGGTATAAAACCGGGAAATAGGCTCGGCGGCGTAGGCGCGGCAATAGGCCCAACCGTCGGGGAAGGGCTGGCAACTGAGGGTACAGGAATAGGCGTCGGTCCAGGAACAGACTGAGCAGCTGAAATGGTACTCGATGGTGTATCACCACCGGCAGGCGTTGGACTCGGACTGGGACTGGGTCCTGCGCTCGATGATGTCGTGTTTGGCCGAATGTAGATTGCCTCCAACCCTGTTGGGCTTTGCCAAAACTGCGGATCCACCTCCATCACGACGTGGTATTGGTTGAGCGAGGTAAACATGGTCGAGACCTGCCGCTGGCCAAAGGCGTCGTAGAGCGTGTCGTCGATAAGTTGTGCTGAGATACCTAGCCGTGCCGCTGTCTGCCGATCGTAGGTCAGTGACGCTTGTAAGCCGGCATTTTGCTGGTCGCTGTTCACATCGGTGAAGCCCCGCAGTTTCCGCATTTCTGCGAGGACAATCGGTCCCCATTTCACCAGGTCTTGCAGGTTCTCGCTTTGAATCGTGTATTGATACTGCGCATTGCTCTGTCGCCCGCCGATGCGCACGTCCTGCCCCGCTTGCAGGAATGTCATAGCCCCAGGAACAGCACCCAGCTTTGGTCGAACGCGGTTGATTACTTCACTCGAGCTGATCTTACGTTCATTCAGCGGCTTCAGCGCGACATAAACAAAACCGCTGTTGGTCGCGCTATTGCCGCCGACAAAGTTGACCACCGACGCGACTGCTGGATCAGTTTTGATCGCATTACTCACCCGCAGCGCCGCGCCTTGCATCGCTTGAAAGGAGGCGTCCTGCGAGCCTTGCATGCCGCCAAACACTGTCCCGTTATCCTGTTGTGGGAAGAATCCCTTTGGCACGACCATGTAAAGGTAGCCAGTCGCTAAGATGGTAACAATTAGCACGCCCAGCGTAACTGCCGGATGCCGCAGGACAATTTGCAGGCTGCCTTTGTAGCGATCCGAAATCCACATGAAGACATTTTCACTTAGCTGCGCGAACCGGCCCGGTCTTTTCGATTGCTTGTCCGCCGTAGCCTTGGCCGAGGCGGACCGAAGTAACCGGGCGCACATCATCGGCGTAGTAGTTAGCGAAATAACTAACGACACGAGAATAGCAGTTGAGAGAGTTATCGCGAACTCACGGAATAATCGTCCAACAATGCCGCCCATGAGGAGGATCGGCGTAAACACCGCAACCAACGAGAGACTAATCGAAAGAACCGTGAACCCGACTTCGCGTGCGCCTATGAGCGCAGCTTTCATCGGCGATACTCCTTGCTCGAGATGGCGCGTGACATTTTCGATCACCACAATCGCGTCGTCGACCACAAACCCGGTCGAGATAGTTAGTGCCATTAAAGAAAGGTTGTCCAGGCTGTAACCGCACAGATACATCACGCCGAAGGTGCCGATGAGTGATGTCGGGACGACAACAGCTGGGATCAGTGTCGCGCGCCCGTTGCGCAGAAAGAGAAAAACGACAAGGACGACAAGGAGAATGGCGATGATAAGCGTGCGTTCCACTTCGAAGACCGATGCCCGAATAGTCTGGGTCCGATCGAGAACTATCTGCATGTTGATGGCAGCAGGCATCGATGCTTGCAGCGATGGCAGCGCCGCCTTCACACGATCCACAGTTTGGATGATGTTTGCGCCCGGTTGGCGAAAGATAACCAGCGGAATGGCAGCTTTGCCATTGAGGTAGCCGGCCGCGCGGATGTTTTCGACCGAATCCCGCACGCTCGCGATATCCGACAATCTTACTGGCGCGTTATTCCGATAGGCAACGATCAGTGGTTCATAATCTCGGGCTTTCAATAGCTGGTCGTTAGCTAGAATGTCCGCCGTCTTCCGTTCGTCGGCGAGTTGCCCTTTGGGGATGTTCGCGTTTTGCTGGCTCAACATCGCGCGCACATCCTCCAGAGTTAGTCCGGTGTTGTTCAGTTGCATTGGATTGATCTCCACCCGCACGCCCGGCAACGCGCCTCCTCCCACATTCACCTGACCCACACCTTCAATTTGAAGTAGCCGCTGTTGCATGATGGTGGAGGCAGCATCGTAAAGCTGACCGCGGCTGTAGATGTCCGAGGTAAGCGCGACGATGATGATCGGCGCATCCGCCGGATTAACTTTCCGATAGGTCGGGTTTTGCGGAAGATTCGAGGGAAGATTGGCACGCGCCGCGTTGATCGCCGCCTGCACATCGCGCGCCGCGCCGTCGATGTTGCGATTCAAATCGAACTGGAGCGTAATCTGTGTCGAACCGAGATAACTTGCCGACGTCATTTCGCTGAGACCGGCGATGTGTGCGAACTGGCGTTCCAACGGCGCAGCGATTGCGCTCGCCATGATGTCTGGGCTCGCACCTGGAAGCTGCGCCGCGACGTTGATCGTAGGAAAGTCTACCTGCGGCAACGGTGCAGTCGGTAGCTGCAAGAAAGCAACGAATCCGGCTAGCGCGATCGCTGCCGTAAGTAACACCGTTGCAATCGGTCGCCGAATGAACGGCGCAGAAATGCCCCCCCCGTCGCTGCTGTTGGAAGCGGAGCCTGCCGCGCCGTAGCTTTGCGAAGGCGGGTTCATGCCGCCGCAGCCTCAGGAAGGCCGCCCGTGTCTTCTTCCGCTGCGCGCGAGCGGGAGAATTTCGCAGCTAGTCGATCGAAGAAGAGATAGATGACTGGCGTGGTATAAAGAGTTAAAACCTGACTAACTAACAGGCCGCCGACAATGGTTATCCCGAGCGGCCGTCGTAACTCAGCGCCGACGCCATCACCCAGTGCCAGAGGCAGACCACCAAACAACGCCGCGAAAGTCGTCATCATGATGGGTCGGAAGCGTAGCAGGCAGGCTTGGTAGATGGCGTCGAGCGGTTTCTTATGTTCGTGCCGCTCGGCTTCCAGCGCGAAGTCGATCATCATGATCGCATTCTTCTTCACTATGCCGATCAGAAGAATGATGCCGATGAGAGCGACGACGCCCAGCTCACTCCGGCAGAGTAACAGGGCTAAAATTGCACCTACGCCGGCGGACGGGAGCGTCGATAGGATAGTAATCGGATGGATATAGCTCTCGTAAAGAACACCAAGAACAATGTAGACGGTGACGATCGCCGCGAAAATGAGCCATGGTTCGTTCTTCAATGATGCCTGAAACGACGCGGCTGCTCCTTGAAAGGATGCCTGCACACTCAGCGGCATCCCGAGTTCTTCTTGTGCTTGTTCAATTGCTCTCGTCGCCTGACCCAGAGCCGCGCCGGGAGCGAGATTAAAGGAAATGGTGACGGACGGAAACTGGCCCTGACGATTGATAACAAGCGGAGCGGTGCCTGACTCGAAGTGGGTAAAGGTACTTAGCGGCACTGCGCCGCCGCTACTCGACTTAACATAGATTTTGTCGAGCATCTGCGGGTCTTTTTGGAAGTCCGGCAGCGTTTCCAGGACGAGGTGATACTGGTTCAGCTGAGTAAATAGAGTCGCGATCTGTCGCTGGCCGAAAGCATCATAGAGGGCGTTGTCGATAGCTAGCGGCGTTATACCGAGACGCGAACCGGTAACGCGATCGATCACCAATCTGGCTTGCGACCCGAGTGTTTGCTGGTCGGTTGCGACATCAGTTAGCTGGGGCAGAGAGCGGAGCTTATCGACCAGCTTCTTCGTCCAGGTGTTCAACTCATCCGCGTTTGCGTCTTCGAGTGTGTACTGGAACTGCGTCCGGCTCACGCGGTCTTCTACCGTCAAGTCCTGCACTGGCTGCATGTAGAGCGTAATGTCTTGAACCTTTTCTAACTCCGGTTGTAAGCGCCGGATCACATCCGAAGCGCTGACTTTCCGTTCCTTCAGCGGTTTGAGATTGATCAGCATGCGCCCGCTGTTCAGCGTCGTGTTAGTTCCATCAATACCGATGAAGGACGACAAGCTTTCGACGGCTGGGTCTTTCAAAATGACATCGGCCAACGCTTGCTGCTTCTCGGACATGGCGGAAAAGGAAATGGTTTGCGCGGCCTGGGAAATGCCTTGGATAATTCCGGTGTCCTGCACCGGAAAAAGCCCCTTCGGCACGACGACGTAGAGCACGATCGTTAAAACAAGGGTAGCCAGGGCGACGAGCAGAGTTGTCTTTTGCCGCTGCAACACCCATTGCAACGTCCGCCCATAAAAGTCGACGACGCGATTGAACACGCGCTCAGAGGCTTCGTAGAAGCGGCTCGGCTTATCATCGGACTTCGACTTCAGCAGGCGCGAGCACATCATCGGGGTAAGCGTGAGCGAGATGACGGCTGAAAACAGGATGGTTACACTTAGCGTGATCGCGAACTCGCGAAATAGGCGACCAACAATGTCGCCCATAAAGAGCAACGGAATCAGTACCGCGATCAGCGAGACAGTAAGTGAAATGATGGTGAAGCCGATCTGCCTCGCACCTTTCAGTGCCGCATTCAGCGGGCTTTCGCCTTCTTCGAGGTAGCGAAAGATATTTTCGATCATCACAATTGCGTCATCGACCACAAAACCGGTCGAGATGGTGAGCGCCATCAAGGTCAGATTGTTAAGGCTAAAGCCGAGCAGATACATCACTCCAAGCGTGCCAACGAGTGAGAGCGGGACCGCGATGCTGGGAATGATGGTAGCGCGCACGTTTCGCAAGAACAAAAAGATCGCCATCACCACAAGCGCGATCGTCAGCATGAGTGAAAACTCCACATCGGCTACCGAGGCGCGGATGGTCGTGGTGCGATCAGTTAGGACGGAAACTTCCACGCCGGCGGGTAAGCTTGCCTTGAGCTGAGGTAAGAGCTGTTTGATGCGGTCAACTACCTGGATGGTATTCGCGCCCGGCTGCCGTTGAATGTTCACGATGATGGCCGGCGTCTTCTTCATCCACGCCGCCAGCTTCGTGTTCTCGACGTCGTCGACGACGCGCGCCACATCCGACAAAATCACAGGCGCGCCATTGTTATAGGCGACAACCAACGATTGGTAGTCCTTGCTCGATAGCAACTGGTCATTCGCATTGATCTGATAGGCCTGACGGGGTCCATCGAAACTTCCTTTCGCCTGATTGATACTCGCCTGCGTTAAGGTGGTGCGAAGGTCGTCGAGATTGATGCCGTAGGATGAGAGCGAGGTCGGGTTCGCTTGCACGCGCACGGCTGGCTTGTGTCCGCCACTAATACTGACAAGACCGACACCCGAAAGCTGTGAGATCTTTTGCGCCAGTCGGGTATCGGCCAAGTCTTCGACTCGTGCCAATGGGAGCGTCTTTGAACTAACAGCTAACGTCATCACTGGCGCATCAGCCGGATTCGATTTGCTGTAGATCGGCGGCGCCGGCAGATCGATTGGTAGAAAAGTCTGCGCTGCGTTGATCGCGGCCTGTACTTCCTGTTCGGCCACATCGATGTTTAGGTTCAGCGCGAATTGTAGAGTAATAATCGAGCTACCGTCCGAGCTAACCGACGTCATTTGGTTCAGTCCGGGCATCTGTCCAAACTGTCGCTCCAGCGGCGCGGTAATTGCCGAAGCCGCTACGTCGGGACTTGCGCCAGGATAAAAGGTGACAACCTGAATCGTCGGGTAATCCACCTCCGGCAGCGCGGAAATACCGAGCTGCTTGTATGCGATCGCCCCGGATAACAGGAGGGCGGCCATCAGTAGCGAGGTCGCCACCGGCCGCAAAATAAATGGGCGGGACGGATTCACGTTACTTGTTAGGGTTGGGCGAGCTATTCGGCGGCGTGGCGGGCCGGACTGTTACCTTCGCGCCGTCCGCTAAGCGGTTAAAACTGTCCGCCGCGACCACGGCACCCGGCTCGAGATCCTGCACTTCCGAGACATTGCCATCGGTTGTTCCAACGGTGATGGTTCTCAGCCCGACGGTTTGATTCGGCTGGACCAGGTAAACAAACGCGCCATTGTCGTTTCGCTGAATGGCGTTGTTAGGTAGGAGAGTGACGCCTTTGTGCGTATCGACTAATAATCGGACGTTCACGAACTGGTTAGGAAAGAGCACGCCATCATCGTTCTTAAACGTGGCTCGCAGTCTCAGTGTGCCGGTTGTGTTGTCGATCTGGCTGTTGAAGGACTCGACCTTTCCGGTGGCGAGCTTCTTCTGATTCGCGCGATCGTAGGCATCGGCTTCCGGCTTGTCGCCGCTACGCATCGCCTGCATTATTTGCGGCACGGCATCCTCAGAGACGTTAAACTCGACGCTGATGGGTTGTAACTGGGTGATAACTACGAGCGGGCTCGTTCCGTTGGCCTGGACAATATTACCCGGATCTACCATGCGCAGACCTACTCGGCCGTCTATCGGCGAGGTAATATGACAGTAAGCAAGGTTTACCTTTGCCGTGTCTAAATTGCCTTGATCTAACTTTACTGCGCCTTCGGATTGATGATCGGTGGCAACTTGCGTGTCGAATTCCTGTTTCGAGATCACGCCCTGTTTCAGCAAGTTGGTATCTCGATCCAGATTTATTTTCGCCAGCTCAAGTTGGGCCTGATCACGCGCTAGTTGTCCTTCGGCTTGAGTAACCGCAGCCTGGAACGGAGCGGGATCGATCTCCACCAGCGGGTCGCCGATATGGACGAGCTGCCCTTCCTGGTATTCTACTTTCGCGATTTGCCCCGCAACACGGGCCGTAAGGGAAACGGTATTGAACGGTGTGACCGTGCCGAGCGCATTCACGTACACCCCAATGTCACCCGTCTTCACGGTGGCTGTGCTGATTGGCAAAGGAGGAATACCGCCCCCGCGAGCAGGTTGCTTTTTCCCTGAGTTGAAGTGGAGATAGATAGCAACAGCGCCAGCGATAAGAATGCCTGTGATCACAACCAATCGCCGGCGACGGCTACGATTTGGGCCCGCAGCCTTAGACAAATTCGCGCTCCTGCCGCCGCGTTTAATCCGTGTAGTCGGCTCCATCACGGTCTGGTTAGTATGTCCGTTGGAGTTGTTCATATATCACCCGAATCGTCTGTTTCGGTTTGAGATGAAGCTCTCCCCGTTTTTTGTACAGATTTCAGAGTTGGTGACCGGAGGCGCAGAGCAGCGGTTACAATTTTATTTTCTCTGCTTGTTGCAGCAGTAGTTGTCGCGGCGAGACTCCCATGCTGATCCACGCCCAGAAATGTCATTGCACACCCTTGTTTTGCGAGATCCTGGCAGGGGCGCGGCACCGCGCTTTCCCGAGCTTCGAAACGCATTCCTTGCATAATAAAGCTACCGGCTGGCCGCAATTCCCCGCCAGTGCGCGGTTGGAGGATTTTCCCATCCCTCTTTCGAAATAAAGTGGGCGCTCCTTCAGGCCGCCTATAGATCAAAGGGTGGCACGCTCCGGCATGTGTTCTTCGATGCCTTCGATCAACTCGGGGAGACTGATCGGCCTGACCAAAAATGGGTGTCCTTGAATCCGCAGGCCCGGCCTTCCTTCGGCCTTCGTCACAAGAGCCGTTAGCAAGACAATCGGTATTCCATGCAGTGCCGGATCGGATTGAATGCGGGCGGCGACTTCACCGGCATCCTTTTCCGGCCTTGCGATATCGAGGAGAATCAGGTCCGGCTTCAGTTTCTGGGCTGTTTGATGAGCTTTGCTCGCGTCGTTCTCTTCAGGCACGAAATAACGGCCAGTCATTTCCAGCGCGCGCTTGGCCGAGTGGGTAAAGTCGCGGTCGTTATCGATTAT
>WNFW01012196.1_pt1 | contig 11936 bp, 12 predicted proteins | sample 5400131 | NCBI WGS metagenome assembly WNFW01 (sample SAMN13153362, study PRJNA577476) | soil metagenome | isolation source: 20 cm soil or saprolite under grassland replicate 1 | place: USA:California | collected 2016-06-15
GTTTATTTAATTCGATAATCCGCGAATAACCTTACCACATTATGCATTGAATATTATTCAATTATTACAAGCGCTGCACGGCTGTCTTCAGTTAATGTCGTGAGATTATGGTTAGTTCCATAAATTAACGAAAACCCTTACTTTATTTGTTTTTATAGAGTAGTTCTCCATTATAAAGGATAAGTTAAAAGGGACTAAGACAAGTCATCATGGCCTTAATAGCGTGGGCTATAGACGTGCCACATATGCTTTTACAAAGGGATGCTATATTGCGAAGTAGAGCTAATCCTTAAAACTGGATATAACTATTTGTGAATTGTAGTCTGAAACTCGACTACATGAATAAGAAATTACTAGTAATCGTGAATCACCACGTCACGGTGAAGTTTCTCTCAGATGGGTACTAACTACTCGTCAGGCGCTGAAAGGAATATGTGCAATAAGTTTGATTACATACTTACTTTATTATATTTAATTAATTTTATAATCGTTTTATGTAATTTTCGTATGTGTGATTCTGATTGGTGTTAAGTCGAAATATGGTTCGTGTAATGGAAATTGCACGGGATTAATTATCTTTAAAAATTTATATAAAACATAAATATTATATAATATTTATGTTTTATTATATAGTGATAATAATTAACTATTATTATTATATATTATCTTAAGAGGTTAAACAAACTTAAGTTTGTTTTGGTTCAATTCCAAGAAGATAATTAAATAAGTATTCATTTTGATTTTATATCTTTAGAAATTTTTAAAGAAAAGATTCAATAATAACTTTATGTTAAATCTATATGTTTTATATGAAATGTCTTTTGGTTATTCAACAAGTTTTCTAGATGTATTTGCGATGTTTTCAATACTATTAGGAATATTTATTATTATAACTAAAAATCCTATAATATCAGTTTTATATTTGATATTATTATTTTCATGTGTATCTTGTTATTTAATATTTATAGGTATAAAATTTATAGGTATATCTTATTTATTAGTTTATGTAGGAGCTGTATCAATATTATTTTTATTTATATTAATGTTAATTAATATAAGAGTATCAGAACTTATTAGTGATACAAATAATAATTTACCTTTAGCCTTAATAACTATAATAGCATTTTTTATTCCATTTACCAATTTATTACCAGATGCTAAAAGCAAATTAAATATTATAGGTTTTGAATTAAATAAATTATTACAAGATATAACTAATACCAAACAAGTATCATATGTAACGTCTAAAAACTGAGATGGAAATATATTAGATAGTACAGATATTATGAGTATAGGTAATATAATGTATACAAGTTATTCCATTTGATTATTAATAACTTCTATTATACTTTTATTAGCTATGGTAGGATCAATTGTAATAACAATTAAGCAAATAAAAAAAGAGACTTTAGTTTAATAGGCAAAACATGTGACTTTTAATCGCTATAATACGGGTTCAAATCCCATAAGTCTTAAGGAAAGTACCTTTATTGGCAAGAAGGGTTGAGCTGTAAACTCAATAGTTATATACTTTTAAGAGTTCGAATCTCTTCTTTCCTATTTTATTATTTCTAGCTCAATATACAAATAAAATACTATAATTAATAGAAAAAGGGCTAATATAATAAATAATTAAAAAAAAAATGATAAACTTTTCGAGTATTAGCATTAGAAAATTCAAGTTCGGTTAATCCCATGTTTATATAAACCTTTTAAATTCTCATTATTAATTTACTTTTTGATTTACATTTAATCTTTTAATTTAATATAATAGAAAAATGAAAACTACATACAATCTACTAAAACGAGGCTCTATTGGGTTTATGACTTGTATTATTTTAGATGGTTACATAAGAGCTGTTATTAGCGATAGTAAAGTTAGAGAATCTGATCATTTACTACAAGATACAGTTAAAAATTACCAATCTACTGTGAAACAAGTTTAATAGCTTCTAATAATACAGAAGTAGTGGCTAGTTTAGGTAGTTTCTTCTTTCCTATTTTATTCTTATTAGCTCAATGGTAGAGCAAGATACTTCTAATATTTGGATCCAAGTTCGAATCCTGGATAAGAATTATACCAGGATAGTTTAATAGGGTAGAACATTAATTTCATGCATTAATAATGAGAATTCAAATTTCTCTCCTGGTTTAAAGTATTTATAAATTGAACAAATATTAAAAATGTAATATAAATCAAAGAATAAAATGATTTATCTAGTTAAATTAAATAAGTATTTTTTAAAGGTTAGTATGTATTTATATACTTTGTATTTATTATAAAAAATAAATTATTTAATTTAACGTCTTACTAATAGAGGTTGTTGAAATTCAAACTAGAAAAAATCTATGAATAATAATAAAATTGTTTATAATTAAGATCATTTAAATACTTTTAACTATAGATCTTAAAAATATCAGCGACCATAAGTTAATGGCAAACTAATTATCTTCCAAATAAAAATTACCGATTCGATTTCGGTTGGTCGTATTTTACTCAGGAGTTAGTAACTTAATAGGTAAAGGATCTCCTTGTCGAGGAGATAGATGCCGGATCGTAGCCGGTTTAACTCGTCAATAAATAGGAAAAGTTACTATTGGTAAGGTAAGGTATCTGCTACATACCGTGTATATTTACACTTAGATGTTCAATTCATCTCTTTTCCGGTTATATATATATATACATATAAAAGAGTATAGTTTAAAGGTAAAATAAGAAGCTTCAAACTTCGTGTTTTCAGTTCAAGTCTGAGTGCTCTTGTTTTATTAAGGTTCTTTAACTTAATTGGTAAAGTGTATTCTTGATAAGAATAAGTTTAGTGTTCAAGTCACTGAAGAATCAATTTAAAGAGAGTTGACAGAGTGGCTTATTGTGTCTAGCTTGAAACTAGAATTTGGTATTTCCAAACATAGGTTCAAATCCTATACTCTCTGATAGTATAATATACTATACTATATTATAATTAATTTATGAAAAGTTTATCTAGAGCTTTTTTATCTAGTATTGTTTTTAAATAATAAATATAAAAAAAGTAATATGACAAATAATAAATTAGATCCTAATTTAGTAACGGGTTTCATAGATGGAGAAGGATGCTTTCGTACGAGTTTAACTAAAAGCAAAGATCGAAAAATAGGATGAAAATTATATCTGAGTTTCCAAATAAGATTACATATTAGATATAAAGATCTTCTTGTAGAAATTAAATCTTTTTTTAACAATATAGGAAAAATATATACTAGAAAAACTAATGTAGATTATGTAGTACGTTCTCTAGATGAAATAACATAAAGAATTATACATTTTAATAAGTATCCATTACTTACTCAAAAACAAAGCGATTTCTTACTATGAAAAACTATTGCAGAATTAATGAACAAAGGTGAACATTTAAATGAAAAAGGTTTATATAAAATTATTAGTTTAAAAGCTTCATTAAATAAAGGACACCCGAATAATTTGAAGTTATATTTTCCAAATGTAATTGGGATAGAAAGATCTAATATCAACCCTCCTATAAATATAAATTATAATTGAATAGCAGGATTCATTAGTGGTGAAGATAGTTTTTAATAAATATTCATAAAGCTTTAGATCATAAAATAGGTTATTCTATATCTTTGCGTGTAAATGTAAATTAACATCTTAGAGATAAATTATTATTAAAAGCTTTAACAAATGTTATAAACTGCGGTAATGTATATAAACACTCAAAAGATTCAATAGTATTTATGATTTTTAAATTTGAAGATATAAATAATAAAATTATACCATTATTTAATAAATAAGAGGTATTAAAGCTTTGGACTATATTGACTTCTGTGAAGTAGCAAAATTAATTAATGAAAAAACTCATTTAATTTAACAAGGTTTGGAAAAATTTATATTAATTAAATCTAAAATGAATAAAGCTAGATACTTTAATTAATAAATCTAAATTAAAAAAATTTATAAAAGATAATATTTAAGATAGGTTTATTAAATTTTTATTTTTAGTAAAACAGGTTAGAGTAGGAATGGTAATACACACCTTTTGGGTAGGTGCAATCTTTGTTCGAATCAAAGTAACCTGATTTCTCATCTTGGGTTTGCCGGCAGATGTGTTGGGCGTTACATATAGACGAAAATTATAAACATACTTAGGTATGTTTTTATTACTTTTAGCTTTAATACCTTTAATAGCTATATTTATTTTGTTAGGTGCTTTAACTTATAATATAACGGAACAAAATATAAAACTATTAAAAATTACAGCTTTAGTTGCAACAATTATAGATTTAATAATATCTTTAATAATATATATATTATTTGATTGTAGTAGTAAACAATTTCAATTTGTTCAAGAACATTATCAAGTAAATTACTTTGATTTTTATTTAGGTATAGATGGTCTGTCCATATATTTTGTGTTATTAACAACTATAATTATGCCTATATCTATAATATCTAATTGAAAATCAATAAAAGAAAATACAATTATTTTCTTAATAATAATGTTATTATTAGAAACATCTTTATTAATGGTTTTTTTAGTATTAGATATTTTATTATTTTATATTTTTTTTGAAAGTATATTGGCTCCTTTATTTGTATTGATAGGACTTTACGGTTCAAATGAAAAAGTAAGAGCTAGTTTTTATTTTTTTCTTTATACTTTTTTAGGTTCATTATTTATGCTTTTATCCGTGATAACAATGTTATCTTTAATAGGTTCTACTGATTTTGATGTTTTATCAAAAGCAAATTTTTTATATTCTACTCAACTTTTTTTATTTTATGGAATATTTATAGCTTTTGCTGTTAAAACTCCAATTATTTACTTAAACAGTTGATTATTAAAAGCTCATGTTGAATCACCTTTATCTGGTAGTATAATTTTGGCAGGTATTGTTTTAAAATTAAGCTTATATGGTATTCTTAGATTAATTTTACCTTTATTACCAAAGGCTTTTATGTATTATACATATATAATTTTTTTAATTGGAGTTTTAACTATTATATATGCTAGTTTAAGTACACTTAGAACCATAGATATTAAAGAATTAATTGCATATTCATCTGTATCTCATGCAGCTGTATATCTTATAGGTGTATTTAGTAATACTTTACAAGGTATAGAAGGAGGTATTACCTTAGGATTAGCTCATGGATTTGTTTCATCTGGTTTATTTATATGTGCTGGAGGTATACTTTATGATAGATCTTCAACAAGATTAATAACATATTATAGAGGTATTGCTCAAATAATGCCTATATTTTCTATATTATTTTTTATATTATCGTTGGCAAATTGTGGTGTACCCTTAACATTGAATTTTTTAGGTGAATTTATGTCTTTATATGGTGTTTTTGAAAGATTGCCCTTAGCAGGAGCATTAGCATCTCTTTCAATTATATTTTCTGCTGCTTATACTATATTTATGTTTAATAGAATAGCTTTTGCTGGTTCATTCTTTACTTATTTCTGAAAAAATTATATACCTGACTTAAATAAACGGGAATTTAATATTATTTTAGCTTTAGTCTTATTTACTGTTATATTAGGTATATATCCTGTTGTAATACTTGATGGTTTACACTATTACATTTATTCTGTGTTGTTCAAATTTGATACTGTAATTTAAATTGAATTTTAAAAAACAGTATTAACTGTTTATAATAAACTAAAAATTAAGATTAATTAAAAGAAAACATATATATATATAAATAAATTTAAATAAAATGATATTAACTTTTATTCTACTTTTATTATTTTCAAATGGTTTGACTATAAGACCTGACACATCAATTTTATATTCTAGAATAGGTTTATTAATAGTATTTTATAGTATCATAAGTACAACGCTTAGCTTTAATATAACTTATTTGCAAACAGGAATAGGTTTGTATGGTGGATTATTCCACGTAACACCTATAACACATGGTTTTCAAATATTTATATTGCTACTTTGTGGAATAATTTTATTAATGACAGGATTTTATCCGAGAAAAAAACATAAAAGTGTTTCAATGTCTTTATGAAATAAAGTAAAAGAATATACAAGTATTACAAAGTTTTAGTTTGTATATAATATCAGCTATGCATAGAAATTCTGAGTCATCAACAGGTTCTGCTCTTACTTATTTTTTATTAGGAGGATTGTCTTCATGTTTTATATTATTAGGTTTAGCATTAATATATGCTAATGCAGGTCTAACTAATTTAGATGGTATTTATTCTATAATTTCGGATTCTGAAAAATATTTAAATTTTTCTACATGATATATTCATAATTATATTTTTTATGCTCTTATTCTTATATCCGTAGGTTTTTTATTTAAAATAGCTGCTGCTCCTTTTCATTGATGATCTCCTGATGTATATGATGGAGTACCTACAATTGTTACAACTTTTATAGCAATTTTAGGTAAAATTGCTATTTTAGTTATTTTTTTAGAATTATCTTACTATACAAGTACACTTATTTATTCAATGATACAATATTATTCATGAACAGTGAGTCTATTTATAAGTTGTCTTCTTTCACTTATAGTTGGTACTGTATTAGGACTAACACAAATAAGAATAAAAAGATTATTAGCTTATAGTACAATATCTCATATTGGTTTTATATTATTAGCTTTAATAGCTTATAGTATTGAATCATATCAAGCCTATATTTTTTATATAATACAATATATTTTAACAAATTTAAATGCATTTGTTGTAATAATTGGTATTGGTTTTAGTTTATATTTATATTATACAAATGTATCTGAAAATAATAATATATCAGAAAAAAATAATTCTCCAATACAATTAATTAGTCAATTAAAAGGTTATTTTTCTATAAACCCTGCATTAGCTTTGTGTCTAATTATTACTATATTTTCATTTATAGGTTTACCTCCTTTAGCTGGATTTTTTGGTAAACAAATGGTATTAACCAGTGCTTTAAATAACAATCATACCATATTAGTTATTGTTGCAATTTTAACAAGTGTTATAGGTGCTGTTTATTATTTAAGCATTATTAAAACTATATATTTTAATACAAAAGAATACATAAAATCTTATAAAATCGTTCAGATGTCATTATCAAATTATTTATCTATTAGTTTAGCAATTTTAACATTAATTATATCGGTTTTTATATTGATTCCTAATGAACCAATAAATTTATCTAATTTATTAGCTAATTCTTTGGCTGATACTGCAAGTATGGATTTTGAAGAAAAAGAATTATATAAATTTTTTTCTGATACTTGAAATCATAAATACAGTAAATATGATATATTAATGAGTAATTTACCATTATTTGTTATAATAAGTATGTGCATAGGATTAGGTATAATTATTTTAATATCTAAAAGTGAAACAGCAACTGTTACTATTACAACTACAGATACAAATAAAGATACAATACAAAAACCAGAAATAACAGTAACAGATAAACCTGCAACAAAAGAAGATCGTACTGTAGTTGATGTTGGTTATACTACTGCATGAGTAGGTAATCGTTTATATAGAGTTCTTTATGATAAAAATCAACAATCAGGTGAGAATTTATTAACTTTATATAATTCTCCTAGATTCATTGCTTCTAACCCTACAAGAGTAACAGTACTAGGTAGACAATTTGTGGGTATTAGATTTAGCAATTCTAATCTAACTGGATATATACAAACAGATTCACGGCGTAGACAACTTAGTTTTCATTATACATTTTACGATGGACATAGTGGTATTTGAGCACCTAAACCTACTAATGCTACAGGTAGAATTATAGGTTTAATTGGTTCACGTGGGGAATTAATATTAGCTAATGGTAGACCAGCTTTAGTAGGTCGTACTGGTAATACTTTTTTTATAAGAGGTGGTCTTAATAGTACATAATCAAAAATTTAAATCTAAAATAATTAAAAGTGTAACTGATAATTAAAACAAAAAATATGACTAATTTAACTAGAAGTAAATTTCAAGCACATCCTTTTCACTTAGTATCTCCTTCACTTTGACCTTTAAATACAAGTCTGTGTTTATTAGCAACAACTTTTAGTGCAGTATTAAGTTTTCATGGTTTTACAAAAGGTGTTAATTTATTAACTGTGGCTCTTATAAGCGTTGTTTATTCTATGTCTCTATGATTTAGAGATGTTATATCAGAGGGTACTTATTTAGGAAACCATACCTTGGCAGTACAACGTGGTTTAAGTATGGGAGTTGGTTTGTTTATAGTCTCAGAAGCATTATTTTTTCTTGCCATATTTTGAGCATTTTTTCATAATTATATGCATTGTGAATAAGAATCAAACTCCGGGGAAGCCCTAAAGCTCTTTTAACCAAGGATTAAGCAAAAATTTAATCTGGCCTGATTAATGCCTCAGGGTATGGTAATATCAAAAGAGATGATGGAAACTGATAATGGGTGATCGCGGATCTAAGTCAAATAAAATTTATTTGTAAAAGAGCAACGAGTAGACGGTTCTTTAATATAAATTAATTAATTTATATTATAAGGTGTATTCTGAACGCCAGAGAAATTTGGTATTTATTAAGAATAACATGCCACTTATTAATAATACTAAATTATTTAGTACTCAAAATACCAGTAATAAATTAGACCCTAACTATATAACAGGATTTACTGATGGAGAAGGTTGTTTCTATATTGGAATAAGTCCAAATAGTAAATATGATTCTGGTTTTAGAATTAAATTATCATTTCAAATAGGTTTACATGAAAAAGATAAAGAGTTATTAAATTTAATTAAATATTATTTCGGTCTAGGAAAAATTAGTATATTAGCAGGAGATTTAGTATTATATAGAGTTACTTCTATATAAGAATTAAAATTTATTATAGATCATTTTGACAGATATCCTCTTATAACTCAAAAATATAAAGATTATTTATTATTCAAACAAGCTTTTGATTTAATTAAAAATCTTTCTATTGAAGGTTTAAGAAAAATTGTATCTATCAAAGCATCTATTAATTTAAAATTATCATCTAATTTAATGAACGTTTTTTCAGATATAGTACCAGCTAATATACCAGAATTGGAAGATAGAAAAATATTAAATTATAATTGATTAGCAGGATTTACAGATGCTGAAGGATGTTTTTTTGTAGCTCATAAAAAATCTCAGGCATCTAGTTTAGGTGAAACAGTATGATTAAAATTTATATTAACTCAAAACTCTAGAGATGAAAATCTTCTTAAAAATTTTATTGAAATATTTGAATGTGGTAGATTTATAACTAAAAACACTAAAGAATACGGTGAATTTGTTGTAGAAAAATATTCTGATATTAGAAATAAAATAATACCATTTTTTGAAAAATATCCACTTTATGGATTCAAAAAAGAAAATTATTTAGACTTTAAAAAAGTATCAGAATTAATGGAAAATAAAGCTCACTTAACTTTAGAAGGGTTAGAAAAAATAAAACAAATAAAATCTGGTATGAATAAAAATAAATAATAGTATATAAAACTAAGGTTATTAGTTTTACTTTATTAAGTATCATGAACATAAGATAAATTTAAAGTTAAAATAATACTATGCTAAGTATATTAACCTTTTAGCTTAGCGTAGCTAAGTGTAAACAAAAAATATATATGAGTAGATTAATTAAAATTTGAGTGCATTATCACCTACTATAGAATTAGGAGCAAAATGACCACCTATGGGTATACAAGCAATTAATCCTTTTGAATTACCTTTACTTAATACAATAATTTTGTTATCATCTGGTGTTACTGTTACTTATTCACATCATTCTTTGATACAAGGTAATAGAAATGGAGCATTATATGGCTTAATTTATACAATAATATTAGCTATAGTATTTACAGCATTACAAGGTATAGAATATACAGTATCATCATTTACTATAGCTGATGGTACTTATACATCTTGTTTTTATTTTGGTACTGGTTTCCATGGATTACACGTTATGATAGGTACTGCTTTTTTAGCAGTAGGTTTATGACGTTTATTAGCTTATCATTTAACTGAGAATCATCATCTAGGTTTTGAATCAGCAATATTGTATTGACATTTCGTAGATGTAGTATGATTATTTTTATATATTTCTGTTTATTATTGAGGATCATAAATAAAATACTTTAAATTAATATTAAAATTTAATTTGTATATTATTATAATAGTATAAGCATATCGTCAATAAATATTAACATAAAAATAAAAATGAGAATTTTAAAAAAACTATTAATAAGAATTATTATAGCTGTAATATTGTTTCTTGCTAAAGAGTATATTAATTTAGATAATGATTTAGTAAATAGCCTAATAATAATAATAATATCTACTTTTTTATTAGATTTTAACATCTTTTCATTAGAAATAACTAAAGTATTTTTTAATGGAAATAATGGTAATTAAGGCGAAGGATCTAACAGACAAAATAATAATAATTCAAATCAAGGTCCAAGTATAAATCCTCTTTCACACGGAGAAGTTGAGGCAACAGTCGAAGAATTCGATGAAGAGGAAAGGCGAATAATAGCAGAATTTAATCAAACAAATTCTCAAAATCAAGCCTTACAAGACGCTAGACTTAAGGATGAACTAGCTTTAAATGAATGACAATAAGAAATTTATAAACGGATTAGAGAGCTTAATAATATGAAAGATCAAAGTAAACCATTAGAAGCTCCTATTATGGATTTGATATAACGTCAACTTGAAGAAGATCTAGAAGTCCTAAATGAAGACTTCAAGAAAAAAAGCGATGAAATACATGCTTATAATGCAAAGGTAGATATTATTATTATTTGTCTGTTGGCTTATCATTTAACTGAAAATCATCATCTAAGTTTTGAATTAGCAATATAAATTTTAATTTGTATATTATTATAATAATATGTATATAAGTTCGTAAATAAATAAAACATTATAAGAAATCTTATGATAAATCATACCCATAACACCATTAATAAATATATTTTTAATTATTTGTTTAACAATAGTTTTATTACAAATTATGATACTCCTGAACCTTGAGGATTATTTTTTCAAGATAATGCTACACCACAAATGGAAGCATTAGAAGAATTACATAATAATATTATGTTTTATTTAGCAATAATAATGTTTGCTGTAACCTGAATATTTGCATCTATAGTAATAAATTATACTAATTATCGTATATCTAATAAATATATGAATCATGGTACATTAGTAGAATTAATATGAACTATTACACCAGCTTTAATTTTAATATTAATAGCTTTTCCTTCCTTTAAATTATTATATTTAATGGATGAAGTTATAGACCCATCATTAGTTATATATGGTGAAGGTCATCAATGATATTGAAGCTATCAATATCCAGATTTTACTAATAATGACGATGAATATGTAGAATATGATTCCTACATAATACCTGAAAATGATTTAGAAATAGGAAAGCTTAGAATGTTAGAAGTAGATAATCGTGTAATAATTCCAGAATTAACACATACACGTTTTGTAGTTGGAGCAGCAGATGTAATACATTCATATGCATGCCCTGCTTTAGGAATAAAATGTGATGCTTATCCAGGAAGATTGAATCAATCATCAGTTTATTTAAATAGAGAAGGTACTTATTTTGGTCAATGTTCAGAAATATGTGGAATATTACATAGTTCTATGCCTATAGCTATACAATCCGTTAAATTAAGTAAATTTTTATATTGATTATATGATCAATTAGGATCATAATTTACTATATATGTATAAAAATATAAAAAAGTAGATTACAAGCTTTTAAACAAAAGTTAATAATCACACATATACACTATAATATTTATAAATTTAATTAATAAACATGTTAAATATACAATCATTAATCGCAATTATAGAAGTTATAATTGTAATAGTACCAGCATTATTAACGGTAGCTTTTGTAACAATAGCAGAAAGAAAAACTATGGCAAGTAT
>WNFW01003458.1_pt1 | contig 11934 bp, 9 predicted proteins | sample 5400131 | NCBI WGS metagenome assembly WNFW01 (sample SAMN13153362, study PRJNA577476) | soil metagenome | isolation source: 20 cm soil or saprolite under grassland replicate 1 | place: USA:California | collected 2016-06-15
CAAGTTGACCCGGCAAGTAGGAAGCCACAAAGAGGTCTGCATTGCTGGTGGTATTCCAGTCAAAAGAGACTCCTCCTGATAATGGTGAGTTATAGAAGAAGACGGAGATACTGCGGCCCCCAAACAATCGCACAACGTATGGCTCCGAAGAGTCAACCGGCGTAGCAGCCTGCCAGGGCGCCAATGCCGTATAGACAACCCCGTGTTGCGCTAGCAGATCCAGGCTCTCCAGATCTACAGCCGTTTCCGCCAGCCACATCCCACGAGCATCATGCCCATAACGCTGGCGAAAGTCCCGCAGCCCCCACAGAATCTGTGTGTGTTTATCGCGTGTGTTTGCCAATGGGAGAATGGTATGGTTATAAGCCTGTGCCAGGGCATTTCCCACCCCATGGCGCGTCCTATGTTCATGTTCAGCCGCAATAATTTTCTGGTAAACTGAGGGATGATGGCCCTCCAACCACGCGGCCAACGTCGGACCCAGATCGTAACTAATAGAGGCAAAATTGCCCGCCTCGGCGTTGGGACGATAACATTCAGCAGTAATCTTCTCGTTAAAATTAGCGTAAGGAGTCGCTCCAGGTTCGACCGGAATGATGCCAGTGAAAGGATTTTCGCGCGGGGGCTGATAAAAATGCCCGTGCAAGCAGAGGTAGGCACGACCCGTTTGTGGGATTATGGCAGAGTCCTCAATAGTATTTTTAATCATATGACCACCTTTCTGGTAAACAACAGAATCGGCACTGTCACTACCAGAGCAAAGCAAAGATTCCCTTTATCTAGTCTAACGAATAGAACTGGTTACAAAGATTCGCTTCATGCTCTCTTTAATTCGTATGCTGCACTATAAAAACGTATTCTATATGCAAATTGGAGGCGATTATAACCTGGGAGGGCGCAAACTGCGTCCTCCCAGGTTTAACAGACTTACGCGCTTAATCCGTGCAGCCTGCCGCCACCCTGGGCACTCAAGATGAACTCCTCGTAAGCTTCGCGCAACTTAGGGTAACGCAGCAGAAAGAAGCCTGCATACTCCTGCGACAACGGACGAGGCTGGCGCAATAGGCGCATATTCACTTCTTTCAAAAGGCGATTCCCCTTCTTGCCATTGCAATGTTTGCAAGAGGCTACGAGATTTTCCCACGTGCTTTTACCGCCACGTGAACGCGGGATAACATGATCAAGCGTCAGATCGCGGCTACGTTTCCCGCAATACTGGCACGTTTCATCATCGCGTAGCAGGATATTCGCCCGAGACGGCTGAAGAGCCACACGAGGCACCCGTACATTGGCCAACAACTGCACAATAACGGGCCGTTCCAGCTCAAGACGTCGAGCTTCAATACTCTCTTCGATCAAACTACGAACACTCTCGTCTACGAAGGTGACTTTCTGTTTGGAAAGAAGCACAATGAGACGACGCTCAGGGATGACCGAGAGAGGCTGTAGTGAGGAATTCAATACAAGAACAGGCATGGATGGCTTCCTTTCCTCTCTGTCAGAGCCGATAATCACAGCAGACAGCGAGGAAGAAGCGGAGGCGCAGGATAGGGAAGGGAAGTGACCCACCCCTCAGCTTCTATTGCCGTCTGTGGCGACGACTAGTTGGATACGGATACAAGCGCCTTGCACGTCCAGGTGAGCATGGCACAACGGTACGTAGACTACTTATTGGTCGGTCTATAGATAGATCGCCATAAGCAGGCATCAGATCACAACATCCTGCTAAAGCAGTTGGATGTATCTGATACGTCCGCATTCCAAAACTCCTTACACTTTCTTCTGTAACCTGATAACGTTTCGCGACACTTCTTAGCTTGCAGTTCCCTTATGCGGGTGAACATCAAGGAATTAAGTGTGCCATCCTGGTCGGGGTGAGAGGACTTGAACCTCCGACCTCAGCGTCCCGAACGCTGCGCGCTAGCCGACTGCGCTACACCCCGGTTTGACAATCCGTGCAAGTACTTTTTAACTAACCCTACAATGGACTATAATAATTGTGCCAGTTACACCTGCGCATTGCTGCTGAGCGATTCTAGCACATTCCCTGCTCAAGTGTAGTATAGCATACGTCGTCAAGATTTCGCAATAGGAGAAAAGGCTCGTTTTATCCGCTCGATAAAAGCACATAGAACAATATCAGGCAGCCAAATGCCAGGTAGATTGCGCCAAAGACATAACCCATAGCCATGCCGGTCGTCGCTATTTCTTTCGACCACGATAAGCCTGAATTTGCCCTGGCTCTGCGCTTGCCTATATGTCCAAAGATAACTGCGAGAACTGCTGGCACAAGTGCCACCACAAAAGGTATAAAAATGGTAAATGAAAAATTGTCTATACCAAAGTACAATCCCAAAAAAGAAGATCCTATGAAAGAGAAGACGGGTAACACTATGCTCAGAATAGCCAGGGAGACGCTGGCAACAGCCATAGGATTCCCTCTTTTTTGAGCCGTAGAACCTCTATATACTGTAGGGGTTGTTGAAGTGCCGCCTGTACCTGGAGCAGTCCAACCCAACTGGGTCAGCCTTCCCATATTCATTGCTCCCGCTACCATAGGTACCGCAGCCCCTGCCCCCATAACAGCATCCAACGTCTGCACTGGTGGCTGTAGTGACTGCGCGACAGTTGCCGCTGTTACCGGCGGTTGCGCCCCCCGCAGTCCTCTGGCCGGCAGACCTTGCCAGTGTTGCATGGACCAGGATTGAGCGATGCGTTGTAACTTCTCTTTCACAATGGTGATGCTCTCAGGCCGCTTTGCTGCATCCATCTGCACCATTTGCACAATCAGTTCCTCAAGATCGCAAAGCTCAGGCTGATCCTCTACTTGCAAAGAAGCAAAGCGAAAAGGCATCTGCGAGGGATCATCTCCTGTTAACAATTGATGCAGCAACACGCCAAGACCATAGATATCAGAACGCGGAGTTGTTTGCGCTTTCCCATATTGCTCTGGCGCGGCATAACCGGGAGAGCCGAAGGGTATGGTATCTTTAGCCTGCCCCGGCTTAAAGTGTCGTGCAATACCAAAGTCAATGAGAGCAATGCCCCCGCCAGGCCTGAGTATAACATTGGCAGGTTTGAGATCGCGAAAAATAATGGCTGGCTGACGCGAGTGCAGGTACTCAAGCACACCGCTGAGCATTATGCCGATCTCAAGGACTTCGCCGGTGGCAAGACGGGATTCCGGCATCGTCTCCAGGTGTTTCTCAAGTGTTATCCCTTCGATGAAATCCATCACCAGGTACCAGCACTCGCTGTCGGAGAAGTGGTCGTAAATGCGCGGTAGATTGGGATGCTTCAGGCCAGATAACACGGTCATTTCGCGGTTAAATGCCTCCGTGGCCTCAATTACTTCTTGAGGCCTCAAGCCACCCAACGTGATCGCCTTGATAGCCACCGTATGCTCATCCTGGAGGGTATCTACGGCTTTATAGACGGCGCTGAAGCCTCCCTCGCCTACCTGGGAAAGAATACGATAGCGCTGGTGCAGCAATTGATGCCTATTCATCGTCGCCTTTTGCAACAGCGGTGCCGTAATTTTCAAAGATAGCCCACAAGCAAAGCACACTCCAGCATCTACTGGATTGGCCGCTCCGCATCGTAAACAATAGCGATCAGCTATGATCATGCGACTTACCTTACTCCTCACTTTGACGAGCTAAAAAAGTAGTCCTCTATAGAGTATAGACGTAATTCTTTACATAAAAGTAGGGGCGAATGACCCATCTTTTGCAGCTTATTTCCCGATGTTAAAGCGAAAATGAGCGATATCGCCGTCTCGTATGACGTAATCTTTCCCCTCAAGCCGGACCAATCCCTTTTTCATAGCGGCAGCGAACGAACCGCACTCCATAAAATCCTCAAAGCGCGTCACTTCCGCGCGAATAAAACCCCGTTCGATATCCGAATGGATCTTTCCCGCTGCTTCTGGCGCCTTCGCACCCTTCGTCACTGTCCAGGCGCGCACCTCGTCCTCGCCCGCCGTCAAAAATGTGATCAGATTCAGTAGTCGATAGCCGACCTGAATGACGCGATCAGTTCCTAGTTGTGGGAGTCCAAGCGACTCCAGGTACTCGTGGGCATCTTCTTCGGACAGTTCCGCCAGCTCGGCCTCCAGCCGCGCGGAGACAGCAACAACCTCAGCCCCCTCAGCTTTGGCACGATTAGCAACGATCGCGATCCCTTTCAGCTCACCTTCCAGGCTATCGATATCCACGTCCTCACCACCAGCTATACGTTCCAGCACATCATTCGCGGCTCCCAAAACATCCTCACTGACATTCAACACAAACATACGTGGCTTCAAAGTCAGCAGAAAAAGCTCATCCAGCACTGCATGATCCTGCGCGAGTAGCTCAACCTGACCGATCATCCTCAGTTCGTTGAGCGCTTCTTGCAGCAGATGCAGCACCTCTAATTCTTGTACATATTTCTTTTCACCAGATTTCGCAGCCTTCTTTGTGCGCTCGATACGCCTCTCTACTGTCGCGAGATCGGTCAAAGCCAGTTCGGCATACAGGCTGTCCAGGTCACGATTCGGATCAATATCACCATAAATGTGTGGAACGTTGCTATTCGCAAAAGTACGCAGTACAATCGCCAGTGCATCGGCGTTGCGAATATGCCCCAGGAATTCCGCGCTCAATCCTTCGCGTTTCTCCTTGTGTGCTTGTGCTGCCTGTCCCATACCCGCTACATCCACAAACTCTACTGTTGTGGGTGTGACCTTCTTTGGCTTAAATATATCCGCCAGCGGCTGCAACCGCGCATCTGGCACCTGGACAACCGCCAGATTTGCTTGCACAGTACTTGTCGCATAGCCGCTTATCGGTGCGCCAGCCTTCGTTAACGCATTGAATAACGTCGTCTTCCCACTTTGTGGCAAACCAATAATACCTATAGTAAGAGCCATATCTCTGCTATTCCTTCTCTACGTTTAACTCTCCTGAAAAATATAGTGCATTTTCACTCTGTAGCTTGAACTATTCGAAAGTACTTCTATCCAATCTATTTTACTACGTCTCGCCAATGTTAGCACGCTTTTCATCATTCGGCAGTGTGGGATTGAGCATAACTCAGCGAGATTTTTAATGAAGCACAGAACCTGAGGAACCCGCCACGGAAGTCCTTAGCTAGACTTTACCCATTGGCAAGACAAAAGAGGAAAAGCAGCTTAGCCTTCTTTCACACCTGGCTGCGAGAAAGGACGAGAGATGCTATAACTGCCTGAAGAGATGATATCCCTCTTGAAACATTAGGAGAGACGCTTACATACGGTTATTGGCTCAGTACCGTCTGTATTGCTTCCATTGCCATACCCGAAGCTTCCACACTTATCCAATTTTCTTTCCCCTTATAAAGCGACCAGTTGGGATTAAGTTCAGCCATCCATCCGGCAACAGGAGGAGCGAAAAAGGAACTTTTTACCGCTCTGATCATATCTGCCTCAAAGGAAGCATAACGATTGTGAAAGATAGCGTTTGCCTCGTGAAGGGTTTGCAAGACAGCAAACTGGCGCATTTCTTTTCTACTGGTATCTACACTGCCCGTATCGAGCAAAAATTTATAGTAGATGCCGCCATTTTTCAGGTCACGAAGACCTGTTGCAGGATTAGCGACTTCGTCCAGCATCTGCTTGGCCACCGAGAGATACGCCTGATTGTTGGTGTACACACCAGCTTTTAGCAGCGCATCGATTTCTTGTCCATAATCACCGGGTTTGGCTTCCCAGTTCCAGATTGTACCCTGACAAACAATCCTGGCGAAGAGATGATATTTGCTGACGAATGCTTGCTGCATAATACTACTAACTTCACGCGCACCTGCCTGCATCCACGCCTGGTTACTAAACCTTTTCCCTGCATCAATAAGTGCGAGGCCATTCTCCAGGTTTTGGTCAACACGATACCCATCTGGACAGGTTGGGGCATTTGCCGCTGTTGAATCATTAACAGGGCCATGGGGAACGCCCATTGCAGGGTCAATTCCCTTGTACACAGCTGCGGCCCAGTTCTCCATAGCGTTCGTCCAATACACAGTATTACCCGAGTATTGAGCTAAACGTTGGAATAGGAAGTAAATCCAGCCTTTAGGCAGAGTTGAGCGACCCCATTCAGCTTTGACCGTTGGGAGCAAACGAGCAATAGCTGCTTGCTGAGAGGTATCACCCGGATGACGCGCTTCGTACCAAACCATGACTTCATAGTCCCGCAGATCATTTTGTCCATCATGGTACGGATTTTGTTGCGCGTACGGGTTATTCCGATACCAGTTAATGTGCACACCCTGGTTTGCGGTATCCCACCCATATTGCGTGATACTATCAAGCGTTTGCCTTACCATCTTATCAAGTTCTGTTGAGGCAATAGGTGTTTGCTTAGAAGTGACTGTTATTGCAAAGGGTGCTTGCGTCGAAGGAGAATTCGAACCAGTGTTATTTGATGTATACTTCGCATGGAGGCCATTTTGTACCATAAAAGAGATAATAGGGATCATAACGAGAATAATAACAAGAAACATAATAGGAAAGGCATACCTGGAAGTAGAAAGACGAAAAAGAAATCCCTTGCTTGTGTGAGAAGGATAGTCCACCTTTCTAGCTTGCTGTTTATTAAAACCACTCATTGCTACCTCCATACTTGTTTCGGCTTTGTCGCATTTGGATGTTAACGCTTGATACACACCTGCCCACCTGCTGAATCGCATCAATAGATAATTTGTATCAAGCAAGATGAACGACCGATACCTGATAGATCAGCTCACCCCGATTTTGGTAACGCAAGACAATGAGTATTTCTCTGCAAGGCCTTCCACTCTACCTTTGCAGAGATACTTCCCCCATTGGTACAACGTCCCTTATATTGCAAAGTAACTACTTACCGTACGCCCCTAAAGTAGTCACCTGAAACGAACAACATGCAATAAAACATTTTTTTAGAAATATTAACCGCATTTTCTTTTTCTTAACCGTTGTCAAACCAAATCTCAACATAAAACATAATACCTAAACGTAATAATTACCGGCGAACGCATTTGGTAAATATTTGATTTGCCTGAAAATAACTTAGGAAACAGATATCGAAAAGTGCCTTCTGAACATTTGAAAGGGAAGATCGCGATGGGAAGATCGACATATTTATCTGTAGTTATTCCAATCTACAATGAAGAAGAGAACGTTTCTCTCCTTCAGGCTAGTATTAGGCAGGCATTACAAGACCAGAACTATTCCTATGAGGTGATTTATGTTGATGATGGCAGCACAGATGGAACATTTCAGAGGCTTAGAGATATTGTGGAACGCGATCATCATGTACATATTATCAAGTTGCGCAGGAATTTTGGGCAAACGGCCGCGATTTCGGCAGGTGTCGCCCATAGCTCGGGCGAGATCCTGATATTTATGGATGGAGATTTACAGAACGATCCAAAGGATATTGTTCGCCTGCTCGCAAAAATCGATGAGGGGTATGATGTGGTGAGCGGCTGGAGGAAGAACCGCAAAGATGCGCACTTAAGTCGCAAGTTGCCCTCATGGCTTGCCAATCGGCTCATTTCAAAGGTAACAGGCGTTTTCTTACACGACTATGGATGTACTTTGAAGGCGTACCGCCGAGAGATTTTTCAGCATATACGCCTCTATGGAGAGATGCATCGCTTCATCCCTGCTTATGCAGCGATTTCAGGAGCCCGGATTGCAGAGATAGAAGTAGAGCATCATTCCAGACGGTTTGGTAAATCAAAATATGGAATATCACGCACCGCACGCGTTATTCTCGATCTGGCCACAGTAAAGTTTCTTGGCAGCTTTAGTACAAAGCCAAATTATGCCTTTGGCATACCAGGTCTTATAGCTCTTACGATTGGCGGAATGCTAGGGGGTGCTTTAGTGGTGCGGAAAGTATTACCTCCCCATGTTCGTATCCATCGCAATCCTTTGTTACCCATTTCGCTTCACCTCTCAGGTTTTGGCATCCAGTGTATTTTGATGGGACTTTTGGCAGAGCTACTGACGCGTACCTACCATGAATCTCAAGGCAAACCAATCTTTGTGGTGAGTGATATCCTTTCAACGTGCCAATCGGGAATGGAGGATTCTGAAAGTGTTGACGAAGTGCTGACTGCTTTGAGATAGCAATGGTAGCTGACCAGTTTATTTTATTTGAATATTGGAGAGTGTATGCGCTGCTTTGTAACAGGTGTAGCTGGATTTATAGGATCGCATCTTGCCAACCGCCTCCTTACTGACGGCCATGATGTGTGTGGCATTGATGCCTTTATCGACTACTATCCTAGATCATTCAAAGAACGCAATCTGGAGAGAGCGCGTTCCTGGGATCGTTTTAGATTTGTGGAAGCTGATTTACTAGACGTATACCTACCTCCGCTGCTCGAAGGTGTGGGCTGGATTTTTCACCAGGCCGCGCAAGCGGGAGTACCTTCCAGTTGGCAAGGTGGGTTTAACACATACCTCAATTGCAATGTCTTAGCAACGCAACGGCTACTCGAAGCAGTATTACAGGCAAACAGCATACAGCGTTTCATTTACGCCTCATCGTCGTCTGTCTACGGTAATACCAATGTACTGCCTATTAATGAATCTGTAAAACCATCGCCATTCTCCCCTTATGGCGTCACGAAACTAGCAGCGGAGCATTTATGTACACTCTATAACCACAATTTCGGCGTACCTACTATATCGTTACGCTACTTCACCGTTTATGGACCAGGCCAGAGACCTGATATGGCTTTCCACCGCTTTTGCAAGGCGGCTATAACTCATCAACCGGTACACATCTTTGGCGATGGCTCCCAAACACGCGATTTCACCTATATATCTGATGCCGTTGAGGCAAATATTCGTGCTGCAACTTCGGTTTCTGCAACGGGTGAGGTGATCAATGTGGCTGGCGGATCACAGGTAACCATGCATGTTGTTATGCAGATTTTGGAGGAAATCGCTGGCTTTTCAATCCCCATCTCTTTTGAGGATGCTCAACATGGGGATGTGCGCCACACCTGGGCAGATACGCGGCTTGCTGAAAAAGTACTGGAGTATCATCCCGTCGTATCTCTGCAGGCAGGCCTTGCGGCCGAGTTCGAGGATTTACTAAATGTGTATTCTGCCACGCTAATCCCCACTGTTTTCTGATTAAGGCTTTTTGCCTTTCGTGCCATGAGCAAGTGAGAAAGATGAACGAAGAGCAACCATTAGATCGACCTCATACGCGGCTAAGCGATTTCGGCGCGTTTCGAACTAATGTGGCCGATCACGTTACGCATAAGATGAAGAGCATTGATAAGGATCGCGTATCGGTACGATCATTGGAAAGTAATTCATCCAACCCAGCGCAGAATGTTGGTGCGGTAACGACACATTTGAACAGAACGAGTTTACAGGGCCCTTTAAAGCCATTGCACTCCACAGTTATTCAGTTCCCCACGCCCGCCACAACGACGGGCGACCGGGGAATATCTTGGGTTGACTTCAACAAGAGTGCATCGCCAGGTCCTGTAGGTCCTGTAGCCATACAAAACCAAAAGAGGAAAAAATGGGTGAGCTTTGCTCTTCGTATCGGGGTCACACTTCTTCTGCTCTTTTTCCTCTTTAGATCGCTGTCGTGGTCGACCCTCATTCAGGCCCTGGCACATGTTCAATTTGGGGAGTTGTTGCTTGGGTTAGTGATCGGGGTAATGGGCATTGTAATAAGCTCCTACCAATGGCGCAGTCTTTTACATTCTGAGCGTATCAAGTATGATCTTGCAGATCTCATCGATCTGTATATGGTGGGCATTGCTTTCAATCATTTTCTTCCCACCGGCATGGGAGGAGATGCTGTCAAGGCCGTGCAGGTGGGTCGTACCTCAGGAAACAGCGCCGGCTCTACTAGTGCGGTCGTAATGAGCCGCTTTACAGGATTTATTGGTATGCTATTGCTGGCGCTGCCGGTTCTATTGATCTGGCACGGCCAATTTAGGCAAAATGTTGTTCTCTGGTTCTTACTGTTGAGCCTTCTGGTATTAGGCATGATTAGTGGAGCAATTTTCATGGCGGCGGTTCTACCAAAGTTGTATAAAGGAAAATGGTCAAATCACCGCATCTTTGCTTCCATCATAAAAACCGGCAATGCGTTAAAATCCACTGTGAAACGCCCGCATACCATGTCTAAAGCCACTTTGTTCGGCGTTGGGTTCTGGTTAGTTGCATGCCTCAACCACTATGCGTATGGCCTTGCTCTTGGCATACATGTGCCTTTGTATTTCTATTTTATCGCCATTCCATTTATTGCTCTGGTGACATTTTTACCTATCTCTATCAATGGCTTTGGCTTACGCGAGGGGGCTTTCGTGTTTATCTTCTCAACCATCCATGTTGCCTCCGCATCATCACTCCTGCTTGCCCTCTTTATGGATGCGCAAGCATTGCTATTTGGCCTTATAGGGATTTGTATTTACCTGAAGATGGGGAGCATAACCAATGCGAAGAAGACCGTTCTGCGAAGCATTGCATAGAAAGAGAGTGAAATGGTGATCAGAGGATTCCCACATCCAATAGAGGAAGGGGCAGATAGTAAACAGATTAACTTCACAAAAGATAGCTATTTGGGAAAGGGATACTAATGCAGAACCAGTTATATTCTGGATTACAACCATCGAATAATACCCATGCCTATTGGGGACCGTCACCTTCTCAACCCTTCTCGCATAACCAATTAAACGGGTCGAATAATGGTGCGAGCCCGATGGAAGGTGAAACACACCCTCTTGCTGTTCCTGTACCTCATAGAAATGCTAAATCTCCGCCAAAATCGAATAATACTCATGCCTATTGGGGACCCTCACCTTCTCAACCCATTTCGTATAAACAATTCAATTGGTCGAATAATGGTGCAAGCCTGATGGAAGGTGAGACACATCCTTTAGCTGTTCCTGTACCCAATAGAAGTGCTAAATAGGTCTTCACACAACGTCACGCTTTATCAAGTTAACGTGCAAAATGTCACACAAAATGTTGGTGGAGGGGGTATCGTCTTTCCCCTCCAGCAGCTTGCGGTGACTTATCCAGAGTCGGAGCAAGCTGTAAGCGTGCTTGTCCACGCGGGTGATACAGTTTGGCCCAATCAGCCGCTCATCCAGCTCGACAATAAGCAGTTAAATATCCAGATCAAACAAGCAGCTGATGATGTCTCGGCGGCCCAGGCATATCTCAATTCTGTCTCAGCGAGTGGATCTGCAGTAGCAATAGCTCAAGCTCAGCAACAGTACGACCTCGCAAAAAACAGATATAATTCGCTCGTCGCCCAGGTGTCGTCACTCACATTACATAGAGGTAATCTGGTCGCTCCGATGGGAGGAGTAGTGACCGAGGTGGATATTAATCCGGGCCAGGCATTCGCTGCCAATACCCCTTTACTTACCATCATGGACGAGTCAAGTGTAATTGTACATGTGAAGATTCCCCTGGCAGACCTCAACCAGGTGCATATCGGCCAGTCCGCGGAAGTGACTCCTTCGGCACTCCCGAATATCAATTTGACAGGACAGGTCAGCTCGATTATTCCCCAGGCGGACCCGCAAACTGATACTTTTGAAGTTTGGGTTAAGGTACCAAACGCCGACAAGAATCTCCTGCCCGGGATGAGTGCTTTCGTACGTATTCAAAGCTCTAGCAGAGCCTTCGTTGTTCCACGCCTGGCAGTACTGAATACGGACCGCGATTCGTCAGTGTTCGTGGTACGCAATGAGCATGCCTATCTTCAACGTGTTCATATAATTGGTCGCTCTATCAGTGCCCTATATATTGATGCTGGCCTATCTAGTCACGACGATGTGGTGCTGGTCGGGTCATATCAACTCCATGATGGTGAACAGGTACACGCCGTCCGAGTCGAAAAGTACATATCCGATTAAGAAGCGACATTATAGAAGAAAGGGCAC
>WNFW01002844.1_pt1 | contig 11932 bp, 12 predicted proteins | sample 5400131 | NCBI WGS metagenome assembly WNFW01 (sample SAMN13153362, study PRJNA577476) | soil metagenome | isolation source: 20 cm soil or saprolite under grassland replicate 1 | place: USA:California | collected 2016-06-15
CCAATCTGCGGGACGATTCGCCGGAGTCCCTGGCTCACCTCGCCGAGCTCGAGCGGTTCGCCGAGGACAGCTTCGAGGCGGTAGACCAGGGTCAGCTGAGGATCGGGGAGCAGGTCGCTCATCGAGAGGCCTCCGCCGGATCGTTTGGGTGCGCCTCGAGCGGCGTGACCGTGACACGTAGCCAGTCGGCGAGGGGCAGCGCGGCGAGGAGACCGTCTAGCTCTGCCTCGCTGTAGGCGCGGTACAGCCCGATCGCCGTTGCTCCGTCACCGCCGGCCGACATTCTCCAGAGCCGCACGAGGTGCCCGTCCTCCGCGAGCTTGGCCGCGGCGGCGGACTCGGCGCGCTGGCGTTGCTCGACCTCCTCGTGAGGTGTGCCGGCAGGAACCTCGATCTCGAACTCGACCAGGAACTCCATCACGTCACTGTCGTCTTCGCGGCGATGAACTCGAGGAGAGCGCTGTTCACTTCGTCCGGGTGCGTCCAGCCGATGTTGTGCGGGCCGCCCTCGACGGGGACGAGCGTGCAGTCCCCGATCAGCGCGGGGAGCCGGGCGGCGGTCGAGTCGAACGGGAGGAGCCGGTCCTCGGTGCCGTGCGCGACGAGCACGGGGACGTCGATCCCTGACAGGTCATCGCGGAAGTCGGTCAGCCAGGTGTCGATGCATGCGTAGGTCGCGAACGGCGACGCGCCGGCAGCGACGTTGAAGCTCGCCTGCCAGGCACGGTCGCTGATGCGGCTGCCGCCGAGGACATCGACGTTGTAGAAGTTGTTGAGGAACTCCTCGAAATAGGCGTAGCGGTCTTTGACGATCGCCGCCTTGATGCCTTCGAAGACCTGCCCGTCGACGCCCTCGGGATTGTCGGCGGTCTTGAGCAGGAACGGCGGGATGGTCCCCAGCAACGCGGCCCTGCGCACGCGCTTCGAGCCGTACGTTCCCAGGTAGCGGGTGACCTCGCCGGTGCCCATCGAGAAGCCGACGAGCACGATGTCGGTGAGGTCGAGGTGCTCGAGCAGCACGTTCAGATCGGCTGCGAAGGTGTCGTAGTCGTAGCCGACGGTCGGCTGGCTCGAGCGACCAAAGCCGCGCCGGTCGTAGCTGATCACGCGATAGCCGCTCGCGAGCAGCTCGCGTTCCTGACGCTCCCACGAGTTCCCGTTCAGCGGGTAGCCGTGGATCAACACCACCGGCCGGCCGCTGCCGTGATCTTCGTAGTGGATCTCGATCGAAGCGTCGTTCTCGGTTCCAACAGCGATGCGGGGCATACATTCCTCCCTTGTTGCGCGTCCTGATGAGGTATGGCGGCAGCTTGCGCGTCGGGCGGCCCCGTCGCGCCCAAGGACTCCCTGGTTGCTTGCCTGGTCTGCGGTTCCGGTGGCTAGGCCGGTGCGCCGGCCCGTGCGACGTCGGGCAGCTTGTCGCGCAGCTGCATGCGGGAGGCGACGCCGAGCTTCGTGAATACCTTGTGCAGATGCCATTCGATCGTGCGCGGGCTGAGGAAGAGCTGCGCGCCGATCTCCTGATTTGTCTGCGCGTCCGCGGCGAGCCGCGCGATCTGCTCCTCCTGCGCGGTGAGCTGGCCGCGTGTCTCGTCGCTGCGTTTGCGCACTTTCTCGCCGGTGGCGAGCAGCTCGCGGCGGGTGCGCTCGGCGAATGCGTCGGCGCCGAAGCTGATGAACAGCTCATACGCGGTGCGGAGCTGTTCGCGCGCGTCCATCCGTCGGTTCTCACGCCGTAGCCATTCCCCGTAGACCAGGTGCGCGCGGGCGAGCTCCGGCCGGAGCGGCGTGCGGCCGAGCCGAGTGATCGCCTCGAGATACAGGGCCTCCGCTGCGTCGTCCTCGCTCACCAGCGCGCGCGAGCGCGCCACGATCCCGAGTCCCCAGTCGGTGCCGCTGGCGCTCGGGGCTTCGACGAGTCGCTCGAGGGCCTCGGCGGCGAGGTTCGAGTTCCCGCTACGGGCGCAGGCCTCGACCAGCTCGGCCAGCGCCCAGTGGGAGATGAAGAGCTCGGGCGCTGCATCGCTCGCCTGCCGCGCTACGACGAGCGCCTCGCCGTAGCGGCCGAGGCCGTTGAAGAGGACGGCGCTTGCCCAGCGCGCAAACTGGAGGCCGACGCCCTCGCCGCTGGCGGTGGCGTTCTCGATCGTCGTCGTGAGCAGCGCGGAGGCCTCGGCTTCTCGCCCCTGGTAGGCCGCGAGCAGCATTCCCCCGTACGAGGCGATGCGGATGCCGGTCGCGGCGGTGACCGCATCAGCCTCCGCGATCACCGAGGCCGCTCCCCTGAAGTCGCCGCTCCAGGTGACGACGATGCCCTTGCCCTGCAGCGCGGTCGCGAGCTGCGCGAGCGCTCCGGCCTCACGGGCCAGCTGCAACTGTCGGGTGATAGCCGCGTCCCAGCTCTCCACGTCCCAGAGCGCGGCGCCGGCGGTCGCGGCCATCGCCCCGAACTGAAGCACCTTCTCATCGTCGCGAAACGCGCTCACCGCCTTCCGCAGCGTCGGCGCCGCCGGTGCGAGTCCCTCCGCGACCAGCTGCGCGAGGCCGTCCAGCAGCAGGTCGGAGGCAAGCGGCTCGTGCGCCGGCGGAGGCGCGGAGCGGACCGCCCGCGAGACCTCGCGGAGCGTCCCGGCGCTGTCAAGCTCGCCCGCAGCCGTGGCGGCACCCCACGCCTCGAGATACGTCTCGCGCGCGAGGTCGACGTCGAGCGGCTCGAGCTGCCTCGCCGCCTTCAGCAGCTGCGCGGCGCCAATCCCGAAGCTCGAGGCCGACGCGATCCGCCCACGCAGGAGATCGAGGCGTGCGCGCTGAAACTCGTCCAGCGGCCCCGCTTCGGCGGTGTCTAGCACCCCGAGCGCCGCGTCGAACGCACCGGCCTCGAGGCTCGCTTGGGCCGCCGCCAGCGCGCGCTCCGCACGCCGCGCCGGGTCGGCTGTCAGCGCAACAGCGCGCTGCAGAAACGCGGCTGCGGCGGCGATCCCGCCGCGAGCCTGAGCCCGGCCGGCCGACAGCTCGAGCTCGAGGGCAACCTCCTCGTCGGGCGCGAGCGCCGCATGAGCCCGATGCCAGGCGCGGCGATCAGGATCGCGCTCAGGATCGATGGCCCCTGCCAGCGCCCGATGCGCGGTTCGACGCCTGTCGGCGGACGCAGCGCCGTAGATCGCCGACCGGAGCAGTGGGTGGCGGAACGAAACACGCGTACCGACAGCGATGAGATCGGCCGCTTCGGCAGGAGCAGCCGCTTCGATCGGAAGGCCAAGCACGGCAGCGGCTTGCCAAAGGAGCATTGGATCGCCGGTCGGTTCGGCCGCACCGAGGAGCAGCAGGCGTTGCGTCTCTTCGGGTAGCTGGTCGACCCGACGCCGAAAGCTCGCCTCCACGCGGCTCACAAGCGGCAACGAATCTGCCACCGCAAAGCCGCCGGCCAGACTCGCCGACGAGACACCGCGAGGCAGCTCGAGCAATGCGAGCGGGTTCCCGCGTGCCTCGTCGATGATCCGCTGACGGACCCGTTCGTCGAACCGTCCCGGAGTCGATGAGGCGAGTAGCTCGCGCGCGTCGGCGTCCGACAGTCGCTGCAACACAAGTTCCGGCAGCCCGGCTAGCTCGGTTGGTTGGTCCTGGTCGCGCTCGGCGAACAGCGCCATTACCGACTCCGCCTGTAGACGACGTGCCACGAACGACAGGACCTGGGCCGAGCAGCGGTCGAGCCATTGAGCGTCGTCGACGACGCAGATGAGCGGCTGCGCCTCGGCCGCGTCCGAGAGCAGGGTCAGCACCGCGAGACCGACGAGGAAACGATCGGGGCGCGGACCCGACCTCAGACCGAAAGCCGTTCGTAGCGCGTCGAGCTGGGGCGCCGGCAGGGTCTCGAGATCGTCGAGCAGTGGCATGCACAGTTGATGGAGGGCCGCGAAGGGAAGTTCCAGCTCCGATTCGACGCCTCCGGCACGGATGACCCGGCACCCTTCGCAAACCCGCGAGGTGTAATCCAGAAGGGCCGTCTTTCCCATACCGGCCTCTCCACGCAGAACGAGCGCGCCGCTCTCTCCACGGCGCACCGCGCTCAGCAACTCATCGAGCCTCGCACACTCGCTGGCGCGGCCACGAAGCACCGATCCCGAGACCCCAGGGACGCGTACCAGTCCGGCCACTCCGGGTTTTCCTGCCCGATGCGCTTCTCGTGCCTCTCTTGCCTTCCCGGCGCTCTCGGTTTCGGTCTCGTTACGGATCTGGACGTTGCTCACTGCTGGTCCAATAAGCCGCCGCCGCGGCAACTCAAGCCCGGAGTGGGAGAATCGAGACCTCCTCCCGATCGGGGCCCGTGGTTCAGCAACGACTCACCGCTTTGCAGGAACGGGATCTGGTGATCGCGGCCGAACGCGGCGACTCCGACGCATGCCGGAAGCTGGTCGAGGCGTTTCTGCCGGCGATCGGCAATCTCGCCCGCAGCTTCAAAAACAGCAGGGTCGAACGCTTGGAGCTTCTTCAGGAGGGCGTCGCCGGCCTGCTCGTCGCTGCGCGGCGCTACGACACCACGCTGAATACACCCTTCTGGGCCTACGCCTCGTTCTGGGTCCGCAAAGCGATGCAGGAGCTCGTCGCCGAACTCACACGGCCGGTGGCACTCTCGGATCGCGCCGTCCGCGAGCTCGCACAGATCAGGAGAGCCCGCAGCGAGCACCTCCAGATGCACAGCGTCGAACCGACCACCGACGAGCTGAGCCGTGCGACCGGCCTGACACCGGCGCAGCTGGAGCGCCTGCAGGCGACCGAGCGCAGGCCGCGCAGCATGCAGGAACAGCTGACCCACGGGGATGAAGCCACGGCGACCATCGGCGAGACGATCGTCGATCCCACCGCCGAGCAGGCCTACCAGCAGGTCCTCGACGCCTTTGAGATCAGTGACGTGCACGACCTGACCGAACAGCTCGACGAACGTGAGCGCATGGTGATCCAGGCCCACTACGGGCTCGGCCAGGACGCACAGACGCTCAGCGAGATCGGCGCCGGGCTTGGGCTGACCGCCGAGCGCGCCCGGCAGATCGAAGCCGGTGCGTTGAGCAAGCTGCGCGCAGCGCTCTCCCAATCCGCCCCCATCGGAGGAGCTGCGATTTGAAACCGCGGCTTGCCGGCTTATTACAGGTCATGCGGACACGCAGCACGATGCCTGGATCGATGACCAATGAGCTCTGACGGCACAGCACTCCGGCACAACGCCCTCGTCTACGAGTCGAAGGACGAGTACCTCGCACGCGCGGTGCCATTCCTCAAAGCCGGCATCGAGGCGGGCGAAGGAGCGGTTGTGGCACACACGAAGCCGGGGCTCGCAATGATGCGCGAGGCGCTCGGCCCCGAAGCCGCGCGTGTGACCTTCGTCGACGTCAGCGCCGCCTACACGCGTCCGGCGCGAACCCTCGCCGCCTACCACAAGGTCTACGTTGAACAACTCCGGAAGACCCCGACGCTGCGCGCGGTCGCCGACGTCCAGTTCGGGCCTGATCCCAACGAGTGGGACCTATGGACCGGGTATGAGGCGGTATTCAACCGCTCCTTCGGGCACCTGCCGGCGTGGGTGCTTTGCTCCTACGACGCGAACGGCACCCCGGATCCAATCATCGAGGGCGTCTGGCAAACGCACCCCGAGGTGGTCGCCGGCGACAGCTTGAACCGCAGCGACCACTACGAGGACCCCGACAACCTGCTGCGTCGCATCACGCCGGCGCCGGCTCAGCTCACAGGCCTGCGGCCGATCCCATTCGGCCGCGGCGCCGAGGATCTCCGAGAGCAGCTCGCTCGCGAGCTCGCCGCCGACAAGATAAGCGAAGCGCAATCACTCGACCTGCTGCTCGCCGCCACCGAGGTTGCGAACAACGCGATCCAATACGGCGGCGGCATCCGAGAAGTCCGTGTTGGACGCGCCCGAGGACGATTCGTCTGCGAGATCGTCGACCGAGGCGACGGCTTCGACGACCCCGCAGCCGGCTATCTCGCGCCACGCGAGGGAATCGGTGCCGGCCTCTGGGTCGCCCGGCAGCTGACCTGGCGGATCGAGTTCTTCCACTCGCCGACCGGATTCACCACACGCATCTGGCTCTAGGCGCGCGCGCGATCGGCGGACTGACGCTTCGAGCGGAGGCGGGATGTCGACACACTTCCCCGGCCGTGCGGCCGGCCTGCAGACCCGGGGACCGACCAGGGCCTTCACGGGCGCGACATGCCGACTGACGCGCGAAGCTGATCCGTGATCCCCACTGAGGGGAGCACCCAAAAAGGAGCCAAGATGTCCAACCACTTCAGTGCAGCCATGCTCAAGTTTCCGGGTGACGATGCGCGCTTGGACTTGACCGACCTATTCCTGTTCGCGTCGCCTCAGAGCCCGGACAAGACGGTGCTGATCTTCGACGTGAATCCGTTCATGACGGGCGCCGATTTCCATCCCGACGGGATTTACCGCATTAACGTCGACAACGACGGAGACACGCAGGCCGACGTTGCCTTCTCGTTCGTGTTCTCGGAGTCGAACGGCGGCTCCCAGACCGCGACCGTGTACTACGCGACAGGAAGCGAGGCTCGGGAGCCCGAGCCCGCCGGCAAGGTGCTGATCGAGGGGACGCCCGTCGCCTTCGACGAGACGGCGAAGCCGGTCGAGGCTGGTCCTTCTCGGCTGTTCATCGGCGTCCGCAGCGATCCGTTCTTTGCCGACGGTGAAGGCGCATTCCACGACTTTCAATTCACCGGCGACGACACGTTCGCCGGCAAGAACATCCTCAGCATGGCGCTCGAGGTGCCAGACGACATGCTCGGCCCTGGTACGGAGATCGGAGTCTGGTGCACCGTGAGTGTGCGCCGCGACGGCAAGCTCGTGCAGGTCGACCGCTACGGGAACCCGTCGTTCAACCCGTTCTTCGTCGACGAGCTCAAGAACCAGTTCAACGCTGGACATCCGGCCGACGACGTGGCGATCTTTCTCGAGCCTTGGTCGAAGCTGCTGGAGAGTCGCGGCTACCCACCCGCCGTGGCCAGAGAAACCGCCCTCACCGTGCTTCCCGACGTTATGCACTACAACCGCAATCGGCCGGCGCACTACCCCAACGCCCGGGTTCTGACCGACGACGTGTACGACATGCGGATGGCGTTCCTGACCTACGGACGGGTGACCTCCGACGGCGTCGAGCCGCACGACGACTACCTGCCGGGGTTCCCGTTCCTTGGCCTACCGAATGCCCAGCCGGCGGGCGAGGACACGAGCGGAGAGGCGTTGCTCACATCAACCTAGGACGACCCGCTACCGGACGAAGTCAGGTCACCTCGAGATGGGCTCGCGATTCCCAGGTCACAGCTGCGGCTCGGGGTGGCGACCGGACAAGACAATGGCTGGGAATGGAACGCAAACAGACTGATCACCCGAAAAGCCTCAATGCCAGTTTCTGGGCATCGCTGAGCGCTGGCGAGCGGCGGACGCTGGCGGCGATGGTCTCGGCGGTGGCGGGCTTGCATGTGCTCGGCTTCGTCGCGCTGCTCGCGTTCGTCGCCCCAAGTCATTCTCACCTCGCCAAGGCCGGGATACCAACGATTGGGATTGGGGTCACTGCTTACACACTCGGGCTGCGACACGCATTCGATGCCGATCACATCTCCGCGATCGACAACACCACACGCAAGTTGATGGCCGAGGGCAAGCGGCCGTTGAGCGTCGGTTTCTGGTTCTCACTAGGACACTCGACGATCGTCTTCGCACTTGCGCTCCTGATCTCGATCGGCGTCCGTTCGCTCGGCGGCCCCGCCACGCACGATCACTCGACGTTGCGCCAGGCCACCAGTTGGATCGGCACCGCGGTGTCGGGGGGTTTTCTCTACCTGATCGCCGCGATCAACATCGTGATCCTGCTCGGCATCGTGAAGGTGTTCCGCGAGATGAGGACCGGACGCTACGACGAAGCCGGGCTCGAGCGCCGGCTGGACAGCCGCGGACTGATGAACCGTCTGTTCGGCCGCCTGACCAAGGCCGTGGCCAAGCCCCGGCACATGTATCCGGTCGGGTTGCTGTTCGGTCTGGGGTTCGACACCGCGAGCGAGGTCGCGCTCCTGGTCATCGCCGGCGGCGCCGGGGCAGCCGGGGCGCCGTGGTACGCGATCCTCTGCCTGCCGATCCTGTTCGCCGCCGGGATGTCGCTGATGGACTCGATCGATGGGTCGTTCATGAACTTCGCCTACGGGTGGGCGTTGTCCAAGCCGGTCCGCAAGGTGTTCTACAACCTCACGATCACGGCCCTGTCTGTGGCAGTCGCGCTGGTGATCGGCACGATCGAAGTCGGCGGGCTCATCAGCTCAGAGCTCGGCCTATCCGGATCCTTTTGGAGCTGGTTTGAGAACGTCGACATCAACGTCCTCGGGTTCGTGATCGTGGCGATGTTCGTCTCTACGTGGGCGATCGCGCTCGTGATCTGGCGGCTTGGGCGGATCGAGGAGCGCTGGTCGGCGCACCTGGAGAACTCGGGGGCCCTGGATTAGGCGAACCGGGCATCCCCTATGCGTACTCGGAGTGGGTACAGCGGCGCCGGCTCGTTACTGAGAGTGCGCGATGCTTCCGGTCTCGTTCGGTGGATTGGCGATCGTCGCGGCGGCGGCGCTGGCGGCTCCGCTTGCCCTCGGACTCTTTCCGAGGATCCGGCTGCCGGCGATCGTGCTCGAGATCGTGCTCGGGGTCGTAATCGGACCCAACGTGTTGGGCTGGGTTTCGATTGACACGCCGATCCAGGTCATCAGCCTGCTCGGGCTCGCCTTTCTTCTTCTGCTCGCAGGTCTCGAAGTCGACTACGAGCGCTTTCGCGGCCACCTGCTTCGCCTTACCGCCGTCGGGTATGCAGTTTCGTTCGGACTTGCGCTGCTGATCGGTTTCGGGCTCCACGCCGGAGGGCTCGTGAAGTCGCCGCTTCTGATCGGCATCGCCTTGTCTGCCACCTCGCTCGGCATCGTGGTTCCGGTCCTCAAGGACGCGGGTCAAGTGGACACGCCATTCGGACAGCTCGTCGTCGCCGGCGCGTCGATCGCCGAGATCGCGACCATCGTCTTGCTGTCACTCTTCTTTTCGGGGGAGGCCAGCGGGCTCGGCGTGAAGCTGCTGTTGCTCGGGCTGTTCGGGCTGTTCGTGCTCGCGGTCGGCGTGGCGGTTCTCGGCGCCGAGCGGTCGATGCGGATCTCGGCGGCGTTCCTGCGTCTGCAGGACACGACTGCGGAGATTCGCATCCGGGGGTCGTTCGTCTTGCTTACCCTCTTTGTCGTGCTTGCCGAGCGGCTCGGCCTTGAGGCGATTCTCGGCGCCTTCCTCGCCGGTGCGATCATCAAGCTCGTCGATCGCGACCAGACGATGACCCACCCGGAGTTCCGTCAGAAGCTCGAGGCGGTGGGCTACGGCGTGTTCGTCCCAGTCTTCTTCGTCGTGACCGGCCTGAGTTTCGAGCTGAACGCACTCTTCGCGAACGCAACGAATCTCGCGCGCGTGCCGATCTTTCTCGCAGCCTTGCTCGTTGTACGCGGCCTGCCCGCGCTTTTCTACAAATCAGTTACCACCCGGACTCAGACGGTCGCGGCTGCGCTGTTACAAGCAACCTCGCTCAGCTTCCTGGTCGTCGCGGGTCAAATCGGCGTACAGCTCGATCTTCTCCGTCCCGCCGTCTACGCGGCGCTCGTCGCGGCCGGACTCCTATCGGTGCTGCTCTTCCCGCTGATGGCGTTGACACTCCTCCCGGGCGAAGAGCAAAAACCAGAAGATCTCCTCGAGCCCGCCGGCCGACCTGCGGCCTCGGTGGCCGGCGGCCTGGGCGCCGATCGCGACCTACCGCGGCTGGGGAGACAGCGCCGTCATGCGACCAGATAGGTCTCGTAGATCACGCCTCCCTGCCGGCGGCCGGCGACACTGATGAAGACGCCTTTGTTCAGCCAGTCGAGCCGCGCGGACGCAGTCTCGATCTGGGTGGAGGTGCGGAAGGTGTACTCGCTCGCGTCGACTTCCTTGCCGCGGGCGAGACGTGCGAGAACCTCCGCGCTGCCGTGGCGCACGCCGCGTGATTGCACATAGAGGAGCGCGCCGTCGTCGGTCTGGAGCGTGTAACGGATGTCTCCGAGGGTGGTGCCGTCCGGCAGGACAATTTGCCAGTCAGCGCTTGCGCCCGGCACCAGCTTCCCGTTGAGCTCGGGCCCCGCGAACGTGCCGCCGGTCAAGGGGACGATGCGCCGGTGCCCCTGGCTCACGTCGCCCAGGTCGAGCGGCTCGCCGAGCGCGGCTTCCAAGCGGTAGACCCGGGTCAGCCGCGGCGCGGGCAGCTGGGTCATCGAGCGACCGGCACCGGGTCGTTCGGATGCGGCGAGAGCGGGATGATCGTCACCTGCATCCAGTCGGCGAGAGGCAGAACGCGGAGCAGTCCGTCCAGCTTTGCCTCGCTCTCGGCGTCGTAGAGTCCGATGGTGGTCGTGTCGCCCGCGACCGCGGCCCGTCTCCAAATGCGGAGGAGATGGCCTTCGTCCGCGAGCCTGGCCGCCGCGGCCGACTCCCCGCGCGTGCGCTGCTCGACCTCGCTCTCGGGCGTCCCCTCCGGAACCTCGACCTCGAACTCGACCAGGAACTCCATGAAGTCCTCCTACTCGCTCACTGGCACTCGGTGCCGCCGGCGGCCGATGCCGGCAGCACCGAGGAACCGCTTCATCGCTTCGACTTGATCGCCTTGCCCGCGGCGGAGACGACCCACCAGGCTCCGCCGAAGTGGACGAAGCCTTGGCCGTTGAGGTCGCCGGCCTTCTTGTCCTGGGCGAAGAAGTAGAGCGGGTGGCCACCGTAGGTGACCTGGAGCTTCCCGTCCCTGCGCTTCGTTGTGCCGAGCAGCGAAGCCTTCAGGCCAGCGCCTACGGTCGGCTTGGCGGCGATCAGCGGCGGCCAGTAGCCCGCACACTTCCCGTAGCAAGTGCTCTTCTTGGTCTTGTCGGCGGCGAACAGATAGAGGGTTCGACCGTTCGCGGCGACTAGCACCTTCCCCACCGCCGTCGTACGCAGCGAGATGGTTGTCCTGCTCGTCGACGCAACGGCGGCCGCTGCCAGCACGCCGGCGGCCAGGAGCGTCATGAAGATTGTGAGTTTCGGCTTACGCATGATGCCTCTCCTCTCTAGCAAGCGGCATCACACCGATGCCACTGAGTTACGGAGGCATCAGGCTCGCATTCCGGGCCGTTGGTCGCGCCCGGCGAACCCCGGGTCGCAACCCTGGACCCCGGGTTCGCTGCCCGAGCCTCACGAGAGGCAGTGCCCGCAGTACCAGGGGCGCGACCCGTGACTTCCCTGGCGCGAAGCGCGTGCCCAAAAGAGGAGCATTGCTGCAACGGCATCTCGACCTACTGGAGGAGCAAATGGTCATTCTTCGCCAAAAAATGCGTTCCAAGCCCGACAAGCTCGAAGAGGTGACGGCCGCGCTCGCCGCGATCATCGGTCCCGCGCGAGCCACAAAGGGCGTCATCAGCCTCGACATTGCCCGCGACCTGCTCGACCCCGAATCCTTTATCGCGACCGCGGTCTATGAAGACGGCGCCGCTCTCGAACGACAGGAATCAGGTCCGGAGGTGCACAGGGCCATGGCGATGTTCCCGACCGCCCTAGCGAAGGCGCCTGAGCGAACTATCTTCGACGCCTCGGTCGATCCGGCACTCGTCTAAGCTCAAGAGCAGCGAGCCGACACCGCCCGGCCGTCGATTTCCGCGCATGTCAACGCCGATTCGGTGGGGGCGGCCTCAAAGCCCGAGCAATGCGGACATGGCGGCGCCGCCGCGCTCGATGACCGGCCGCATCCTGGGATCGAGGTGGAACGCGGTGCTTTCGTAGTCGTCGGGCAGTTCGCCCCGCCTGGGAGGTCGCCGCCTGTCAAGCCCTCTCACCCCTGCGACC
>WNFW01008226.1_pt1 | contig 11932 bp, 11 predicted proteins | sample 5400131 | NCBI WGS metagenome assembly WNFW01 (sample SAMN13153362, study PRJNA577476) | soil metagenome | isolation source: 20 cm soil or saprolite under grassland replicate 1 | place: USA:California | collected 2016-06-15
GCCGCCACCGTAGGACAACGGCAGATCGTTCTCGGCGACGGTGTGCCCGCCGACGTCCGCGCGCAGCTTCGTGTCGGAACGCAACCAACCCGCAACCCGGAGATTATTGCGAACGTCGAGCATCGCGCTCACCGAGCCGCCATTGGCGCCGTAGGCGACTTCGTCGCGGACGGTGGAGGCGTGGTAGTTCACCGTGTCGGCGAATGTTCGCGTGGCGACGACGCGCGATGAGCCGGTGATTCGATGCAGCCCAAATCCGACGCCGAGCCGATTGCCGATCCGCGCGGCGAGCGCGATGCGCAGGTCGCTGACCGCGCCGTCGCTCGTGATCTCGTCCGTGATCGGTTGCGGCACGCCGCGCAGGTCGATCGTGTCGTGGTTGATCACGCCAAACGAGCGGTCGAGGTAGGTCGCAAATCCGCCGCTGATCGAAATGCGCCGCGTGAGCGGCCCGGCGATCACCAGCGACGGGAACCGGGTCCCCCGGAGCGACGACTGCGTTCCGCTCGCATCGATCGTCCGCCACGACGTGCCGCTGGTAACGCTGGCGCTCAAGCGCCGGATGTCAGCCACTGCCGCGTCGGCCAGCGGCGAGAAGGGATCGAACAGCGCGAAGGCGCCGCCCGTCGAACGCGCCCGCACGCTCTCCTGCTTGCCCGGCGTGCCGAGGCCGCGGATGCCGAACTGGGAATCCTGGGCGGGCAGGCGGGCAAGCGGGCTGGCGGTCAAAACCAAGAGCACAAGAAGGCCCGCGAGCCTGCCCGTCCGCTCGCCCGCTCGTCCGCTCGTCAGCCTCATGGTGACCCGAACGGGAAGCGCTTCACGTACGTCACGTGCAGCGCGGGCCGGAAGGCGGGTGTGCGGGACGAATAGAACCGCATTTGCGCCGACGATACGGCCTCCGGCGCCTTGGACAGGAACAGGGCGGTCGTGCGAGTCGTGTCGACCACCCAATTGCGTACCAGAATCGTGAGCTCGATGCTCACGGTATCGGGCGCCCCGGTGTTGATCGTTGTCGCCCCGTACTCCGCCGTGTTCGTCCCGATCGGTGATTTCGCGCCGAAGTCGGTGAGCACGGGACGCGCGATGAGCTGGAACGAGTCCGCGGCGATGCCCGGCACGGAGTCGACCGACACCAGCACCAATGTGGCGCGCACGACGTCGATGCTGTCGTGCAAGTATGACGGCATGGCGATCCGCAACAAGCTGCGCGCGGACGGTGCGCCGCCCACTGGCAGGGTCGAATCGAGTGGCGCGCTCGGTGGATCGAACACGTAGCTGTCGAAGCCCGCCGGCTCGGGCTGGCTATTGAACACGACGCTATCGGGTCCCGGGAGGGTATCGGGCACCGCGTAGTGATAGAACCACCGGATCAGCGCGCCATTGGAAACCGATTCGTTCGTTCCCAGCCGAATACTCGCCAGCGAGTCTGCGGCCACCTCGATTCCAAACGCCACGCGGCCTGAATCCGGTACGCTGAACGGGGCCTGGATCGTGTCGAGCGTGAAGTACACGAGCAGAGCCGAGTCACCGCGTGTGATTTGCAGCACGTGGCCCGCGGAGTCCGTGCGAATGCTGTCCCCCCACGCCTTGATCGTTACGCTGTCGCCGATCGCGGGCCGGGCGAGCAAATCCGAGACGTTCACACTGTCGACTGGCGTCCCGCTGAAGTATGGAACCAGAGACGCGAAGTCCGATGACGAGTCGACGGTGAGCGGGAGCGCGAACAGTCTGAGGCGCAGATTGCTCGCGTTCTTATCGCGATGCACGATCGCCACCCGAAACCGCGCGGAGTCGATCCCGATCGGGACGGTCGTCGTGTCCGTGCTCCGCGGCTGCACGCGCGTAAACATCGGCTTCATGACCACAACCGGCCGGCTTTGCACGCCCGGCAGATCGGCTGCCGTGGCGGACGTCGCCTGATACGTCTTCAGGTAGCCGACAAACGAAGAGTCGCGCTCGATGATATCGGTGAAGATCGTGTCCTTGATCAGGATCGACCCACCCGGACAGAAGTTGGGACAGTTGCCGGGCGCCGTTGCCTCTTCCGTACACGCCGCGGCCATCGCGAACAGGAACACCCAGCCAAATCTTCGCATCACCGGTCCAGCGTCTCCCGTGTGAAAGCATCAGGCAACAACGCTTTGAGCGTCCAGCGTCGCTCGGTCGATGGCCCCACGGCCACCACTTCCAGGTCGAGGCCAAACTCCGCGAGCAGCTGGCGGCACGCGCCGCAGGGTGCCGCGGGTGGATCCACCTCGGTCGTCACGACGACGCGCTTCAGCTTGCGCGCGCCGGCGACCACGGCCGCGCCGAGGGCCATGCGTTCCGCGCAGATCGTGAGACCGTAGGACGCACTCTCGACGTTACAGCCGACATAGACCTTGCCATCGGCCGCCTCGATCGCGGCCCCGACGTGGAAACTGCTGTACGGCGCCCACGCATGCTGCATCGCCGCGCGCGCCTGCTGGACGAGATCCTTCACGTCGTCACGTCCCGCAGAAACGACGTTCCCGCTGCGAGCGCCGGCAGGGCGAAGTAGTCGGCCACCGTCTGCCCCAGATCCGCGAACGTGCGGCGCGTGCCCAGCGGGACCGGCTGTACCTTCGGCCCGACCACCAGCACCGGCACCACTTCCCGCGAATGATCCGTGGACGGCGTGGTCGGATCGTTGCCATGATCCGCGGTGAGGATCACGAGGTCGTCGGGACGCAGCCGCGCGAGCAGCCGCGGCAGCCACGCATCCAGCTCCTTGAGTCCCTGATGAAACCCCGGCACGTCATTGCGGTGCCCCCACGTCTGGTCGAACTCGATCACGTTCACGAACACGAATCCCTGCCGCAGCGTCTCGAGTGCGCGCTCGATCAACCGATAGGCATCGCCGTTGGTGGGCGTGTGCTCGCTCGAGATGTTTCGCCCCGCGAACAGATCGTCCACTTTGCCGATCCCGACGCGCTCGATCCCCGCTGTCGCCATGTGATCGAGCAGGGTCGTTCCCGTCGGCTCGATCGAAAAGTCCTTGCGCCGCGGGGTCCGCTTGTAGGCGCCGGGGCTCCCCTCGAACGGCCGCGCAATCACCCGGCTCACTGTATGCTCGTCCGTCAACAGTTCGCGCGCGACGGCACAGGCTTTGTACAGCTCGGCGATGGGCACCGTTGCTTCATGTGCCGCGACCTGAAACACCGAATCGGCCGACGTATACACGATCCACTTCCCCGTCCGCTGATGCTCGGCGCCCAGCTCGTCGATGATCGCGGTCCCCGACGCCGCCTTGTTGCCCAACCACCCGCGCCCTGTGCGCCGGGCAAACGCATCCAGCAGCTCGACCGGAAATCCCTTGGGATAGGTGCGGAACGCCTTGTTCAATAAGACGCCGCAGATTTCCCAATGCCCCGTGGTACTGTCTTTCCCCGCCGACGCGGGCTGCGCGATGCCATGTGCCGCCGCGGGCGTTACGTCCGTCGCGAGTCCCGCGAGTCCGGCTGATCGGCACTTTCCCAACCCCAACCGTTCCAGGTTCGGCAGCTCGAGGCCGCCGACCGCATTCGCCACGTTGCCCAGCGTGTCTGAGCCCGCGTCACCGTATGCCGGCGTATCCGGCGCGGGCCCAATCCCGAGGCCGTCCAGCACGATGATCGCGGCACGCTCCGTCACACGTACACGCGCGGCAGCCGCGCGCCCAGGCCCGTCAAGACTTCGTGCGGGAGTTCGCCGGCCCACTGCGAGAACTCGCCCAGCGTGATACGCTGCTTCGCTTCTTCACCGACCAGCGTGGCGACGTCCCCAACCTGGACTTCGACCGTGCCGGTCTCGATCAGCGCCATGTCCATCTGCACGACCCCGACGATCGGGCACCGCGTGCCGCGCAGCAGCACTGACGCCTGACCGCGGATGCCGATGTCGCGGCGCACACCGTCCGCGTAGCCGATGCCGAGCGTGGCGACGACCGTGTCGTGCGGCGCGACCCAGCTCGCGTTGTAGCTCACGCTCTCGCTTTTGCGCACGCGCCGCATGCTCACCACGCGCGCGCGAATGCTGACGACCGGCTGCGGCTGCTCGAGCCCCTCGCCCGGCGATCCGCCGTACAGAAAGATGCCCGGGCGAACCATGTCGAACGCGAACTTCGTCCCGCGCAGCGCCGCCGCGCTGTTGGCGGCGTGCAGCAACGCCGGCTTGAGCGGCAGCTTGGCAACGGCGCCGAGAAATCGCTCGAGCTGCTGTTCCGTCGCGCCCTCGTTCCGCTCGGCCGAGTGGAAATGCGTGTAGCATCCCTCGAACGCCGCGGTGTCCAGCACCTCACCCAGGTCTTCCACGTCATCCCAGCGCACGCCCGCGCGGCCCATGCCGGTGTCGATCTCGACGTGAAACGGACGATCGCCGCGCGCCGTCCACTCGAGTATGCTGCCGGCATCGCCGAGGGCCGGGGTGAGCTGGTAGTGATCGTAGTCGTTGAACAGCTGAGCGCGCGTCGGCATGAAGACGAGAATGGGACGCGTGATGCCGGCGCCGCGCAGCCCGGCGCCTTCCTCGATCGTAGCGACGCCGTAGCCCCAGGGGTCGACTGCTTCGACCGCGTGCCCGTGATGCGCGCCACGGTGCGAGCGTTGTCGACCAGTGCACTGACATTCACTTCGACCCACGCTCGGGGAGCAGTTGACCCAGTCACAGGCGCGGGTATGATACCCGGCCCGGAGGGTAAATGCAAGGCGATTCAGCGCTTGGACGTGCTCTGGGACTCGTGCGCGAGTTGCGACAACGCTGTCCATGGGATCGCGCGCAAAGCCCCCAATCACTCCGTCCGTACCTCGTCGAAGAAGCGCTCGAGCTCGATCACGCGATTCAAACCGACGACCCCGATGCGATGCGCGACGAGCTCGGCGACCTGCTGTTGCATCTCGCGTTCCAGATCGTAATCGGCGAAGAGCGGTCGCAGTTCAACGCGGAAGTCGTGACGCACACGTTGGAAGAGAAGATGTGGCGGCGTCATCCGAACCTGTTCGGCGACCGGCGCTCAGTCGGCGGCGATCATCAGGGATGGGAACTCGCGAAACGGCGCGAGCCCCGCGCCGGCGGCAAGCGCGGCACGCTCGCAGGACTGCCTCCGACGCTCCCTCCGTTGCTGATGGCCTATCGACTGCAAGAGCGCGCGGCCGGCATTGGATTCGACTGGCCGGATGCGACGGGGCCTCTGGACAAGGTGAAAGAAGAGATCGGAGAAGTCGAACGGGAAACGGGAAGCGGGAGACGGGAGACGATCGAAGCGGAGATCGGGGATCTGCTGTTCGCGGTCGTGAATCTTTCGAGAAAGCTCGCCGTGGACCCGCGCGCCGCGTTGGAGCGAGCCAACCTGAAATTCATGGATCGCTTCGAAAAGGTTGAAAAGCTGGCGGAGGAGCGCGGTCTTGAGATGGGCCGCGCCTCGCTGGAAGAGCTCGACAAGTTGTGGGACGAGGTGAAGCAGACACGCTGAACGCCGGTTGCTGATCGAAACGTTGCGGGATGGAGCAAGAAGGCGACTTGGCGCCCCCATGGGGTACTCGCTGCACGAGGAGGGTACTTCCATGACGAACACGACAAAGCTCGTCCGCTTCGCGTTGCCGGCCGCCGTCGGCGGCGTCGGTATCGTCGCGGCCGTAATGCTCGGTGGGGCTCGCGAGAAAAAGACCGTCACCATTCCGCGCGGCACGGTGCTGGTCGGCGCTCTCGAGCAACCCGTGTCGACCGATCGAAGCAGCATCGGCGATCACATCACACTCCAGACGATCGACCCGATCCGCGTGGGAGACGAGACCACGATTCCCGACGGGCTCACGCTCCGCGGGGAAGTCATCGGTGTGAAGGGCGGCGGGCGCATCTCGGGCGCCCCCGAACTCGCGTTTCACTTCACCGAGCTCGAGGTCGACAACCACACCTATCCGGTCTCCACCGACCCGTTCCAGGTGAAGGGAAAGAGCGACGCCAAAGAAAGCGCATTGGAGATTGGCGGCGGCGCGGTCGTGGGCGGCGTCCTGCGTGGTGCGAAGGGCGCGATCGTGGGCGCTGCGATCGGCACGGGCGTCGCGGTTGCGACCGAGGGCGACCAGCTCAGACTCGGCGCAGGCCAGCGTTTGCGGATCCGGCTAACGGAGCCCGTCATCGTGCAATTCCGGCCACGCCCCGAGACGGAGCATTAGGGAGCCGAGGGTGGCGCGTCGAACAACAGACTGCAGCACGTCACGCCACCCTCAGCCTTCGCGAGCTCTGTGCTCGGGACGGCGACCACGCGCCTGCCGGCGCGCTCCAACCGCTCGGCCGTTTGGGGATAGTGCGCGGGGTAGATGACCGATGCTTCCCCCTCCCCACTGACCCAGAGTGCGTTGGCAGCATCAGGTTCCGCCGGCGCTACCTCAATCAACTCCATGGGTGCGAAACACTCCGGACGCACATAGCTGGCGTTGATCAGGAGCATTTGCTCCGCGACCTGCGTGACGGCGCTCTTGAGGTGCAGACACCCGTTGACCTCGACCGGGGTGACCTCGTAGCACCACTTGTTGAGCAATGACTGGAGCTGCGACAGGCCAGCGCGGTTGGTGCGCGACGAGACACCCACGTAGAGCGTTCGTCCCACGCGCAGGATGTCGCCGCCATCGAGCGTGCCCGGTGGCTCGATCCGCAGCAAGGGTTTGTACGCGCTCAGGACTCGAGCGATGGATTCGACTTCCGGACGCCGCGTGGGTGCCCCGGGCCTCGTCAGCACCGCGACCTCGTCGAGCACCAGCGCGGTATCCTCCACGAAGACGGCGTCCGGGAGCGCCGGTTCCGGCGGCGCGTTGACCACCGTAGCGCCGAGCGAGCGGAGCGCCTCCTCGTAGCACGCATGCTCGGCCATGGCGCCTGCGACGTTGATCGGATCGCGGGGACGATGCATCAGCTCGCAGTCCGCGAGCGTCGGACTGACGGCGCGCGTCACCGCCACGAGCATGTTCCTCCGATCATCGCAGCGTCGAATTGCTCACGAAGGCGAGCCGTTTTCCATCCGGCGACCACGACGGGACGTTGATCGTGCCCTGCCCGCCATAGAGATACGCGATGACGCGCGCGGGTCCCCCGCCGATCGGCATCAGGCGCAGCAGCACGTGCTTGTAGAACGGATGATCGTCGGGTGCGACGTCCGTGCCGAAGGCGATGTAGACGATCCACTTGCCGTCGGGCGAAATGTGCGGGAACCAGTTGTTGAAGCCGTCGTTGGTGATCTGCTCCTGCCCGCTGCCGTCGGGTCGCATGCGCCAGATCTGCATCCGTCCGCTGCGCGATGAGTTGAAGTAGACGTATGCGCCGTCGGGCGTGTACTCCGGTCCGTCGTCCAGGCCCGGCGCGGTCGTGAGGCGGATCTCGTCGCCCCCGCCCGCCGCGATCTTGTAGATGTCGAACGAGTCGTTGCGCTCACCCACATACACGAGCCATTTGCCGTCGGGCGACCAGCCGTGCAGGTACGAGGGTCCCTTGGCGGTGATGCGCTTGGGCGTGCCACCGGTTGCCGGCACCGTGTAGACGATCGACGCGCCGCTGTCCTCCACGGCGTGACTGCTGATCGCCAACATCCGGCCGTCGAACGACAGGACGTGGTCGTTGTTGTTGCGCGTCGCGAATCCCGTGTTGATGGCGCCGGGGGTGCGGGACGCGACATCAAAGCGGTAGAGCCGCCCCTCCTGCACGTAGATGAGCGCCTTCCCATCATGCGTCCAGTTGGGCGCCTGAAATGACCCGCGATACTGATGCACGATCGTCGCGGTCCCGCTGGCAACATCCAGAATCTCGAGATTACTGCCGAGATAGTCGCGGTACGGGACGAGATCAGGCCCGGCTGGAATCGTGATGCGCACGTTGCGGAACGCGGCGCGTTCGACCACGGTGTCATTGTGCGCGCAGACGAAGAGCCCGACGTACACCGTATCCGGGAGCGACACGCCTGTAAGCTCCTGGGTGGCAAGCGTGTCACCGAAGCGCGCGACCGACATGATGTAGACGCCGTTCTTGCGCTCGAGCTGGATCACCGCGTCCTGATCGGGGGGCGGCAGGCTGTCGCGCGATTGCATCTCTTCGGTGGAGCCGCCGGGCGCGCGCCGGAACTGGAGCGACATCAGCCCGTCGCCATGCAGTGCCGCGGTGACGTGGGCACTATTCGTTTCCAGCGACGGGCGGATGGTCCAGCCGAGCTTCCGATGCGCCTCCACTCCCGGACTCAAGAAGTTCGCGCGCGCCGAGAGAATAAAATTGCCGGTCAGGCGCTTCCACACGAAATGGAAGTCGTCACGGGAGTCCCACATGTTCTGACCCGACCCGGCGATCATGTACTCCTGGGACTGCGCGTCATACAGCGCGGAACCCGCCCGTCGCACCCGACCCACATCGGTGTGAGCATCGAAGACGCCTACCGGAGTCTGCGCGCTGACGGCGGGGGGGAGGAGGAGCAACAGACACACGAAGCGCATGGACTTTTTGGGGACGTCTTTCAGGGCGTACAGGCTTGCGTAGCTGACACGCGAGAGGCGCCGGGCATCGTAACGCTCCAGCCGGAGCTGCTCGCGGGCACGAATGCACGTGTACTGGGCACGGCCATGATCCGTGACGCGGACGGCGACTGAGCTCCCAGCGACAGGGGAACAGCGGTTGTCCACGTGTAGGTCGTCGTGTCACCCTTCGTTCCGTCGTTGGAGACACCAATGACACGGAACGTTGCGGAGGGTGGGAAGGTCAGACACGCGGTTGGCGCGGTGATGAGCCCCAGGTCAATCGACCAGAACCCTCCTGGCGTGAGCGGCTGATTGCTGGGAAATCCAAGAATCTGCAGGGGGGCGCACTGGCCCGTCTCACAGGTCCCATTCCTGATGAGCAACGTCACACCGGCGCGAGGCTCGGCCGTGGATGAGCAACCAAGCGTGCCGATAAGGAGGAAAACGAACGCAGCCCTTGCGCGCATGTGGCACGACCGTTCGAGAGTGTGCATAAGGAAACGCACCCTAAGAGATACACCCAAGCCCATGCTGAACGTCACACCTGGCGGCGTCAAGTATCACCGAGCATCACGCGCAACGAACTCTCTATATAGAGGAACAGCTTCGCGCTCGTACGTCCCCTCAGGCACGCCGGGAAAAGGCCTTGTCTGCATTCGCACCACCACCAAGCCGAGATCCGGCAGGATGTGCACATCAGTATCGAGATGGCCGTGCATGGCGATCGCCTTCGCTTCGGGATCGATCCACCACAGCAGCCCATATCGCGGGTTCATCTGTTGCGACGGCTCCGTCACAGTCTCGATCCATTTTTGACTAACGATTCGCTGGCCGCTCCACAGACCACTGTGAAGGATCAAGCGCCCCAGCCGTGCGAGATCGCGCGGTGTGGTCTCCGCGTCCGCATAGGTCCAGGCGTGGCCCTTCCCATCCGTGTGTAGCCGCGTGTGGTCCATCCCGAGTGGACGAAACAGTCGGCGCGTGGCGTAGTCTTGAATCGGTTCACCCGCCGCCCTGTCGAGGATGGGAGACAGGAGTTGTGCCCCTTCATTGCTGTACGCCCACGAAGTGCCCGGCTCTTTCGTCGGAGTCAGATCTTCGACGAATTTGTCTTTGTCATTCGTGTAGCCAACACCATTTGGGTACATCCGGGGAAGCCCGGCAGTCATGCTGAGGAGATGGCGTACGGTGACCTGACCCCGAATGCCGTCGCACCAGCTACGGATGTAAGTGCAGACGCGATCTTCCACGCCCAGCCGTCGCTCGTCCAGCAGCATGCCAACTAACAAGGCGGTTATCGACTTTGTGGACGACATCGCGTACATCGGTTCGTGATAGCGTGGTGAATACCACTCTTGGACGATCGTATCGCGATAGACCACCAGGCAGGCGTCCGCTCCGGTCCTCACGCAGATACTCAAATGCCGTTGGAGCGCGCCGACATCGAGACCCAGATTTCGAGGATCTGCCGTGGCCCACGACGAGTCCTGCGCCGAGGCTGATGTAGCAATGAGGAGTGTGATTGCGGCCGGGGCGATCGAGCGGAGGACAGAACGACGCGTCACTCGTCGAGCCTTCGCATATCGGCCGCGAGTTCCGGGAAATGAGGCTGATTGAACTCGTGGCCGCGCCCATCGAGAGCCCGATTCCCAATAAACCTTCCCGGCCCGACGTCGAGGCTCACCAGCACCGTGAATCACCAGGACGACGCGCGCGGTCAGCTTCGAGCGCTTGTTAGACGGCGCGTCAATCGACTCCAAGATCCTGACCAAACCGATCATCAAGGTTGAACTGGGTAATCCCAAGCTCGATAGCCATGAGTCGCGTGACTACCTCGGCAATTTCTTTTTTAGTCCAGGTAGGAGCTTTCGTCTTGAGAGCGCTCGGACACTTGGCCGCAAGAAAGCGCGCCGTTCCTCCCACCGTGCCTACGTCCGACGGGAATGAACCCCAGAGACTCAGGCCCGGCCACTTTGGTAGCCCGGTTGCCTTGCCAACGAGCTCCCATTGCCGGCGCTGATGCTTGTCGTGAAGGATCTCGTCCCACCGAGCCTGGGGCGTGAAGGCCGTCCGCGCTCGCCCCAGCACCTGCATACCGGCGCGCCGGACCGAATAAAACGCCATCTGATCCAAGCATTGGGACGCGTTGGCAGCGGTGAGCCGATTGGCCAGGTAATCGATGACCTTGCGCGGAGTGGTCAGGACGACGGCGTCGGCATCCGGGATGTACAGATCAAACGATTCCTCTAAGGCAAGGACGAACTCAACCGAATCCAACCCCATGATGGCCCCCCCCCTCAACACCCGATCCTAGATCTTCGCTGAGCCCGTGAGAACGGAGAGTGAGTGGTCATCCGAATCCGTATACCCCGATCAAACGGAATGACGTTATACAGTGGGCGCTGCCTAAGGATCGCGCTGACGCAGGTTCGCGGCGCCTGGTCACCGGAACACCCACACCAAGACCTGCATGGCACCGATTGTCATTGTCAGGATGGTACCGAGCAAGACCTGTGGCCACTCAAGGATCGCCGGCACGCGCAGTCGATCTATGCCGCCTCGAGTGACCGCGGTTAGAAAGCGGTAGGCTTGGCGCCTGCTCCAACTCTTGGTCCAGTTGGCCGTCTTGGAAAGCGTGAAAGCGAACTCGTAGTACTCGTGGGGCGGGTACGCGGTGCTGTCGCTGTGCGGCAGCGAGGCGAAGCGGGGCGTAGCGCCAGCCTGCAAGCGGTCGAGGTCTATTGGACGTCCGGTCTCATCAGTGTAGTACAAACCGTACACTGGGTCGGCGATCAGTGGCCCGTCTGGGAGACGCACCTCGACGAGGCAGTGCTGAGCGCGTCCCGTGCGATGGTAGAGGGTTATTTGATGGGCCCGGATGTCGAGCTGCGACAAGCAGAGAATGTAGAGCCGGGAGATACCGGAGCAACAGCCGCCTCGCTCAATCAGAGCGCTCGCGGTAGCGCCAAGGGGAGCGAGTGCCTTGACCAAGTAGGGAGGATCAGAATCGCAATGCGGTCGCGTGAAGAGGCGGCCGGCCACCTCAAGGGCACGGCAACGAGGGTCGGCAGGGAGAAGACCGAAGCTCCGAACAAACCGACGAAGCCGTTGGCGCTCCACGGCCCAGTGGGCGATCAAGCCGCCAAGCACAGGGGCAAACGCCATTGCTGCCACCTGCACGATTACCATCGCGCTAACTCCCTAACGAAGACCGCAGCCTCGAACAGCTGCGGGAGTTCCGCGCAAGAATAAGGCCGTTGGCGCCGGCAACGGCTCCTTGCGGTACCGCCAGCCTCAGACGCTGGTGAGGCCGCCGCACAAAACAGCCAGTTCTTACGCGTGATTATCGATAGGTCATCCACATGGTTGTCATCCCAACGACGGCGAGGAACACCACCGGACCCACCCCGAGAGTCACAATGACGATTCTCACCGTTTCA
>WNFW01004791.1_pt1 | contig 11928 bp, 11 predicted proteins | sample 5400131 | NCBI WGS metagenome assembly WNFW01 (sample SAMN13153362, study PRJNA577476) | soil metagenome | isolation source: 20 cm soil or saprolite under grassland replicate 1 | place: USA:California | collected 2016-06-15
AACTCGAAGCGATGCCCGGGTTCGGCTTTCAGCGGCCGCCGGAGATGGACCGATGAAAGCGCAGCGCGTCGACATGTTCGTCTGTCCCTCGGCAACCCCGGCCGACACCTCCGGCTTGCAGGCCCTGGCGGATGCGGGCAAGATCAAGCCGGACACCCTCGTGGCGCTCGTGGGCAAGACCGAAGGCACGGGCGCTCACGACGACTGGGGGCGCGTCTGGGCCGACGTTGCGCTGCGCGAGTGGACGGCGAAATTTCTCGGCATCCCGGTGGGCGAGGTCGCCAAGCACGTGATCTTCGTCCTCTCGGGCGGGTGCCCGGGTGTGATCACTCCCCACATCGCTGCCGTGACACGCGAATGGGTCGAAGTGGCCGATGGAAGTCACGACGGACAGAAGCGACTGGTCGTCGGACGGGCCGGCTCAGACGCGATCGCGGCGGAGGAGGTCGGCCGGATGGGACAGATCCGCAAGGTCGCCGAGGCGACCCACAAGGCGATGGCCGACGCGGGACTCAGCGATCCCAAGGACGTGCACCTGGTGATGGTCAAGGTGCCGGGCCTGACGACCGCCAGCATCGCGGACGCCGAGTCGCGCCACAAGACGGTGGTATCCCATGACCTGACCTTCGGACCGGAAGGCGCCGGCGCTTACGCGAACGACGCGGCGGCGCTTGGCGTGGCGATGGCGCTCGGCGAGGTAGCGGAATCGAAGCTCTCGGACGAGGTGGTGCGTCGGGACTGGGACCTGTACTCGGAGGTCGCGATGACCTCGTCGGGCGGTGAGAAGCGGCATGGCGAGGTCGTCGTCTTCGGCAACTCGACGTCGTCGGCGAGCGCGCTGCAGATCGGACATGCGGTGACGCGCGACTTCATCGACGCCGCCGGTGTGAGGCACGCGCTGCGGTCAGCAGGGCTGCGCTTCAAAGACGGTTTGCCTGATGAGGCCGACCTATCCCGTCTCGTGCATGTCTTCGCCAAGTCGGTGATCCCCGGCAGCGATCACATCCGCGGACAACGGATCACGCTGCTCGACGACGCGGACGCGTACCAGATCGGCAAGGCGCTCGGCGGCATGCTCGTGGCGTCGGTAACCGGACGCACCACGAACTACGTGAGCGGCGGCGAGCGCAACTCGCATCAAGGTCCCCCCGGCGGAAACATCGTCGCCGCCGTCGTCCGCGCGAACTGAGTATCGTCTCGCGGGCATGAGCGCGATAGTGGCCGAAGGGCTCGTCAAGATCTACCGCTCGCGGAAGAGCGAGGTCCGCGCCCTCGACGGGCTCGACCTGACGGTGGCCGAAGGCACCGTTCTCGGCTTGCTCGGCCCGAACGGTGCGGGAAAGACGACGACCGTGCGTATTCTGGCGACCCTTCTGCGGCCCGACTCCGGGCATGCGACGGTGGCGGGCCTCGACGTCGTCCGCCAGGCGCAGCAGATCCGCCGTCTCATCGGCCTGTCCGGCCAGTACGCCGCTGTCGACGAGAACCTGACGGGCCGGGAGAACCTGTGGCTCTTCGGCCGCCTGTACCACTTGCCAAGCGTCGAAGCACGGCGGCGCGCCGACGACCTGCTCGAGCAGTTCGAGCTCGCGGACGCGGCCGATCGCGTCGTCAAGACGTACTCAGGCGGGATGCGGCGCAGACTCGACCTGGCGAGCGCCCTTACCGGCAGGCCGCGCATCCTTTTCCTGGACGAACCGACGACGGGGCTCGATCCTCGCGGCCGCCTCGGCATGTGGGACGTGATACGCGGACTCGTGGATGAGGGCGTGACGCTGCTGCTGACCACGCAGTACCTCGAAGAAGCCGACGCGCTTGCGAACACGATTGCGGTCGTCGACCACGGAAGGATCATCGCCCGCGGCACGTCCGACGAGCTGAAGGCCCAGGTCGGCGGCGAACGCATCGAGGTTGTGGTGCACACGCGCGACGACATTGCACGCGCGATCCATGTCCTGACCGCGGGTATGGACGGAGACCATACGATCGACGAGCACATGCGAAAGATCACCGTGCCGGCAAGAGGTGGCGCTACGCGCCTCGCCCACGTGGTGCGCGAGCTCGACGACGCGCAGATCGGCATCGACGACATCGCTCTACGCCGCCCGACCCTCGACGACGTATTCCTCTCTCTCACCGGACACGCAGCGGAGGTCGCCGCTGCGTCGGGGGTATCGGATGACCGATAGCGGAGCGCGCCAGGCGCTCGAGGACGGTCTCGTCATCGCGTGGCGAAACCTGAAGCGCGTGCCCCGCATCCCGGAGCTGGCGCTGTTCGCGATCCTGCAGTCGATCATGTTCGTGCTGCTCTTTGCCTTCGTTTTCGGAGGCGCGATCCCGCTTCCGGGCGGCGCTTCCTACCGCGAGTACCTGATGCCTGGGATCTTCGCCCAGACCATCGTCTTCGCCACCGCCACGACTGCGATCGGAATGACGGACGACCTGAGCAAGGGAATCCTGGATCGGTTTCGCTCCCTGCCCATGGCCCGCTCCGCGGTGCTGAGCGGGCGGACTCTGTCCGATGTTGTCTACAACGCCGGGATCCTGATCGTTCTCATGCTGTCCGGCCTCGCCGTCGGATGGCGAGTCCACAGCAGCCTGCCGGAGTTTCTCGCCGGCGTCGGGCTGCTCCTGCTCTTCGCCTTCGTGATGGCCTGGATCGGCGTGTGGCTCGGCCTGACGCTGAGGACGGTCGAGGTCACCCAGCAGGTCTCGTTCACCGTCCTGTTCCCACTGACGTTCCTGTCCAACGCCTTTGTGCCGACCCAAACTTTGCCCTGGTGGTTGAAGCCGGCGGCCGAGTGGAATCCGGTGAGCGCCCTGACCGCCGCGACGCGACATCTCTGGGGCAATCCGAATCCCTTCGCAGCCAGCGGGCTGCCGGCAGAGCACCCGATCGAGTTGACCCTGATCTGGGTCGTGGTCCTGCTGGCGATCTTCGCGCCTCTGGGGGTGTGGCGCTACCGGTCGATGAGCCGCTAGGCCGTCGTAAAGACCTCCACCGCCGGAGCTCCCTCGAGGCTTCCCTCGATGGTGCGCTGCAGGCTGGTGAAGTCCGGCTGCGCGTGGAACTTGCGCATTGCCTCGCTCGACTCCCAACGCTCGATCAGCACGACCTGCTCGGGATCGTGGTCAGAGCTGGCGACCTGGGCGCCGAAGCAGCCCGACGCATCCCGCGCCGCTTCGGCCGCCGACTTCAGAACGCCGGCCACCTCATCCCGGCGCCCGGCCGCCGGCTTGTGCCGAGCCACCCTCACAACGCTTGCGTGATCGTTCATTTCTTCAGCATAGAAAGCTCGTAGAGCTTCAAAGGTGAGAGCGGCATCTCGGTGATCTTCATGCCGGTCGCGTCCTCGATCGCCGATGCGAGGACGGCGCCGACCGGGATCACTCCTGCCTCGCCCGCCCCCTTCACACCAAGCGGGTTCAGGGGTGAGGGCGTCTCGATGTGGTCGATCTCGATCGAAGGGATCTCGGTCGCGTAAGGCATCAGGAACTCCATGAAGGACGCGTTGCGCAGCTGTCCGTCGCCGTCGTAAGCGAGCCGCTCGTAAAACGCGCCGCCGATCCCTTGCGCAACCCCACCCTCAATCTGGCCTTGCAGGACTAGCGGGTTGATGACGCGCCCGCAGTCATGGACGACGACGTACTTGAGGATCTCGAGGCGAAACGTTTTGGGGTCCACGCGCACGTAGGCGGCGTGGCACCCTGACGCCCACGTCGAGCCAGGGGGGCTGTAGTAACCGGTCGCCTCGAGGCCCGGCTGCTCGCCATCGCGCAACGGAGGCCCTTCGCGGGGTTGCGCGGCGAACTGCGTCGCCGCCTCGGTGCCGCCGCCAAAGGCGTAGCGCACCGGATTCGACAGCACGGCGACGGCCCCCAGAGGAATGCCTCGATCGGGCGAGCCTTTGACGCGGACAGCCCCGCCCGACAGCTCAAGATCCTCCACCGCGGCCTCGAGGTGGTCGGCCGCGATGTGCTTCGCCTTGTCGGCGACCATGCGTGCGGCGACGTGCATCGCGTTGCCCGCGGTGACGGCACCACGAGAGGCGAAGGTCCCCACCCCCCACGGAAAACGCCGCGTGTCGCCACTCGTCACCTCGACGTCGCCCACATCGACGCCGAGCTCGTCGGCCACCACCTGGGCCCACACCGTCGCGTGGCTCTGTCCCTGGCTGGGAATGCCCGTCGCCGCGACCACCTTGCCCGAGACCAGGACCTGCACGTGCGCGCCTTCGTAGGGCCCCACGCCGGTGCCCTCGACGTAGATCCCGATTCCCATGCCGACGTTGTCGCCCGGCGGCTTCGGACCCAGTTTCGCGATCGCCTTGTCGAGCAACGTCGGGTAGTCGCCGCTGTCGTAGATGACGGTGTTGCCGTCCTGCCACGCGACCCCCACGTCGTAGGGAAACTCGCCGGCCTGGATGAGGTTGCGCCGCCTGACCTCGATGCGATCCAGATGGAGGTCTGCGGCGATCGCGTCCAGCGTGCGCTCCATCACGAAGCACGCGTGAGGCCGGCCCGCGCCGCGATACGGCGAAGTGGGGGTCGCGTTGGTATACATGTCGCGAAAGCGCACCCGGTAGTTCGGGATCCGGTACGGCCCGGGCAGCTGGGCCGCGCTGATGATGGGCAGGATGATGCCGTAGGGCGTATAGGCGCCGCCGTCGTGGATGAAGTCGTCGCTGAGGGCGAGCACACGCCCATCGCCGTCGAAGCCGACCTCGACCTCATGGACCTGTCCGCGCTCCTGATTCACGGCGGTGAAGTGCTCCTGGCGGTCCTCGGTCCATTTGACCGGCCGGCCGTGCTGCATCGCCGCGTAGGGGACGAGGAGCTCGTCGGGATAGAAGAGCATGATCTTCGGCCCGAAGCCGCCGCCCACGTCGGGCGCGATGACCTCGACGTTCGACTCGGGCAAGCCGAACAGGACCGCGAGGCCGCCGCGGATCGAGGTCGGCGACTGCGTCGAGTCGTAGACCATCAGCTTGCGATCACCGGCCGACCATCGCGCCCACACCGCGCGACCCTCCATCGGGCTCGCGGCGGCGCGCTCGTAACGCAACTTCAAGCGCTTGCTGTGGGGCGCTGCGCGCAGCGCCTTCTCCACGTCACCGACCTCCTGCAGCATCTCCGCCGCGACGTTGCCCGGTACGTCGTCGTGCACCAGGTGCTCGGCTGCCAGAGCCGCCTCCGGCGTGATCACGACCGGCAGTGGGTCGTAGTCGACGTCGACCAACTCGGCCGCGTCCTCGGCGAGGTATCTGGATTCGGCAACCACGAAGGCGACGGCCTCACCCGCGTAACGAACGCGCTCCGCGGCCAAACAGCGCTGCGTCCGGCCGTGGGTGAGGTTCGGATGCGGGATCAAGAGTGGGAGGTCGACCCCGCCAAACGGCAATTCGGCGGCCGTGTAGACGGCTACGACTCCCGGCATCGCGCGCGCGGCCGTCGCGTCGATCGATTTGATCCGCGCGTGCGCGTACGGAGAGCGCACGAAGCAGCATTCGAGTGCACCCTCGTCGAAGTCGTCGGTAAAGCGTCCCTTTCCGCGCAGCAGGCGATCATCCTCGACGCGCTGCACGGGCGAACCGAACCAGCGGGTAGTCATGCCCCATCCCCCGCCTTCGGCGGGTACTTCCCCACAAGTGGGGAAGAGTTCAACTCTGCCGCGCGCGTCACCGCCCGGCGGATCGAGGCGTAACCGGTGCAGCGGCACAGGTTGCCGGAGATTCCCTCCTCGACCTCCTGCTCGGTCGGGCGCGGATGCTGCGCCAGCAGTCCCACCACGGACATCACGAAGCCGGGCGTGCAGAATCCGCACTGGAGGGCGTGGCATTCGTGGAATGCCTGCTGCACCGGGTGCAGGGCGCCGCCATCGCGGGCGAGTCCCTCGATTGTGGTCACCTCGTGACCTTCCGCCTGCACCGCCAGCATGAGACACGAACGGACCGGCGCGCCGTCGAGCAGGACCGTGCAGCAACCACACACGCCGTGCTCACACCCGACGTGAGTCCCGGTCAGGCCGAGCTCGTGGCGCAGGTGGTCGGACAGGAGCAGGCGTGTCTCATCGGGCGCCGCGCGCTCGACGCCGTTGACCTTCACGCGGCGAAGGCCTGCGCGGTGAGTACCCGAACGAGGTGGAGGCGGAAGTCGGGTGACGCCTCGAGGTCGCCGCTCGGTTCCAGCCCTCGCGCCGGGTCGAGTCGATCTGCCAGCACGGGCGTCGGTGCCACTCCGAAGAGCGCGAGCTGGTCGCCCGCTCGCACGACACCCGCGAGCGCGAAGTCGCCGTGCCGGCGCGACTCTTCGATCACCGCGTACGGCTTGCTGGAGGACGGGAACCAGGCCTCGACGAGGATCTCGTCAGGCGCGAGCGTGGTTTCGAACACGCCCGCGAATAGCGCGCCGGCTTCGATGACCCGTTCGCCGCGCACCGACTTCGCTACCACGCTCCCACCAAGCGCGAGCAACACGGCCGGCAGCTCGGAGGCGGGGTCGGCGTGGGCGACGTTGCCGCAGACCGTGCCCCGGTTGCGGATGACGCGGTGGGCGACCAGGCGAATCGCGTCGGTGAGCAGAGGGCAGACGCGCGCCACGACATCCGAGTCCTCGACCATCGCTTGACGGACCAGGCCCTGGACCGCGACGCCGCCATCGCGCTCATAGATCCGATCCAGGCCCGCGATGCGATTGATGTCGATAAGGTGCTGCGGCCGTGCGAGCCGGAAGTTGAGAAGGGGAATCAGCGACTGGCCGCCGGCGAGCACTTTCGCGTCCTCAAGCGTGCCCAGGAGCGTGCACGCTTCGTCCACCGAACCCGGCGCGTGATAGGTGAAGGGTGGCGGCTTCACTCCAGCATGGCCACCGCACGGCAAAGCGCCGCCTCGCCGCCCTGGAAGCGCCACGGAAAGCAGCCCAAGAGGATCTTCTGGTCGAGGACGTCGTCGATCTGGCCGCCCAGGTTCTCGATGTGCACGACGTCGTGCGGAAACAGAAGCGTGTGCATGATCTGGTAGTCGGCCTTCGGAAAGATCTCGTCGAGGCTGCGGCCCAACTTCTTCTCGGCGTCCTCCGCCTCGTCCGAGCGGATGCGCCTGATGACCGTGTTCATGGGATGGTCCGCGCTGCCCGCGTCGACCGCAATCCATCGCACGCCACGCTCGAGCACCCACTCAGCGAATGCGCGTGTGGGACCGGGATGGCGAATGAAGTATTTCGTCTCGTCGAGGCTCGAGCGGTCTGTCCAGTTCTCGGGATAGTGGCGGTGATAGCCGGTGTGGATGACGAGGATGTCGCCGCGCTCGATGCGAAGTCCGGTGTCCTTCTCCCAGCGCTCGAAATGCTCGGGCCCGTACAGGTCGTAGTCGCCGAGGCCGAGTCGTTCGAGGTCGACCACCGCGGCGGGACCGATCAGGAAGTCCAGCGGCAGGTCGCCGATGAACTTGCCGCCGGTCATGAAGTGCGCCGGTGCGTCGAGGTGGGTGCTGACGTGGAGGGTCATCGTGATCTCCTGGCCGCCGGCTTTTTCGAACGCCAGCCGCTTGATCCAACGGATCGCCGGGCCCGGATAGCCCGCGAAGGCCGGGGTGTGCAGCGAAAAGTCCTGCGTGAGGTCGAGAAATCTCACGAGGGCTTCATGGCGGTAAGCACCGAGCGCTGCACCTTGCCCATCGCGTTGCGGGGCAGCTTGTCGACCGTGATGACGCGCTTGGGGCACTTATAGGACGCGAGCCGCTCCTGAGCGAACGCGATGAGCTCGCTCTCGACCACTGGCGCGGAGCCCGACGGGACGACAAAGGCCGTGACCTCCTCTCCCCACTTGTCGCTCGGCAGACCTGCGACCGCGACCTCCTGAACGGCGGGGTGCGCTTCGAGCACGAGCTCGACCTCGCGTGGGTAGACGTTGAAACCGCCGGTGATGATGAGCTCTTTGATCCGGCCCCGAATCGCGAGCGTGCGGTCCTCGGCGATCTCGCCGATGTCGCCGGTCTTGAAGAAACCGTCGGGCGTGAAAGCCTCTTCGGTCGCCTTCGGATTGCGCCAGTAGCCCTGGAACACCTGGCCGCCTTTGAGCAACACCTCGTCCAGCTCGCCCAGCCTGACCTCGACCCCGGGAAACGGATAACCGACGCGACCCGGCTGCCGCGGCCCGTCGTAGGGGTTCGTTACGACGATGCCGCCTTCGGTGATTCCGTATCGCTCGACGGGAGGCTGGCCGAGCAGCCGCTCACAGCGCTCGAACAAGGCCGGCGGCAGGGGCGCCGACCCGCAGACGAACAGCCGCACGTGCGACAGGTCGGTCGGGCGCTCATCGAGCCAGTCACACAAGCGCTGGTACATCGAAGGGACGCCGAAGAACATCGTCCCGCCATGGGTGAGCTGCTGGACGACGTTTTCCGGAGTGAATGGAATGAGGATCGCGCTGCCACCACTGAGGAGCGTGCCGTGGAGGCCCATGCCCAGGCCGTGCAGGTGGAAGAGCGGCAGCGCGTGGACGAGGACGTCGCGCGACGTCCAGCGCCAGACCTCGAGGGCACCGCGTCCCTGGGCAAGGAAGTTGCCGTGGTCGAGCACTGCGCCTTTGGGGCGACCGGTGGTCCCAGAGGTGTAGAGGATGGCGGCGGGGCTCTCGGGACTGAGCGGCGGCATCGGCGGAGCATCGCCACGGGGAAGCCGTTCGAGCGGGATAACTCGAAGGCCGAGCTTGTTCAGGATTACAGCTCGCGGCGCGTCTGCAATGGCGAGCAGCGGGTCCGAGTCGTGGAGGATGTGCTCGGCTTCGGCGGAGTGGTAGTCAGGGTTCATCATCACAGCGCTCGCGCCGGCCCGCAGCACAGCCACGTATGCGACCACCCATTCGAGGGAGTTCGCGGCATAGATGGCGATTCGGTCGCCCGTCTTCACACCATCGCGGTGGAGCCCGCCCGCAACAATTTCCGTCTGCTCGCGCAGCTCGTCTCGGGTCAGCTTCCGATCGCCGGTGCGGAGGACGACCTCCTTACCAGGCTTGAGCAGCTCCTCAGCCAGGTTGCCAGAGCGAAGTTTCCGCCGTAATTCGTCGAGCGCAGTCGGTCTCAGGACGTCACGCGCCACGGGCCAAAGGATGACCGATCAGCGCGCGCTGGTCACCGACGGTCGGGTGGCGCGACGTCGCTGCCACAGCAGCATCGCACCGAGCGCGATCAAGACCACCAGGAACGGCACCAAGATCGGAATCAACGCCGCCGTCACCGATAGGGTGGCCGAGGCGATGTCCTCCACCAAGGAGAGAGGCGGACCCAGGAAGGCGACATTGGCAACGGGCCGGACCGCCGCCCTCGTCACATGCACCGTTCCCGCGGTCGCGCCGCCCGCAAGAAGGCTGACGATCACTGCCAGCCCGGAATCCATCGAGGTGATGGTTCCGGTCTGCGAGGCGAACAGGATCGCGCCGGCCGCGGCCGACACGGGCAGCATCACGGCGTGCCCCACCGAATCGAGCGCCGGCACCTTGTCGACGGCAAACTCGACGAGGTGGATCAAGCCGAGTCGTGCAAGCAGGCTCACGATCAGGAGCGGCAGGGTCGCGTTGAGGCCGCTCGCTCCGGCGAGTCCGAAAGCCGCCGGCAGCGCCATGAGGCCCGGATTCACTTCACCTTTGTTTCTACCACGCTTTCGAGGGCTCTACTCGGTGGCGACGACCTCCGCCGGCTCACTCTCCTTATCACGCACGTGACCGGGCCGTAACAGCTGGTAGAGGACGATCGCGCTGAGCGCGCCCAGACCGAGGTTGTTGAACGTGAGGGTCAGGCCGCCGAGGTGGATCGGGATCGCCTGGGTGGCGGGAATGCCCGCCGCGATGACCAGGGGGATCGCAGCCACCGCGAGGTTGGCACGCTTGGAGAAGTCGACACGCGCATCGACCCAGATCTTGCCCCCGATCACGGCGATGAGGCCGAAGAGATACATCTCGATTCCGCCCTGCACGCTCACGGGGATGCTGCGCACGAGGGCGCCGAACATGGGAATGAAGCCCAGCAGAATGGCGAAGACCGCAGCGACCACGAACACCATGATCGAGAAGACGCGCGTGATGCCCATGACACCGATGTTCTCGGCGTAGGTCGTCTCGCCGGTGCCGCCGAGCAAGCCGCTGATCGTCGTGCCCAGGCCGTCACCGATGAACGTGCGGCCGAGCATGTGGCTGAGGTCGCGCTTCATGATGCCGCTGATCGCGTAGACGTGGCCGGCGTTCTCGGCGACGAGGATCACGGGGATGAAGAAGAACAGGCTCAGCTCAGTGCCGAACTGGCTGAAGTCGGGAAAGCTGAAAGAAGGCACGCCGAGGAGCGATGCTTTGCCGATCGCGTTGAAGTCGATATGGCAGGCGGACGCGGCCGCCGAGCATGGCGGGTACACGATCGAGACGAGGTATCCGACCACGATGCCGATCAGTACTGGGAGCAACCTCGGGAAGCCACGGAGGTACACGGCCGCGCCGACTGCCGCCAGCAGAGTGACGGTCGCTGTGAAGGGTTCGCCCGCATAGTTGCCGGTCGCCGCGCTGGCGAGCGCGAGACCGATGACGGCGACGACGGTGCCGGTTACGACCGGCGGGAGGAGGAAGCGGATGGGGTTCACGCCTACGACGTGAACAATCCCGCCGATGATCAGGTAGATGACGCCAGCAATCACGATGCCCGCGTAAGCGAGGCCGTGGTTGGGGTTGTTGGCGCCCTGGACAGCCAGCACGGAGCCAATGAAGGAGAAGCTCGAGCCAAGGTAGCTCGGTACCTTGAAGCCCGTGACGAACAGGAAAATCAGCGTGGCGACGCCGCTGAAGAAGATCACCGTGTTGGGGTTGAAGCCCAGGATCAGCGGCACCAGCACGGTGGCCCCGAACATGGCCATCACATGCTGGAGGCCCATCAGGATGGTCTGGGGCCAGCCAAGCCGATCCTCCGGATAGACGACGTCTCGCTCTCGTTTGCTCACCGCGACGGCCATGGCGCTCCCCTCCCATAACGCCCGGTCGCTGAACCCAGCGGCTCGGGCCCGGCGCTAACGTAAGCCCCCGATGTGGGCTTTGCAAGATGCCCGTCTGGCAGATGGCACGAGGGCCGACATCGTGGTCGACGGGGAACGCATAGTCGAGGTCGGCAGGGGAGGCGCGGAGGGCGTGCCGGATCGGGTCGACTGCTCCGGCAAGCTCCTGTTGCCAGCCTTCATCGACGGCCACGTCCACCTCGACAAAGCCCTGATCCGGGACGAATTGGGAGAGCACGACGGCACGCTGGCGGGCGCCATCGGCGCGATCCACGACCGCAAGCGGCGCTACACGGTCGACGACGTACGGGCCCGGGCGCGAGCGGTGATCGAAGAGTCGGTGCGCCTCGGTACGACTCGTTTGCGCTCTCACGTCGACGTCGACACCATCGGCGGCCTCGTCCCGCTCGAGGGCGTGATGGCCGCGGCCGCCGATTGCGCGGATATCGCCGAGGTTCGCACGATCGCCTTCCCGCAGGAGGGGCTGCTTCGCGATCCCGGCGCCTATGACCTCATGGAAGCCGCGCTGGACGCCGGCGCCCACGTGGTGGGCGGCATGCCGCACTGGGAGCGCGACGACGCTTCGCAGCGGGAGCACGTCCGGCTTTGCTTCGATCTCGCCGAACGCTTCGACCGTGACGTCGACATGCACGTCGATGAGACAGACGACGGAGGCGTGCGGACGCTGGAGATGGTCGCCGACGAAGCCCTGACTCGCGGCTACGTCGGTCGAGTATGCGCGGGGCATGTGTGCTCGCTGTCCGCCGCCGACGACGTATACGCGGAGCGCGTCATCGACAAGTGCCGCCGGGCTGAGATCTCAATCGCCTCCAACCCGGTCACCAATCTCGTGTTGCAGGGACGCGGCGACCACGGTCTCGTCCGGCGCGGCACCACACG